>OCZU010003164.1_pt1 | contig 10412 bp, 12 predicted proteins | sample 1539001 | NCBI WGS metagenome assembly OCZU01 (sample SAMEA3539306, study PRJEB22396) | soil metagenome | biome: tundra; feature: field; material: soil | place: USA | collected 2010-05 | depth 0.15 m | reverse complement strand
GGACCGGCGCGACGGCGCGGCCGATCTCGGTCAGGATCGAGCACTGCTCGGCCAGTCCGTATCCGGCCCCGCCGGCCGGCTCGGGCAGTGCCGCGCTGAGCACGCCGGCCGCCGCCAGATCGGCCCATGCCTTGGCGTCGAACCGGTCACCGGCCGCTTCAAGCTCGGCTAGGCGCGGCGGCGTCGCGTGGTCGGTGAGAATACGCCGGCTGAGGGAGGACAGTTCTTCCTGCGCTTGCGTTGACGAAAAATCCACAGTTCCGCTCCGGTCAGTTAACGGCGGCGGTACGGCAGCCCGAGGGCGAGCATCGCGATCATGTCGCGCTGGATCTCGTTGGTGCCGCCGCCGAAGGTCAGGATCAGGGCGCTCCGATGCATCCGCTCGATCCGTCCGGCCAGCAAAGCGCCGGGCGAGCCACGGCGGACCTGGGCATTGGCGCCGAGTACCTCCATCATCACCTGACACGCCTCGATGGTCAGCTCCGTGCCGTAGATCTTGGTCGCGGACGCGGCGGCGGGGCCAAGCCGTTCGCCGGCCTGCGGCGCGCCGTCCGCTCGCGCGGCGATCTGCCAGTTGAGCAGCTTGAGCAGCTCGGTCCTGGCGTGCACTCTGGCCAGCGCGATCTGGACCCACTCGGCGTCGATCACCCGCTGGCCGTCGGCGAGCTTGGTGGCCGCTGCCCAGTCCCTGACCTCGCGCAGCGCATGCTGCAGCGGCGCGGCGGAGGTCAGTGCGACGCGCTCGTGGTTGAGCTGGTTGGTGATCAGCGGCCAGCCCTGGTGCTCTGCGCCGACCAGATTGGCGGCAGGCACCCGGACGTCGGAGTAATAGGTCGCGCTGGTGGTCGGGCCGGCCACGGTATGCACCGGAGTCCAGGAGAAGCCGGGGGCATCCGTCGGCACGATGATGATCGACAGGCCATGGTGCCGGGACGCCTCCGGATCGGTCCGGCACGCCAGCCAGACGTAGTCGGCGTAGCCGATCAGGGACGTCCACATCTTCTGGCCGTTGATCACGTACTCGTCGCCGTCGCGGACCGCGCGAGTGCGCAGCGCCGCGAGGTCAGTTCCGGCTTCCGGCTCGGAGTAGCCGATAGAGAAATGCAGCTCCCCGCCGGCGATTTTTGGCAGGAAGAACGATTTCTGCTCGTCCGTGCCGTAAGCCATGATCGTCGGCCCGACGGTGTTGATCGTCAGGAACGGCACGGGGACACCGGCCGCCGAGGCCTCGTCAGTGAAGATCAGCTGATCGATCATGCTGCCGCCGCGGCCGCCGTGCTCGGCGGGCCAGCCGAGTACCAGCCAGCCGTCCCGGCCGAGCTGGCGCACGATCTCGCGGTACGCGCCGCCGTCACCGTAGTCGCCGCTCGCGCCGGCGTCGGCTAGTGCGTCGCGTCGGCCGGTGGTCATCAGGTTCGCGAAGTACGCCCGCAGTTCCTGCCGGAGCCGGTCCTGCTCAGGCGTCCAGGTCAGGTGCATCCGGTCCCAACTGCCGCCCGTGGTAGCGCTGCCGCACGGGCATGGCCGCGGCTCTAAGTAGAACGTGTTCTAGTAAGTGTATCCGGGCTAAGCGCGCCGCGTCGAGCTGCCTGAGCGTGGCACCAGCCGATGTTCTGCCGGTCGAATCGATGACCCTGCTTGCCGAGCATTCATTCTGACCCGGACCCACCAGGTGCAGGGCGAGGCTGTCTGGTTCAGGATAGAACGTGTTCTAGTAAGAGTAGCGGCACGGGAGTGACGATGGCAGAGGCGTTCATCGTGGATGCGGTCCGGACACCGGTGGGCAGGCGCGGCGGCGGGCTGGCGGGGGTGCATCCGGCTGACCTGGGCGGGCATGTGATGTCGGCGCTGATGCAGCGGACCGGGATCGACCCGGCGGCGGTCGACGACGTGATCTTCGGGTGCGTGGACACGATTGGCTCGCAGGCCGGGGACATCGCGCGGACCGCGTGGCTGGCGGCAGGGCTGCCCGAGGCGGTGCCGGGAGTGACGGTGGACCGGCAGTGCGGCTCGTCTCAGCAGGCCGTGCATTTCGCCGCGCAGGCAGTTCTCAGCGGGACTGCCGATCTCGTCGTGGCCGGCGGCGTGCAGTCCATGAGCCAGATCCCGATCGGTGCGGCGATGCTCGCGGGCGAGCCGTTTGGCATAAATGATCCTTTTAGCGGGTCGGACGGCTGGCGCGCTCGGTACGGCGATCAGGAGGTATCGCAGTTCCGGGCCGCGGACATGATCGCGGCTAAGTGGATGATCGGCCGGGGTGAGATGGAGCGGTACGCGCTGGCCAGTCATCAGCGGGCGGCCGCCGCCATCGATTCGGGCGCGTTCGCGGCCGAGATCGTCCCCTATGGCGACGTGGCTGCGGACGAGTGCCCGCGCCGGGACACGTCGCTGGAGCGGATGGCCGCGCTGGCGCCGTTGCGGCCGGAGGGGGAGGGCGGCGTGATCACGGCCGCACTCTCCAGCCAGCTCGCCGACGCGTCCGCGGCATTGCTGATCGCCTCGGACCAGGCGGTGGGCGACCACGGGCTCCGGCCGCGGGCCCGGATCATGCACCTGTCCGCGCGCGGCGACGACCCGATCATGATGCTCACCGCGCCGATCGCCGCCACGGAGCACGCCCTGCGCCGGGCGGGACTGACCCTGGCCGACATCGACCTGATCGAGATCAACGAGGCGTTCGCGCCGGTCGTGCTCGCCTGGCAGCGCGAGACCGGCGCGGACCTCGATCGGGTCAACGTCAGCGGCGGCGCGATCGCGCTCGGTCATCCGCTCGGCGCGACCGGCGCCAGGCTGATGACCACGCTGCTGCACGCCCTGGAGCGAACTGGGGGCCGCTACGGGCTGCAGACGATGTGCGAGGGCGGCGGCCAGGCGAACGTCACGATCATTGAGCGGCTTTGAACTAAACGGCTGGCGACGATGCGGTTCCGTTGATCGGACTGCCTGACGACTGAGTGCCCCGCCGCCAGGCAGCCCTAGCCCTATTCACGGATTCTCAGTGGCGCGGGTTCAGGCACCCGCGCCATTGTCGGCAATTGCCGCAACGACGTCATACGGCAGGTGCCGCGGATGAACAAGCAGCGCCCTGGCCACTTGCCGGATCGTCAGCCGCAGCGGGGTCAGGACGTCCTCGCTGTAGCGCCACGCGGCACATTCATCAGTGCCGAAGCGCCCAACGATCGCGGCGCGAAAATGGCGTGCGTCACCGCCGTCGCTCCTCCAGCCGGACAGCCAGTCGCGCAGTTCGTCCTCGCGAGTGAGCATGGTCCAGGTCATCAGCCGCTCGGCCACCTGACCGGCCGCGTCAATAACGAATGCCCGGTCTCCGGCTCCCCTGATCCCATGCACCCTGCCCTCGCTGGCGTGGCCGTGATGGATGCTGGCCGAGCTGAACCTGGCCCCGAGCGTCAGCGCCGCCACTGCGTGACCGGCTTCGTGCCAGGCCGTCCGGACGGCCGCTTTCCTGGCCGGGGCGAAGGTCGCGAAGCAGCCGCAGTCGTAGCGCTGCCTGACCCACTTGTCTAGCGCGATCGACTCGTCGTCGTACCGGACGACCCGGCTGAGCTCAGCCCGGATCGCGGCGAGCGCGCGTTCTTGCGCAGGCTTCATGACGAATCAGACTGCCTGACCACGAGCCAGGCGGGCGAACTGCCCCGCCGGAAAAGTTGACCGGAAACTGTAACGCGCAAGCCGGCGCCGGGACTGAATGGCAGATGCTCAGCACTCAATCTAGGAGAACGCATGAGATTCCCAGCTCGTTTCGGTCTTGCCGGAGCGCGCGTAACGGCGGTTCTTGGGGCGGCGGCGCTCGCCACGGCGGCAGTCGCTGCCGTGGCCGGGCCGGCCAGCGCCGCGACGGCGCACCGTCACTTCTTCTTCGGCGCCCACCGGGTCGTCTTCGTCCAGACCGACGCTGTCGCGGGTAACCAGGTGGTGGCCTATCACCGCAACGCTGGCGGCACGCTGACCCTGGCCGGGACGTATAACACCGGCGGGCTCGGCGGTGTGCTCAGCGGATCGGTGGTAGATCACCTGGCCTCCCAGGGCTCGCTCAACTACGACCGGCGGCACGGGCTGCTGTACGCGGTCAATGCCGGCAGCAACACGGTGTCGGTGTTCGCCGCTCAGGGCGACCGGCTGTTCCTGCGGCAGGTCATCGGCTCGCGTGGGACCTTCCCGGTCAGCGTCGCGGTACACGGCGATCTGGTCTACGTGCTCAACGCAGGCCGCGGCGGCACCGTCCAGGGCTACCGGGTACGGTCCGGCCGCCTGGTCCGGCTCCCGGGATCTCATCGACCGCTTGGCCTGAACCCCGCGGCGACTCCCCAGTTCACCAACACTCCCGGTCAGGTCGCGTTCTCGCCCGACGGCTCGCAGCTGATCGTGACAACCAAGGCAAACGGCAGCGACATTGACGTTTTCCGCGTCCGCGCCGACGGCGGCCTGTCGCTGAGCCCGGTAGTGAACTCCGAGCCGGGGACGGTCCCGTTCGGGATCACCTTCGACTCTCATGGCGATCTGGTAATCGCCAATGCGGGCACCAATGCGCTGGCCACGTTTGCGCTCGGCTCGAACGGGGTCGTGACCCTGCTCGACGCGGTAGGCACCGGGCAGGCAGCGACCTGCTGGGTGGAGCCCGCCGGCGGCACGTTGTTCGCGTCCAACGCGGGCAGCGCCAGCATCAGTGGCTATCAGGCCGGTACCGGCGGGCTGCTGACGCTGCTCGGCAACACCGCGACCGACCCGGGGACCGTGGACGCCGCGGCCTCACCGCACGGGCACTTCCTGTACGTCCAGACCGGCGGGAACGGGATCGTGGACGAGTTCAGCGTGAGCGGCGGATCACTGACCCCGATCGGCAGCGTGACCGTGGCCACTGCGGTCGGTGGCGAGGGCATTGCCGCTGGGTGATCATCACGGGCACGATGCGAGGAGGCCATAGGCTGGTGGCGGTGGTTCAGGACACGGATGCGCAACTGCTTGATCGTCTGCGTGCGGGCGACGAGCAGGCATTCGTTGTCCTGGTCCGGCGCCACGGCGGCGCCATGCTCGCTCTGGCCTCCTCGTTCGTGCCCAGCGTCGCGGTCGCCGAAGAGGTCGTCCAGGACACCTGGGTGGCGGTCCTGAACGGCATCGGCCGTTTCGAGGAACGCTCGTCCTTCCGGACCTGGCTGTTCCGCATCCTGGTGAACCGGGCCAGAACCGCCGGGGTCAGGGAACGGCGCAGCGTCGCCATCGGCGATGCCGGCCCCGCCGTCGATGGCTCCAGGTTCGACGACACCGGGCACTGGCTGTCTCCGCCTGAGCACTGGATCGAGCGCGCCGACGACCGGATCAGCGCCGTCAAGATGGCTGACCGGATCCGGTCAGCCATCGAGGAACTGCCGGCCCGGCAACGCCAGGTCGTGACGCTGCGCGACATCGAAGGGCTGAGCAGCGACGAGGTGTGCGCTGTCCTGGACCTCACCGACGCCAATCAGCGGGTGCTGCTGCACCGGGGCAGAAGCCGCGTGCGACAGATCATCGAGACCGAATTCGGGAGCACCCGATGATGCGGCCCAAGCTGCGCCTCCGCTCCCGTGACATCGTCTGCCAGCAAGCTGTCGAACTGGTCACCGACTACCTGGAAGGCGCGCTCTCCCGCACTGACCGACGCCGGTTCGAGCGGCATCTGGCCGGCTGCCCGCACTGCACCGAGTACCTGGCCCAGGTGCGCAGGACCATCGAGCTCACCGGCTCCGTCACCCCCGACGACCTGACCCCGCAGGTACAGGACGAGTTCATCGCCCTGTACCGCCAATGGCGCGCCGACTCCGGTGACAGCGAGCCACAGCAGAGCTAGCTACCCCTTGCCGAGGCTGTCGTAGATGGCGTCGACGAGAGCCTTCTTGCGGGGGTCGTTGACCAGCGTCGTGCCCATCCGGTTCATCACGTAGGCGAATACGACGCCGGCCTCGGGGTCGCCGCCGACCGCCGAGCCGCCGAAGCCGTCGTGGCCGAAGGCGGCCTCGTTCGGGCCGAAGTGGTGCTCGGGGCCGCAGATTGCAAAGCCGAGGCCGAAGGAGACCGGGAAGCCGAGGACCAGGTCGTTGTACCGGCCGTTGCCGGTCCTGGCGGCCTGCAGAGTCTTGGCTGAGATCAGTCGCTCGGACCCGTCGACCACGGCGTTGAATACGGTCACTAGGCCCAGAGCGGTCCCGTGCCCGTTGGCGGCCGGGATCTCGGCGATCCGCCAGTCGTCCTCATTGGCCTCGTCACCGGTCAGCGGCGGGTTGAGCAGGGCGGCGAGAGCGGCAGGATGGGCGTTGGCGTAAGCCTGAGCGAGGGCGCTCTGCTCGTCCTCGGTCGGCCGCACGCCCTGCATCAGCGAGCAGCGGTCAAGCTCGGTCGCCGGCAGCCCGATATGGAAGTCAGCGCCAAGCGGGCCGGCGATCTCTGACCCGAAGAATCTGCCGCGGCCTTGCCCGGTGATCCGTCTCATGACCTCGCCGATCAGGAAGCCGAAGGTGATCGCGGTTCGCGGCACGCGGTCAGGGCGGTACCGCGCCGGCGATCTCCAGCAGGATCCGAGCGACGCCCGCTGGATCGACGATCTGATGCAAGTGGGCACCGGGCAGCGACCGCACGGTCCAGCCGCGCCGCCGTGCCTCATCGGCCTGGGAGTCATATGCCGACCCGAATACGAGATATCCGCACGGATGATCATCCCAGCCTCGGGGGACTGGGACCTGCTCCTCGTAATAGGCGAGCGGCAGCCTGGGCTCCTCAGCGGTCACTTCGCCGCGGGTCTTGGCATCAGGAAACAGCGCCGCCACATCCGGCTCGTCCCACCACTGCGTCCACGGCGGCAGCCGGCCGTTAGCGTCGGCCAGGCCGCGCAGAAACGGCAGGAACTCGCTCCCGGCCACCGGAGTCAGGCCGTCGGCGGCTGGCATGCTGGCATCGACGAGCACCGTCGCCTGCACCGGTCGCGCCACGGCGCGACGGATCACCGGGATAAACACCCCGGCGTTGCTATGCGCGACCAGGACCAGCGACTGGTGATCCGGCGCCGCCGCGAGCTGCTCGCTTACCGCGGCGGCCACTCGGGGCCAAAATGGCGGGCTGCCTTCGCCGATCCCCAGCAGCGACGGCACGATGACCTGGCAGCCAGCGTCTGTGAGGCGGCTCGCTACCGGAAACCAGGTACGCGGGCCCACCGACGGGCTATGGATCAGTACGAACAGCGCCATGGCCGGACTGTGCCACACCATCCCGTGCGGTTGTCCACCATTCTCCGTCAGCGAACGCTCCGGCAGGCGCCGATCGGGCACTCCAGCCTGCGGCTAGTTGTGTCACCCAGCGATAGCCGATGAAACTGATCCGTTATTCAAATGCACTTTCGTAATTGATTGATAGCATCCGCCGCGTGACCAGCATGGGCAACCCAGTCAGACCGCGCTTACCGCGGCCGCCGCACGCGCGGCGCACTTGATCGTAGATGGCTCCCCGCAGATTTTCGCCGACGTCCTGGCATCGGCGCTCCTCGGAGACCGGGCCGACGAGTTCATCGCGTATCACCGAGCGCATAGCGACCACCTCGTCTTGTCCGGTGCCCGGGCGCAGGTTACCTGCAGGAGTCGCTATACCGAGGACCGCCTGGCCGAGTGCGTACGACGTGGCGTCACGCAGTACGTGCTGCTCGGTGCCGGTCTCGACTCCTTCGGCTACCGATCGGACCTGGCCAGCCAGGTCCGGGTATTCGAAGTCGATCATCCGGCGACTCAGCAGTGGAAGCGCGGGCAGTTGTCACCCGCCCAGATCCCCGTGTCGGCTGGCGTTACCCTCGTGCCGGTTGACTTCGAAGCGGACTCGCTTGCGCGGCGTCTGGCCGCGCGCGGCTTCGCCCACGCCGAGCATGTCCGCCAGCGGGACCAGATCAGCGCCGATCTTTGGAACAGGTCCGACTCCCTGCATCCCACTCGACCTGTCAGTCATCGCACGGGCCGCGCTCTGTCATGCGACAGCCTGCGCCTAGCCCGCGCTCATGGGCTGCGAAGTCCAGGGCCTCGCGGGCCAGCGGAAGCCACTCCAGGCTGGAGTCCGGCTCCAGGCTCAGCCACTCCCGCATCGGCGTTCCCTTGTTCGCGTCGAAGTGCACGCCGTCACCTCCGGCGACGAGCGCGTTGACGCGCTCAGCGGGAAGCTTCAGCACCAGCCGGCCGCGGACCAGCATGATGAAGATCTTGTTCTGGAAACGCAGGCCGGTCCGGCCGAAGCCGCTTCTGCTCCGTGGCGGGGTAACTCCGGCGATACCGATGAGTTCGTCAGCGACAGCGTAGTAACGATCTTCCGGCGCGGTCGCGTACTCATCCTGCTGGCCCATCGCGCCAGGCTAACCCTGCGCGGGACGCCTATCGGCCCTGGTGCGCCAGGCTAGCCCCGCGCGGGACGCCTATCGGCCCTGGTGCGCCAGGCTAACCCCGCGCGGACGCCTATCGGTTCCATCGCGCCAGGCTAACCCCACGTCTAATACGGCCGTCGGTCCATGGCGTCGCGGGAGTCCCATGCCAGAGGCCCGTTTGCACGCAGCACTCGCCCGTAGAGCGCCAACGAAGTCCCGCAGAGGGCGATCGCCAGTCCCATCAGCAATTCCAGCCCCGCCAGCACCAGGCCAGTCGCCGCCACCCGAGCCGTCCTCGTGATCGCGGAGCGGTCAGCCATGATCGTGGTTAAGAGGTGTTGCAGCTGCAACACCTCTTAACCACGATCACGAAGGCCCACCCCTTGGGTCTTGCCGGTAATCGGCTTTGGTCATGGCGTGATGCGATATTGTTCAGCCCGCGAGTTTTGTGAGTGCGGGAGGGCGTCGATGAGTAGCCGACAGGTGAGTGCCGGACGGTCGGCAGTGCTTGCGGCGGTCGCCCTGGCGATTGTCGCGAGTACCGGAGAGGCCGCCGGCGCTGTACCGTCCACGGGCCTCGCGCGGGCGTTCATTGCCGCTGGTACCGCAGCCGCTGGTACCGCAGCCGCTGGTACCGCAGCCGCTGGTACGGCATCCTCGGGCACGGCATCCTCGGGCACGGCAGCCTCGGGCGCTGCGTCCTCGGGCACGGCGTCGTCGGCGTTGGCTGCGCGGGACTCGTCACCGGCCGCTGTCTGCCCGCCCGCGTTCGACGTGTGCAAGCGCAGCATCCAGCACGTGCTCAAGATCCCGGTTGTGTTCTCCGGGAACACCGCCGGCTGCAGGTTCAGCTGGGACATTCACTGGGGCGACAGGAGCATGGGCACCCATGTCACCAAGGTCAGTCCCCCTCCGGGAACCGAGCTGCTAGCCAGGCACACTTATCAGCGGCAGGGAACCTTCACCGTCATGATCAACGCCAACGTCACTGCGGGCGGGTGCACAACTACCGGGGCGACCTGGCAGTTCGAGCTGCTTGCCTACGTGGCGCTGGGAGATTCCTACGCAGCGGGCGACGGCGCCGGTGCCTATCTCACTCGGACCGGCTTCACGGGAAATGAGTGCCTGCGCTCAAGGAGCGCTTATCCAGTCCTCGTCGATGCGGACCTGGGAAATCCCAGGCCGGCCCAGGGAGGGCCGACGTTCGTCTTCCGTGCCTGCACCGGGGCGGTCATCGGCAGTTTCACCAGCGACCAGGTGACTGAGAACCACGCCCAGGTGGGGAGGCAGTTGGACTATGTCGGCGTCCCGCTGGTAGGCCGGGTCGGGCTGGTCACGCTGAGCATCGGCGGCACCGACACCCTGCTCGACGCGGTAATGAGCTACTGCGCTCAGCGCTCGTCCGGGCAGGAATCCTGCGAGAACCACAGCAAGGTCGCCGTCAATGCCGTGCTCAGTACCATCGAACCGCAGCTGAAGACCCTATTCGCCCATGTCAAAGGCGGGACCGCACTGGCGCCGGGCGCCAGGGTCCTGGTCCTCGGCTACCCGGCTCTCTTCAGGGCTCGGCCGACGAGGTCATGCCCGACGGGCTGGCACCGGGATACGTTCCAGCCGTCGGACATGGCGTGGATCAATAGCGCTATCCAGGCTCTGGACGCCAAGATCGCGAAGGCGGCCGCGGCAGCCAGCGTTACCTACGTCAACGCTTACGGCGCGCTGGCGAACCATGAACTGTGCAGCAGCGTGCCGTACCTGCATGACGTCGTGCTGGCCCACGGGCAGATCGAGAGCTTCCACCCCACGATCGGCGGCCAGAAGATCCTGGCCGCACTGATCGAGAAGGTGCTGAAGCTGACCTGATCCGGCAGATCGCTCAGACCAGAGGCTCGGTGTAGCGACGCTGCTCGTTGCTCGTACACCGAGGCTGACCGACCGGCCGACCGGAGGTGCGCCGGCTGGCGGCGGCCGACCGTTCTAGCCGCTGCCGGGCCTTCTAGCCGCTGCCGGGCGTTCGGTGTAGATTCCC
>OCZU010003163.1_pt1 | contig 10413 bp, 6 predicted proteins | sample 1539001 | NCBI WGS metagenome assembly OCZU01 (sample SAMEA3539306, study PRJEB22396) | soil metagenome | biome: tundra; feature: field; material: soil | place: USA | collected 2010-05 | depth 0.15 m | reverse complement strand
GGAAGGCCGCCAGTGGCGAAGCGGAGAGCCCCATCGGGCCGCTCGTGGCCGCGGCCATCGCCAGCAACGAAACCGGCACGCCCGCTCCTTATCGCGGCTACTATTTTCATATCCTCACGCGGCAGGGACACAACGCCGTGGGAGGGCCGAAGAGCTACCTGGCCGGCAAAAAGATGACCTCGGACTTCGCCTTCGTTGCCTATCCGGCGGAATACCGCTCTTCGGGAGTGAAGACCTTCATCGTCGCCGAGAATGGAGCCGTCTTCGAAAAAGACCTGGGAAAGAAGACCGACTCTCTCGCGAAAGATATGAAGGAATACAACCCCGGCTCCGGTTGGAACAAAGCCGAAGAACAGCAAGAGCAGGCTGCAAATCAGCCCACGAAATAATCGCGCCGGGTGCCCCATTCTAACGTCGCCTCTTTTGCGGCGTTAGGGTGGGCCCATTCGCGGAGTGAGCGGAACCCGTAAAGTCGTCCCCGTTCATTCCCCCGATTTCCTGCTCCCGTCCGTCATCGCCTTTCGTAGCGCCTGGTTGATCCTTGTCTGGTATCCCGCCCCCGGTTTCTTGAACCAGGCCAGAACATCGGCATCCACCCGCAACGTGACTAGCTTCTTGATCGGCCGGTAGTATTCACCCGCGCACTTCCGCATCGTTTCGAGCGAAAATTGCCCGGTTTCACCGGAAGCCGACAGGCGGGAAACCCGGCCCCGCTTTTTCCCTGGTTTACGTTTTTTGTTAGTCATCGTGATATGTATAGTACTATAACTACAGTTGCGCTACTACAAAACGCTTCGCGTGAAACACTTTCGTCTACTCTTCACATAATGGCCGAGCCAATCTTCGAGACTTTCACCCCCGCAGAGCTCCGTAAGGTGCGTGCCCTCAAGGATCCCCACGGCATCCAGCGTGCTCTTGACGCCATGCCCTACCACCTCGCCGACAGCGCCTGGTCCCCCCGGCGGGTGCTCCGCGAAAACACCTCCCATTGCTACGAAGGCGCCCTCTTTGCCGCGGCGGCGCTACGCATGATCGGATACCCTCCGCTGATCCTCGATCTCGAAGCCGAGCACGACACCGACCACGTAATCGCTGTCTACCGAATCGACGGGCACTGGGGCGCCCTGGCCAAGTCCAATTACACGGGATGCCGCTATCGCGAGCCCGTCTATCGGACATTGCGCGAGTTAGCCCTGAGTTACTTCGACACCTACTTCAACTTACGAGGGGAAAGAACGTTGCGAACTTTTTCCCGGCCAGTCAACATGCGCCGGTTCGATTCACTGGGCTGGATGACCTCGGAACAGCCCGTTTGGTTTGTGGCGGAGTATCTCCTGACCATCTCTCACTATCCGCTGATTACCCGGGCCCAAGCCAAACGCCTGCATCGGCTGGACGGACGCTCGTTCCGGGCCGGATGCCTGGAGCGGGCGAAGAAAAAACTCTAGCACCGTGGGCGACGGAATATATGTGGACTTTGCCATCTGATGAACTGCGGGCCGTAAACCTTCGTATAACGCTTGTGCGTTTCTTCGCCGAAGTCGTTCAACCTGCTGCGATTGTCCTGCTGGCAAGCTGCATTTTCGGGCAGAACACGCCTCCGAGCTCACCGACACCTTCTGCCCAGGCCACTTCGATTCCCACTCCTATCGATTTGAAGCCCGACGCCACGGGGAATGTTCCCGTGGCGCCGATTCGCGAACTTCTGCGCCGCGCCGAAGAGAAGGATCTGGAAAACGACAAGCGCGCGCGCGACTACACCTATGTCGAGCGCGAAGAGATTCATCACCTGGACGGGCACGGCGGGACCAAGAAGGTAGAATCCCGAACTCTGGAAATCCTTGAGGTTTACGGGGAGCCCGTAGAGCGGCTCGTCGCGAAGGAGGATAAACCGTTGCCGGCGGATGAGGCAAAAAAAGAAGACGACAAGATTCAGAAGATCATCGACAAGCGTAAGAACGAATCGGAAAAGGATCGCCGCAAGCGGCTGGAGCGCGAAGAAAAAAGCCGCGAGGAAGATCGCCAGTTTGTGCTGGAGGTCGCGGATGCCTTCAATTTCCGGCTGCTTGGTTCCGAAGTTATCGAGGGGCATGATTGCTGGGTATTTGAGGGCGAGCCTCGTCCCGGCTTCCAACCGAAAAATCGACAGGCTCAGATATTAAGCAAGTTCAAGGGCCGCGTTTGGATCGACAAACTCGAAGAACAGTGGGTGAAGATCGACATCACGGCGATCGACACGATCTCAGTGGGCTTGGGACTGGCCAGGTTTCACAAGGGCACACAGGTGGTGGTTGAGACGACGAAAATTAACAACGAAGTCTGGCTGCCCAAACATGTCGTTTTTCATGTCGACGTGCGGCTGGCACTGTTCAAAAACTACAACGAAGATGTGAAACAAACATACCGCGATTACAAGAAATTCCGAGCCGAAACCAAAATTACCGTCCTCGGCGAGGAGCATCCCTAGCGCTTACGACGCAACCGGTGCTATTTGCCCACGCCGCTTGGTTTCAGCACGGCCGTGTTGCGCTCATCCGAGGCGATTACGCGATAGAACTTCTTCAGCTCGTCCATTTTGCTGACAGGAACGCTCAATTCCTTGATTTCGAGGCTGCGGGTGTAGTGCAGCACCTGCCCGCTCGCTTCCGTCTTGCTGTGATAACTGCCAAAGCTGTAGTCCACATCCATCGCAGGCGGCAACTCATCCACTTCGTAGCCCGCCGGAAGCGCGATGTCGAACGTGTCGGTATCGCGCGATGGGCCTTCGAATTCGAGCGGGAATTTGCGCGGCTCTTTCGTCTCCAGAATTCCCGAAGACTTGTTTCCCAGTACTCGCGGCCGCACCAGGAGCAGGTTGCCAGCAAGTTTCGCATAGCCATCGGACCGGAACGTGTAAGTGAAACCGAAAGGCTGATCGGTATGCTCGAAGTTAACCACCGTCGCCTTGGAAATCTGAAAGTTCGAAAGCGAGCCGGCCAGCAGGCTTTCGATGGGCTTGATGCGGTCGGCGTCCTTGGTCACGGCTCGCAGTCTCCACCGCTCCTGCGCCGCGCGATCTCCGAGCCGGACTTCGGTGACGTCGCCCTTGAGTACTCCGTCGGTGCCGAGCGTTAACTTGCCTATCCGTTGAATGCTGTTCATCGCCGATGGCTGTTGCGGCAACTCCACCAGTTCGCCGCCACTGGGCGTGACCAATAATCCGTAGTTCGCCTGGAGGTGTCCGCGCAGCTGGCCGAAGGGCGTGACCTCATTGGTGGGGTCGAAAAACAGAAGCCTTCCCAGCTTCGGATGTTGCATGACGGAAACCAGCGAGGCGTCCTTCACGTCATCGGGCAACTTGATGGCGAGGATGACATGGTTAAAGGCGTTGTGCGCCGGCGAGTCCTGGGTGACTGATCCGCGTTCGGTATTGATGACGACGTGATAGGATTCCACGCCAACTTCACGCAGCATGGTGCGCATCAGAGTCGCTTTATCTTTGCAGTCTCCGTAGCGATGAGCGAAAACGTCGGAGGCGGGATGCGGCTGGAAGCCACCGATGCCGAGCCAGATCCCGACATAACGGATATCGTGCTGCATGAACCGGGCAATGGCTTGCATCTTGGGAAGCGTGCCGGTCGTCCCCGCGACTAAAATGCTTACTTCCTTCTTAATCGGATCAGACGCTTCCATCTTTGTGCTGACTAGATTTCCGTACCAGCCCCCCATTCCGTTCCAGTTGGCAAATTCGTTTTTGAGCGACGTACCACCCGAGGGGAAAAACGAGACGATCATCTGTGCGGCGACGCCTTCGAGGGGGGGCATGTCCGGCTCGTGCCGGATGCCGCTCACGTCGCTGACGTGCCATTGCAAGACATTGCCGCTTCCCTCATCGGGCTTCACCTCCGGATGAGAAAGCCAGGAGGACTTGAAGACCCAGCCGGGTGGGAGTTGCAGCGAATAATGACTCTCGCGCACTGGGTCGGTACGCTGGAAATTCCAACTGTCCTGCAACCAGAAAGGCTGTTCCTCGACTTCGTATTCGTAGCCGATGATGTTGCCGGGATCGGGCGCGGGAATTCTTAACATTCTGTATTTAGTATCGTCGACCAGATAACCGCCCTCGGCGGGAGCAGCCATGTCGATGGCGTCCTTATCCTTGACCTCGTAGTCTTTACCCTGAGCGGGGATGCACCATCCGCGAAGGCCGATGATTTTGCGGGTAGGATTGAAATTAACACTCACGGTGCCGTGCTCGCGCCCTTCCGGACGCACAATCCTGTAGGCTTCCCGCACTCGAATCTTAATTTTGTCGGTCGATAGAACGGTGACATTTCTCTCCGAGTAAAGCAACACGGCGTCGGTCTTTTCGTCGTAAGCCGGCAACGTGGCGCCGGCCAAAGAATGCATCCATTGCGGCGCGTCGGCTCCGGCCGCGGCGCGTGGAACGAGGGCAAAAAAACATACGGCAGCGCCAAACGCAAAAAGCAACGCTCGGCAGATCCGATTCGTTCCGGCCTTAGTTACTGGCATGGATTTCTCCTGGTTGCAGCACAACCTGTTCCGCATCGCCGTTCCTCACGATTTGAAAGAACTTGCGCAGACTCGGATAAGACTTAGCGTCCAGCAGCAGCATGTCAATAGTTAATTTTCTGGTGAGGTGCAGCGTTCCCGCACCCTGTTCTACTTTCAGACTATAAACAGCAGCTTTCGCGTCGATATCCTGGTTCGCCGGCACGCTACTGACCTGCCAGCCGGCGGGCAGCGCGATGGTCACGTCTTCCAATTTCTGGTGCGGATATTCGAAATAAATCGGGTGCACACGGGTCGAGTGCTCGAACACACCCTTTTCGGCGGAGGTGAATATCGAAGCCGGGATCACGGCACGCCGGCCGGCACTCGAGGCCCACCCGGGTATTCTCAAATTGAATTCCGCGACCAGAGGAGCCTCGGAGTTGCTCCAATCTGGTTTGTTGGTGAGTTCGACCTCGGAGCCCGTGACAATTTGTGAAGCCAGATCTTCCTCGAGAAACTTTTTGCGCGTCACTTCGTCTACATTTCGCTCTTCGAGGCGTGGGTACATCGACTCCAATCCAACGAAAGTTACAGTGATTTTGCCTTCGAGCTCGCCCGTATCGGTGAGCTTCATTTTTCCCGCGCGCTCGATGCGCGATTCCGCCGCTTGCGGAAGCGTGGTTTTGATCCAGCTTCCGCCATCCTTATCCAGGCGCAAGCCCTGCACGCCGGTCTCCGACCAACGCAAGAGTCCGAACGGCGTAACGGCGCCTCCGGGAGCAAAATAAAGCTCCTTACCGTTGAGTTTGACGAGAACCACATTGAAATCTAACTTATCGCCTTGCATGCTGACCGGAGAGAAGAAATAATTTCTGCGATCGGAAACCCAGCATCCATAGGCTTCAAAACCTGCCGCGCGCGCCAGACCGAGAAACAACCAATTCAGCTGAGCGCTGTCCCCAAAACTTCGCTTCCAGATATCCTCAACGTTCACCTTGTCGTCCGCTTTTTCCTTGGCGCGCTTCTGCTCCTGCTCGGTTTTCTCGACCTCATACGAAGTGTTGCGCATCTGCTGCACCCGGTCATAAATCTTTCGCAGCTTCCCCTCCTGCGAGTCACTGGGCGCGACAATCTGGGCCACGGCCTGCTCCATCGCTTTTTTCCTCCCGACGAAGCTTTCCAGTTGCCCATTCGTTCGTTTGCCGAAGTCTTTCCAGTAGGCCGCCTCGTTTTTCGTCCCGGAACTCTCTTCGTAGATGAAGTTCACATGCGACTTCAGTTCACCCTCGGGGGGCATGAAGTCTTCGCTTTCAAATGCCGGAATGTTATTCGCCTCCATGCGGATAATGTGATCGGGCCCGTCGACGGGGGCGGCTGATCCCGGAGGCAAGAAATTCCACGTCCAGCGCAGGGAAAAGCGGCTTTCATAGGCCGAATTTCCGCCGAGGTACGGCTTGAGCGAGAAATGAGCTTTCTTCGTGAACAGTTCGTCGCTCAGAACCCAGTCGGAGTTGAAGAGAAAATACTCCTGGAAGTCGCGGGTGTAGAAATACTCGATGATGCTCCCCACCTGCACATCGGTCAGAGTGAAGGTCTTGGCAACATACTTAAATTGTTGGCCCCGAAACTTTCCCTTGACCAGATTTTTTTCAAAGACCTTGCCGCCGAAGTCCGAGATGGAGCCGTCCGGCCGGATGGTGCGAGCGTGGATGTTCACGATATTCTCGCTCTGTTTCAGAAAGGGAATCTCGACATCGGCGTGCTTCCGCCCTTCTTCGGTCAAGATCTTAATGCGGATGTAATTGTCTTCGTGGCCAGTGCGAGGGTTGTCATCCCGATCGACTTGCCGGTACAAAGTAATGGCCGCTGCCCCCGGAGCCAGCGGTTCACTGGTCAGTTTGAGTTCCTCGGGCGTAGCAGGCTGGAATCCAATTCCGGCGCCGGCGAGCGGCGCTCCCAACACGCAGACTGCCAGAGCGATCAACCGCCGCTTAGCGAACCATAACTTGGCCATAAGCTTTCTCCCGAATCAGTTAGCTAATTACTGGCATGTATCTCCCCCGGCCGCAGGACCACCTGTTCCGCATCGCCGTTCCTCACCACCTCAAAGAACGCGCGCAACGCCGGATAAAGGTCAACTTTCAATGACATCATGTCGATCGACAGTTTCCGGGTGAGTCGCAACGTTCCGGGACTGGATTCGACTTTCAGCCCGTAGGCAGCGGCTTTCACGTCCTGATCCTGCGGCGCGGGCACGCTGGCTACCTGCCAGCCTGGCGGAAGTTCGACGGTTAGATCATCCAACTTCTGATAGGTATACTCAAAATAAACCGGATTGACGCGGTTAGTATGTTCGAACATCCCTTTTTCAGCGGCCGTAAAGATGGCAGCCGGAATCACGGTGCGCTTGCCCGCATTCGACGCCCAACCGGGAATCTTTAAGTTGAATTCCGCCACCAGCGGCGTTTCCGAACCTGCCCAATCCGGCTGGTTGGTTAATTCGACTTGCGAAGCCAATGCCATTTGGGAGGCGACGTGATCCTCAAGAAACTTCTTGCGCGCTACGGCGTCCGCGTTTCGTTCCTCCTGCCGGCGGTACATGGCTTCGAGGCCGACGTAGGTCACGGTCAGCTTCCCTTCCAGATCTCCCGTATCGGAGAGCTTTAATTTGCCCGTACGCTCGACGCGCGACTCGGCGGCTTTTGGAAGCGAGGTTCGAATCCAGGTGCCTCCATCCTTGTCCAACAGAAGACCCTGGACGCTGGTCTCCGACCAGGTCAACAGGCCGAAGGGCGAGAAGGCTCCGCCGGGATCGAGATAGAGATCTTTTCCATTCCATTTAACCAGTGCCACATTCGCATCTAATTTCCTGCCCTCCATAGTGACAGGAGAGAAAAAGCTAATTCTGCGATCCGAAACCCAGCAGCCATAGGCTTCAAAGCCGGCCGCGCGCGCCAAGCCGAGGAATAACCATGTCAGCTCGACGCGGTTCCCATAGCCGCGCTTCCAGACGTCCTCGGCGTTTACATTTTCATTCGACTTTTCGTTCGCGCGTTTTTGTTCCTGCTCGGTCTTCTGCGGCTCGTAAGTTGTGTTGCGAAGTTGCTGTACGCGGTCATAAAGCTTTCGCAGCTTGGCCTCGGGCGCATCGTTCGGCGAAACAATTTGCGACACCGCTTGCTCCATGGCGCCGCGTTTGCCGACAAAGCTTTCCAGTTGACCGTTCTTCTGTTTTCCGAAGTCTTTCCAGTAACTTGCTTGGTCTTTTGGATTGGCGGCCGCTTCGTAAACGAAGTTCACGCGGTAGGTAAGTTCGTTCACCGGAGGCATGAAGTCTTCCTTCTGAAAGGGTGGAATGTTGTTCGCTTCCAGGCGAACGATGTTGTCGGGCCCGGCCTGAGGCTGCGCAACACCAGTCGGCAGAGAATCCACCCACCGGATGGAGAATCGAGAGTGATAGACCCCACTGTCGACTTCTCCGAGGTACGGCTTCAGCGAAAATCGCACCTTTTTTGTGAACAGCTCGTTGCTCAGAATCCACTCCGAGCCATAGAGGTTAAAATAAGTAAATCGTGTGCCTCGGCTTCCCTGTTCGTAAAAGTCCTTGGTGTAGTAATACTCGATGACGCTCCCGACCTGCACGTCACTTAAGGCAAAAGACTTAGCGAGATAGGTCATTTCCCGCCCGCGCATTTTCCCCGAGACCAGCTCCTTGTCGAAAGGCTTGCTGCCGAGGTCCGCGATCGAGCCATCGGGCCGGATCGTACGGGCGTGAATGCTCACGATTTCTTCGCTTCCCTTTGAAAAAGGAATCTCTACGTTGGCGTACTTACGGCCCTCTTCGCTGAGAACCTTGATGCGAAAGTAAATGTCTTCGTGCGGGGTTTTGATGTTGTCGTCGCGGTCGACTTGCCGGTACAAAATGATGGCGTGCGCTCCCGGGGCCTGCGGTTCGCCCGTCATCTTGAGTTCATCGGGCGAGACGGGTTGGAAGCCGACTCCGGCTCGAGCGCTTGGTGCTGCAAACATACACGCTGCCAATCCGACGAATAGCCACCTAACTAAGCGGAACGCGGTCATAAAGACTTTCTCCTAAGAAGTGAAGTTTCTAGACGACGACTAATACCAGTTCCAGGGAGAAGGGATTGCAGGGGGAACGACCAACTGCTTGGGGGGGGAACCAGTGGCGCTCCGCGGCGACGGCAATACCGCCTCCTCCGGAGTTCGGGCCCCCTCGAGACCAAAATCCGGTAACTGGAGTTGACGCTTGAGTATAGCCAGAAGTGGCGATCCGTCAAGGACTGAAATCACACGTGATGGACAACCATAACTGTAGCGATTTTCGCAGGAGTGAATTGCCGCGCCACGCAAAATCGGCTTATTACTGCATCCGCTAGTCGATCCCGATTCCCCGGCGTTCGATTTCGATCCCGGATGAGGGTTACGCGGGAGCGACACTAAACATGGTCTTGACGAGATCCCGGATTTCCTCAAAGTAGATATCCGAATCCTGAACGAAATCCGCCCAGGTCATTTGGTTCGCCAGAGGGCAGAACCGAGACAGTATTTGCCAGTCAGCCTCCCATTCGAGAACGGGATCGGGAGTTTCTGCGTAGCCCAGTCCGAGTTCCGACGAACGGCACAACCGGTCGGTGAGGCCAACGATCGCCACCAGGGCGGGATTCATCGTGGCGCCCGCGGGATTGTGATGGCAGCGGATGACTTCGATAATCTCCGCTGAGAAGTGCCATTTCCGGGCCAGAAGCTCACCGGTTTGGCAATGCGTGAAACCGAGTGCGGCATGTTCGATTGCGCCCGCGAACACCCGCTCGCGCGATCCTTGGTCAAGTATCGATCTCATCTGTTGCGGAGCGAGCACAAAGTTGACGAGATAGCCGATGTCGTGGAGAAGTCCTGCAAGATAGGCTTGTTCCGGGTTTCCGAAACCTGTGCTGCGCGCCAGTCTTCGACTCAGGATGGCAGTCCCCAGCGAGTGTTGCCAGAAAACAGCCGGGTCGAGACTGATCGCCGACTTCCCAATCTGCATGAGGGTGCAGGTCAGGGCGATGACCCGGATCCGTGCGATCCCAATGGCGCTGATCGCACTATGAACGGAGTTTGTAAGCTGCCCGCGACTGAACAGTGGAGAGTTCGCCACGCGCAGGCACTGCGCGGTGAGCGATTCATCGCGGCTAATCAGGTCGGCGACGCGCTGCACGTCAATGTCTTCGGAAGGCTGCTCCAGTTCGCGGAGCAATGACTGGAGAATGGCAGGGATGCTGGGAATCGATTCCAGGAGCTTATCGCGTCCCCGCAGCAATCGCTGTAACGCCTGGTTGGCTTGGGCAGATTCGCTAAAACGGTCATTGCTCACAGTCGTGCTCCCACCCTTAGCATCCGGTTGATCTTGCATGCTTCTTTATCGGCTGACGGGATTCAGTTCATGAGCGGATTCGTAACTGCGGGCGAAAGCAACGCACCCGAGCCGATTCTGCCCACTATGCCAAGAGCAAAAGCGAAAGCAGTTTTAACCGGCCCGACTCCACACTCCTCAAAGCTCATCGATTGGAGGCAAGCAACACCCAGATTTAGGCTGCCCGTTATTGGATTTCAGGCATCGGGCGGTTGTTCAGCGGCTGCTTTTTCAAGACTTTGCGCGGCTGTCCAAGTACTTCCGTACCGTCTCTAGTACCTTAGTTACTCCCATTTGGGTAACCGGATCGTCCGTTCTGGCTTGACTACTTTATATTGTGGATGATGTTCATTGTGAATACAACCTATAGACATTCACTGCAAGTACATTTTTATCGAATTCCGGGAAAAACCCCAAAAAACCAATAAAACCGGGGTATTCCCGTAAAGACGCCCGCGCTTCCGGTTGAGATATGCTCAGCACACCAAAATACACTCGAACGCGCA
>OCZU010003162.1_pt1 | contig 10413 bp, 9 predicted proteins | sample 1539001 | NCBI WGS metagenome assembly OCZU01 (sample SAMEA3539306, study PRJEB22396) | soil metagenome | biome: tundra; feature: field; material: soil | place: USA | collected 2010-05 | depth 0.15 m | reverse complement strand
GCGATATGCCCGATCAGGTATCCGGCCATTTCGTCGGCCTGGAAGAGTCCGCCACCCATGAAATCGCGGTGGCCTGGAAGCGGATCATGATTTTGAACCCGACTCAAGTACTCTACACCTTTACCTTCGACGCCGGGAGCGGGAACTTCAACGCTCGAAAGCGGTAATTCACCGGAAGAGGGGGACAAGAACGGAGATAGTGGCGAGCCTGAGGCCTCAGACGCCTTGGCAACAGACGACAGACGACAAAAGACGATCGTCTGTCCCACTGTCCCCCTCACTACTGTCCACGACGTTGACAGCTCCTCGCTTTTCGGTGTACAGCCGGGCTGGTCTTCGGAATCCGGCTGGAGGCTAACCCTTGCCGAATCAGCACCCTGCATTTCTTACGGCTTCGGCCAATCACCTGCACAACTCCTGGTTGGAAGGCGAAGCCGATGACAACCTGCATCAACCAAAGCGAAACCAAGGAAGCCGCTGGCCTGACAAGCCCAGACTGGGACCCACGAGACCGGGAATTTGCTCAGCGGACCGAGGCGATGGCCGGCAGCGAATCGGAACTCATGGAACGGATGCATGCGCGCGACTCGCAGGCCCTCGCCGAAATGTTCGACCGCTACGGCCGCCTCGTCTTTACGGTGATCCTCCGGGTGGTGCGCGACGCGAGCACCACGGAAGACCTGGTGCAGGAGACTTTCCTGAGGGTCTGGAATCGCGTCCGGGGTTTCGATGCGCGGAAAGGCTCGATTGGCCCGTGGCTGCTGGCGATCGCTCACAACTGCGCGATCGACTACCTGCGCTCCGCGTGCGGCCGTCCGCGCAACGTCGTCAGCTTCGACGAGACCGACCATCCCGCACTCCACACCGATATGGAACGTGAAATCCTGGGTTCGGACCGAGCCCGCATAATTCGAGCAGCGCTGAATCGGCTCTCGCCAAACCAGCGCCGCGCCATCGAATTGGCGTACTTCGGAGGCCTTTCGCAACTGGAGGTAGCCGCCCGGATGGGCCACCCGCTCGGCACCGTGAAGACTTGGGTGCGCCTGGCTTTAAAGAAGCTGCGGGACGACCTGAGGTCCCCGGCTTGCGTAGGAGCGTAGGGCGGGAGCTTTAGATCCACGAATCAGCCGGCCGCGGCAGCGGAGTTTCCAGCCCGCTCACGCACGCAAAAGGGGATCGCGCCGCTCGTTAACGCCCCATCCGCGGAAAGGGATACTTCGAACGTACCGCCAGAACCAGGTCGTGGCTCTCGCCCTCCTGGGAAGCGCTGTAAAATCCCACCGTGCTATTGAGCCGGATGAAATACGCATCGCCCTCTCTGGCCGGGTGCCGTCCTTCGTTCCCGTCCGCACCGCCGCCGGCCACCATATCTCCGCGTCCTCGTAGGACGTAATAGATCTCCTCCTCCATGTCGTGGTGGTGCGGAATGTTGGTGCCGCCAGGCGCAAAGTCCATAATGAACAGGCTCACCATCTGGCTTGCCGCGGCGAGCTTATCTCGCGTGCTTTCGGTCGTCCCCATCAGCAGTTTGAAGAGCGATGTCGGTCCGTGCCCCTGTACGGTGACGAGTGGAACATCCTTCGCGTTTGCGAGCATAAGTTTCGGTGTGGGCCGGGCGTTGGTGCCCGCCGGGATCTTGAATCCCATCACCAGCAACCGGACCGGACCACTCGAGGAATTGGCGATGCCGTGGAGGACAGCGGCCGGAAGGTACATGAAATCATCGTTCTTAACCGGTGCCTTCTGGTCGCCATAAAGCAGGGTTCCGTGACCTTCGAGAACGTAGTAGATCTGCTCTTCGGCAGGGTAGCTCACAGTCGCGCTGGCGCCATCCGGCCCCACGGTCAATTCCCCGTAGCGGGCGATGCCTTTGAGTTGATTCGCCTGGGAATCACCCGCGCCGAAGATGGGTTTGTAGGAAGCCGACCTCGCATTGGCGGTCAACGGGTCCGGCTGCGGCGGGATATCCGAGATGCGCCGCCCAATGAATGTAGGGTCGGCTGCAGAGAGGCAGGTCGCCGCCGCCAGCGGAATCAACAAGCTGAGTTTATGGAGGCCAGTGATGTGCATAAAACCCTCGGTTCCCTCTCTCTCCGGCTAGCGGGCATTGACGAGCTTGCCGTTCTCATCCAGGTGCGGATAAGGGCCGCCGGTCCGGTATTCGTCCAGGATATACTGGTCGAACTGGGGGGTTGGCTCGAAGTACCCGGGAGTTCGAAGGTGCTGCTTGCAAGCTTCTTCGCTCAGCTCCACACCAATACCCGGCGTGTCCGGCACCGTGATGTAACCGTTCTGGATAATCGGCTTGGCCGGCTTTGTAACCAGCTCACCCCACCACGGGATATCCACCGCGTGGTTCTCCATTACGACGAAGTCCTTGATCGTCGAAATCATGTGTACCGCCGCCATGCAGCCCACCGGAGACCCGGCGAAGTGGACGGCAGTCGGAATCCCATACATGGACGCAAAGTCCGCAATCCGCTTGGTCTCGCGGATGCCTCCCGACGTCAATGGGTCCGGATGGATGATGTCCACCGCGTTGTTCTCGATCAGCGGACGGAATCCCTCTTCCAGGCCGAAAAGGCTCTCGCCGGTATTGATGGGCGTGACGGTCGATTCTTTGATCTCCTTGTAAGCACGCCAGTTCTTCGGAGCGTCCCCGGAACCGAGCGTGCCGACTTGCAGCAGATCCTCGGCCCACGCGAGTTCGTACTGTTCGAAGAAGCGGGCATGGCGGATCGCGTCGTTCACATCCAGAGGGCCGAAGTGGTCGGCCGCCAGAGGCTGGTCCCAGCCGATGGCGTCGCGTACGGCCTGAATGTGCTCGCCGTACATCTGGAGTCCCTTGGCCGTGGCCACGCCGCGCGTATTCAGCCCTCCGGGCCGGTCACGGATCATCGAGGGCATGATGTCCATCTTGAAGAACGTGAAGCCCATCTTCTTGCGGGCCGCCATGCGGGCAGCGTACACCTTGGGATCGCTGCTTTCCGTGGTATCGCAATAACACCGGACGCGATTGCGGTACTGGGAACCGATCAGCCGCCAGGCGGGCACGCCGTATACCTTCCCCGCAATGTCGTGCAAGGCGATATCCAGCGCGCTGTAGCCGCCCCCAAAGCGGCGCTGGTTCGCAAAGTTGCGAACCCGGTCCAAGAGGAGCTCAATATCCAGCGGGTTCCTGCCCACGATGTGGGGCTTGAGCACGAGCGCCATGCCTTCGTTACCCGCATCGCGGACCTCGCCCAGGCCGTACACGCCTTGGTTGGTGTCGATCCGGATTATCGGATAATCGTAGTTCGAGGCGATCCGGATCGCCCGCATGTCGGTGATTCTTAACTGGCTCGGTGCGGAGTTCTTGTTGACACCGCCGGACTGGAGTGCCTGCCCGTCGGTTGCCTGATCCGCCAGCACCGATCCGATGGCAGCAGTGCCGGCCATCATCCGAAACATGCTCCGCCGCTGAATGCCCGATTTCGGGTTGGACATAGTCGTCTCCTTGCGACCAACGGTAACAGGCAGACACCAGTTAGTCAACCGTAACAGGCCTGAAACTCTGGAACTCACGAAGCCGCTTCGAGCGTTGCTTACGGCTTCCGCGCGAACAGGTATGCCCGGCGGCTCTGGTAAGTGGCCCTGCGAAGGCCAGTGCCCTGTTCCGCCGTTACAACGGGAACACGCCCCAAGCGGAGGCGTCGGTGATTGCGATGAATGCTCCGGCGACGCAGTTCGTTACCTATGCGGACCAGTTCACGGGGGTGGCTTATGCCAATCCTTCGCCAACTGCCGCGACGGTTACGTTCACGGCAAAAGATCTGACCGGAACCGTGATTGCCAGCAGGAGCATCTCACTCGCCGCCGGGTCGCATAACTCGCAGAACCTCGGTCCGCTGCTTAGTATGGGAAGCTTTCGGGGCTCGGTGAGCATCGCTTCTTCCGCGCCCATTGTGAACCGAGTCACAATGTTCGGGTGATACTTTCGATCGGGGGCTCCACCTACACCACCTTCTGGGACCAGGCGCTCTCCACCAACGCCACGCAACTGGGCATCAACGCCGCGAATACCGCGAAGGCCATGGGTGTGGGCATCGAAATCGATTATGAGAACGACACCAACCCCAACCTTACCGGCTTACAAGACTTCATCACCGCCTACCGCTCGGTCCTGCCGTATGATGCGACCGGCTCCAATCCGGCAGCGCGCCTGATCATCGACCTGGCGGCGGGAGACCGCTCACTGGATGCGATCAACCGAAAAGCTGCGACCGACTGGCTGACCGCAGGCAATCCTGTGCTCGACTACGCCAACGCTACGGTGCCCAACGGCCAGCCCACGGCCTCCGGCGCGGTGTCCAACTGGCAGGAGCACGTGATGGGAAGGACGAACATCAGTGTTCCTATCCCGCCGCTGGCCCCGGCCAAGGTGACGGTCGCCGTGCGAGTGGTACTGGGGAGCACGCCCCAGCCGGAATGCAACGATTTCAGTGCGTCGCTCCAGAACAGTACGGGCATCTTCGTCGCAAACGTCGCGCCGGCGGGCGCCGGGGCCAGTCCGGGGCTGCTCGGCTACATGTTCTGGGGAGTGGAGGCGCAGCATCCCACCACTTGCGAGGGTGGAGTGGGAGTCGGCGCGCGGAACTACAACATCCGCATCCCCATGCCGCCACTGCGCCAGCAATGAGCCGGCGCGTGGTAAGAAAGTGAGAGAGGTTTATCGATGAACTACTTTCTGGCCAAGACGGACCCCGATACCTACTCGATCGACGATCTGGAGCGCGAAAAGAAGACTGCCTGGGACGGCGTGACCAACGCGCAGGCGGTGCGCGCGATCCGGGACATGCAGCCCGGAGACTGCGTATTTGTGTATCACAGCGGCGGGGTGTCGGGCATCGTGGGCCTGGCCTCGGTCGAGTCCGAGCCGCGTCCCGACCCTAAGAATCCCAAGTCGGCGGTGGTGGATCTGGAGTTCCGAGGACGCCTGGACCCTGGCACGACCTTGGCCGAAATCAAACAATCCGGGAAGTTCGACGATTGGGCCCTGGTTCGCCAAAGCCGGCTCTCGACCATGGCGGCGCCCATGAAGTTTGTGGACTGGATGAAAGCGCGCTATCCGAAGGGCGGGATCTAGAGAGATCGCCCAGAGCTCCGATCGGTAGCGCCGGCGGTCTTGCCGCCGGTGAGTTGTGGTTGGCCGGCGGCAAGACCGCCGGCGCTACATCACTTGGCCCCCGGCTCCATCGCAACCACCCGCGAATCGGTCTGGAACTTCTTGTAGCCGCTGAAAGTCATATCGAGGGCCTTGTGGTAGCCTTTCACCAGCATCACCCGCGCGGAGGCTTCCATGGCGAATCGCTTCGGCAGCCAGACCTCGTCATTCACCCGGGTTTGCTCCAACAGCAGATGACCGCCTTTGGCCACCCGGACCAGAAAGCCGCCGAAGGTGACGGTGCCCTGGGTCTCCATCTCCGCTTTCACGCATTGGTATTCGCGCTTGTCGATCCAGAAGCGTATTTTCACTTTCGGAAAGAAGGAGGTGGCGGTGGATTTTGGTTTGTAGCCGGGCTTGGGAGTGGCGTCGATGACCCAGGTTGCTACGCCGTTGAGCGCCTCTTCCCGCACCAACTGGTAATCGAACGCGTCCGGGAGTTCTTTCACCGGCTCGCTCCGGCGCTGCTCCCGGCGGCGCCAATTCGCAATCCGGAGATCCCGCTGCTCGGGAGTCTCCTTGCGCCGCTGCTCGATGCTCCATTGCAGCTTGTCCGCTTCCTGCTTCTGCTCCTCGGCGGAGATCGGCTGGTCGTTGCGCGCCACCAGCCGCCGATACGGAGACCCCTCTAACAGGGTGACGTCCCACGTGCGGATCTCTGTACTCTTGGGCTTGCCCGAGCCGTCGAGATCGCTTTCCACCTCGCGCTGGAGGTAGGTATAGTTGCGCGCGATTTCAGCGCCCTTGCCATACATTTCTACAGCGCGCTGCATGATCTGCCGGGTATCCTGGGCGGCGAGAACGGGCGATAGACAGGCGATCAGGAACAGGGAGCGCACTCTTAATTGTACGCTGCGAGGGTGGATCGGGTTTCACGGACCAAAAGCCAGGAGGGCCCCGCTACTCGCTCCGCAGCGCCACCACGGGGTCCACCCTGGTGGCCCGGCGGGCCGGGAGCCAGACGGCCGCCAACGCTACCAATCCCAACAGAGCCGCCGCGCCCGTCAGCGTCGCCGGATCGGTAGTGCTCACTTCATAGAGCAGCGTTTTCAGATAGCGCGTCAGCGCCAGTGCGCCCGCAATCCCAATGGCCGTTCCGATGGCGGCGAGTTTCCCTCCACCGCCCAAGACTGACCGCATCACGTCCGCTGGCTTCGCGCCCAATGCCATGCGGATGCCGATCTCCTGCGTGCGCCGGCTGACGTCGAAAGACATTACGCCATAGATCCCGATGGCCGCCAGCACCAGGGCCAGCCCGGCAAACCCGCCCAGCAGCGTGGTCGAAAACCGGGGCTGCCAGACCGCCCGCTCCACCACCTGTTGCATGCTGGCCACATCGCCGACGGGCAGATCCCGATCGAGGGACCAGATCTGGCTCTGGATGGCTCCTGCCAAGGTCAGAGGATCGCCCGAAGTTCTCACCACCAGCGTGAGATATCTCTGAATGTCCACTGGGTTCTGCGTTTGGGAGAAATAGAATTCGCTCCCCGCCGTGGCGCCCCAATCGGCCTGTTCCACATCCTTCACGACGCCGGCCACGGTAAACCACGGCCCGTCCGGGTCCAGCCGGATTCGTCTGCCGAGCGCGTCTTCATTGGGCCAATAGCGCCGCGCCAGGCTCTGATTGATGACGACGACGCCGGGAGCGGCGCCATCATCCCGCGCGTCGATATCGCGGCCCCGCAGCATCGGGATGCGCATGGTATGGAAATAGCCCGGGAAGACCGTGCGGAACGCCGCCTTCGGAATTTCAGCCGGGCTGGGCGCCGGCCGGCCCTCCACAAGGAAGCCAAAAGTCCACAAATCGCCCGCCAGGGGCAGGTGATTGATGCCGCTCACCGACTCCACTCCTGGGATCGCCCCCACCCGGCCCAGAATCTCACGGTAGAACGCGTTGCGCCTCTCCGGAGTAGCCGCGTGCGGAGACCCGGTAAGTACCACCCGCATGGTCAGCACATTGCGCGGATCGAAACCGGCGTCCACCGCGCCCAACCGGGCGAAGCTGCGGATCATGAGCCCCGCGCCCGAGAGCAGCATCAGGGAAATCGCGATCTCGCCCACCACCAGCAAGCTGCGCAGCGCCGTTCGGGAAACCCGCGACGAGCCTCTGCCCCCATCCTTCAAGGTGGCGTGCAGGTCCGGCCGCGAGAACTGAAGCGCGGGCGCGAGGCCGAACAGGATGCCGGTCGCCAGGGACACGGCGAACGCAAATAGAAACACCTCCGCGCCCATGCCGATCTCCTGGTAACGCGGCAGGGTAAAGCGGCTGGCCTCGGCGATGCTCACCGTCAGGAGGTGGATAGACCACCAGGCCAGCAGCAGCCCTAAGGCCCCGCCGGCCAAGGAGAGCAGCACGCTTTCCGCCAGCAGTTGCCTCACCAGGCGCCAGCGCCCGGCGCCCAATGCCAGCCGCAACGCAATCTCTTTTTGCCGCCCGCTGGCCCGCCCCAACAGCAGGTTGGCGACATTGGCGCACGCAATCAGCAGCAGGAAGGCGACGGCTCCGAGCAGCACGGCCAACGCCGACCGGATTTTTCCGGCAACCACCTCACCGAGCGGCATCACACGTGCGCCGCGATCGGTGTTGCTTTCGGGAAAGGCCTGCTCGATGCGGCTCGCGATGGTACTCATCTCGGCCGCCGCCTGCTCCACGCTCACCCCGTCCCGGAGCCGGGCGAAGACTCGCAGCGAACGCCCTCCCCGGTCGTTTCTGCGTTGCGGCGGAAATACCAGAGGTACCCAGAGCTCAGCCTTTAACGCCCAAAACGGAGGGAACCGGAATTCCTTTGGCATGACGCCGATCACCCGATAGCTCGCTCCATTCAGAGTAATCGGCCTGCCGATGATGGACCGGTCGCCGCCAAACCGCCGCTCCCAAAGTCCATGGCTCAGCACCACGACCCGCCCCGCTTCCGCCTGTTCATCCTCGGGAAGAAATCCACGCCCGAGGACCGGCGAAACGCGGAGCACGGAGAGAAGCGAGGTGGAAACTCTTAAGCCTTCGACCTCTTCGGGACGAGCGGTGCCGGTCAGGGTCGCTCCCCACAACTCCGCGGCGGCGATCGACTCGAAGACATGCTGCTGGTCGCGCCAATCCTGGTATGTGCCTGGGGCCGTGGGGTCGGTTCCCCCGCGCCGCAGGCTGGTTTCCTGAACGAACACCAGGCGGTCAGGCTGCGGATACGCCAAGGGCCGCAAGAGGACGTTGTAGACGACGCTGAACATGGCCGCGTTGGCGCCGATGCCCAACGCCAGCACCAGTACCGCAACCACGGAAAACCGTGGCGTCTTCAGGAGTGATCGAACCGCGTACCGCAGGTCTGCAAGCAAAGAGATGCCCTCCGTAGTGCTTTAGACTGCCGGAACGGCGGGAGGATAGGTGGCCTCCAAAAAGCTATTGCATTTCATAAAAACAGGTCTTAAACTATGCAAAGAGACTCTATGCAAAGTGACGTACAGGCGCGCGTGGAGATCCCCCCCGGGACGTTGCAGATGCTGATCCTGAAGACCCTCTCCTGGGGGCCGGCCCATGGCTACGCCATCGCTCAACAGATCAAACGGACTACCGACGATGTACTGCACGCCGAGGAAGGTTCGCTCTACCCGGCGCTGCAAAAGATGCTCCTCAAGGGCTGGGTGACGGCCGAATGGGTCTCCGCGGGGACCCGGCGCCGCGCCCGTGTCTACCACCTCACCCCGGAGGGCCGGGAACAGTTGGCGAACGAAGTGTCGGAGTTCACGCGTGCCATGCGTGCCATCGTACGCGTGATCGAGCCGGCGTTAGAGGCAAACCATGAAGTGGTTCCATCAGCTTCAGCGTAGCGTCACGTCTTTCTTTCGTCGTGAGCGCCTGGAGGGCGAACTCGAAGAGGAGATGAGCTTCCATCTCGAAATGCAGGCCGAAGAGGACCAGGAGCGCGGGATCCCCCCAGACGAGGCGAGCTATCGCGCCAGGCGGCAGTTTGGCAATGCCACCCTGCTCCGGCAGGACAGCCGGGAGGTGTGGGGATGGGCACCCGTGGAGCGCCTGTGGTCCGATCTCAAATACGCCGTCCGCACGTTGCGAAAGAGCGGCGGATTCGCCGCCGTCGCGGTCCTGACCCTGGCGTTAGGGATTGGGGCCAACACCGCCGTGTTCAGCGTAGTCAACGCTGTGGTGTTCCGGCCGCTGCCGTTCCAGGACCCTGGCAGGTTGGCCATGCTGTGGGAAAGGCGAGAGAAGAAGGGCGAAGATCGCGTGGTGGTGTCGCCCTACAATTTCTACGGTTGGAAGGATCGGAGCCAGTCGTTCGGACACATGGCCGCAATCGCGGGAGGCTCCTCGACGATCTCGTTGGGCGGGGAACCAACCACGATTCCCGGCAACCGAGTGACCAGCGACTTCTTCGACACGCTGGGAGTCCAGCCCCTGCTGGGCCGGCTCTTCCTTGCCGAGGAACAGCTCCATTCCGGCAAGGTGGCGATCCTCGGATACCGCCTCTGGCAGCAACTCGGCGGAAGCCGCGACCTGGTCGGCAAGACCGCGCAACTCAATCGCGAGGCGTACCTGATCGTGGGCATCATGCCTCCCTCCTTCACCTTTCCCAACGATAGCCAGGTATGGTACCCATTGCCGGAATCCGCGGTGCGCGCTCGCGAGGACCATGAACTGCGCGTCATCGGAAAGCTCAAGCCGGGCGCGGAACTCCAACAGGCGAGAAGCGAACTGGATACGATTGCCGCGGGGTTGCGCCAGGCGCAGCCGCAATTCAACCCGGTAACGGGTGTGACGATCGTGCCGCTCCAGGAGCAGATCGTGGGTGACTCGCGGCAGGCGCTGGTGGTGTTGCTGGGCGCGGTCGGCTGCGTGCTTCTGATCGCTTGCGCCAACGTGGCGAACCTGCTGCTGACGCGCGCCAGCGGGCGCAAGCGCGAGATCGCGCTACGCCTCGCGCTGGGGGCCAGCCGCTGGCGGGTTGTCCGCTCGCTCCTTGTGGAGAGCGTCCTGCTGGCGATGGCCGGGGGCCTGCTGGGTGTGGCTTGGGCTCAATGGGGAGTGCATCTGTTTGTGGCCGTGGATCCGCTCAAGCTGCCGCGAATTCATGAGATTGCCGTGGACAGCGGCATGCTGCTGTTCACCCTGGTGGTGGCGGTGTCGACCGGGGTCCTGTTTGGACTGGCGCCGGCGTTGCGTGTGTCGCGGCCCGATTTGAACGAGACGCTGAAGGATG
>OCZU010003161.1_pt1 | contig 10415 bp, 6 predicted proteins | sample 1539001 | NCBI WGS metagenome assembly OCZU01 (sample SAMEA3539306, study PRJEB22396) | soil metagenome | biome: tundra; feature: field; material: soil | place: USA | collected 2010-05 | depth 0.15 m | reverse complement strand
AGGCACCATCAAAACAACCCAAAACTACAAATCTGCAAGTTCGCTTGGAGGAAGAAGTCAGACGCAATCTGGACAGGTACGCCGAGTTCCTTGATGCGAATCCATCCTACGTCGTGTCTGAAGCGCTCAAGTTTCTATTTAAGAAAGACGACGAGTTCAAACGCTGGGCAGACGCACACCCAAGCGTAGCTCGCAACAATCACGAGTCCGTTCAAGGAGACGCTCTGAAAAAGACTGCGTAGCAAACATGAAATCCCGTTCACCCCAATTCGCTGTGCGCGAGAATACAGCGTCCTCAAGACAGCATGCCCCGCGCTTTGAATCCTCAGAAGAATCCTCATTCAGTTCTCCGAACGTGGCTGCACACAGAGAAGCCGGAAGGGAAGAAGGCCATCTTCTAACTGTCCACGACGTAGCAGAGATGTTGCAGGTCCCTGTCTCTTGGGTCTACGGACGAATGCGCAAACGATCCGTCGAACGATTGCCGGGTTACCGGATCGGAAAATACTGGCGCTTCCGTCAGGCCGAAGTGTTGGCGTGGGTTGAATCCCAAAGGCGAGACTCCCATGCAGCTTGACACGAGGTCTACACTGAAAAGTGACATAGGAAAAGGCAGACGAGCCAACCACTCGAAAGAGAGGAAAAGAATGGCTCACTGCCGGTATCAAGATGGTTGTTTGTTTATTCGTGGCAAGAAACGAAAAGTGTGGGTGGCACGCTGGAGGGAAGACGTGATTGAACCCAACGGCACCGTACAGCGGGTGTTGCGCTCGGAAGTCCTCGGTCCAGTCAGTGAGATTGCTGGCAGGCGCGAGGCCCGCGTACTTCTGCACAATCGCCTTGCATCTATCAACTCCGGTCAGCGCGGAGCTGAAGCCACAATGACGTTTGGGATCTTTGTGGCAAAACAGTTCATGCCTGACATTCTTCCAACACTCAAATATGCCACGCAAGAAATTTACACGTTTCTTCTGCGCAAGCATATTCTGCCGCGTTTTCGTGATCGCCGCTTGTGCGACATCACTCGCGCGGAAATTCAACAGTACGTGATCGAAAAACTGAAGCGCGGGTACGCCTGGGAGACGGCCAACCACCTCCGCAACTTACTCAGCAAGGTTTTGGGAACGGCGGTGAGTTGGAACTATCTCTCAGACAATGCTGTGCACGGCGTAAAGATGCCAGAGCGAACGCTCAAGCGGCCACACCAATTTCTGACATTAGATGAAGTGCGACGCTTGCTTGCGGCGTCAGATGAACCCGTGCGCACGATCCTATTGCTCGCTGCGATGACGGGACTGCGTATCGGAGAAATTCTGGCGCTTCGTTGGGGACGAATCAACCTTGCGGCGGCGACGCTGCGTGTGGAAGAGACCTGTTACAAGGGACACCTCGGAACTCCGAAGACTCGCGCCAGTCGGCGGGAATCTCCGCTGACGCCGGGTGTCGTGCAGGCCCTGCACGCTCATCGCCTACGTTTGATTGACACGTCACCGGAAGCGTTGGTCTTTGCAACCCGACAGGGAAGACCACTCGCTTCGGACAACCTGCGAAACCGCCAGCTGCGTCCCGCATGTGCGCGTGCAGGGCTTGCGCCGATCAATTGGCACACGCTCCGTCACACGCACGGCACATTGCTCCATGAGTTAGGGACGCCGTTGAAGGTGGCCCAGGCTCAACTCGGGCACTCTCGCATGAGCACTACGCTTGATGTGTACACACACGCTAGCGCGGGCGCTCAGAGGCACGCCGTGATTCAGTTGGAAGATCATCTGTTCCCAAATGTTCCCAAATCGGATGAAGGTGGAATTAACGCGCAGAAACAAAGTCAACGGATTCAATGATTTAGTTGGCGGGGCCGACGAGGTTCGAACTCGCGACCTCCTGCGTGACAGGTAGTTGTAAGAACTCTATCTTATTGGCCCGTCTAGCTTTATGCTGCGTCATAGTACTCGGTTTTGGACCTAATTTGGCACTACTTGGACCCAAGTTGGACCCAACTTTTGGGCTGAACCCCTAGAGTGAGACAAATTCCTTGGGTACACCTTGCAGAACCCCCATCCCGTTCTCTCCGTTCCAATAAAACTCCAACGACCGTACGCCTCGGACTCGAACTAAATATGGGTAAGACTGCGAGCACTAACCAATGACACCAATATTTTCCACCGTAATTCTTTGAGGAGTACACAAATAGTTCTTGACAGGGAACTTGAACATCTCTATAACGGGCCACACGGTCTAGCATTGGAGGTATTCATGCGACGTTCTTTAATCGTTGCAGTCCTTTCAGTCCTTCCTGTTGTCCTTTTTGCTCAATCGGCCACTCAGACGCCAGTCGCGCCAACGCGCGATCAGCAAGCAGTCGCTGTCCTGCAGAAGGCCCTCGCGGCTATGGGCAGAACCTTGCCCGCCGACTCCGTCGCCACAGGCACCGTGACGCTTGTCGAAGGCTCCAGTACGTCGGAAGGCAAGATCCGTATTGTTACGCGTGGCATCGACCAGTCCCTAGAAGACATTACTCTGACCAACGACCACCGAGTCGTGGTCTATTCGCGTCTCGCGGCCGCTGAAACCCGAGCCGGAAAAACTAAGGTCGCCTCCCTCGAGTTATCCTTGTCCAGCCAAACCCCTGATTTCCCCCTGCCTTTCATCGCCTGGGCCCTGACGAGCCCCGACGCCTCGGCCGCCTACATCGGCCTTGAGCAGGTGAACGGGGAGCCGATGCACCATATCCGCATTTGGAACGCGTTCGCCTCCAATCCCGCATTCCAATCCCGCGCGGAGTTCTCCATCCGCGACATATGGATTGATTCCACCAGATTCCTTCCGCGGAAAATCAGCTACGTCAGACGTGTAGCCGCGGGCGCGGTCCCACGAATTCCAGTGGAAGTATTTTTCGCGGATTACCAAGAGGCCAGCGGCATCCTGTATCCCTTCCAAATTCAGAAAAACTTCAACGGCACGCCCTGGGCCACCATCACCATCACTAGCGTGAAACTCAACACCGGGCTCTCCGACTCCGACTTCCCCGTAACAGCCGGGGGTGCTCTGTGAAATCCTTGAAGATCATCTGCCAACTTGCACTCTTCTTCGCCATCTGTTGCTGCGTTGCGCCAACTGCCCACGCGCAACTCGGGTTCCCGCCCTTTGGCTCCTTCCAGCCCGGGGGCTTTGATGCGGTGAATCGTGAGAACTTCAACGTGAACTTCTCGATCCCCCTCATGTCTTCGCCGGGCCGCGGCATCTCTCTCAATTACAGCATGACGAATAATTCCTACATCTGGAACGGTTTTGGCGGCGCCTGGTACACCACCAGCGTCGATGCAAGCGGCAATCCAGTTTTTGGATGGACCGTATCAGGGGTCACGGGGGGCGTAGCCTACGCGGCGATGGCAACGTACTCATGCGGATCGCCTGTATATTATTCCGGTTTTGCCTACACCGATCCCAATGGCACAATACATCCATTCAACATCTACTACTACGGCACAAATAGCTGCGGCTATGCCACGTCAGCGTCAGGATACGCCACCGACGGCTCCGGTATATTTATCAGCTCCACGGGTGGCACCAGCACCGTAATACTTCCAACAGGAGGAACTGTCTCTGGCTCGTCATTGACAGACCAAAACGGTAATTACATCTCCAAGGTAATTGTCAGCTCATCCGAAACAGACTGGATAGACTCGGTCGGCCGTACAGCCTTGAAAGTAACCAAGGGGAGTTCGAGCACCACGATCCAGTGGCTCAATCCGAGCGGGACCTACGAAACCACAACCGTGCAGTATGCATCCTTCAATATTAAAACCAATTTCGCAGTCACCGGCATAATCGAATACTCAGGCACCGCCAGTCTGCCCACGGAAATTGATCTCCCAAACGGCAACAAATACCTTTTCACATATGAAACCACGCCCGGCTACTCCGGTTACACCACGGCCCGCATCTCGCAGGTCACTCTGCCTGCGGGAGGCTACTACGCGTATTCGTACACCGGTACGAATGATGGCGTCGACCCAACCTACGGCACACCAACAGGCTTTACACGCACCACCAGCGACGGCACAAACACTACACAGTGGCAATACTCGGGCGTTCACAGCGGCTCAAATTGGGTCGTCACTGTAAGCGCGCCGCAAATGCCCTACGATTCGGCTTCAAATCAGTCAGTTTTCACGTTCAATTCCAGTGGTCAGGAAACTCAGGAAAAGTATTACAAGGGCAGCGCTTCAGGCGGAACGTTGCTTCGCACGATCAATACAACTTGGGCATCCAACGGCACGCCTGCGACGGAAATAACGATTCTTGACTCTGGCCAACAGTCCGAAGTTGGAACCATTTACGACGACAACGGGAACTTGACTCAGACTAATGAGTACGATTGGGGATCTGGCACTATCGGATCCCTCCTTCGGATAACTCAACTCACATATACAAGCTCCGCGCCGTTCCTGGTCACCGAAAAGCTCGTCTACGACGGAAGCTCCACCATTAAATACCGGGAAGATCGCGCGTACGATGGCGCCACACTAACGTCGGTAACGGGGGCAAACCAGCACGACGACACCGATTACGGAACGTCTCACACTTCCCGGGGGAATTTGACTTCGATTACGACCTACACGGCCCCGGCCACTCCCAGCGGCGGTATCACCACGAACTACACTTACAACACACTCGGAAACATGCTGACTACTTCAGTGGCGGGTGTACAGCAAAAGCAATACAATTTTTCTTCGACCACACAGTGGTCTGCACCGAATTCAATCGTCAGCGGACCTTCGGGTGGCCCCCAACTCATTACCTCCTACACGTACAATAATTCCTACACTGGACAGCTTCTTACTGTTGTTGATCCGAACGGCCAAACTACCAGCTATGGATATGACGCGTACAAGCGACTGACTTCGGTCACCCGTCCCGACAGCACGGTATTGACCACGAGCTATAACGACACCAGCTTCATCGTCACTTCGACGACTCCGATCGACAGCTCGCACAGCGTAAAGAGCCTCGTGGCTTACGACGGCCTCGGCAGACCAATCACGGGAACGACCGAGGACGCTAGTAGCACTGTGTATGCCATTTCTCAAACTGAGTACGACCCGATGGGCCGAGCGTACAGATCTAGTAACCCGTACACGAGTTCACCCTCTTATTGGACGACATCGGAATTCGACGCCCTCGGTCGACCAATCGCCACCATAGTGCCTGACGGATCGCAAAGTGTCCTCTCATATTCCGGAAACGTGGTGACCGTCACCGATCCGAGTGGCAAACAACGAAAATCTTATTCCGACGGACTGGATCGTCTTATCGAAGTTGATGAGCCCAGCGCAACCACTACGTTAGCCGCCGGCAGCGGATCGGGAACCGTCAGCGGAACCGAAGGCTATCACGCTGCAGCCGCCGCGACGGCGGGCTCCGGCACGGTCACCATCAGCGGTACGGAAGGCGTCGTCAGCGTGAATAATCCGACCTACGATTGCTTCCTGTACGATGATGGCGACAACTGTATCGAATGGCGCTGGAATGACCACTGGACCTACTACTACGATCAGGGAACCGTCTCCATTACCGTGAACGGCCATACGGACACGGTGAACTACGTTTCATATAGCAACAGTTCAAACATCGCTTCGGCTTTGAAGACCGCGATCAACGCGGACTCCGGCGCGTCCGTCACCGCTACGTCCTCCGGTGCCGTTGTCACGTTGACAGCAAAAACATCGGGATCGTCAACCGACTACGGCCTCTCGACGGCCTCTGCGACAACGGACACCACCGGCAACTTCTATACCCCATCATTCTCTGCCGCCTCATCAGGCGATATTTTGACCGGCGGGGCACCCGCAACATCGTCATCATACGACACTGGCACCATTTCCGTCACCGTTGATGGCAATGACGTTTCCGTGTCTTATGGTTCTACCAGCACCGCCAGCTCAATCGCCACCGCGCTCGCGAGCGCCATCAATTCCGCCACTTCCATGCCGGTCAGCGCGATTGCCTCCGGCGCAGGTATCACTCTGACGGCCACCACCGCCGGTGCAGCCACGAACTATTCCATATCTTCCAGTTCGTCAACAAGTCAGCCGAGCTTGTTCTCTGCACCTTCGTTCTCCATACCATCCTTCGGTCCAAACCTATCCGGAGGTGTTGGCCCGGATGCATGGACATCGTCAGTGTCCACAACTTATGCCTACGATGTCTTGAACCACCTCACGGGTGTTACGCAAGGCTCGCAATCGCGGAGCTACACCTACGATGCCGTCGCTAGATTAACGGGCTCCACGATACCGGAGGCTGGAGTGGTTAGCCAAAGCTTTAACGGCCTGAGCTTGGTAACCAGCGCGACAGACGCGCGCGGCGTGGTGACGAACTACAGTTATGACACGCTGAATCGCATGACCGCGGTGAGCTACAATGTCGGAAGCACCGGCGTTACGGGAACTTCCTCGATCGGCTACACCTACGGTACTAGTTCAAGCTCAAACAACAACGGGCGACTGACGCAGATGAGCGACGGAAGCGGTTCGGAAACCTATACGTACGATATCTTAGGTCGTACGGCCAGCGTTGCTAAAATCATTGGCAGCGCAACCTATACGACGAGTTATGGATACAACCTTGCTGGAGAGGTAACACTGATTACTTATCCATCGGGTACCACAACGGTGGCACAGACCTACGACGGCATCGGTCGTCTATGCGGTATTGGCGCCTCAGGCAGTACCTGCTCCTCGGGCACTCGATATGCGAGTGGTTTGGGCTATAACATGGCCGGAGAACTGACAGGATTCGCCTACGGAAACGGCGTGGTAGCAAACTTGTCTTATAGCCCAGATCGACTGCAACTCCATTGCCTTCAGTATGACACAACATCCGTGAGTGATCCGTGTACCAAGGATTCCTCTGCCAAGTTCATGGTGACCTATCAATTCGGCGCGGCAGGTGCCAATAACGGTCAGATTTCCGGCATGACAGATGGGATGGACACGGGCCGTTCGGCGACTTACACATATGATGGCCTCGGACGTCTGAGTACGGGCGGAACGGTCGGCTCGGCGACATATCCCGCTTGGGGCCTTTCATGGACGTATGATCGATACGGCAATCGCACCGCGCAAACGGTAACAGCTGGGAGCGCGCCGTCAAACTCCTTGTCCGTCACCGCCACGACAAACCAGGTCACTGGATCAGGTTACAGCTACGATTCCGCTGGAAATATGACGGGTGATGGTCAGAACACGCTCGGATTTGATGCCGCGAGCAGCCCAGTATCCAGTACTGGTTCTTTGGGCTCGGGTAGCTACACCTACGACGGCAACGGGCTCCGGGTTGAGAGAGCTTCTGGCGGCTCAACCACCGCATACGTATTTTCTGGCAATAGGGTGATTGCCGAATATGCACTCAACGCGAGCGCGACTTCGCCCAGTTCGGAGTACATTTATCTAGGCGGCGCGAAGATTACGAAGATTGCGGGAGGGACAGCCACTTATTACCAGAAGGATTTACTCTCAAACCGACTCGTAACGAGCTCAACTGGTGCCATAGTTGAACAGATGGGCCATCTACCGTTCGGAGAAAACTGGTACGACACGGGCAGCGAGAAATGGAAGTTTACCACTTACGAGCGAGATTCCGAATCTCTCAACGATTATGCGATCGCGCGTTTCTACGTGAATCGTCTTGGTCGCTTTGCTGCCGCCGACCCGCTGGACGGATCCGTGGGCAATCCTCAGTCGTGGAACCATTTTGTGTATGCCAGCAACGATCCCGTCAACCGCATTGATCCAAGCGGTCGTTCAGATATGGAATGTAATGACGCTCACATCACAACCGTGGATGCGGCTTGCGGCGATACGGAGTGCAGCTCGATGGCTATGGCAGCATTTTGCAACGGAGGTAAAGGCCCCTCGGGTGGTGGCGGAGGTAGTGCCGGCGGTGGAGGAGGCAGCGGCTTTGGTGACGCTCCTAATCCAGGTTTCGGTGTAATCCATTGGGTAGAGATCTGTTTCGATGGTGGCAGCGATTGCCTTAAAGCCTTCGACTATTTCGACGGTTTTGATTTTCCGGATGCCGTGCCCAACCCGGCAAATATTGCGACCCCTGGAGATTTCAATGGGCAGAAGGCAATGACAGCCCCGCCCACTGTTCCTACCCCCGACCCTCTTACCGTCGTGCTGGCCCCGCCCGTGAAGCCTGTGTTCAGAGTGACTAGCTTCGCTGGCGTCTATTTTCCTCCGGTGTTGCTTGGGACCCAAGTTGTTGGAGGGTGCTTCGCGGGAAACCCATTTTTCTTGACAAATTGTAATTGAGGCGTCAATTTCGATTCGTTAAAACGGTAGGATCTGTGAGTGTACTGGGGAGGCGAGATGGAGAGCACTCGGAAATGAAATTTTTCTCCAAAATCAGGGCGGGGGTAAACATGGTCCGTCGTTTCATTTTAGGACTTTTAGCGTTGGTGATAGCTGTGGTCGTAGTGCACGCCAGTGACTTCTGGGCGGGCAAGAATTGGAAGGAATGGTCGAAAGGCGAATGCGAGGCTTTACTTGCTGAGTCTCCTTGGGCGCATATCTGGAGGGGAGGCGGGCCCCAGGGCGACCAGCTTGCGTATGCGGTTCAACTGCGATCTGCTTTGCCGGTCCGAGAAGCCATTGTCAGACAACTGCAAATCGACCAGAAGTATGACCATATGACGGGTGCTCAACGGACAACATTTGACACCAAAGCCGAACAAATACTAAACCGCAAATATGACGACGTCATTCTTGTTCACGTAGATTTCTCCAAAGGAATCGCGGCGCGATATCTTCAGGGGGTTATCAACTCTTTTCATACAGATGCGGATACCTTTAGCGCTTCGATTGCTACCGAAGACGGGAACCGGGTGGTGCCGATTCGCGTCGACATCAAAACAGACTATTCGTTTGATCTCATCTTTCCGAGGGCAAAAAATGGTGTGCCTGAAATCAAGGAAGGGCAAAGACACTTCTCCGTCCAGTTTCAAAGTCCGCAGTTTACAAATCCCAACCAGAGCATAACGGTTCCAAATAAGCTTATCGCAGTGGAGTTCGATCTTGGCAAGATGGATGCTGGCGGAAAGCCGGGTTACTGAGGAGCATGATTTACCATCGAGAATTTATCGGCGTGCGTATAACTCCAAGGGGAGGCCAAGTATGAACCTTCGTTTTCACCTTCTCATTGACGCGGTTAGGCATAGCTTCAATTCACGCGCATTGTTTGGAACACTGGCCATGGCTATCTTACTAGCCTGTGCATCTGGCGCAAATACCTCTCCGTGGAAGGACAGGGACTGGACCCAATGGACTATGAAGGATTGTGATCAGATTTTGCACGATTCACCTTGGGCATCGACAATCGCGATCGGCGACCTCCACGCGCAAGACCGTGTCGGCACCTGGGGCCCCACGGCCCAAGTCGTGTCTTCTCTTGCGATCCGGCATGCAATTCTAAGACTAGACCAGCTCGGTGCGCCAATCACGTTCGCTCCCGGGAAACCTCAACGAGTTGACTATCAACGAGAAGACGCCGCGTGTATTGACGCGAGTTTCGATGACCGAATTGTCGTACGGTTTAGTGATGGAAGCATTTTCAAGACGCCGCCCGAACTGATTGTATCTGGCCGCAAAGTGACTGCACTCCCAGGCAATCAGCCCACCTCGGGTGTGTGCTGGATCGGTGGGGGTGGCGACGTTTCGTATCCCAAGTTTGTAGACGGTAAGCCAGTGTTTCAACCGGGGAAGGGCAAATTCGTAATTAACACAAAGTTAGACGTCCGGCCGACTCAGGGCCGCAGGCCAGGCCGAGATGACACTCAGTTTATTGCAATTGATACTAGATTTGAATTCAATGTAAAAACTATGGTCTATAAGGGTAAGCCGGATTTTTAGCGTAGCGATAGGTCAGTCGTAGTTTCGTTACGAAGCGAATCTGGATCTTGAATTATTGTGGAGAATGGCTACGTGGCCGCAATTGCAATGGAAACGAGATTTCTTCCGACCTGTGCGTTTCAGGTGCGTCTTGGTCGCATGCAATCTTTTCAGTTTCACACTGATCCTTTCTTAATCGACCTTTCTGTAGTCGGCGAACGCCCGAACCGCGCAACTCATGCTTCAACAAGATTCGTGCAATTGCGCGAAGGCTCGGATCAACAAATTTACCGCCCCCGCAAAACCCGTATGGTCAAAAAACTCGAACGAGTTGAAATAGCGTAGTTTACGGTTTTCCACAGGCTCCCCTGGAATGCATTTCTCCGACTGAGAAACAGCTTCTACAATCTCGTTTTCACGAGAGTATAGATTCAGGGGGGAATCCGAGATGCTTTGGGCACGCATGCTGGCCTACGTCACCGGAATGGTCAATCAGGAGCTTCTGTTGCGTAACGAGTATTT
>OCZU010003160.1_pt1 | contig 10415 bp, 9 predicted proteins | sample 1539001 | NCBI WGS metagenome assembly OCZU01 (sample SAMEA3539306, study PRJEB22396) | soil metagenome | biome: tundra; feature: field; material: soil | place: USA | collected 2010-05 | depth 0.15 m | reverse complement strand
AGGTCCCGGCCAGGCGCCGGCCCGCCATCCGGCAGGCGGCCGCCGCGCGCCGCAGTGCCGGACGCGATCTCGCAGATCAGGCCCGGATCCAGGTCCGCGGCGGCAGTCACCGTTCGCGCCATCATTATCAGCGGTAACGGATCATCGGGCCGGCATCACTATCCAGTGCCCGGCGCATGATCAGCTGGCCGAGCTCGCTGGGCAGCCCGCGGCCGGACAGGAACCGGATCAACGGGCCATCCGGTCCCGGTGCGACATCCGGTCCTGGCGAAACGGTCACGAGCGCGTGCCAGCCGGCGGCGCGGCTGGCACGGCTCGTCTCGCTGGGCGGGTCAGCTCTTCGTCGCCTGGTTCAGGAAGATGTGGCCGATCGCGGTCGGGTAGGTGCCGGTCACGTTCTTTGCCGAGGCCGACAGGTAGTTGTAGAAGTAACCGAAGATGATGGGCGTCTGGTCGAGCAGCAGGGTCTCGATCTTCCCGGCCATCGTGCGCTGGCTGCTGAGGTCGATGGCGGCGATGTACTGCTTGACCAGGTTGTCGTACTGCGTGTTGTTGAAGTGGGCCGCGTTCCACGGGCCCGTCCCCTTCTTGGCGTTAGTGGTCTCCAGCGGCGCCGTCAGGAACACGTTGGGCACGCTGCGGTGCCCGTAGTCGACCAGGCTCATGGTGGCGTCCAGCCAGTCAGAGTTCCCGAACGTGGCCTTGCCGTAATAGGCCGACGAGCTCTCCACCTTCAGCTTGATGTTCACCCCGATGCTCTTCGCCGCCTGCGTCACGATCTGGGCGTACTGCGGGATCTCCAGGAACTGCTCGGTGACGAGCTGAGTGCTGAACCCGGACGAGTGCCCGGCGGCCGACAGCAGCGACTTCGCCTTGGCCACGTCCTGCACGCGCTGCGCGATGCTGGTGTTGGTGGACGGGAAGACCGGGGCGAACGGGCTGTCGTTGCCGAGGTCGGCGAAGCCCTTGAACAGCGCCTGGACGATCGCGGGCCGGTTCAGCGTCAGCGCGATCGCCTGGCGCACCCGCGGGTCCGTGAACGGCGCCTGGTCACAGCGCATGGACAGCTCGCGGTGCGCGCTCGACTTGAGCCTGATGATGTTGTACGGGGCGCCGGACGCCAGCAGCTGCTCGCCGCCGGAGACCGCGAACTGCCCGAGGACGTCGATGGTCCCGCCGGTCAGCGCGAGAATCGCCGGCGTCTGGCTGTCATAGAAGGTGAACTCGGTAGCGGCCGGCAGTGCCTTGGTGCCCCAGTACTGCTCGTTGCGGGTGAACGCGGCGCCGACTTTCGCCGTGTAGCTCTTCAGCACGAACGGGCCGGTGCCGATGAACGAGCCCTGCCACTTCCCTGGGTCGTAGCCATTCGGCAGGATGATCATGTTGTAGTTGTCGGAGGACGTCAGGTACGGGAAGTTGCCGTTCGCGGCCTCGAGGTGGAACTCGACGGTGAACTGGTCGACCTTCTTGACGCCGGACGGGACGAGCACGCCGCCGAAAGCGGACAGGGCGTTCGACCCCTTCTTCGGGTTGGTATGCAGCTTGTAGGTGTACACGACGTCATCGGCAGTTAGTGACGCGCCGTTGTGGAACTTGACGTTCTGGCGAATCTTGAAGGTCCACACGTCCGCGGCTGAGTTGGCGCTCCAGCTCTCGGCCAGAACCGGCTGCAGCATCAGGTGCTGGTTGGACAGGCACAGGTACTCGCCCGTCTGCGCGAGCATGTCCAGGCCGCCCTGGTCGGCCACCGTCAGCGGATCGATCGCTGCCGTCGGCACCACGATCCCGGCCTTGATGGTCGCACCGGAGGCGCCCGCGGGCGCGCTGCTGCTGGTGCTGGCGGACGGAGCCGGGCTGCTCGAGCCCCCGCAGGCGGAGAGCACCGCGCCGAGCACGGGGATCGATATTCCGACAACCGCGCCGCGCCGCAGGAAGTCTCGGCGGGACAGCCGTCCTGACACGAACTCGTCGATGACGTGGTTCTCGACCGGTCCCTGGCCCGCGCGCAAGCGGCCGAGCCGACCATGATCAACGTTCACTTGGGATCCTCCCTCAGGACCGCGCCGTGCGGCGCGATTGAAAAAACCTATGGCCGGGGCGCGTTCTTGTCACGGCACCCGTCCGGTGCGCTGCAGGGTTTGCAGCTCGTCTATGGGAATGTGGCAGCTCATCAGGTGGCCGGGCGCGACCTCAAGCAGCGGGGGCTCGGTCGACTCGCACACCCCCGTCGGCAGCCGCCGCGGGCAGCGGGTGTGGAAGACGCAACCCGACGGCGGGTCGGCCGCGGACGGGATCTCGCCGGATAGCCGGATCCGCTCGGTGTGCAGCCCGTCGAGGCTGGGCACGGCCGACAGCAGCGCCTCGGTGTACGGGTGATGCGGCCCGGCGAAGACGGTTTCCGCCGGGCCGAGTTCCATCACGCGGCCGAGGTAGAGCACGGCGATGCGGTCGGACAGGTACCGCACCAGGCCGAGGTCGTGCGAGATGAACAGGTAGGTCACCCGCTCCTTGGCCTGCAGGTCGACCAGCAGGTTCAGTATCGCCGCCTGCACTGACACGTCGAGGGCGGACGTGGGCTCGTCGCAGACCACGACCCGGGGCCCGCCGCCGAAGGCGCGCGCGATCGCCACCCGCTGCTTGAGCCCGCCGGACAGCTGAGTCGGGCGGAGGCTGAGCTGCCGCTCCTCCATCCGCACGGACTGGACCAGGTCGGCCAGCCGCTCGCGCAGGCGCGCGCCCGACAGCCCGGCCAGCCTGGAGAGGGGCCGGCTGATCAGGCGCCGGACCGTGTGCCGGCGGTTGAGCGCCGAGTCCGGGTTCTGGAAGACGATCTGCAGCGCCTTCAGCTGCTCGCGCGGCCGACGGCGCGCATCGGGTTTCAGCGGCCGGTCGTCGAGCTCGACGGTGGAGCCCTCGTCCGGCGTGATGAGGCCGAGCAGCACGCGGGCGAGGGTCGTTTTGCCACTGCCGGACTCGCCGACCAGGCCGAGTGTCTCACCCTGTTCCAGGCTGAGACTCACCCCGGCCAGCGCCTTGACGGTCTCGCCGCGCGAGTCGAAGGTCTTCGATACGCCGTCCAGCCGCACGATCGCCGCGCCGGCCTCGCGGTGCGAGGCCAGCTGCGCGTCCACCGGGGTATTCCGGGGCAGGTCCGGCGTCCGCTCGTGCAAGTAGCAGCGCGAGCTCCGGGTTGAGCTGATCGCGAAGGCCGGCGGGGCCGCGGTCCGGCACTGTTCCTCGGCAATCGGGCACCGCGGGGTGAAGATGCACCCGGTGAGCGAATGCCCCGGCGGCGGCAGGAAGCCGGGGATCGTGTCCAGCCGCCCGTGGTCCTTGCGCTGGCCGCGCCGGGGTATGCAGCGCAGCAGACCGACGGTGTAGGGGTGCCGCGGCTGGTCGAACACCTCGCGGGCGATGCCCTCCTCGACCAGTTCCCCGGCGTAGAGGACGCCGACCCGGTCGCACATCTTGGCGATCACCGCGAGGTTATGGCTGATGAAGAGCACCGAGGTGTCGAATTCATCGCGCAGGGCCGCCACCAGGTCGAGCACCTCTGCCTCGACGGTCGCGTCAAGCGCGGTCGTCGGCTCGTCCAGGATAAGCAGCGCCGGCTCGGCGGCGAGCGCCATGGCGATGACGGCCCGCTGCGCCATCCCGCCGGAAAGCTGGTGCGGGTACCGCTGCATGACCCGGCCGGGATCGGAGATCTGCACCTTGCGGAGCATGGCCTCGGAACGCGCAAGCGCCGATTTCCGGTCCAGGCCGGCGATCTCGTAGACCTCGGCGATCTGGCGGCCGACCCGGATCGACGGGTTCAGCGCCCGCCCTGGCTCCTGGTAGACCATCGACACCGTGCGGGCCCGCAGGTCGCGCAGCGACGCCTCGCCCATGGACAGCGGATCCCGCCCGTTGATGCCGACCGATCCCGCGCTCACCCGTCCGTTGCGGGGCAGGTACCTGGTGAGCGCGAGCGCCACCGTCGACTTACCGGATCCCGACTCCCCGACAAGCCCGTAGGACTCGTTCCGCCCGATCTGGAACGAGACGTCGCGCAGCGCCCGCCGGTCCTGCCCGCGCACCCGGTAGGTGACGTCCATGTGCTGGACCATCAGCGTGGGGCCCGTCCCGCCCGCCGCGCCAGGGGCAGTCGTCAGGTCGGCGGCGGTCACGAGGCGAGCACCTGCTCGATGGAGTCGGTGACCAGGTTGACGCCGATCACCAGCGAGGCGATGGCCAGCGCCGGGAACAGCGTCGCCCACCAGTAGCCGGCCGGCAGCACGCCGTAGTTGGCCGCGATATCCGATCCCCAGTCGGGTGTCGGCGGCTGGACCCCGAAGCCGAGGAAGGACAGCGTGGCGACCGCGAAGACGGCGTATCCGAGTCGCACGGTGAACTCCACCAGGACGGCCGGCAGGACGTTAGGGAGAATCTCGACGAACATGATGTGGGCCGGCTTCTCGCCGAGCAGGCGCGCGGAGGACAGGTAGTCAAGCTGGCTTTCGACCAGCACGGCTGAACGGACCGTGCGGGCGATCAGCGGCGCGAAGATGAACCCGATGACCACGATGAGTGTCGGCGTGGACGGTCCGAGCGCGACGAGGAACAAGAAGGCAGTTATCACGACCGGCAGCGCCAGCACGGCCTCGACGACGCGCCCGATCAGTATGTCGACCGCTCCGCCGAGATATCCCATCACGAGGCCGAGCGCGGTGCCGAGGACGATGCCGAGCAACGTGGCGAGCGGGGCGATGACCAGGATGTCCCTGGCGCCGACGATGACCCTGGACAGCACGTCGCGGCCGAGCTGGTCGGTGCCGAACCAGTGCGCTCGTGACGGGGCGGCATTGGTGGACAGTAGCTGCTGGACGAACGGGTCGTGCGGGGCGATCGCGGTGCCGAACAGCGCGCAGGCGATCCAGAACAGCAAGATGACCGCGCCCGCGACGAACGTCGGCCTGCGCAGCACCAGCCGCCACGCGGTCGATTGGCCCCCGCGGGGCGCATGCGCGACCGCGACCTCGGCGCCTGGCGGGCCCGCCGTAATGCCGGTCACTCAGCGCCGCCAAGGCGCAGGCGCGGGTTGAGCAGCGTGTAGAGCATGTCCGCGATGAGCGTGGCCACCATGTACACGATGCCGATGGTGAGCACGCCGGCCTCGAGCATCGGGAAGTCCTTGGCCTGGGCCGCCTGGAAGATCAGCCGCCCGATCCCCTGGTAGTTGAAAAGCGTCTCGACGACGACGAGCCCGCCGATCAGGTAGCCGGTCTGGGTGGCGATGACGGTGATCGTCGGGAGCAGCGAGTTTCGCAGGATATGCCGCCAGATCACCACCGGCCGCTTGAGTCCCTTCAGGATCGCGGTGCGCGCGTAGTCGGACTCGAGCGCCTCGATCGTGCCGGCCCTGGCCATCCGGGCGATGTAGCCGAACAGGATCAGCACGAGCGGGATCGCCGGCAGGATCAGATGATCGAGCTGGGTCAGCGGGGACGCGCCGGTGCCAGCCGAGGCCGAGACGGGGAACCACTTCAGCTCGACGCCGAAGATCACGATGAGGACGATTCCGGACACGAACTCGGGCACCGTCGTGGCCGACAGGCCGGCCACCGAGATAACCCGGTCGGTGGGCCGCCCTACGCTGAGTGCGGCGATGACCCCGCCGAGGATGCCGAGCGGCACGACGATGATGAAGGCCAGCCCGCCGAGCTTGGCCGAGTTGACGAGGGCCGCCGTGATGAACGGCTCGACCGGGCTCCTGAACTGGTAGGACTGCCCCATGTTGCCGCGCACCAGGCCGCCGACCCAGCCGGCGTACTGGGCGACAAGCGGCCGGTCCACGCCCAGCTGTTGATCGAGGACCCGCACGGAGGCCGGAGCGGCCAGCGGGCCGAGTATCGCGCGGCCAGGATCCCCTGGCAGCACCTGACCGGCGAAGAAGACGATCATGCTGAGCAGCCATAGCGTGACGAGGGCCAGGCCCAGGCGCCGGAGAAGGTACGTCTTCACGCGCCCTCCCTTGCCGAAAGCCCACCATACCGATCGGAATTACTGGCGTGAACGCCTAGTTTCCCGCGAGCGAACGTCGTATGCAGTCAACGATGCTAATTCACAACAGAAGCGTTCCCCGGCTGATGCCCGGGAACGCCGCAGCGGGGCGCCGGGCGCCCAGCCGCGGGGCGTGGCGGGCACGCCATGCTGCCGGGGTCGTCCTGGGCCTGGGACGGTCCGGCCGCTGCAGCTATTCTGCAGGTCATGCGAGACGACGCGCCGGTGATGCTGATCGGTGAGAGCTTCACCGGCGAGGGGGCTGAGGCTGCGCACATCGACACGGTGCTCGGCGTTCTCACTTGGGGGGCTGCGCAGGCGGGCGTGGCCGGCGGCGTGGCCTGCGCCGCCCGCCCGGCCCCGCCCAGCGCGCAGTGAAGATCACTGCTATCCGGCTCGACCGGATGCGGCTGCCCCTCGACCCGCCGTTCCGCGCAGCGTGGGATCCGGTGCCGCGGCGCCACTTCGACGCCACCCTGGTCCGCATCGAGACCGACGAAGGCCTCACCGGGTACGGCTCGGGCGACACCATGGACGGCTTCGCCGCGTACCAGGACCTGTTCCTCGGCCGGGATCCCCGCCAGATCGCCAGTCACGTCCAGGTGATCGAGACGATCAACTTCCACGCAGGCCGGTACTGGCCGATTGAGGCGGCGCTATGGGACATCATCGGCAAGGCATCGGGGCAGCCGGTGTCCGCCCTCTTCGGCGGGGCACGTCAGCGCGTACTCGCCTACGCCTCGTCCGGCGAGGCCAAGAGCCCGGCGGAGCGGGCCGAGGCAACGCTCGCGGCGAAGGAAGCCGGCTTCCGGGCGGTGAAGATTCGTATCGGCCGGGAGGACACCACGGCTGGCCTGGCAGCCGTGCGGGCCGCCAGGGATGCCGTCGGCAGCGATCTCGCGATCATCGTAGATCTCAACCAGTGGTGGCGGATGGCCGGTGACATCTGCGCTCCCCTCGACCTCGCCGCGGTCCGCCGGCTCGCCATCGAGCTGCGTGAGCTTGACGTGCTCTGGCTGGAGGAACCACTGCCAGGCGCTGACCTCGACGGCATGCGGGTGCTCAGGGAGCAGACCGGCATCCGGGTCGCGGGCGGCGAGATGGCACGGACCCCGGCGGAGTTGCTCGACGCACTGGCCTCGGGCGCGCTCGACGTTCTGCAGCCCGATGTCGTGCTTTCGGTGGGCATGCTCCGGGCCAGGACTGTCGCTGAGCTCGCCCAGCTCCGCAACCGCTGGTTCACCCCGCACACGTGGACCAACGGGCTTGGCCTGCTGGCGAACCTGCACGTGATTACCGGCGTCGGCGGCGGCCCTTACCTGGAGTTCCCCTATGACCCGCCCGGCTGGACCGAGCAGCGGCGGGATTTCTTCCTCGCCGAGCCGGTACGCATCGACGCCGACGGTTACCTGAACGTGCCGACGGCGCCAGGCCTCGGCGCTGAGATCGACGAAGACGCCGTCGCACGCTGGGCGCTGCCCTGACGCCCGGCTGGCGCTGCCCTGACGTCCCCAGGACATCGCGCCGTCGGCCGGGGTGCGCAACGCCGCGGTCGCCGGACCCCGCGGCGGGCTGATCGGCCCGCGCGACTCCACGCCGGAAATCAGCACGATCCTGTGGTCGCCCGCTATGGACAGTTTTCCTCCGGCCGCGCACCCTGGACCAGTTAGCCAGATGCCGCCTGCGCAGCGCCGCCGAGACTAGACAGTCCTCGATTCAAAGCCGCCGACTCCACCGCCCGGCACGACCGCCTCAGGAGTGACCATGCTCTCAGCCGTTGCCGCCGCCGAGATCACCATCACCCCGACGCCCACCGCGTATTTCGGCGCCGGCGCCTCGGCAAGCTGCCGGCCGTCGTCCGCGGCACCGGCAGCCGGGCGGCGGTCGTGGTCACCGATGCCGGGCTTGCCGCGACTCCGGTCGCCGCCGCCGTCACCGGCGTGCTCTCGGCGGCCGGATCATGGTCAGCGTGTTCAGCGGGGTCCATCCCAGTCCGACCACCGCGGACCTGGCGGCCGGCGCCGGCGCGGTGGCGGCGATCCTGGCGGCAGCGGGCAGCGCAGCGCTGGTGGCGGCCGGCGGCGGGTCGCCGATCGATGCCGCGAAGGGCATCGGGCTCGCCGCGGTCAACCCGCAGCGGGACCGCAGCCTCGGCTACCGCAACTCCTTCGCCAGGCCCGCGCTGCCGATCGTCGCGCTGCCGACGACGGCCGGCACCGGAGCGGAGACGAACGCAGTCGGCGTGGTGACCGACACCGCGACGCGGCGCAAGTTCTACGTCGGCCACGCCAGCTCGCTCCCGGCGGCCGCGATACTCGACCCTGAGCTCACCCTCGGGCTGCCGCCGGCCGCCACCGCCGCGACCGGCATGGACGCGCTGACCCATGCGCTGGAGTCCTACCTGTCGGTCCGTGCCAGTCCCTGGTCGGACGGGATCGCGCTGCAGGTCCTCCGGATGATCGCGGCAAACCTGCCGCGGGCCTGCGCGGACGGTGCGGACCGGGAGGCCAGGGCCCAGATGCTGCTGGCCGCGCACATGGCAGGCATCGGGATGGCCGGCACCGGCCCGGGCATCTGCCATGCGATCGGCCACTCGCTCGGCGCGCGGTTCGACATCCCGCATGGCGTGGCGCTGACCATGGTGCTGCCGTCTGCCCTGCGCTTCAGCCTCCCGGCCTGCCCGGAGCGCCTGGCGGAAATCGCCGTTGCCCTGGGTGCCGGCGATAGCGGCAGGTCAGCCGGATGGAACGCGGACGCAGCCGTGGACTGCATCGCCGCGCTGCAGGCCCGGATCGGGATGACGCACACGCTGGCCGATTCCGGGATCGCCGTCGCCGACTTCGACCAGATAGCCGCGGATGCACTGGATGACGAGGTGCTCGCCAACACGCCGCGCCGCCCGGCCGCCGCCGATATCAGGGCCATCCTGCATGCTCGGCCCTGACGGAGCCTGACGGAGCCCAGCGCGAAGGACTCAGCTGGTGCCGGCCTGGTTGACCTAGAGCACAATTTTGGTCATACTTTTGACTATGACGACGTTGCCTCTGGGGGAAGTCAAAAGTCACCTCTCCGAACTCGTGGGCCGTGTGCACGACCACCACGAGCGGGTGACCGTGACCGTGCACGGGCGCCCCTCTGCCGTCCTGGTCTCCATCGAGGATCTGGAGCGGCTGGAGGAGACCCTCGTGATCTTGCGCGATGCGGACGCCATGGGGCGTCTCGCCGCGTCTGACGCGGAACTGGCGCGCGGCGAGACGGTCTCAGCGGAAGAACTCGCCGAAGCCGTGCAACGCCGGCGCTCGTCGGCCGGGTGAGCGAGCAGCCGCGGAGCGAGTCGTATGCGCTGCGGGCCACGCCGACCGTGCGGCGGGCGCTGGCCGAGACTCTGCCGGAGGCAGTAGCCGCCGCAGCATACGAATTCATCACTGGCCCACTGCTGGAGCAGCCGCACCGCGTCGGCAAGCGCCTGCTTCCGCCGCTGGATGACCGGTTCAGCGCACGCCGCGGTACGTACCGGATCATTTACCGGATCGATGACCGGGCCCGGGTGGCCACTGTGGTGGACATCGGCCACCGGCGCGACGTATACCGAACCTGAAGCAGGCGGCGACGTCAGAGACGGGACATAGACATCCGCCGCGCCGAAGGCACCTGGAGCTAATCCGGGCCCGCCGGCCGGCCTGAGTGCAGGCCGCGGCCGCGATAGAAGCATGCTCCCGGTATCAGCGGAGGCCCTGCGGGCGGACCCGGCTGGGGCCTCATGGCACAAGGCTGCGGCAACAGCAACAGCAGAATGCCAACGACACCATCGGAGCTCATCGACGCGAGGCCGGCCAGGACGCGTTAGCGTTTCGGGAAGGGCATTTGCGCGGGCGGGCCACGAGCTGCGGAGGACTTCATGGAACGGGTAGTCCGGACAGCAGACGGCAGGACGCTGGCTGTTGAGGAAGCCGGTGATCTTGATGGCCGCCCGGTGCTTGTCCACATGGGCACCCCGAACTCCCGGCGCCTCTATGGCCGCAACGCGGCCGATGCCGCCGCGCGCGGCCTCCGGCTTGTCAGCTATGACAGGCCAGGCTATGGCGGCTCGGCGCCGCAGCCAGGGCGCACTATCGCCGACTGCGCCGGCGATGTGCGGGCGATCTGCGCGTCGCTCGGGATCGACAGGCTGGCGATGTGGGGCATCTCGGGCGGCGGGCCGCACGTGCTGGCGTGCGCTGCGCTGCTCCCGGACCTGGTCACTGCCGCCGCTTCGCTGGCGTCGCCCGCGCCGTACGGCGCGGAGGGACTTGACTGGTACGCCGGCATGGGCCAGGACAACGTCGATGACTTCCGCCTGCTGCACACCGACGAGGACGCGGCCCGCGTCAAGC
>OCZU010003159.1_pt1 | contig 10417 bp, 8 predicted proteins | sample 1539001 | NCBI WGS metagenome assembly OCZU01 (sample SAMEA3539306, study PRJEB22396) | soil metagenome | biome: tundra; feature: field; material: soil | place: USA | collected 2010-05 | depth 0.15 m | reverse complement strand
CTTCGTCACCGGCCAGATCCTCCAGGTGAACGGCGGGGCGCTGCTCGGACGCTGAGCCGCCCCGCCCGGGCTGGCGCAGGATGAGGGCGGCGAGGACGAAGGCGGCTCCGATCAGGCCAGCGCCGATGCCGAACGCGAGGTGATAGCCGCCGCTCCCCGCCAGGGTGACCAGCACCGCCACCCCGAGCGCCCCGCCGACCTGCTGTGTCGTGTTGAAGAGCCCGGAGACGACCCCAGCGTCGCTGGGGCTCGCGGCCGACATGCCGAGGCTTGTCATGGCCGGGAGAACCAGGCCGCCGCCACCCGCGAGCAGCATCGTCGGCAGCAGGTACACGACATAGCTGGCCAACACGGGGCTGGCCAACACGGGGCGGCCATCCAGCGGCAGCCTGGTGAGCAGTCCGAGCGCCGCCGCCAGCAGGGCCAGCCCGGTGAGCAGCATGCGGCGCTCGCCGAAGCGCGCGTTGAGCCGGGCCGACAAGCCGAGCGAGACCCCGCCGATCAGCACCGCCGCGGGGAGTATCGCCAGGCCGGTGCTAGCAGCGCCGTAGCGGAGCACGCGCTCCAGGTAGAGGGCGATGAGGATCTGGAACCCGAACATGGCGGAGATCGCCAGTACCTGGACGAGGTTGGCCCCCGCGACGTTGCGCGAGCGGAAGATACGCAGCGGCAGCAGCGGGCTCGCCGCGGTTGCCTGCCGCGCGACGAAAGCGGCGAGCAGGACCACGGCCATGGCGCCGAAACCGATGGTGCGTGACGAACCCCAGCCGTAGCGGCTCGTCTCGACGATCGCGAAGACGCCAGTCATCAGCCCCGCGGTGACCAGGAGAGCACCCAGAGCATCGGCGCCCGCGCGGAGCCCGGGTCCGTGGTCGGCTGCCAGCACCCTGGCCGCCAGCAGCGCGGCCACCGCGCCGACCGGCAGGTTGATGAAGAAGATCCAGTGCCAGCCGAGGGTCTGGGTGATGATCCCGCCGAGAACCTGGCCGATGGAGGCGCCCGCGGCGCCGACGAAGCTGAAGGCGCCGATGGCCGCGCCGCGCTCGCGCGGCTCCGGGAACAGCGTGACGATCATGCCCAGGCTCACCGCCGATGCCGCCGCCCCGCCGATGCCCTGGACGAACCGCGCGGCGATCAGCATCTGCTCGTTCGTGGAGACACCGCAGAGCAGCGACGCGGCGGTGAAGATGGCCAGGCCCGCGATGAACACCCGCTTGCGGCCCACCAGGTCGCCGAGCCGCCCGGCCAGCAGCAGCAGGCCGCCGAAGGCGATCAGATAGGCGTTGACGACCCAGGTCAGGCCTGCGGACGAGAAGCCCAGGTCATTCTGGATCACCGGCAGGGCCACGGTGACAATGCTGCCGTCGAGGATGACCATCAGCATCCCCGCGCAGAGCACGGTGAGGGCCAGCCGCCGCGAGCGGGACGTGAGAGCCGCCGTGTCGGGCATGAAGCCACCTCCTGCTAGGCAAAGCCAACAGGAGATACATTAGCAGAATGTTTCGTTGTGGATGATCTGCTTTAGATCTAACTTCGGCTCTGCCGTGCTCGGCGGACTGGCCGGGCCGAGTCCACCGGGGTGGCCAGGTGCCCGCCGACCAGCCGCGTCAGCGCGCCGGTGAGCACCTCGCGCTGCTCCGTGGGGAGCGCGTCGAGGACGTCGCGGTGCACGCGGTCGGCGACCGCGGTCCCATCGGCGACGGCGCGCTCACCTGCCGGGGTGACCGCGATGATCCTGGCCCGGCGGTCCGCGCTCGATGGCCGGCGCTCCGCGAGGCCGGCCTTCTCCAGGTCGTCGACCGTGACCACCATCGTGGTCTTGTCCAGATCGGAGATCTCGGCCAGTTCGATCTGGGTCCGTTCGGCTTGCAGCGCATGGAACAGCACGCAGTACCCGCGCGGCGTCAGGCCGATCTCGCCCATGGCCGCCGACATCTGGGTCGCCAGCACGTGGCTGGCGTGGTTCAGCAGGAAGGACAGGTCGAGGACAGTCCTGGTTGGCACGGGCCTGGTTGGCACGGGCATGCCACGAGCATACCAAGTAGGTCTGCTATCAGATTATCTACTAATACAACGATTCTTAGCGGGTGACTGCCTGCTTCACGAGTGTCCGGCCGAAGTCCCACATCAGGCCACTACCGCGGTGCGCGTCCTTCATGACGTCGGCGAACGCGTCGAGGAACAACGCCACCTCCGCGTCCCCGATGTTGAGCGGCGGCAGCAGCTTGATGAACTCCATGTGGTCACCGGCGACCTGGGTCAGAATCCGGTGCTGCTGGAACAGGGCGACGACCACCATCTGCGCGACCAGGCCGTGCCGCGCCGCTTGCAGCATGTTCCAGCCGGTGCGGAGCTTCAGCGAGCGCGGCTTGCCCAGCTCGAAGCCGAGCATCAGGCCGCGGCCGCGCACCTCGGCCAGCAGCTCGTACTCCCCGACCATCGCCTGGAGGCCATCCTGCAGCGCCTTCCCGGTCCGCTCGGCGTTAGCGATCAGGTCCTCGTCCTCGAGGACCGCGAGCGAGGCCAGCCCGGCGGCCATCGCGGCCGCGTTCGAGCCGAAGGTCGAGTCGTGCACGAGCACGCGGTCCATCGACGAGTACACCTTGTCGAAGATCCAGCCCTTGGCCAGGGTGCCGCCGATCGGCACGAACCCGCCGGACAGCGCCTTCGCGACGGTGACGATGTCCGGCTCGACGTCCTCGTGCTGGTAGGCGAAGAACCGGCCGGTCCGGCCGATGCCGGACTGCACCTCGTCGCAGATCAGCAGCGCGCCGTGGTCGTGCAGCAGTTTGTGCGCGGCGGCGAGGAACCCCGGCGGCGGCATCCGGACGCCCTTGCCCTGCACCGGCTCGATGATGAACGCCGCCACGTCACCCTGGCGAAGCTCGCGCTCCAGCGCCTCAAGGTCGCCCAGCGGGATGCTCGCGTCCGGCAGCAGCGGGTCGAACCCGCGCCGGAACTCCGCCGAGCCGTTGACCGACAGCGACCCGGCCGTGAGCCCGTGGTAAGCGCGGTCGCAGTAGATGACCCGCGACCGGCCCGTCGCATAGCGGGCGAACTTCAGCGCCGCCTCAACGGCCTCCGTGCCGCTGTTGCAGAAATAGGCCCGGTCCAGTCCCGGCGCCTGGGCGAGCAGCCGTTCGCCGAGGAGGCCGGGCAGCAGGGCGCAGTCGAACTGGACCAGGTCGGCGAGTTCGGCGTCGAGCACGTCGTGCAGCGCCTGGCGGACAACCGGATGGTTGCGCCCGAAGGCGAAGACACCGAACCCGCTGAGGAAATCGGCGTACCGGTTGCCATCGGCGTCCCAGAGGTAAGTGCCCTCGGCCCTCACGTACTCCTTGTCGAAGCCGATCGCGTGCAGCATGCGGGCCAGCTGGGGATTGAGGTAGCGAGCGGAGAGTTCGTATCCCTGCCCCTGCCGCTCGGCAAGGAGTCCGGGCAAGTCGAAAGCCATTACCCCAGTCTGCCATGGGCTCATGGGCCGGGCTGAGGGTGATCGATCAGGATTGCCCGGGCGGTGCGGCACGATGGTGAGGTGACAGACATCGCGCCGGCGAGTGACCGCGATCTGGTGAGCTACCTCGCGTCGGTGCCGCTGGTGGATCACCACGTACACGGCGCGTTCACCGTCGATCTGAGCCGGGCTGACTTCGAGCAGTCACTCAACGAGGCATCGCCGGACCCCATCCCGGACTGGATGACGCAGTTCGACTCCCAGCTCGGGTTCGCGATCCGCAGATGGTGCGCGCCACTGCTCGGCCTGCCCGCGCATGCTCCCGCCGACGACTACTGGGCGCGGCGCGGCGAGCTGGGCGGCAGCCAGGTCACCGCGCTCTTCCTCGGTGCTGCTGGCGTCTCGGACTGGCTGCTGGACACCGGCTACGGCGCGGACAACATCCTCGGGCCGGCCGGGATGTCGGTGGCGTCCGGCGGGCGCGCGCACACGATCGTGCGGCTGGAGTCGCTCGCCGAGCAGCTGGCCACCAGTGGCGTCTCGGGCCGCGACTACGCGGAGGGATTCCGGGCCCGTCTCGCCGCGGCGGCGAAGGACGCTGCCGGGGTCAAGACGATCATCGCCTACCGCTCCGGCTTCGACATCGATCTCAGCAGGCCGGACGAGGCGGCCGTCCGGGACGCGGCCAGCCGGTGGATCGATGCCACCCAGCCCGCCGGCGGGGGCGGGCCTGCGCGGCTGGACGATCAGGTGCTGCTGCGGTTCGGCCTGCACGCGGCGGTCGACCTGGGCCTGCCCATCCAGGTGCACACCGGTCTCGGCGACCGTGACCTGGACCTGCACAAGGTCAATCCGCTGCTGTTGCTGGACTTCCTGCGAATTCCGGAAGTGGCCGAGGTGCCGGTCGTGCTGCTGCACTGCTATCCGTACCACCGCGAAGCCGGCTACCTGGCCCAGGCATTCCATAATGTCTACTTCGATGTCGGGCTCAGCGTGAACTTCCTGGGCGCACGCAGCCTCGCTCTGGTCGCCGAGTCCTTCGAGCTGGCCCCGTTCGCGAAGCAGCTGTACTCCTCGGACGCCTGGGGCCCGCCGGAACTGCACTACCTCGGCGCGGTGCTCTGGCGCCGCGCGATGGCGACCACGCTGGGCGGATGGGTGGACGCTGGCGACTGGTCGGCCGCCGATGCCGCCCGGGTAGCCGCGATGGTGGCCGGGGGCACCGCGCGCCGCGTCTACGGGCTGGCCTGAACTCCGCTGGGCTGATAAGGGGGCACCGGCGGCACCGGCGGTGCGCGGCGACATACTGTTCTGCCTGGACTTTTCCAAGCCGCTGCCTTTCCGAAGGCCGACCGGATGGACCCCGCATGGCAGAAACTGCAGGGCACGACGCACCCGACTGGACCGAGCCCGGGCTTTTCACCGTCGCGCCCGGCGTGCACCGGATCCCGCTTCCGCTACCCAACGATGGCCTGCGGGCGGTGAATGTCTACGCCATCGAGTCGGGCGACGACCTGGTGCTGGTGGACGCGGGCTGGGCCCTGGAAGGATCAGCCGACCTGCTCGAGGCGGCGCTGGCCCGGATCGACCGCGGCCTGGCCGAGATCACCCGCTGCCTGGTCACCCACGTCCACCGCGATCACTACACCATGGCGGTGATCCTGCGCCGGCGGTTCGGCACCAAGGTCGCGCTGGGCATCGGGGACAAGCCCTCACTGGACCTCGTCGCGCGTGGGCCCCGCGCGACGGCCACCGCCTACCTGGGCCGGCTCCAGCGCTACGGTGCCGAGTCGGTAGCGGAAGCATTTGGCCGGACCGAGGGGGCGCTGCACACCGAGACAGACATCTGGGAGCAGCCCGACGAATGGCTGGACGGCCAGAGCACCGTGCGGCTGACCGGCCGTGACCTGCTCGCGGTGCCCACCCCCGGGCACACCCAGGGCCACATGGTGTTCGCCGACGTCGACCGGGCGCTGCTGTTCGCGGGGGATCATGTGCTGCCGCGTATCACTCCGTCCGTGGGGTTCGAGGCGGCCTTCGCGGAGCAGCCGCTGGGTGACTACCTTCGCTCGCTCCGGCTCATGCTTCAGATGCCCGACATGAGGCTGCTGCCCGCGCACGGCGCGGTGGCCGACAGCACCCACTCCAGGGTTGACGAGCTTCTTGCGCATCACGAGCACCGGCTGGCCGCCTGCCTCACCCGCGTGGTCGCCGGGGCGGCCACGGCTTTCGAGGCCGCACGGGGCCTGCCGTGGACCCGGCGCGGGCACCGCTTCGACGACCTCGACCCGTTCAACCAGATGATGGCCGTCTTCGAGACCGCCGTGCACCTTGACCTGCTCGCGGCCGGCGGGCGGATCCGGCGCATCGCGACAGAGCAGGGAACCAGCTACGAGCCGGTATAGTACATACATGCGCATGTATGTACTATCGCCAGCACGGGACGGCCGCGACGATGGCCCTGGCTGAGACCCGGCCACCGAATCCGCACGGCGAGGCCCTGGTAGCCGAGCTGAAATGGGTACACGACATGATCCGCCGTGACCTGTCGACAGTGCGCCGGATGGCCGCTGATGTTGCGGCGGGCCTTCCGGCCGACGAGGTCGGCCACGCCATCCGGTCACTCGCGGCGAACGGCCCGCTCTGGCAGCTGAGGATCAATTGCCTGCAGTACTGCCGTTTCGTCCACTCCCACCACCATGCCGAGTCGGTGCTGCTCTTCCCGGAACTGCGGCGGGCGGACCCGGCCCTGAATCCGGTGGTCGACAAGCTGGAATCCGACCATGTCCACGTCTCCGGCCTGCTCGATGAGGTCGAGGCCGCGGCAGGCGACCTCAGCACCGAGGAGAGCCCCGCGGCGCGGCAACGGCTCACCCAGGCACTGGACACGCTGAGCGCGGACCTGCTGGCCCATCTGCAGTACGAGGAGGATCAGATCTCCGGCACACTGCGCACCTGGTCCGCCTGGCCACGATGGTGAATGCACCGGCCCGCACCGGCGAGTACGGGTGCGCACGCGCGTGGTCGGCGCTGACCGCTGCGCACGCGCGGGTCACTGAGCGGCTGAGTTCGGAATTGACCCGGGCCTGTGGCCTGAGCATCAACGACTTCGAGTTGCTGCTCAGGCTGGACCGGGCGCCACCCCCCGGGCTCCGGCTCGCCGAGCTGAATTCGGCGGTGCGGCTGACCCAGCCATCGCTCAGCCGCGCGGTCGCCCGCCTGGAGGGGCACGGCTGGCTGCGCCGGGCTGGCGCCCCGGATGACCGGCGCGGCGTCCTGGCCAGCATCACCCCGGCCGGACGCGAGGTGCTCAGCCGCGCCGCGGCAGTCCACGCGGACGCCATCCGCGACCTGCTGCTCGACCGGCTCACACCCGGGGAACAGGACCTGCTGGCCCGGGCGCTCACCCGGGTCGCCGCAGACTGACCAGCAGAGACTGACCAGCGGGGGCGGCTGACTGAGCCGGGATCCCGGGCCTCGGTAGGGTGGCCTGGTGGAATATCGCACGCTTGGCGCTTCGGGTCTCAGGGTTTCCGTGCTCACCATGGGCACCATGACGTTCGGCGGCCAGGGAGGATTCGCGAACGTCGGCTCGACCGGCGTGGACGAGGCACGCCGGCAGGTGGACTTGTGCCTCGAAGCCGGCGTCAACCTCATTGACACCGCCGACGTGTACTCGGACGGGCTGTCCGAGGAGATCCTGGGGCAGGTGCTGCACGGCCGCCGCGACGAGGTGCTGGTGGCCACCAAGGTGCGGATGGCGATGGGCCCCGGGCCGAACGACGCCGGGCTCTCGCGGCATCACATCCTCTCCGGCTGCGAGGCCAGCCTGCGCAGGCTCGGCACCGACCACATCGACCTGTACCAGGTGCACGAGTGGGACGGGGAGACTCCGCTCGAAGAAACCCTCGAAGCACTGGACCTGCTCGTCCAGGCGGGCAAGGTCCGCTACGTCGGTGCCTCCAACTACGCCGGCTGGCAGCTGATGAAGGCACTCGGCACGGCTGAGCGCACCGGCCTGCCACGGTTCGCCAGCGAGCAGATCTACTACTCCCTGCAGGCCCGCGACGCGGAGTACGAGCTGATCCCGGCCGCTGTCGACCAGGGCCTGGGCGTGCTGGTCTGGAGCCCGCTGGCGGGCGGCCTGCTGTCCGGCAAATACCGCCGTGACCAGCGGCCCTCAGACGGTTCCCGGCAGCTGACCGACTGGAACGAGCCACCCGTCTACGACCAGGAGAGGCTCTACGACACCGTGGAGGTGCTGCTCGCCATCGGCGCGGACCGCGGCGTCTCCGCCGCCCAGGTCGCGCTCGCGTACCTGATCGGCAAGCCCGCGGTCACCTCCGTGGTCATCGGGGCCCGGACCACCGAGCAGCTGACCGACAACCTGGCCGCCGCCGACCTCGTCCTCAGCCCGGAGGAGCGGGATCAGCTGGACAAGGCCAGCGCACCCCCGCTGATCTACCCGTACTGGCACCAGGCCAAGACCGCCCGCGACCGGCTCTCGCCCGCCGACCTGACCCTGCTCGGCCCGCACCTGTAGGTCACTGGGCGGTGACCGGTGCCCGGAGGCAGGCGTGCGCGACGCTGCCGAGCAGGGTTCGCTGCTGGTCGGGCGGCAGGCCGCTGTTGTAGGAGGCGCCGGACTGGATCGCGCCGATGGCGGCGTGCACCATCGCCCGGGCCTGCCCGTCAGTGAGCTCGGGGCGCAGCCCGGCCAGTACGTGTACCCACTCCTCGACGTAGTGCCGCTGCAGCCGGCGCAGACGGCGGCGATCGGCTTCAGGGAGCGTGTGGACCTCACGCTGGTACAAGCGCACCAGGTACCGGTCGTCCACCGCGAAGGCGACCTGGTCGGCCACCAGGGCCGCCAGCACCTGGGCGTCTTCCCGGCCGCTTGCCACGACGCTCGCGGTGTTGTCCAGCAGGCGGTCCATCACCTGATCGAGCAACGCCACCAGGATCGCCGACTTGCTGGTGAAGTGACGGTAGATGCCGGAGCCGACGATTCCGGCGGCCGCGCCGATGTCCGCCAGGCTCACCGCGTGGTAGCCACGGCGGGCAATCAACTCTACGGCCGCCTGCAGGATCTTGTCCCGGCGTCCGGGATCGCGGACCCGGACGCCGGCCGCCTCACTCACGGGCCTCCTCGGGCAGCAACGCGACGGGGATGTCGATGTACCGGGAACGCAGGTACTCACCGAGCCCCTTGGCCTGCGGATCGGGCCGGGTCGCTGCGGCCACGCCCTCGCCGAGCAGGCCCACGACCACGAAGTTCAGCGCGTGCAGGTTCGCCAGTTCGTACCGCCGCACGTCCAGGCCGGCCGCCTCGGGCAGCAACTGCCTGAACCGCTCTACGGTCAGTGCGTCGCGCAGCCAGCCGAAGGCCTCCGGGCGCCGGGCCCACAGGCCGACGTTGGCATTTCCGCCCTTGTCACCGGACCGGGCGCCCGCGATCCGTCCCAGCGGTACCCGCACGGTCGGGCCACCCGGCGGCCGCAAGGCGGCCACGTCGGCCGCGGCCGGCTGATCCGCGTCCGGCTCCCCCCGGGTGTGCGGCACGACTCGCCTTGACCCGTCCGGGAGCACCACCACCTGCTCGACCACATCCACGGGCACCAGCGCGGGCCAGAACACCCCGTAGGCGCTGGCCGCCGTGGGCGGCGTCGTGGTGTGGAACCCGGCGTACCCGCCGAGGGCGAGTGCCATCGTCGCATCGGAGAATGCCCGTCCCACCCGATCCGGATCACGATCCTTGACGGTGATCCGCAGGTGCGCTGTGGCCTGCTCGTTCCCGGACGCGTCGGGCCGGTCATAGCGCAGCAGCCGTACATCCACCTCAGCGAACCGTTCCCTGCCGCCTAGCAGCGAGAACAGTTCGTCGCCTGCCCACGCGGCCTTCTCCTCGATGTCCAGGCCGGTGAGCACCAGCGTCATGGTGTTGCGGTAGCCGCCGAGGTAGTTCAGCGCCACCTTGAGGGTCGGCGGCGGTGGTGTCCCCCGGGCGGCTGAGACGAGCACCCGGTCGGGCGCTACCTGGGCCAGCCGCACCGAGTCGAAGTGCGCGACCACATCGGGACCCGCGTACTGCGGGCTGTCGATCTCGTACAGCAGCTGGGCGGTCACTGTTCCTGGCGAGACCAGCCCGCCTGTTCCGTTGTGCTTAGTAATGACGGAACTTCCGTCGGCGCTCACTTCAGCGATCGGGAATCCCGGGTAACGCCGGTCGGTGATCTCGTCGAGGAAGGGATAGTTGCCGCCGCACGCCTGCGGCCCGCACTCGATGACGTGGCCGGCCACGACCGCGCCCGCCAGCTGATCCCAGTCGGTGCGCGCCCAGCCGTGCCACCAGGCCGCCGGGCCGAGGACCAGCGAAGCGTCGGTGACCCGCGGGCAGACGACGATGTCGGCGCCCGCCGCGAGCGCCTCGGCGATCCCCCAGCCGCCCAGGTAGGCGTTGGCCGAGACCGGCTGGACGCCCGCGTCCGCGAGCGGCTGGCCAGTATCCAGATGGGCCAGGCCGATCCCGGATGCCAGCAGGTCCGGCAGCCGGCCGAGCAGATCATCCCCGCTGATATGGGCGACCTTGGGCTGCAGGCCGAGTCCGGCGGCGAGCTTGCCCACCTCGTCGGCGAGGCCGGCCGGGTTGAGCCCGCCGGCGTTGGTAACGATCTTGATGCCCCGGTCCAGGCAGCTGCCGAGCACCTGCTCCAGCTGGATCAGGAAGGTCCGGGCATAGCCCGCTCCGGGATCCTTCTGCCGGGCCTTCCAGAGGATCATCATCGTCAGCTCGGCGAGGTAGTCACCGGTCAGCACGTCGATGGGGCCGCCGTCGACCATCTCCCGCGGCGCCGAGAGCCGGTCGCCGTAGAAGCCGGAGCAGTTGGCGATGCGGACCGGCCGGGCCGGCTGCGCCGGCATGGCCGGCCGGGCCGGATTCACCGGGCGATCCCGTTCGGGTCG
>OCZU010003158.1_pt1 | contig 10421 bp, 11 predicted proteins | sample 1539001 | NCBI WGS metagenome assembly OCZU01 (sample SAMEA3539306, study PRJEB22396) | soil metagenome | biome: tundra; feature: field; material: soil | place: USA | collected 2010-05 | depth 0.15 m | reverse complement strand
AGCCAGGACTTGGCACGGTGGCCCCGATCCGGACCGCCACGAACATTGCGCTGCTGGCCATCACGGCCGGGATCTGGCCGTTCGCGATCGCGATCACCCCGGACGGGAAAACCGCCTACGTCGTATCACAGATTCTCGGCATTGCCGGGCAGCCGTGTTCTCTGGCTGATCTGGCTGTTTCCTTCTCGGCCTTGACTGTTGGAGGGCGAGCGTAGTTAGGTTACTGCCGGGAGGGCGCTATGACGTGTAGGTAGAACTGGCCAATGGCGAGGTACTCGTGGCCACCGGTTCGTATGGCGGCCCGACGTGCAACCGGTTCCTGAGCCCGACGGAACTGTACGACCCGGCGACCGGGCAGTGGGCGTACACCGGTTCCACCTGCTGCGGCGCCTAGGCGACCGAAGGGAAGGAGCCCGATGAGGATCAGGATTGTTTCCGTGATGATCAGCGCCCTCGTGGCTGCAGGGATCGCGCCGACGATGGCGGTCGCCGTTACGGCAGCCAGCACGGCAACCAAATGTGTCATCAACGGTCAAGACGGTGGCCGCTGCCCGAAGCCCGGATCGTATTACACCGCGCCCCGCAAGATCGAGCTTGCTAAGGGCCCCGGGTACACGACGACCATTGTCTATGACACGGTCACTGACTACAGCCCGCAGCCACCTGCAACGGTCCCAACCGCATTCCAGGTCGTGATGAGAGTCACCGCTCGGGAGAAGATCACCATCTCCTGCAAGGCAGGCGGCCACCAGCTTGTGCCGTCCGACACGCACATGAACCTGTACTTCAACGGCACTCCTCTCGGCTATGTGCCTGCCTACAAATCGACCTGCGGGGACGATCCTAGGACCAGCATCGTCCTGAAGCCAGGCCAGTCGACCAGCTGGTACGCGGAGTTCCACTACACCCCGCATCCGCGCGACACCATCAGCATCAGCCAGCTCAGCTACGCTACGGCCATCTTCCACCCATTCGGCAGCAGAGCGCTGCTCCCATACCCGAGCAGCGGTCCCGGATCGCTGAGCAAGAGCCAGGCCACAAGCGATATCAGCTACGCCAAGTCGTTCGTCGCAGGCGCGATTCACACCATCGGTGACGATGTCGACAGCCTGGGCCTCAACACCGAGCAGTGGCAGGATCTCGGCCAGCTTATATTGCAGATTCCATCATGTCTTATTGACCTTCACGATGGCCAGGTGAGCCAAGACTGCTATGACACCTTCACCAACTTCCTCGATTTCGCCGCCCCGCCCGTGTCATAGAACGTCGATTTAATGAATTCGGCAGGTCACTCACCCAAGGGCAAGCGGCCTGCCGAAGTCAATCTCGGTGACTACCGTCACGACGCCCAGGCACTCCACCGCTCTGGGGAGATCTGAACTTGTGCGATATCAAGCCTGCTTTGGCGTCAGATCCAGTCGTCAACGCAGAATGTCTATTATGCGTCGGCGCACGCCCAATGCCGATTGCGGTCGGTACCGCCCATATCGGCGCCGCTGCGCAGAAGCATCGTGGCAAGAGGCGCCTGCCTGGAATCACTGGTAACTCCTCAAGCTGATGAGTCGGTGGGAGACGGCGTGGTTTGGGGACACGGTAGCAGTCTCCTGAAAAGGCGGTATCAGGAATGGAGTGACTGTATCGTCGCCATGACTAGCGATAGCGCGATCTGCTCAGCCTGCCATTTAGGGGTATGTCCGAATCGTCGGGACCTAGCTATGGAGGTGGGCATGGGGAACGTAAATGGTCACATGTCCGTATTGCAGGCATTTTTCCGAATAGGATTTGCGAGATGAACACAAACCTGCCTGGGCGCAATTCGTATAGCAGTGGAACCGATACGGTAGCGTCTCGCGATTACAGCCACGCTGAAGGAGTAAGCTCGGCGGCCACGCACGATGCCTCTCACGCCGAAGGCAACAACACCAAGGCGAGCGGGGTGGCATCCCATGCGGAAGGTTCCAGCAGCGTGGCCTCCGGCGACTTCTCCCACGCAGAGGGGCTGCAGACGTCCGCGTCTGGCCTTGGCTCCCACACGGAGGGCTGCAAAACGAAGGCATCGGCTTCTGCCTGCCACGCGGAGGGCAATGAGAGCAATGCATCCGGCAAATTCTCTCACGTGGAGGGCCTCAAGACCAACGCGAGCGGGGATGCATCCCATGCGGAAGGTAACAGCAGCACGGCCTCCGGCCTGTTCTCCCACGCTGAGGGTACCGAAACCACGGCATCTGGAAACTACGCGCATTCCGAAGGTTACAAGACCACAGCATCAGGCTCTTGCTCCCATGCTCAGGGCATTTGCGCGAAAGCGACCCGTGTCGCTCAGCACGTGCAAGGCGGATCTGTGTTCACTAGAGAGGGAGACGCACAATCGTCTGTGATGACTCTCGCTGCCGTCACTGCCGACGACACTAGCCGCATTATGACTGCTGATGGCGGAAATCCCACCTCCGCCGACCGGATCAACATTTTTACGCTAGAGCCCGGCGCCACTGCAACGTTCGCATTGCTAATTGCGGCGCGCAGTCACGACGCAGACGAGGTGATGGGTTGGCATATCAAGGGGCTTGTCACGCATCCAATAAATTCTGGAGATGCCCATATAGTTGGGATTCCAAGCTTTAAAAGCTGGCAAGACGCGGCTGGAACTACTGCTGCATGGCAAGTGAATATAGACGCAGATACGGCAGACCAGTACCTGAAAATTTGTTGTTACTGGTGAGATAGGGAAGACGATTGGTTGGATTGCTCGCCTCGCAACCGCCGAACTAATCTTCTAGAACACTCTCTGGATATCGCGGACCGACCTCGGCGCCGCGAGGACACGATGGCCGACCACCGGTTCACCACCACCTTCGCGGCAGGACCTGGTCCCAGGGCGAATCCATCGACGCTGTCACTGCGTCCCGGACGGCGGCCACAACACACCAGCGGCACCGCCCATCCCGCTGCCGGGTCCACGCACTGCCACCAGAATGTACGCAGCTGCCGGGCACGGGTGACCTAAGCCGTTCCGGCCCGAAGGTCTCCTGGTTTGCGGCAGATAACTGCGCTCACATCCCCCGGTGGGCTCACCAGCTCGCCGTCGCCGGGCTGGCCATCGCAGTCATCGGCGCGCGGTCCCGTCACCTGGACCCCGCATCCATAGCCACCACTGCCCTGCGCACCGAATAACCGTTCGGGCGCTAGGCCGATGACCAATCAACGATCGGACTTGCCGACCATATCGGCGGCTCGGCGCGCGTTCTCCGCGGGTCTCCTTGTGACGTAGCGTGATGTTATCTGGCTGCGCGAGCGGGCGCTCATCTGAGGTCGGCTCCGATGCGAGCGATCCTCTGGAGGTCACCTTGACCGAGGCCACTTCGCCCCGCGAGGAGCGCGGAGTAGTCGCGGACGGCGGGGTCTCTCGGTGCCGTCGGCGACCCGATATCTTGTTCCGAGCATTGCCCGGCTCGCCTGCGGTATCCGGCGTGTAGTGTTGACCATGACGGTGATGTCGTTTTTTCGCCACCAGACAATGGATCGCGTGACCGGATTCCGGGAGCCAAGCCGGGAGCCAACGGCCGCAGGAACCTGGCCACGTCCAGCTACCGTCGGCGACAGTCTTCCCAGCTAGGTGGCATATCTGGCCACATCTAGCCTCTCCCGGCGATGGGAATGGCCGGGCCGACGCGGATGGCGTCAGCCCGGCCGGTGCGGGATTGATGGTGAGCTGGTGGCTGGCTGGCTTGTGGTGCGTGTCCTGGTCAGCCAGCGCGGTGGGAGGGGAGGCCGCTACTGCAGGTGTAGGAGCTGGTGTAGATGAGGTTGCCCGCCAGCGTGCGGTCGCTGTTGAAGTAGCCGAAGAACAGCTCGGTCCCGGCGGGCATCGCCGCGGGGTGGATCACGGTGACGGCATCGGCGGGAACCGGGTTTGCGCTCACGGGCGTCCCGTCGGGCAGCTGAAGGGACAGGGTGGCGGCCCAGGCCGCGCCGGGCGGGGCTGGGTTCGATGAGCAGTACGAGTTGGTCTCTACCAGGGCCGGGATGCCGTCCTGCTGCAGTGCCTGCTGGAGCGCGCCGGGGTTGAACACCTGGTCCTGGGTCAAGGTCAGCGTGGCCGTGCCGTTGGCGTTCTTGGTCAGGGTGAACGCTGCGGTGCGGATGGTTCCCGAGTCGTGCGCTGGTGTGCGGCTGCCGGAGCCGAAGACGCCAGTCAGGCCGAGGGCCAGGACCGTGCTGGCTGCGACGCCAGCCATGGACAGTGCCGCCAGCCGCCGGGATCGGCTCCGTGGGTGGTAATCGCGCTGGAGCAGCAGGTGGCGCGCCTGCTCCGGAACGGTGATCTGGGCAGCAGCCCTGGCGAAGGCACTGCGCAGTTCATCCTCAAGCTCGTCGGTGGACATCGGATGCTTCCTTTCCTGATTGCCGGTTAGCGGGTTCGGGTGCAGGCGATTCGCCGGAGCTGAGGACTTCGCCCAGCCGGGCTGCGGCGCGGGATGCGGTGCTCTTGACCGTCCCGGCCGAGCAGCCGAGGATGCCGGCGACCTCGGCGACCGGAAGGTCCGCCCAGTAGCGCAGCACCAGCACGGCGCGCTGCCGCGCTGGCAGCTGAGCGAGCGCCCACTGGAACTCTGCGAGATCATCGACCGCCCGCAATGCGCGCGCCGCGTACTGGTCGGCAGCCTCGGCTCCGCCGCCCTGCGGTTCCAGCTCCGCCTTCTGACGTGACCGGCGGTCAGTATCACGCAGCACCAGGTTGATAAGGATCCTGCGGGCGTAGGCTGCCGGGTGATCCATCGACTGCACCCGGCTCCACCGCCGGGCGACCCGCAGGAACGTCTCCTGAACCAGATCCTCGGCATCCTTGAGGTCCCCTGTCATCAGGTAGCCCGTGCGGAACAGGGTGTCCGACGCCTCGGCCGCGAAGCCCTCAAACTGGCGCTTCGACGCCGCGTCCCTGGCCCATTCCATCCACGCCTCCGGCTGCCTTGCCCTCATCCCTCATCTATATGAATCCCGCGAACCTGGCCGAGGTTGAGTACAACCCGCGACGATCTACCCGTGGAGGATCTCACCGGATGCGCTACTCGATGCCGGCCGATACCGCCAGCCCTGCCCCGCAGCGTGCCCTAAGGGGTGGTCAGCCACGGAGCCACAGGGTCAGTCACCGACAGCCTGACTCGCCCGCCGACCTGCATTCACTCACTTTGCAGGGATCACCGATAAGACCCGATTCGGCAGGCCGTGCTGGCGCATGCAGGCCGCGAACGCGCCAACAGCAACTGCTTGACATGGTGGCGGATCTGGGCCGCGGTATGAGTGATCCCGGCGGCGGCAGCCTGCCGGTGGCAGGTGCTGTTGCGCCGCCTGAAGCTGACCCTGGCTGATCGCCTCGCCAGCACTGCGGGAGTAGCCGCCGCCCGCCCAGCGGCGGGGAGCTAGTTGCGCCGCGCGCCCGCATGCACACCCGGCAATGCGCGTGGTCCTCACGGGTCGCCAGACAGCCGGAGCCAAGTGACTTAGAGCGCCCGGCAATAGGGATCATTTCAGCCGCTTGGTCGTCGGGCGGGTGTCCCAGCGGTAGCGCTTGCGGGCTCGCTGGATGAGCTGACGGATAGTGACGAGGGCGGCGGCGAGGTAGAGGTAGAAGTCCGGCGATCTTCGCGTTGCGCTCGGTGCAGCGGCGCAGTTTGCCGTATCCGTTCATCCAGGCGTGGGTGCGCTCGATGACCCAGCGGGGGCCGGCCTGGATGGGTGCCGGCACGCCCTTGCGGGCGATCGCGCCGTCGAAGCCCAGCTCATCGAGCAGCTGCCGGGTCACGGTGCTGTCGTAGCCGCGGTCCAGGTGGCAGGTCCGCTCGTCGGGCAGAATGCCGTCCAGCTGCCGTCCGGCGGCTTGCAGGGTGGGGGCCAGCAGCGGCGAGTCGTGCCGGTTCGCCCCGGCGGAGGCGATGCCCAGCGGGATGCCGCACCCGTCGCTGGCGACCGAGCGCTTCAGCCCGCCCTTGCGCCGGCCCGCCGGGGACGGCCCGGCGCGCTCCCCGCCGCAGGGTGCCTTGGTCATGCACCCGTCGACCGCGACATCGCCCAGCTCCAGGCCGATGATCTGGTCATAGGCGCGCAGCGCGGCGGCGTGCAGCGCTTCGGCGACGCCCATCTCCGCCCACTCATCCAGCCGCCGCCGGATGGTGCGGTCCGAGCATCCCGGGGTGGCGATCCGCTCATACCCGCTGCCGTGCACTAACGCAGCCACGACGTGCTCGAAGACAACCCGGCCGGGCACCCGGCGGCGATGGCAGCCCAGCGGATGCCCCGGATCAAACTGCGGGCAGTCCCCGCCGATGAGAGCGCTGAACTCGACCCAGGCAGGCTCTAGCAGGCATGATGGCACGACAGGCACGGAAACACCTCGACGATCATGGACTGTGGTAAGCCAATGATCATCGGATTCCGTGCCTGTGCCCTGTTACGACATGCCCAGGCAATCCCCTATTGCCGGGCGCTCTTAAGTTAGTCGCTTATTTATCCAACATAGACACGAAAAACCTGTGGAGCTACGGAGACTCGAACTCCGGACCTCTTGCATGCCATGCGACGCTGACACGGGCCTGGGCGAGCCTGGACGAGGCCCGGATGGCCGTTCACCTGCGGAACCCGAGCCTGCAAGAGTCTGGACGGCAGCCAGCGTGCCCGCACGGTGGCTACCAGGATTGTCCCCAGGCTGACCCGTGATCAGCACACGTCTGACAGTTCGAACATCTGAGCGACGCGCCCCGTTTCCGGCAGGCAGAGGCGACGCCGCCAAGCGCTAGCGGGCATGGTCTGCAGGCATGCCCGCCATCAGCCGCTTCCTCGGCATCGTGATCACCATGTACGCCGGCGATCACCCTCCCCCGCACTTCCACGCCCGGTACGGCGGGCAGTCGGTCTCCGTCGGTATCGAGCCCCTCGCCGTCCTAGCCGGAACGCTCCCGCCGCGCGTGCTCGGGCAGGTCTTCGAGTGGGCCGCGCTCCACCAGGGCGAGCTGCTCGCCGACTGGGACCTCGTCACGGCACATCAGGTCCCGGCGCCGATCCCGCCGCTCGCGTAAGATGAGCGCATGATCACGCCGCTCTACGACGTCACCGGCGTCGAGGTCCTGGGCCACTACCGGCTCCGGCTGACGTTCTCCGACGGCCTGGTCGGCGATGTCGACCTGTCCGATCTGCGGGACTGGGGCGGCGTGTTCGTTCCCCTCCGCGACCCCGGCGCCTTCGCGCAGGTACGCGTGGACCCCGAGGCCGGGACGATCACCTGGCCCGGCGGCGCGGACCTCGCGCCCGAAGTCCTCTACCAGCGGGCATCAGCGCACCCGCGGCAGGCCTCGCCCCGGCTCGCGGCAGGCTAGTGGCGCTGCCTGTTAATCCGTAGGTGTATCAGTGGCTGATGCGGTGAGCCAGGCGCTGGGGTCGTTGAGGTAGAGGCCGCAGGCGCAGTCGAGGGCATCTTCTGGTGAGCTGGCGAACTGGCCGGCTGGCAGGATGCTGTCCTGGTAGTCGTCGTGGCTGGCGCGGTAGATGGCGAATCCCCAGGTGCTGGCTGATCCGCCGTAACGGAGCCGGCACAGGGGGAGTTCCCGGTCCGCCGGGCAGGTGGCCGGTGACGTAGGCGACCTGGCCGCGGAACCTACGTCCGTCGTCATTTACACCAGCGGCGGGACACGACCATGGCTGTCGCGGAGGATGTGCTGCCTAGCAGTTACTTGCTGGTCCACCGTCCTTATCGCGGCTGGGGCTCAGTACTCAGCACGGTCAGGCAGCGGCAGCGCGGGCGTTGATCTCGAGGGTCAGGTAGCGGCCGGCCATACCCTTCATCTTGGTGATCCCGTGGGCGTAGCGATCGACCCTGCCGGTGGCGCGAAGCGTCAGCCCGGTGGTATCGGCGGCCAACTCGACGACTGTCAACTCGACAGGCGCCGCGGTGCCGCGAGCGGTGATTTTCCCGCGAAGCAGCCAGCGGTCCCCGTCACGCACGAGCTCAGTCGAGGTGAACCTGATCTCGGGGTGGGCCTCGGCGTCGAGGAACTTCGCGGACTTGACCTGCCCATCCCGCATGGAGCTCGCCGAGTCGAAACTGTGCGCCGAAGCCGCAGCCTCTACGTGTGAGGAACTCACCGGCTCGGTGATGACGATCTGTCCGGAGACGAGTGCGAACTTGCCGGTGACAGTCGCCATTCCGAACATGTGCTTTGTTGTGACGGCAATGCTGGAACCTTCTGGATCGATTTGGTAGATGCCGGCCTCCGGAGTCTCAATCGCGGAACTGGAAACGCTCACTGCAGGTCCTTTCGCACTTCAGACGGTAGGCGGGCGAGGAGTTCTTGGGGCATTCACAGGGGTGCGTAGGGCGTCAGGGGAAGCGGCCCGTCCGGAGCCGTCCGTGCTGTGCCTGCTACAGCTGTCCTGATGAGGATCGACGATCGGGCACGGACTGAGCCTCCTTCCGGCTGCTCTAGCCGGTGGGCGCGACCTTGGAGTCGCGAGCGAGCGAGTCAATCCAGCGCTCGAGGCGGCGCCCCTCGCGGACCATCAGTTCGGGATCACGAAACGTGTTCGTGAGGAGCGCGATCCCCTCGTATGACGCCAGCAGGGCGAACGCCAGGTCGCGAGCATCGCGCCTGCCCATCGCCTTGAACTGCTGCTCGATCCAGGCGACCGGCATATGCATGAGCTCTTTGCAGGCTTGGGCAAGGTCGTTATCTTGCTTGTCGAGTTCTGAGCACAAGCTCCCTCTCGGGCAGCCGTACAGCGCCACCCGATCGGGCTGCGACACGAGCAGCCGGACAAGCGTCTTCAGGCGAGCCCTAGGGGTACGGTGCTGCTGCTCGAGCCACGACAGCCGCTCACGGCTTTCCTGGGCGTAGGAGTCGATGGCAGCGGCGACGAGTTCGTCTTTGGACTTGAAGTAGTAGTAGACGTTGCCGACCGGCACGTCGGAGGCCTCCGCGATATCCGCGATGGTCGTGGCATCGAATCCTTGGCGGTGAATCGTTTCGCGCGCGCCGGCTATCAGGCGGTCTCGTTTCCCGGGCCTCTCGCTAGTCACAGAGGCAGTCATTGCCCGTCCTTTCCTGTGCTGGACGGTGCCCGATGGAACCGCCCAGCTGACCCGCGGCCCATTTTCAAGACACTGGAGAGTTAGTCAGTTGACTAGCGTAGCACTGCGGCGGCGCCGTATGCGCCAGCGGTTTGGATCGCTCCTGGTTGCAGGTGCAGCCAGGCGACGGCGCGTTCCGTCGGCTGGCCTGCTGGGACGAGGGTCCCGGGCAGCGTGCTTCTGCGATGCGCCGGAACAGTCGTGCCCTCTGCGGCGCGGCTCGATAACCCGGGGAGTTCTGCTCAGCCGGCTGAGAAATGAGTTGCTTCTGGTGTCGATCCGCCAGCCACGGGGACGGGTGAGGCCTGGTTGTCGTCCGCGTCTGGGGCCATGTCGACGACCCGCACGTTGGGCGACCGCAATGCGATCACCGCGGCGATCACGAGTGCGATGCTGGCGCCGAGCAGTCCTCGCTGGAAGCCAAGCGTGAGCGCCTCGGACGGCTGGGTGTGCGTCGCGAGCAGGTGGCTGGTTCGGACCGTGGCGAGGGAGACGAAGATCGCAAGCCCCAGCGCGGCCCCGAGCTGGAAGGAAGCGGTGATCAGCGACGCGGCGAGTCCGGCCTTGTCGGCCGGCACACCCCCGTTGGCGGCATTCTGAACGCCCACCAGCACCAAGCCCACGCCGGCCCCCATGATTACGATTCCCGGAAGGAGATCTGGCAGATAGGTGAAGCCGTGCACCGGTAGCCGGGAAAGCCAGAACACTCCCGCAGCGCCCAGCAGCGCACCCGCGGCGATAAGCGGCCGAGTGCCGATCTTCGGGATCGCTTTCGTCGCCGCGCCCGCTCCGACGGCGGCGCCCACCGTCACCGGCAGGTAATACAGGCCAGCGCGGATCGCCGAGTAGTGGAGAACTTCCTCCATATAGAGCGTGACGAGGAAGAACATCGTGTAGAAGCCGGCCATCGCAAGAATCTGGGTGACATCGGCCGCCCCGAGGCCCTTGATCTTGAACAGCGACAGAGGCACGAGCGGGTTGCTATGGCGCTGCTCGTTGAACACGAACAGGACGACAAGCGCAAGGGCGCCTGCGAGCTCCCCGAGAGTCCGGGCAGTGCCCCAGCCGACGCTGGGGGCGTTCACCAGGACGTAGACCAGGAGAAGCATGCCGCTCGTGATGAGGCCAGCGCCGACCGTGTCGAAGTCCCGTAGCGGCGGCGCCTTAGGCCGTTCCGCATCGATGAGCCGGAACGACGCGGCAAGGATGACCGCTACGACCGGGAGGTTGACGAAGAAAACCCAGCGCCAGCTCGCCTCGGTCGTGAGCACGCCGCCGAAGATCACTCCGGCAGCGCCCGACAGGG
>OCZU010003157.1_pt1 | contig 10423 bp, 17 predicted proteins | sample 1539001 | NCBI WGS metagenome assembly OCZU01 (sample SAMEA3539306, study PRJEB22396) | soil metagenome | biome: tundra; feature: field; material: soil | place: USA | collected 2010-05 | depth 0.15 m | reverse complement strand
CTGCGGCAGAGCCCCGCTCCGTGAGTATCGGAACCAAGTCCAGTGAACCGACTTCCGAGAGACGCTTGGGCTGGGGGGCAAGCTTAGCCATACCGGCCACCAGCTTTGGATTGACTGCCTCGCCGGTGACGCGAAGGCCTGGAAGCTGATGGAACGCTATAACAAGCAGGACGTTATTCGCACAGAACAGCTTTATAAGTACCTGCTCCCCTGGATTAACGGGCATCCCTCGTTCGGTGCAGAGACTGGTAACGATGTTTGCCCCAACTGTGGTAGCGATAATCTCCAGCGGCAGGGATTCACTTACACGCCTACCGGCAGGTATCAGCGGTACGTGTGCGCGTGCGGACGCTGGTCCCGAGCCACGCGCAGAGACCAGGGAACGCAGATCGCGGGGGTCGCAGCATCATGAGCATCAACCACGTTGAGCGCATCACTAACCTAGTCAAGGCCACGCTCAAAAAGGTCTCACTCGGTGAGCCACACGGCTACTCCGTCTCTACCGGCTACGTACTGTGCCCGCACCCTGAGACTAATGAGCCGCAGCTTATGGTGGGCTGGACTATCGCCGTGACGATCAGAAACACAGCTAACCTCCAAGGCCAGGACATTGGGGTTGCTATCCCGATCGGGGGGGTTCTGCCGCCTGACCAGATCTTTGAGCAGGCAACAACCTTCCTATTCCAGAAGTGCATGGAAGAGCGAGCCAGGTCTATGCAGCTCCCTACTGCTGCGGATGGTATCCCCCGCGGATTGAAGCTGTGACATGCTCCCCTTCGGGCCTTTGGGAATTTACAGGACTCCGGCACAGTACGCGCTGCTTAACGCGGGGGTAGCTGACCTGGCGCCGGATGACGCTGCACTGATCTGGGATGCCGCAGGGACGTGGCCTCTCCGGACTCCGCACTCTCCTAGTGAGGCTAAATCCATCCGTCGCTCTTGCCGTACCCTGGCAACCCGCGAGAGGCACTTTACTCCGGGAACACATTTCGTAGCTATCGAGCCTAACGACGAAGAACTACCTAACCGTACGTGTGGCTGGGTAGCTTGTGCTCAGGACTTCAGCCCACACAACGCTTCACAGAAATTCTGCTCCGGAGAGCACCAGAAAGCGGCAGCGTCTCTGAAGCGTGAGGGGCGCCGGAAGGGATGGGGGGGGCAGTGACCGACACATACCGAAGCCTGCTGCTAGAGGCATTCCTTATGAGAAGGCAGGGGGAGCGCGCGCCAGGCGCCCCGCCATGGCCCGCTGAGACTTGGCGCGACTGGGAGGTTCGCTGTGAGGCATTCCTGCGCGACCCCGCTAACTGCCTACGGTATCAGGCATGATGTGTGAGGTGTGCAAGCTGGCAGGAAAGTCCATCCGGAATAAGTATCTCCCCGCTCTGGTTACCCCTGCCGAGTACGCGCAGGCGATGCACAGTCTCTGCCCATTCCCTAAGACTTGCACATGTCAGCACCGGGGGGGAAGCTTCGATGCGACATCCGTTCAGGCGAAAGAGGCGTGACCAGGTGAACACGGCACAAGAGTATATCGAGACTCCGTATGTCGAGTGCGACCACTCTTACTGCGCGGCCAATGCTAAGTTTGAGATACACGTCAAAAATCTCCTGCTCGTATTCTGTGGTCATCACAAGCATAAGCACGAAGGTCACATCATAGACTCTGGCTACCCTGTCAAACAGATAGGGTCCAAGCTGTGACCTATGAGCCGCAGTATACCCCCCGCGAACCAACAGACGGAGAGCACGAAACTTGGCACCCGCTAGACCTTATCGGCAAGATACACGCCACCAAGGGCGCACTCGCCAAACTACTCAGTATCATGCCAGTTCACAGCAAAGACAGTCTCCACCGCTGCCCTTGCGGAGTAGCTGGTAACCGCTACGCTGGTGGCGTTTACTGTGACGAGTGTATCTTTGAGATTAGGATGCGAAACCGTGAAGATAACAGAGGCTAGGTGTTTTGTATGCGGAGAATCTGCGGCGAGAGCGTCTGCGTACTGTGCAAGCTGCAATTCCGAGGTCCGGGCAAGTGCTGCTGGGACTGCGACGTGCGAACCAGGGATGCTGCGAGGGAACGCTGCGAAGTGTCCAGCATGCTCGGAGATTTTTTCGACAGTAAGGACTTTCGATCTACATCAGCGACTGACGGCCAAGCGCAAGCAAGTAACAAGACTTGGCCCGAGGGGTGGACTAAAGCGGGTTACCGTGAGTATCGGACAGGTGAAATGCCTAAGCCCCAAACGTATGAAACTAGTTCAGACATCCCGGGGATGGAAGCAAATGCCGACACAGGCCGCGTGGTGGGAGAAACGCAAGTGACCGTTGCCTACGTCTCTGGCCCTATGCGCGGACTGCCTGATTTCAACTCCCTCGCATTTGCTGGTCTGAGTAACTATCTGCGCGAAGATCTTGGCTGGCAGGTACACAACCCCGCCGAGAACTTCGGCGGAGACAAGACGCTCAGCTATGAAACGTACATGCTCACAGACCTGAGCCAGGTGCTTATCAGTGACGCTATCGTTTTGCTTCCTGGGTGGCACAATTCAGAGGGAGCGAAGCTAGAGCTTAAGGTGGCTATCGCTAGCGGTAAGACGGTTTACGCCGCTGAGTATTCAGATGCTCTGAGCACTTGGCGTATCGAACCAGAGCCAGAGCCATTCAAGCTTACCGAGGGTATCGAAGAGACCGCGCGCAGGCTGGTCTACGGTGACCGGAACAAGGATTACGGCCCTCCGCGGAACGACTTCACTACGATAGGCCGCAAGTGGGGGGCGACGCTATCCGCTCACCTAGAGACCGACTTCCCCGACATCCCCCCAGAGATTGTCGCGGTGATGATGGTTGATCTCAAGACATCTAGGCAGGCTGCCAGCCCTGGTCACTTTGACTCACGCGTTGACGTGATAGGGTATGAACTATGTCTAGACCGCATCCTGGGAGAACCAGGCGGGACTGTACCACCTAGGGACGGGGAACATGCGTAACTATTTCAGATGCCTGCGGCTAGCGCTTCGGGGGAGGATTGAACTTCCCGGGACAGGAGGCTTCACCAGCGCCCCCAAGATGATAGAGGTAGACTACGGCCAGGTCTTCGGGGAGGTATCTTGCGTCAGCGCGCTAGCCTCAGACGCTCAGCCTGATCACGACACTTACGATCGTCCGCTTGTCCGCTGTTTTGGTTTCGGGAAGCCTTGACAACCTGGCCAGCAGCACATAGTATCGGTTGTGAGCCCCTAGGGCTTGGGTGAGAATCCTGAGCGACTAGGGGCTTTACAATTGCTAGGGAGTGACATGCCTAAGGCTGCAAACAAGACTGAACGTGACGCACGCACGCGCAAGATCAAGAGGCTAAACTCTGGAGGGATGGGCAGGCAAGCGATAGCGGACGCTGTGGGGGTTAGCTACGACACGGTGCGTATCGCGGTTGATCCTGTGTACTGTCTGAGCAAGAAACGCCGGAAGGCTGCGACGTGGAAGGAGCAACGCGCAAAGTCTCTAGAGGACAAAGCCACACGGAGTAAGACTGTGCTGGGCCAGTGGCTGCTAGAGGACGACGGGATAGTCGACAGCCTGGCTATCGAGATAGCTTGCTCGGGGGCCAGGGTAGTCCGCCTGACATGGCCTGAGCGAATTATCGCAGCAGCCAAGCTAGTAAGCTGGGGGCTTGACCTGCGCGACCTAGTTGAGCGGTTGGGCCTCGGGGCGGAGGATACAAAGATCATGCTTCACATCCTCGGGCTAGAGGTAGTGCGCGGTCAGTGGGGTGGCGGACCGGGTAAGCTTGTCCCGATCGACAGAGACATGGCCAAGACTCTGCCTGAGCATGTGCCGAGCGTCCAGCCGGAGCAAGTAGGGGGAGGGTGATGGGAACGAATCCACAGGGATGGATTGACAGGCTCGGCCGCACCACGGTAAGCTCATGGGCAGATGAGGTTTTCAACACGGAGGCTAAACCGATGCAGATTTATTACCAGCACTCGCAGCGCAAGGTTCGCCGCCCCTGCGAGAGTTGTGGGACGACAGAACTCTACTGGGCACATGAGTCTGCAAACGGAGCCTCAGACGATTGCACATGCGGCTACGATACCTCAGCCCCCCTGGTTCTAGTCAACGCCTCAGACCTTAGCCTGCACATCTGTAAGGCTAGCGCACAGATCGCAGCTACGGACTACAGCCCCGATGATTTCGCGGCGGACGGCAAGCAAGAGTCAGACGAAGAGCCCCAGCTTGACCCCTTCGAGCAGGATTACAGCCCGGACGCCATGGAAGATGAGCAGGCCACCATGGAAGAGCTTAGGGCTCTGCAGGCACAGTCTGTGGCTAATCGTCAAGCAGACGAGCCCAGTGGGGGCGAGGGAAACGACCTTGCGATGAACGGCAACGGGGAGACTGAAGGCGACCCCAACGCTTCACAGTCCCCCGACGATGAACTGATCGCTAAACTGGCTGAGTTCGTGGGCCGCAACTCCAAGGGGAGCGGCGTGCCAGAAGATCACAAGCATGATGAGTACGCGCTTCAAAAAGATCTTGACGCCACGGACCAGCTCGCGGACTCCCGCGCTGCCGAAGTTGACGAGCGCTTCGCTAAGGTGGATTTTGCCCTAACTGAGTTGGACAACAAGGCCCAGTCAGGGCGGGTCACCCGGGTCACCGTAATCAACGGAGACATCACAACCACGCTCGCGGGCATCTCTCACAAGTCCCTCCCGCACTTGATCATGATGCTTAGTTCTGGTGAGCACGTGCTTATGGTCGGTCCTGCGGGGACAGGCAAGGGCAAGATGGCTAGCCAGGCAGCGGAGGCGTTGACGCGCCGCTACTTCTCTCTCCCGCTCTCTCCGCAGACTCCGGCCTCTGCGCTCTCCGGCTACATGCAAGCTACAGGCGAGTACGTCTCGACTCTGTGGCGTGACTGCTACGAGAACGGTGGTCTCTTCCACTTCGATGAGTTTGACAACGCGCATCCGGCAGTCCTGGCCATGGTCAACGACGCGCTAGCCTCCGACGCCATGGCGTTCCCTGACGGCATGGTCAGTAAGCATGAGGACTTTCTGTGCGTCGCCTCCGCTAACACGTTCGGCAGGGGCCCAGACCGGACCTACGCCGCCCGCCAACGTGGGGACGCTGCTACGTGGGACCGCTTCTCTATGCTGGTGATCGAATACGACACGGCACTAGAGCGCATCTTGTGTGAGCGCACCGGGATAGACTCCAACGTTGCTCAGGAGGTTATCCGCTACGTCCGTGCTCTGCGCGCGAACGCGGAGAAGCATGCCATGCCCGTGGTGGTAGGTCAGCGCGCGTCAGTAGGAATGTGCCGCATGATCAATGCCCACCTTCCTGTAGACTTCGCGGTCGACTCACGCTGCCGCAGGGGCCTCTCGGACCAGGACTGGGAAAAGCTTACCGGTGACACCCGCCCGATCAAGGTGTAAGGTAGGAACATGAGCAAGATCATTGACGGATACAGGGGTAACGAGCAGGTCACGGCTAAGCCTGACCTAATCGTACGCCGCACGTTTCAGAGCATGGCTGAATACTCGGATTACGTAGCGCCGCGACGGAAGTGTGCCGCATGCTGGTCCCCACAGTTCCTCGGAACCGCCAGCGCCGACTGGGACGACGACGCGGGCTGGCCCGCATTGCTCCAGCTAGGGCATGATGGCTGGGAGGCAGAGGTAGGCGATTGTATGAGGATCGCTGACAATGCAGTCCGGCAGATAGAGACAGAGGTAGACAGCTTTGAACCACAGTACGGGCTTAGCGGGTCTGTGGTTGACGTTGGAACGTACCTCTCAAATGATCCAGAGTGCATGGTTGACTTCCCTCTCACTCGTGTCTCCAATGTGGGCAACTTGGTCTCTATCGTAGTAGATGTTCAGGCAGGCGTTCAAATGTCCGCTGCGTCCATCGTAGCTCGCGGCGCGGGCATTACCGCACTGATGGTTGCTCTAGACAGGATGGGGCACCAGTCTGAGCTGTGGGTCAGTGACGAGTATCAGACTAATAGCAGATATAGCGGGGATGACGATATCGGAAACCGCACTAACGCCAGGCATCCACGGCTCCTGATTCGCTGCAAAATCAAAGGGCCGCAAGATCTACTTGACCCGGCTAGGGTCATGTTCGCGGTTGGTCATCCCGGAGTGAGTCGCGGGTATGGTTTCACTACAGCACAGAACCTTGGGCCGCTGAGCTCTGACCCCGACGACATGCTCAGAGGCGGGGGATTGGGTGAGCACTTTCATGGCAAGTCTTTTGGGGAAGTAACTCCTACCACCAGAGACTTTGAGGATGGCACAATCTACATACAGTCAACGCTACGCTCGGGCGACGCGCCTAACGCCTACGAAGAGCTGCGTAAGTACATGTCCGTGCTAGGCCTGATTGAGGATGATGACGAATGAGGCGACCACCGCGTGACGGTGACGAGCAAGACGCTTTCACCAGTTGGCGCAGAGTGTACCGGTGGAAGCCTGGCCGGCTACGCAAGATCAAGCGCAGGGCTGCAAAGTTCGATCGCAGGCTGGCGCGGGAAGAGATCAAAGGGGAGCTATGATAGAGCGTCTGATCCGTCGCTGGCTGATCCACAAGGTTCGCAAGTGGAACGATGAACCACTGTGGAACACGCTGGAGCACCCCGAACCGCAGGTCGACACTTCGATCCTCCGCATGTTCGATTCCCTGCTCGTCGCCGCTGAGACGGCGGACAAGAGAATCCCGTTTCGGGGCTTGACAGGCCCGGGGAGGCCGTGAGAGAATCAGGACATGATCTACACATTCCCGAAGTCAGAAGCCAGGGCAGCCCTGGCCGCTCAGGTCGCGGCATGGACGGGCCTCACCGACTGGTACCGCGCCAACCGCGTAGGCACCTACTACTCCTATACCCGGCACGCGTCATGAAGTCTATGTACGATGGGCCGGCAGATTACATCAACCGCACAGAGCTCACGACGGAAGATGCTGTAAACCACTACACCGGTCAGCTTCAGGAGCTGCTTGCAGCTCTCGTTACTGAGCCAGGCGCACAAGGCGAGAGGTAGACATGTTCAGTCCACTAGAGAAGAAAGTTCTTTCCATGCTGATAGATTTCGGCACCGACCTGCCGCACTTCCTGGACACAGTTCCCACCCCGGAGCGTATCGCTGCGGTGGCGATTCTCGCACTCAGGTTCCCATCTATCCCCGCATCAGTCGCAGGCGCGCTGATCGCCAACCCGTTGAGCGTGGTTCTAGCCTATCCGAAGGATGTCCCGGCCTGTGTCTGCCCGGAGGGCCCTGAAGGACTTCCGAAAATCGACCTGAGCGAGTTCGCAGCACAGTTCGCTGACGCTTCACAGGCCAACGCGCGTGACCGCGAGCAGGAATTGGAGGACGCGCAAGAAGCTCCCTGCACCACCCCGTCTGGGATGACCTCCATGGAGTATCTAGCTTCACTGTCTGACGAAGAACTCGCCGCGCGGCTCTCTGCCGTGGGTGAGCTGGCACGCAATGCCCGGAGTATGGGTCTCTCTGACTCGGAAATCGGTAAGGTTCTGGGAGAGTTTGGCCTCGACTGGCCTGCGGGTAGCGGGGACTTCCACGGCTGGAAGTAGGTTTACAACTGAATAGCTCTGCCAGTTCCATTCAAGCTTCGCGTGCTGGCAGGGCAGAGCGTTGGGGAACGCTCACAGGGCTCGCCCCTCAGGTCTTAGGATCTGGGGGGTTAGTCTTTATACCAGGTAGCTGTGAAGCGTCGTCAGTTTCGTTTCGTAGACTCGGCTAGGGGCATAGAAAAACCCCCGGAGGGGAGATCCGGAGGTTTCTCTTGCCGTTCCGCGTTTATTTGTTCTGCCCTACAAGACAAACGATACCCGCCCGCGGACAGCCTGTCAAGCGTTGTACCCGTGCGTGTCAATAAATTCTGTCCAGTCCCCTGGCTGGCACTCTCTGCCGTCCTTCGGGCAGTCCAGCCCCGCCTGATCGTACAGGTACGCCGCGAGCGAGGAACACACGACATGCCCGGGGAGTGGCCCCTTATTGAAGGCTGGATGCCAGAGCTTAGACAGGTTAAGGTCAGCGGCTCCGTCCGCCACAATCCCCGCCCAGTCGTACGGGGTACCGATCAAGGCTAGCGCGCCCTTGGTCACTGCCGTACGCTGCGCGTCCGTCTTAGACTGCAAGACGTTGGACTCACTCCACGGAGAGTTTAGATAGCGACTAGCATCCTGCCAGCCAACGCCTCCCGGCCTACCCTCCAACACCCAAAGAGTTCCCTTAGCGTCCGTGTGGTGAACGACAGCTATGTGATTAGCCAGGTTAGGTAGGCCGCGGAGCGCAGCGCCCAGCCTGATGGCTGCCGAGGCAAAGCCTGTGTTACGGACTGCGATCACGTCACCAGGCTTAGGGGTCTGATGGATCATGCGGACTGTCCTGGGCCCAGTGGGGGAGGCTCAGGAGCGGCCACGGGGGCGAGGGCAGGAACCACCAGCGGGGGAACGTCCACCACGACTGGCGCAGGCACGGCAACCGGGCCGAAGTCCCCTGCTGTAGCAGCGTCAGCAGAGAACGGGGCGGCAACCACAGCCTTGGTATGTGCGGTGTTAGCAACCTTGAAATACGCCACCAGCGCAGGCACAAGAACAGCGGTCCCGTCAAGCACTTCATTGACAGTAAGATGCAGGCCAAGCTTGGAGCCTGCCAGAACAGCACCGGACGCAAGCAGGGAAACGCTACCAGGATTCTCGCGGAGGTACAGAACAACCTGGGAACCGATCGACTTGAAAGACATGTTGTTATCCGTTCTAAGGGTTGACTGTGTAGAATACGAGTCCGGCAGGCATAAGCTTGGAAGTATCCTTAGCATAGGCTTCCAGCTTCGCTCGGTTTGCAGGGGCATATGGGGCAGTCCTGCTGTGAGCCAGAATGGCCGCAGACGTGGTGTTCCGCTTGGCAGCGAACTTGTCAAGAGACTCGACTGAGTTTGACGCCTTCCACCAGTAATAACCAGGCCGACGGCTTCGTTGAGGTCCCTCAAACGCCTGCCCTACAACGACAGGCTTAGCAACTGGTTTCACAGGCACAGGGGCGGGAGCAAAGAAATCAACGCTCACAACCGTAACGTCTACATTGCGACCGTGAGCGTAGAGCTGGCCAGCGTCAGCGAACTGGGTGGCGTCAGCGAGAGTCGAGTCCCCGTACCCGCAAGTGTGCAGAGCACAGTAATGAATGTTGTCTGTGTAGTGTGCAGTCCAAAGACGGTAGGAGTTGCGGCCGATCCCGCCTGCGCGGAGAACGGCAATCAGCGTACTAGCGTTGCTAGCCGAGGTATAAACCACGGGCCGGTAAGTTCCCTGCGCCAGTTTTGCCCTGACAAATGCCAGCGCAGTGGCATTAGAAGCGTCATATTGCTCCACGTCCACAGCGTTAACCTTGTGTGCGTCCGCGTTAGGGTTTCCTGTAACGGTGATTTCCAGGATATGAGCGTGAGGGAACTTGGCGCGCAGTTCTGCGATGTTGTTAAAGCGTCCATCCCCATATCCTGCGTAGGCATATGCCCCAACGGGGAGCTGGGAAACGGTTACTGAGTCATACATCAAGAAAACCATCAGGGTTACCTCGCAGGGTTGGGCGGGTGATCGTGCTTCCGTGTTGCTAGTTGACACGCAAACTAAAGAGGGATACACTTTCAGGGTCAGAACAAGTATACAACGGAGGTAAGCATGCGTAAGTTCATCGTTGCCACAGTCCTAGCTACAGGGCTGCTGGCATCCGGTCTCGCTGTCACGGGGGCTTCAGCGGGGGTCACCGCGCCGTCTGGCGCTGTTACTGTCGGCCCGCGTGGCCCTGCGGGTCCCCAGGGGCCTAGGGGTTTCACTGGCGCTACCGGTCAGCGTGGCCAGCGTGGCCTGCTGGGAGAGATCGGAACTACCGGGGCAGACGGCCCTGCGGGGGTCGCTGGTCCGGTCGGTCCTACCGGTGCTACTGGCCCTGCGGGGGTTACTGGTCCTGCTGGCCCTCAGGGCATTCAGGGGGTTGCTGGCCCGGTTGGCCCGGCGGGGGCTAGCGTCGGGGAAACGTTTACTGTCTTTAGCCAGGACTTCCCCCCGAACAATGCCGTTTACGTTGGCGGGCAGGTCTGGTGCCCCGCAGGTAGTCAATTGACTGGGGGAGGTTACGTAATAGATAACTTCACGAGTCACCCTATCCAGGCAACTGGTAGCTATCCGGTAGGTAATTCATGGACCGCGTTTCTCACAAACGTGCCATCCTACACATACAGTGAAGATTCTGGAATTACTGTCTACGCAATCTGCGCTAGCTAGACGGTAAGCCTAGGCGGGGACGCTTTGATAGGTCCCCGCTTTTGGCTTGCCCGCTTAGTACAGTGTGAGATCAGCGGTAACATAAGTGATTTGAATCGGATTGTTTACAGTGTC
>OCZU010003156.1_pt1 | contig 10424 bp, 11 predicted proteins | sample 1539001 | NCBI WGS metagenome assembly OCZU01 (sample SAMEA3539306, study PRJEB22396) | soil metagenome | biome: tundra; feature: field; material: soil | place: USA | collected 2010-05 | depth 0.15 m | reverse complement strand
AGTTAAGCACGTCCGGCAGGGAGAGCCAGCCGGACAATTTCTCCAGCCATTCCGGCAGGCGGTTTTTCAATTTCAACTGCTCCACCAGTTCCGCGTAGGTGTGCAGCGCGCCGACCAGCGCACCCGCACCGAGGGCGATGATCAACGAGTAAGCCTGCTTCAAAGATTCGCCGCTTTTCGAGTAAAGGCTGCGCAACGTTTCCGCCGTGGCGATGCCCGTGGGGAAGCGGAGCTGCTCGTGGTTGATCATCTGGCGTTTCATCGGGATGGCGAGGAACACGCCGAGCGCGGCGGTGAACAGCACGAACCCGGCTGCCACCGGCCAAGGTTGCTGGACGCCGGTGATGAGCAGCAGCGCGCCGAGCGCGGTGGCCAGCGTTGTGCCGGTCGAGGAACCGGCGGCGGCGGCGGTGGACTGCATGCAGTTGTTTTCGAGGATGCTCATCCGCGAAATCCGCCCGCCGAGCAGCGAACAGATGGAATTCCACACGACGAACGAGATGACGCAGGCGGTGATGGACACGCCGAAGCTCCAGCCGATTTTCAGCGTGGTGTAAAGATTGGAAACCGCCATGAACATACCCAGGATGCCGCCCATGATGACGGCGCGCAGGGTCAACTGGCGTTGCGAATCGCCGCGATAACACTGCTCGAACCACTGGCGGTCTTTTTCCTCGGGCGTGCCGGTGAAGCCGGCTAGCGGCAGTTTGTATTCGGGTTCGGCTCCGGGCTGGTTTTCGTGGCCTTGGTTCACGCGCGGGAATTTCAGGAATCCACCGGCGCAAGGCGAGCTTTTTTTACGGCAACCAAGCTGATTATGAAATACCAAAAAATTTCCCGAGCAAAAACAAGGTTCCGTCGACGGCCATCCCAAGCCCATCGCGCACAACCCGAAATTGCAGAATAATAATCACCGCGATGAAACCGTAACGCGAGAGCTGGAAGTAGGTTTCGTAGGTCATGCCAGACAGATTCCGAAGTACATGCGAGCCGTCCAGCGGCGGAATCGGAATCAGGTTGAAGAAACAGAGCAGCAGGCTCAGGTCAGCTGTCCGGAGCAGCAAATGTACTGCGGTTTCGGAATTAAACATGATGGCCACACGGGCGAAGCCCACCAGCACGATGGCGAGGATGACATTCATCGCCGGGCCGGCCATGGCGATGAGCATTTCATCGCGCCAGCGGTTGTTGAGATTGCCCGGGTTGAACGGCACCGGTTTTGCCCAGCCGATGGCAAACCTGGTCAAGCCGGCCGGGCCAAAAATCATGAACAGCGGCAGCAGCACCGTGCCGATGGGGTCAATGTGGACGAGCGGATTCAACGAAACGCGGCCCTGCAATCGCGCCGTGTCGTCGCCGCACTTCATGCCCATCCACGCATGGCCGAACTCGTGAAAGGTCAGCAGGATGATCAATCCCAGGTAAGTCAGCAGGCCGTTGACGATGATTTGTGAATCCATTCGCACCAGACTATTTCATCCCCGGACGCGAGTCGAGACTGGACGCAACGAAAAAATGTTTTAACCTTTTCCCGGCTTAACCATTCAACAAAATACGCACTTATGTCAATGCTCGCAGGAAAAACCGGGATTGTGTTCGGAGTCGCCAACAAACGCTCCATCGCGTGGGCCATCGCGCAGGCGTGGGCGCACGCGGGCGCCAAACTTGCGTTCACCTACCAGGGCGAACGGCTCAAGGACAACGTCGAGGAGCTCGCCGGCACTTTTGGCGCGGACACCCTGATCCTGCCATGTGACGTGACGAAAGACGAGGACATCGCCAGCGTCTTCAAAGCCGTCGGCGAAAAATTTGGCAAGCTGAATTTGCTTTTGCATTCCGTCGCCTACGCGCCGAAAGACGCTCTGGAAGGTGAATTTGTGAACACGAGCCGCGAGGCGTTCCGCGTGGCGCACGACGTGAGTGCGTATTCGCTCGTCGCGCTCGCGCGCGCCGCCGCGCCGTTGATGACCGACGGAGGCAGCATCGTGGCGATGAGCTATTACGGCGCGGAAAAAGTCGTGCCGCACTACAACGTCATGGGCGTGGCCAAGGCCGCGCTGGAAGCCAGCACGCGCTATCTGGCCTATGATCTCGGCCCGAAAAAAATCCGCGTGAACTGCATCAGCGCCGGCCCGGTCAACACGCTCGCCGCGCGCGGCATCGCCGGATTCAGCGACATGCTCAAGCATTACGAAGCCCACGCGCCGCTGAAACGAAATGTGCTGCCCGAAGAGCTTGGCGCGTCCGGCGTCTTTCTCGCCAGCGACGGCGCGGCGGCGATCACCGGACAAGTTCTCTACGTTGATTCCGGTTATCAAATCATGGGGATGTGAGGTAGCAAAGGCCTCCGGCCTGTCGTTTCCGGCGTCCCGCCGGAAACCGTGGACAGCGCGCGTCGCACCATGCCCGAACAACCATCATGCAGTCACGCCCCCCCCCCGACGAAATTCGGCGGGACGCCGAATTTGACCCGCGAGACGCGGGTGCTACACAAATTATTTAATGCGTGCTTCGCAATTGAAGCTGAAATGAATTGGCAACGCGTCAACTTTTACGAGCGCAATAATTTAAGAATACGCCCGCGCGCCGCGGCCAAATTTTTGTAGCGCGCCATTTCCTCCGGCATCGTTTCCAACGCGCGATACAACCGGGCGGCGGCCAACGGACCCGTCTTCACTTCATTCAGCGAATGGTTCACCACGCGGATGCCAAAGAGAATTCCGCCCGATTTTGGCAGCGCCACCAGGGCCTGATGCTCGACCCGCAACCAGACTTTCTCCGCGCTGACAGTCGCGTCCAACGGCGGCAGGGCGCGGTCGGGATGCTGGTTCAATTCCGGCGAGCGCGACAAACCCCAGTTGTGACGCAGCGAAGCCGCGCCCGGTTTGAGCGCGGCCAGAAATTTGTGAATCGCCGCGCCGATATGCGCGTTCAGGCCGGGCACGGGCCCATGGATGAATTCAATCGGCTGGCCAAGCTTGTCCTTCAGCCGCCAGGAGGAAGGGGCGCAAAGGCAGCCGCCGTAAAGCCGGATCGCGCCGTCGGCGTCGCTCTTGAGCAGGAGGTAGTCGGGCTCCCAAAATTCACCCAACGCCAGGCACTTTTGCCAGGCCGTTGTCATTTCTGGCGGGGCAAATCCGTTCCATTCGCGCGCCAGTTCAACCGCCTCGTCCAGCATCGCTTCACCTGGCGGCAAAATGGCCGCATAAGTTTTTGGATCGCTGCGGAGCCAGCGTCGTCGTTCGGCCAGCACGGTTTCGCTGCGGGCGCTGCGGTCAAAAAATGTCGCCGGCTCGCCGCGTTCAAACCGCATTTGAAACCGGTAATCGTCGTCCGGGAATAGACCTTCGAGCGTCATGGTTTGCAAGCGCGGCATAAAATTACCCGCCGGCTGGCACATTTTTGCTGAAAGCGGAGGAATTCACAACGTCCCATTCAGGCGGGAAGTTCCAGTTGCGGCCCTTTCTCCTCATTGACCGCGCCGCGTCGCTGCGACAGACTCTTGATGAAATCTAACATTATGAAAACATTTTTTAGCCTATCGCTCGTTCTGTCGTTTCTCGCCGCCGGTCTCCTCGCCGGCCGTGCGTCCGAAACCAACACCGCGCCGGTCAGCGCGTCTGTAGCTGGGGATTCCCGCTGTTTTGAACTGCGCACCTACTACGCTGCGCCGGGCAAACTGGAGGCGTTGAACGCTCGTTTCCGCGATCACACCTGCGCGTTGTTCAAGAAGCATGGCATGGAGATCGTTGGTTTCTGGATTCCGACGGACCAGGATCAGGGCGCGGAGAACAAGCTGGTTTACTTGCTGGTCCACCGGAGCCGTGAGGCGGCGAAGCAATCGTGGAAAGATTTTGGCAATGACCCCGAATGGCAGAAGGCGCGCACCGAGTCGGAGGTGAATGGAAAGCTCACGGAGAAGGTCGAATCCGTGTTTCTGTCGGCAACGGATTATTCGCCGTTAAAGTGAACCCGTGACATGGGCATCCGCGACGGGTGATTTTATTGCAGTTGAAACCAAAATGAACCGACTATTTGTATTACTTCTGTCGGTGGTAACCGGCCAAGTGGTATTTGCCCAAAGCGGTTTCTTGCTGGAAACCAATGTGCCGTCGAAATTCTTCGGCTGGAATCGTGGAATCCATATTTATCTCCCACCATCCTATGAAACCCAAACGCAGCAACATTATCCAGTGTTGTACGTGCAGGACGGCCAGAATGTATTTAGCAGTGCCGGCACTAACGCCGCGTTCGGTTGGGGCAGTTGGGAACTGGACCTGACCGTGGACAAACTTTCCCGCGGCGGACAAATGCCGGAGATCATCATGGTCGCGGTGGACAACAGTTGGGGCCGCCGCGGAGAGTATGGCGGTCTCCATCACGCTCCCCAAGGACCCGCAACAAATTCCGCCTTTGAAAATTACGAGGCCTTTCTCATCACGGAATTGAAGCCGCGGATTGACCGCGACTATCGCACCTTGCCCGGAACGGAGCACACCGCCGTGATGGGCTCCTCGATTGGCGGCCTTTGCAGCGTGGTGCTGGCGTGGGATCACCCGGAAATTTTTGGCGGCGCAGCCAGCCTGTCCGGCTCCAACATCCGTGAACAGACGAATTTTTTGAACAACGTGCTGAAGAATTTTCAGGGACCACCCAAACCAATCCGCGTCTATCTCGATTCCGGAACCGTGGACTCCTCGGGCGAATCCGACGGTTGCCCGCTGACGAAACAAATTGCCGCCGAATTCCGGCGCATCGGTTGGACGGACGAAAACCTTGAGTTGTTCACGGACGCCGGGCCGCTGACGCCCGAACAGCTTGAGCAGGCCGGCCTGCGCCATGATAAATGGGCCGATGCGCAAACGAGCCAGCACAACGAATTCTACTGGCGGCTGCGTGCCTGGCGGGCGCTGGCGTTTTTGTTTCCGCCGGAGAAGCCGAAGTAAATCAGAGCCATGACTTCAAGCGCTCGCGCAAGACCTGACGGGCGCGATAAAGTCTTGATTCCACGGCCTTCGGCGTCGCTTCCAGTATCGTCGCGGCTTCGGCCACACTGCGCTCTTCCCATTCGCACAGGACAATCGCCTCGCGCAAATCTTCGGGCAATTGTTTGACGGCGACGCGCACGGCCCTGGCGCGTTCCGTGGCGAGCACTTCTTCACCCGGCATGGGACTGTTACCGGGAAGCGTGCTGCCGAGCGTTTGTTTCGTTTCCGGATTTTCCGCGTCGAGCGAGACGTTCGGATGCCGCGCGCGCCATCGGAAATGATTCCGCGCCAGATTCGCGGCGATGGTGAACAGCCAGGAGGAGAATTTTTGTTCCGCGCGAAAACTGGCGCGCGATTTGAAAACGCGGACGAACGTCTCCTGTGCGAGATCATTCGCATCGTCCTCGTTGCCCACCATGCGGCAGAGAAAATGGAAAACCGGCGCGGCGTGGCGTTCCATCAGGTCATTCAGCGCGGCATCGTGGCCGGCCTGCAACTTTTCCATGTCCGCCCGGTCGCGGGCGTCGGCCGGTTGCGCCGAAGCCTCCGGCGAAGGCTGGGCGTCAGTGGTGATGCTCATGGCCGGTGTCGCCCGATCCCGTCATGCGGGATTCCATCTGCTCGTGCGTGCCGAGCGTGAGCTTTTGCATTTCAACAAGGTAGCGCCGGCCCTGTTCCGGCGGCATCGCCTGGCTGACGGTGACGAAATGCTGGAGCATCTGCGCCTGGCATTGCGCCCGCAGTCCGGCGATTTCGTTCAATTTTGTCTGCGCTTCGGCGGTAAGGTTGGTGCCGCTGCCCAGGACAGATTCCAGTTCGCTCTTTTTCGCGGCGATCTTCGCGCACATCTCGGCGCATTTCGGCAGATAGCCTTCATGCAGTTCGCGGATGCGCGTCATTTCCCCGTCGCTCAGGTGAAATTCATCCTGCAACCAGCTCAAATTGTCCGCCGGCCTGGCGCAGCAGGTCACGGTGACGCGTTGGGCGGTGAAATACGAACCGGCAAATATCGCCGCGGCCAGCGCGAGCGCGCCGAGCAGGATGACGAGTGAACGGTTCATATTTCAGCGCACAGCCTGGGGTGCGACTGACTCAAGGTAATTCATCTGCGCGTCGTGCCGGGCCACCTGCCGGCCTTCCAGCGCGCCGGCCAGACTTCCGACCAGCACCAAGGCGGCGGCGGCGGCCAGGGCGAAGCGCGGACGCAAAATCAGGGCGGAAAGCGCGTCCAGCCACGATTCAGATCTGACCGGAGCTTCCGCGTCTTCGATGCGCCGCCAGACGTTTTGCTGGAAGCGCGGCGGCAAGGCCGGGAACGTCCGCGACCCGCGCAGAAGCGAGCCGAGCTTTTCATCGACGGGATTGATGTTTTCTTTTTTCATCGGATCAAGGGCAGCGGAGATTTTATCCGCCGCCCGAAGTTTAGTGTTTTGTTCGTGCCGGGACAACCCGGTTGATGATTTAACGATCGGCCTGGTTATTCTTTCAATGCGACTGTCTGGCAGCCCGGCATGGTCGTATGCTGGCTGCACTCGGCCACGGCTTTCGGGCTGCCGGCCATGCCGCTGCGGCAGGCCAGGGACGGATTTGAGCCGTTGGCCAGGCCGCTGGCAACCTTGATTTGATTGCCTTGGGCGCGTGGCGAGAAGAGTGCATTACCGGGCGCGACATAGGCTGCGGCGACTGTCGGGGTATCCACCGAACTCTTCACGATTTTGATTTGATTGCCCGAGGCGCGCGGCGAGAGCAGCGGTTCTGCGGCAAAAGAAGTGATGGCAAACGCGGTAACAACCGCACCGAGGAGGAGGACTTTTGATTTCATATAATTTCTTTCTGGTTCGGCGGAGCTTCATTGCGCCGTCGCTTGTGTAATTGGCTTACCCCGCGCGTAGCAGAACCCCGCAAGATAATTTTCCATAAAAACAACGCGTGTTATTGCGGCGGGCGGGGTAGTAATGGAAACAGCGGACAAAGTAACTGCTGGAAAAATCAAAACATACACAAAACGAAAGGCTGATAAATGAAAACTATGAAACGCATCTCTAATTGCATGGCGCTCTCCACGATGACTTTGGCCATTGCTACCTTGGCGTGGCTTCCCGGTTATGCGCAGGACACTAACGCGCCGATGAAACCGATGAAAGGCGGAGAGCATATGATGATGCTCAACAAAATCGAGACCAAGGCACAGGCGGATAATCTCAAGCCGGGCGACTCAATAGCGATGGTCTGCTCCAAATGCAAATCTGTTAGCGTCGAGTTCATCACGAAGGAATCAAAGGGCAACATCACAAAGATGACACCAGGCGAAAAGCATCTTTGTCCCGGTTGCGGCAGCACCGTTACAGTCGAAGGCGTTGGAAAAGGTGCGAGCACACAAATTAAACACGTCTGCACGATGTGTGGCAGCGATTCAATGTTCTGCTGTGCAACGACAACAAACCCCAAACCGACGAACGGCATGGAACCTGACAAGTAATGGAAACTGAAGATTTCGTTCACCAGCGGTCCGGAGTTCGTCCTCCGGGCCGCCTTTTGTCGTTGGTGTTTTGGCTAGGCAATTTTTTTAGATGCTCCCGGGAGCGCTCGCTGCCAAGGCCAAGTCTGGTTCAATTTGTTGACAAACCAGTTTTGACAAAGCATTGTCAGTTCGGTTTGAGTTGATGATGAAAAGTTCGTCCAACAAATTAACTCCATTTCTGCGCTTTGCGGCAGCGGGAATGTTGTTGGTCTGGTTTGCTGCGGTGACTGCATGTTCTGCCGAATGTCTGGGAGAAGATTCTCATTCAGAATCGGCGAAGTGCGATCAAGCGGCCGCGTCCAGCAGCCAATCGCACGATGCAGACAAGCCAGCCAGCCACGATGATTCGTTTTGCGTTTCGCTTCACTCCCTCTGCCCACAGTCAACCAGCACGGATTTGGTCAAGCCCGATTTTGGATTGGCCTTCACATTGGATTTAAATTCAGCCGCGCAATTGGTCGTGCTTGCACAACTGGAAACTTCCATTTCCCGCCAGCCGCCAGACGAAGAATTGGTCTTCACGCTCGAAGTGTCGCTTGGTGCGGCGTTTTACAGCCTCGCTCCGCCCGTTCTCGCTTAATTGAGTCAAACGCGCATCTGCGCTTTGATTCATTTCTCCCAAACGTTCCGTGCTTTGAGCATGGGTGAATTCCATAGATCAACAAAACCAAAATATAAATGAAGACCGTCCCGATAATTTTAGCAGGAGTATTGCCGCTAGTGATTGCCGGCTGCGCCAGCACGAATCCGCAAGCCGCGTTTGACGATGTGGACAAGACCGTGAATACCCGCATCGGCGAATCGGTGCAATGGCCACGCAACGATTCAACAAACAACGAAATCGCAATGGTTATTGAGCCGTTGTTGAAAACGAATCTCACCGCGTCCGTCGCCGTGACGATTGCGCTGCTCAACAACCATTCGCTGCAAGCCGAGTTTGAGGAAATCGGAATTTCGCAGGCGGACGTGGCGCAGGCGTCGCGATTGAAAAACATCGAGATTGCAGGAAGCTGGCGGTTTCCAGACCGCCCGCCGTCGGCTGCGGACATCGAGTATTCCGCCGCCGGAAACCTGCTGGACTTGTTGACCATGCCCGCGAAGAAAAAAATGGCCGCGCGCAATCTCGAACAAACCAAGTTGCGGGTCGCCAACAAGGTCTTGCAACTCGCAGCCGACACACAAACTGCGTTTTACGATTTACAGGCGCAAACGGAGTTGGTGGATCGGCTGAATACGATTCTTGAAATCAACGCCGCCGCTTCGGACTTGGCGCAACGCCAATTTGACGCGGGAAACATCAATGAACTTGAATTGCACAACCAGCAAGCACCTTCAATTCAATCACAGCTTAACTTGATGAAGGCGAAGGCGGAAGTGCAAGCGGGACGCGAACATCTCAACCGCTTGCTGGGTTTGTCCGGCGATCAAATCAACTGGCAAATCGTGAACGAGCTGCCGTCGTTGCCGGAAAATGAATTGCCGTTGGAAAATCTCGAATCACTCGCGGTCAGTCAGCGATTGGACGTGGCGGCGTCACGGAGTCAGGCGGAAGCCATCGCCGCCGCCTTGCGTTTGAAGCAGCGCACGCGATTTATTCCCGGTGCGACGATTGGCGTGGACACGGAACGAACACCTGACGGCCAGCGCGTGACCGGGCCGACTTTGGCTTTGGAAATTCCGATTTTCGATCAAGGCCAGCCGGCCATCGCAAAACTTGCGGCGGAGTTTCAACAAGCCAAGGAAAATTACGCGGCGAAGGAAATCAATGTGCGTTCAGAAGTGCGTGAGGCTCGGGCGGCTTTGCTCGCGACGCGTGAGGCAGTCGAATATTCCCAGAAAAATCTGCTGCCATTGCGAAAACAAATCCTTGGGGAAACTTTGCTGCATTACAACGCCATGCAGAAAAACAGTTACGACCTGCTTGCGGCGAAAGACCGCGAACAAAATGCGGAACAAGTCAATGTCGAGGCGTTGCGGGATTACTGGCTGGCACGAGTCGAACTTGAACGTGCGGTCGGTGGACGCCTGACTAATGAAACAAAACCAACTTCAACTCTGAAAGGAGCCAACCATGATAAACCGTAGAAATTTTTTCAAGGGTGCAATGACCGCCGCCAGCGGTGCATTGATTGCCCGCCTGATTCCCAACGCAGTTGCTGCCGATTTGAGCCAGCCGGAAATCAGCGGTGGCAAAACGGAAACTTTTTCTCCGCCGGGCGGCACAAGTTACCGGCCAGTCATCACGCCGAATGGTGCGACTTTGCCGTGGAAATTAGTGGGCGGCGTGAAAGTGTTTCATCTCACCGCCGAACCGGTGACGCATGAGTTCGCATCAGGTCTTGTCGCCGAATGTTGGGGCTACAACGGGCGTGTTCACGGCCCGACAATTGAAGCCGTCGAGGGCGACCAAGTGCGGATTTACGTCACGAACAAATTGAGCGAGCCCACGACGGTGCATTGGCATGGAATCTTTTTGGCGAATGGCATGGACGGCGTGGCGGGTGTGACGCAAAAAGCCATTCTGCCGGGCGAGACGTTCAAATATGAATTCACGCTCCAGCAGCACGGCACGTTCATGTATCACCCGCACCACGACGAGATGACGCAAATGGCCTTGGGCATGTTTGGTTTGTTCATCGTCCATCCGCGCGAGCCGAAAGTCCAAGTTGACCATGACTTCGCAATCATGTTGAGCGAATGGAAAATTGCTGTGGGCGCGCGGCGTCCCGATCCAAACGAAATGACTGACTTCAATGTGTTGACCTTGAACGCGCGGTGTTTCCCCGGCACTGCGCCGCTGGTTGTTAAAAAGAACAGCCGCGTCCGCATACGTATCGGCAATTTGGGCGCGATGGATCACCACCCAATTCATTTGCATGGTCATCGTTTTTTCGTAACCGAAACCGACGGCGGGG
>OCZU010003154.1_pt1 | contig 10427 bp, 10 predicted proteins | sample 1539001 | NCBI WGS metagenome assembly OCZU01 (sample SAMEA3539306, study PRJEB22396) | soil metagenome | biome: tundra; feature: field; material: soil | place: USA | collected 2010-05 | depth 0.15 m | reverse complement strand
ACACGACGCTCTTCCGATCTAATCCAGCTATGCAGAGAAAAGGATGGAAGCTATGGATGATTGTTGCAGCTGGTAGCGGTAGTCGTCGTTAGCCTGTGGTTCGTCCATCACCAGCGAGATCGTCGGGAAGCAGCAGAGCGTGAGACTCACTATCAAGCAACACTGACTGAATATTCTGCCAATGTGAAACCGGGAATGACCCGTGAGCAGGTAGAGCATTATCTTCGAGACGAGGGAAAACCTTTCAGACAGATGTGCTGTGTTGCTAACTTCCGACACCAATACGTGAGCTTGGAGCGGGCAGGATGGGACGATCTAGTAAAAATCGCTGAGGAGAGCGCCCCGTTTGTCTGCGCCGAAAACAACGTGTACATAGCCTTTGAATTCAATCCCAAGTCACAAGGCGAGCTATCCCAGACGAACGGTTCAGACATCCTGAAGAGGGTTTCGGTTTTCCATCAACTCGAAGGCTGCCCGTGATAAGTGGCGATAAATCGCGATATCACTCACTGAGAACCAGAATCTCCCTCGGCTTTCAGATAATCCGCAAGAAGTTCTTTGCCTGGGCGAGTTCAGGAAACATCCTCTCTTCGGCCAGAAACTCCCGCGAGTGCACGCATCTCCGGCTCCCCCGCAGTTTTACCGGATGCTTCAAATGCAGCATCTCGTGGAACAGGATGTATTCGACGGCGCAGCGCGGCACGCGCGGGCTGTCGAAAACCCGGCTGATGACGATGGCGTTGTGGGCGGGGTCGTAGTGGCCGAGGCTGCTGCGGGCGTGGTTCTGGCTCCAGGTGAGTTGCGGACGTCCCATGAGTCCGTGGAAGAAGCGGTGGTTGAGGTCGTCGAAGATTTCTTCCAGATGGTAGTGATGGCCGCGGGCGGAGTGGATGTGCTTGCGTCCGCGCATCTGGCGGAGGAGTCGCGCTTTGGCGGCAACATCGTGGCTGGCGACATAGCGGCGATAACGGGCGCTGTGGGCGCGATCGACCGGCTGGCGATAGAGCTTGGCGAGCAGGATGTGGGCGATCGAGCGCCGCACGGCTTCGGGAGCGCCTTCGAGCAGGTCGGAGAGGCGGATGTAGAGCTTTCCCTCACGGAGGCGAATGGTGTTGTTGATGGAGACGAAAGGATAGAAACGAACATCCATGGGCGGCATGGGCGGCGCGGGCGTGCGGGGGCGGAGTTCGCGATAGGCTTCGTGAAAAATTTCGGCGAGCTTTGGGGACACGTTGAGGGAAGGGTAGCACGGCCGGCTTAACTAAGATCGCCGAAAGTTTGCCGCGGGCGGCATCGCTCTATTTCTTCTTTTTGTGCTTCATGTATTCCCCGACTTCGGCGACGGTTTTGCGATGGTCGTCGGCGCTGGAGTCTACGGTGTCGAGGGCGTCGGTCAGCAGGAATTCGTACTGCTTCGCTTCGGCGGCATCGGCGTTCGCGGAGTTCTTGAGGGCGCGTAACTTGGACTGAAATTCGGTGTCGGCTTCGATGATGACTTTCAGCGGCTTGCGTATGTCATCCTTGCGGCCGACGTACATGTCGATGTTGTCGTTGAGTTCGTCGTAGACGGCGAGGAAATCTTGGAGCATGTCATGAGTTTGACGGGCGCGCTCGGTGGTCTTGGGATCGCTGCGCATTTGCTCAAGCTTGGTCATGCGATCCCGGGAAAACTTCACGTAGAGCTTTAAGCGCTCGTCGGGGTAGAGCATGGCGTCGCGGAGCTGGTCGATCTCCAGCGGATTGAGGGGGTCGCGGCGGCGCTGGGCCCAAAGCGGCGAGCCGAGTGGCACGAGGAGCGGGAGCGCGAGCAACAGCGCCAAGCCGAGGGCGGTGTGCCGGCGCCAGCGCCAGTGCGAATGCCAGTGGACGTCCAGCCTCATTTCTTCTCCTCCTTCTCTATCTCTTTGGCGAACATTTCCTTGAGCAGGGTGGTGCGGATGTCTTCCAGGCGGCGGATGGCATGTTCGACCGGAGGCTGGTCCTCGAAGGCTAGAGTGCGCTTGATGTCACGCAGCTTCTCCGCCATTTTTCGGACATCGATCTCGACATGCTTGAGGTGCTTCTTATTTTGGGTTACGGCGTCGCGAGCTTTCTCGGAGTAGGTAACGATGTCATCGACGGCGGCGCGGGCTGGGTCGGCTTGGCCATCGCTGTAGAACTTGTCGGCATTGCGGAGCTGATACTGTGCGATCCGGATGGCGAGTTCGGCGCGGTCCTCGGGATGTGCGCTTTCGAAGCGTCCTTTGAGCTCGTCTACGGTTTCGTCCTTGGCCGCGCCGTAAGAGCAGGCAAGGGCAAGGGCAACGACGAGCATATAAAAGGCCAAGCAGCGCATGGCAGTCAACGCTTCTTCGGTTCAATGGCGATCAGGCGGTGGGTAGCTTGCCACTCCTGATCAGGATACTTCCCGTTGGCAACATCCAGAAAGTGATGATAATCGACGGCGGCGTGTTTGTAGTCGCGCAAGTGGTCATACGCGGAGGCGCGAAGAAAAAAACAGAGTGGCGGCATCTCTGCATTTAACATGGTGCGCCCATTGAGGGCTCTGATCGTGAGGTCGTAGTTCTTGTTCTCGCTGGCGGCAAAGGCCAGATCGACGTAGACCTCGGGCCAATCGCGCTTCAGTCGGACCGCTGCCAAGAACTCCTGTTGCGCTTCCGGGAATTTCTTCTGAAGCAGCAGAGCCTTCCCCAGCCCGCGATGCAATTCGGCGTCAGTCGGGTGAGCGGTAAGCAGCGTGCGATAGGTTGCCTCCGCGAGCTCATTCTTTCCGGCACTTGCATAAAGGTCGGCGAGATCGCGCTGCGCGTCGGCGTCGGCCGGGGCGAGTTTCAGCGCAGTCTGGAGTTCCGCGATGGCGTCGTCGTTCTTGCCCTGCGCGGCGAGTACGCGCGCCAGTTGGAGATGAATACCGGCGTCATCGGGGCGCTCGGCAGCCAGCCGGCGCAGCAGGGGTTCTGCTTCGCCCAGGCGGCCGGACTTCATGTACAGGTTGGTGAGGCCGATGGCGGCTTCCGTGGTTTGTGGATCAGTCGAGTGCGGATCAAGCGTCATTACTTGTCTGTATTCGGCCTCGGCATCCGAAAATGCTTTTTGCCGCTCGTGCAGGAGACCGGCAGAGAGATGCGGTTCAGGATCCTTCGGGGTGAGTTCGGAAGCTTTGCGGTAAGCCGCGAGTGCATCTTCCGGCTTCTTATTCTCCAGCAGATGCGCGAGCGCGAGCCAGGCGCGGGCTTGACCTTCTTCCGTGTGCTCGGTGGGTTTGAGCGTTGTGGCGGCGCGCAGGAATTGCTCGGCGTCGGGATTATGGGCGCGCGCGAGCATCAGGCCAAGGTTCAGATTGGATTCAAAAACGTCGGGCTTGGCGGCGACCGACTTGCGATACGCGGCAATGGATTCGTCGGTGCGGGCGAGGCGGTTCAGAACAAATCCGAGATCGAACCACGCCTGATAATTATTGGGATCCTTGTCGATCGCCTTTTTCAGCAGCGTTTCCGCGCCGGCGAAATCGTTTTTCTGGATGGCATCTTCGGCCTGCGCGATTTCCGGGGGAGTGTCGTCGATGCGCTCTTTGTAATGGCGGACGGTGGTGTGGGTTTGCCCGAGGCCGCCGGCCGTTAGCCATGCCGTAAGAGCGATGACCATGATCGCGTTAGTGAACCGGCGGTTCATGCGCGGGCCGTCTTTGCGGCCGTGCCGGGCGGGGCGCCCGGCGCTCCACTTATTCTACTGGTCGCCATTTCGGTTCAAGACTTGCTTCAGATACTGTCCAGTGTAGGAGTTCTCGAGCTCAGCGATCGCTTCGGGCGGGCCCGAGCCGACAAGGTTCCCGCCGCGATCGCCGCCTTCCGGACCGAGATCGATGACCCAGTCCGCGGTTTTGATGACCTCGAGATTGTGTTCGATTACGACAATGGAGCCTCCCGCATCGATGAGACGGCGAAAAGCGAAAAGTAGTTTGCTGACATCGTCGAAGTGCAGACCGGTCGTCGGCTCATCGAAGATGTAAAGCATGCGGAGCTTGCGTTTGCGCCCGTCGCCGCCCTCTGCAGGGCGGCTCACCGGACGAGTTCCGGGCTGAAGGTGCGCGGCCAGCTTCATGCGCTGCGCTTCGCCTCCGGAGAGCGTGGTGGCCGACTGGCCGAGACGCAGGTAACCGAGGCCGACTTCGTCGAGCACGCGCAATTTTTCCGTGAGCCGGGGAACGTCGGCGAAGAACCTGAGCGCTTCGCGAATCGTGAGGTTCAGGACTTCGTGAATGTTCTTGCCTTTGTAGTGGATTTCGAGCACCTGCGGCTTGTAGCGCGTGCCCTTGCATTCGTCGCAGATCAGCTCCACGTCGGCCAAAAACTGCATTTCGACGGTGACGATGCCGTCACCCTGGCAGTTTTCGCAGCGGCCGCCGGGCACATTAAAAGAAAAATGCCCGGCAGGGAAGCCGCGCTTCTTGGCTTCCGGCAGCGAAGCAAAAAGTTCGCGGATGATGTCGAAAGCCTTGATGTAGGTGACCGGATTCGAGCGCGGAGTGCGGCCGATGGGCGATTGATCGACGAGGACGACCTCGTCGAGAAACTCGTCGCCTTTAATGCTGTCGCACAAAATGGAGCCGGAAGCGCTGCCGTTGGTCTGCCGCTTCGCCGTGGCCAACGCCTGATACAGGACGTCGTGGAGTAATGACGATTTTCCCGAGCCGGAGACGCCGGTAATCGCCACCAGCATGCCGAGCGGAATTTCAAGATCGATGTGCTTCAGGTTGTGCGCGCGGGCGCCGGTGATGCGGAGTTTGTGCGACCCCGGTTGGCGGCGTCGCGATGGAATCTGGATTTGAAGTTCGTTGGCGAGGTAACGCCCGGTCAGCGAGTGCGGCATCTTTAGGATCTCGCTGTAGGTGCCGGAGCCGACGACTTTTCCGCCATTTTCTCCGGCGCCCGGGCCGAGGTCGAGAATGCGGTCGGCGGCGCGCATGATGTCGGGATCGTGCTCGACCACGAGGATCGTGTTTCCCAGGTCGCGCAAGTCATGCAGGATCTTGATGAGCCGGTGCGTGTCGCGGCTGTGGAGGCCGATGGAAGGCTCGTCGAGCACGTACAGTGTGCCGACCAGACGCGAACCGAGAGATGTCGCGAGCTGAATGCGCTGAGCTTCTCCGCCCGATAGCGTAGAGGCGAGACGGTCAAGCGTCAGGTATTCGAGCCCGACTTCGTTGAGAAAACGCAGGCGCTCCCGAAGTTCGATAAGCAGCTTGTCGGCGATCGCAGCTTGCTCGGTCGAGAGCGTAAGTTGACCGAAGAAGCGGGCTGCCTCTTCAACCGTCATACTGCACACCTGGCAGATATTCTTGCCATCGATTTTTACCTGGCGCGCCTCCGCGCGCAGGCGAGTGCCGCCGCAAGAAAAGCAAAGCGAGTATCCGCGATAGCGACTGAGAAAAACGCGGACGTGGAGCTTGTACTTCTTGCGCTCAAGATGCTGGAAGAAGCCACGGATGCCGCCGAACCCGCGGCCACCATCACTGCTGCCATCGACGATCAGCCGCTGCTGCTCGGCATTGAGTTCATACCAGGGCACGTCCAGCGGAATTTCCGCCTGGCGCGCGAAGCGCTTGAACTCGGTGAACAGCGGCCTGTACTTGGGCTTCGTCAAGGGCTCGATCGCACCTTCGTTCAAGGTTTTGCTCTTGTCGGGGATGACGAGGTCGAGATCGATGTCGATAGTGTTGCCGAAGCCCTGGCAACGCGGACAGGCGCCATAAGGATTGTTGAATGAAAACAGGCGCGGCTCGGGCTCTTCGTAGCGGCTGCCGTCGTTCTTGCACTCGAAGCGCTGGGAAAAGCGCAGCCGCTGAGGAGTTTCGCCTTCACCGCCGCCATCCCCATTCCCGCTGCGAAGCGCGGTTTCGAAAATGACCTCGCCCGCTTCGCGATAACCAATCTCGATGGCATCGACAATGCGGGAGCGCTGGTCGGTGGAGACGACGAGGCGATCCACTAAACCAGAGACAGGTTCGGAAAAGTTGACGTCGAGCAGTGACTCCGGGGTCGAGAACTCGAAGACCTGGCCGTTCTGAAAAAGCCGGTTGAAGCCGCGCTTGCGCAGATCGAAGAGCCGCGTCCTCATCGCGTCGGAAATCGAACCAAAGCCCGCAGCGGAGGGCAGCGTCGACCCGTCCGGCTTTTTCTTCCCGCGAGACTTCCTGGCGCCTTTGTCTTCCGCAGTCGGCGGCGCAGGCCCCGCAGGAATGTGCGGCTGAATCGGAAAGAACACATTCAACCGAGTGCCCTCGCCCAGCGCGAGCAGGCGGTCGGCGACTTCGTCCACTGTATCTTTTTTCACCTCCTGACCGCATTGCAGGCAGTAAGTGTGTCCGACGCGGGCGAAGAGCAGGCGCAGGTAATCGAAGATCTCAGTGGCAGTGGCGACGGTAGAGCGCGGATTGCGGGTGGAATTCTTCTGCTTGATGGCAACGGCGGGCGCGATACCGTCGATCAGATCGACGTCGGGCTTCTCAATCCGCTCCAGAAACTGGCGCGCGTATGCGGACAGCGACTCGACGTAACGGCGCTGGCCTTCGGCGTAGATCGTGTCGAAGGCAAGCGACGACTTGCCGGAACCGGAGACCCCGGTGACGACGGTCAGAGTGTTGTGCTCAATCTCAAAATCAATGTTCTTGAGGTTATGAACCCGGGCCCCGCGAACCACAATGCTATCTGTCGACATCTTCCCCTGGCACTACAGATGGATCAAAACGCGCAACCGAATCTTTCTATTATAAAGCGTGGCTCATAAAGCGCGGTTGGCCGGAAGACGGGCTGGCCGGTGGAGCGCCGGGCGTCCCCGCCGGGCCGTTGCAAACCAAAGCTAACTTGTAGAGAGCTTCAAATTGGCCTGGCTACGCGTAGAGGAACGGCCGGTTTCCGCTGCTTCTCCAGAAGTAGGCAAGGATGATCACACTTGCGACCGCCGCGTACGCACACCACAGCGAGGTGAACGCGTATCACGGCTCGTCTCCGCTGCGAGGATTACACCGAACATCGCGGAACGCAAAGCATTTTTTATTAGCCGTCGATGCTTTCGTTCGCTGCCCACTCATTCGCAAAGAACGCGAATGAGTGGGGCACCCGCACCCGCATCCATCGGGATGAGTCAAAGATCATACGTCGGTCTTACGACGAGAACAACTCCGTGAGACGAGTGATGCGCAGCAGTTCCAGCATGCGAGGTGGAATGTTGGCGAATTCAAGGATGCATAGGCCTTGCTTGATTGCGGACACCTTGAGGCCAACCAGCGCTCCGAGGCCCGCGCTATCCAAATGTCTTACATCACTAACGTCGATAACGATGCGACCGCCAAGAGGGATGAGGGGCCTCACCAGTTCTTTTAACTCACTCGCAGTGACGCTGACCAGATCGCCATGACACTTGATGGTCGTCACTTGATTCCCGTGTTCATCTTTATCTTTCGACTTCTCAAGTTCACAGTGGAACAAACCATCTCGTGCCATCGCTCTGCCGTCTCCTTTAGGCCTGTCAAATGTTCAGATCGTATAACCCAGCTCTCAATGGTATGCCTAAAGACACACCCTGACACAAATCGTACCTGCGCCACGGGTTGTTAGGAGGGTTAGAATCGCAGAGCATGTCGTTCACTTCTTCTTCCAATAACGAACGCGAGCGCTGGAACCAGAAATATCTCGAAGCGGCCGGCGCAGAGACATGGACGGTCCCCGATCCCTTCCTGGCACGGGCGTTTTCCGGATATATTCTGCCGCTGTTTCCGCACCCAGGAAGCGCGCTCGACCTTGCGGGAGGAGCGGGACGGCATGCGATCTGGCTGGCGAAACAGGGCTGGGAAGTCACGCTCATTGATGTCTCCGACGCCGGAGTCGAACAGGCACGGCAGAATGCCGGACCGCTCGCGTCCCACATGCACTTTGTAGTAGACGATCTCACCCACTTCAAGGCTTCGCAAACCCAGTTCGAAGCAGGGTTCGAAGTGGTGATAGCGTTTTTCTATCTGGAGCGAGAGAACTTTTCGGAGATCATGAAAGCGGTGCGGCCGGGCGGACTGCTCGTCTACAAGACGCTCACGTTGGCGCAGTTGAAACTGCCGGGTGGCCCGAAGAATCCGGCGCACTTGCTGGAGCCGGGCGAACTCTTGCGACTGGCGGACGGGTTGCGCGTATTGCATTACCGCGAAGAGGTGGCGGAGAAAGCGACGGCGGAGTTGGTGGCGAGAAAGGGAATCTGAGCCTTCCCGAATCCAAAATATTGCTTCGTGCGCCAAGAATCTTCTGGCCGGTGTAGTTCAAGCGCATTCAGCTCGGCTCGCTCAAAACTCATCTCCCGTTAATCTATCTGCCCGGTCGTCGGCTACCGTATCTGTTCAGCTACAGGCCAAAGGCAAGCGATATTGGATTAGCCTTCTCTTATTCGCACTTGTCGGCGCCTTGTTGGGAGAGTGGATTGGGGAGCAGAACCTCTGGATCGCCCTTCGCTATCATCTGTATCAGCACCTTCAAAAAATACTTCCGAAAAAGGCGTACGCTAAGGACACAGTAGTTATCCTAATCGGTGATGAGGAGTATTGGAAGGGTGAGCCCGCAGGACGGGTCCCGATAAAGCGTGACTACCTCGCAAAGTTAGTCCAGGCCCTGAACGAGTTAGATCCGGCAGTTATCGCATTGGATTTTGATCTGCGATCGGAGCCATCCGACCGGGAGTACGCGGCGGAAACTGAGAAATTGGCTCGTGCCGTTAAGGTCGCAGCGCAGCAGCGGTCGGTGGTGCTCCCCAAAACGATCTGGTTAGATGAGTCAGAGCAATATTCCCTCGAACCAGACGTTGTGGACCGTTTCGACCTAGGACCGGTACGGCGAGGCTACATCGCACTCCCCTTCGAGCAGTTGCGAATCGCACTTACAATCCCGCTCAAGGGAGGTGGTTCCATTGACTCCCTGGCTGAGGCGATTGTTAGGGCCCGAAATGAGCGAGCTCTACAATCGTTGCCCGCACGGAGTGAGGCCCTCTTTGCAGGTTATCTGTCGGCTGAAGCGTTTACCCAGGTTCCAGCAGGCCAGATACTTGGCACGAATACTAGCAAATACAAGTCAGAAATATCACACCAGATCGTAATTGTAGGAGCTGCCTGGCACATCCTTGGCTTTGACCGAGGATCTCTTGTCGACACATATAACACTCCCGCCGGTAAAATGAGCGGCGTATTTATACATGCCAACTACGTCGAAGCCCTGCTGGACCGACGCGTCTATCGGCCCATGGCGAAGCCCCTTGCGGTTGCTGTTGAGGCGGTGTTGCTGGCTGTACTCGCCGTTTTGTTTGCCATCAAACTTCATCGAGCCGTGAAAGTACTTCTATTGTTGGTTTGTGTTGCATTCGTTGTATTTATAAGTTTCTTTGCGTTCACCGCTTTCGGAGTGTTTTATGATTTCTTTACCCCGCTGTTCTCCGTAATCGCCCACTACGCATACGAGGTCGTAAAGGGCTGGCGCAGGGATGCGTCGCTCTACCGCCAACAGCATGGAGTGCTCTAAAATGCCGACGATCTTGCTAGCTATGGTAGTTTGGATCCTCTTGCCGTTACGTTTGTACTCGCTTCAAGAGCAAGGACACGCAGACGGCCAAAGCCAAAAAGAACAGCAATCTCAGCCTTCGAAGAAGAAGGATGACAATCCGCCGATCGACCCCAACAAGCCCGGCGGTGCAAGGCTAACTGTGACACTCAGGGCGCGGTCTCGCGCAAGCAAACTCCGTCCGGGCGAAAACCTGGTAGGAGTCACCGATCAAGACGTGCGGATTGCTGACCGAGAAATTCCAAAGGGGTCAAAGGTGACGGTGGTGGTGGGCGCCGCCAAGCATGATGACACTCCAGAGTTTCGACTGCTGTCCGTAAAAGTCGGCGACAAAACGTATTGGACTCACTCGGAAAAAGCTATTTGGTTCGATAAAGGTGCCACTGAACGGCAGACATCAAAGACGGTGGCAGGGATGAAAGGCGACGCAGAAGGGGGGCACACCATTGACCGAACAGTAGTGTTCCTCCTCAAGGAGCCACCAGAACTCGAAGATAAAAGTCCCAAATAGGGGCGGGTGCCCCAGCCTTCCGCTGGCACAACCAAGCAGCGGGTGCTCCATCCTCCGCGTGCTTTTCGCGAAAGCGGACGGGGGTCGGACCGCGCAATGGGACCAGCGCCGGAGTGGCCCGCCCGACCAAACCTCCGACCCACACTATAGGGCCGCAGCCGCGGCGAGAGGCTTTATGGCCTTGAGTTCCTTGGCATACTTCTCCTTGACCTGATGAACCGCAAACGCGTCCTGCAAATTAAGCCAGAACTGCTCGGAGGTGCCAAAATATTTGGCTAGCCGGGCCGCCATCTCGGGAGTAATGCCACGCTTCTCCCGAACGATGT
>OCZU010003153.1_pt1 | contig 10427 bp, 7 predicted proteins | sample 1539001 | NCBI WGS metagenome assembly OCZU01 (sample SAMEA3539306, study PRJEB22396) | soil metagenome | biome: tundra; feature: field; material: soil | place: USA | collected 2010-05 | depth 0.15 m | reverse complement strand
GTTGCGGATCACTTGGTGGGCCGGCCCACACCCCAAGCGACGGGCAATCTTGTCGTCGAGCGGTCCTCTGTCATCCCGCCACAATGGCGGAATGTCAGAGGGCCGCCTTGGCGCGCCGGGCTTCGCGCCGCTGGATTGAACCCTTCGTAGCGATTTTGGAGACGGCGACCCTCTGCCGCAATTGCAGAGGGTCGGCATATTCGAAACGCCCGTTTTGCGGGCCTTCCGAGAGGGCCGGCCGAGAATTGTAGCAAAAAGTGTAGCTAAGGCATCCTCAAGGTTCAACAAGGCTCAACAGGAGAATTTCGTAACCCATTGAAAACACAGGGCAAACCACATAGGGTATTTACCGGAGATCCGCTGGTTAGAAGGCGGTGGATGCAATGTTTTGCAAATGCCCTATTTTCAAGTGTTTAGGTTTCAATGAATTGCGGGCTAGGTGTTGAGGCTTGTTGAAAGCTGTTGAACCAGAAGGCTTTGAGCAGCTACAAAATCATCTACAGTCTCTACTAATTCATTAGTACTGCGAAGTCTTCGGTGGGCGATAATGATCTGACGCGGCCGATAACCATAATCCAGCGCTGGCCACCGGAGCAGAGCGTTCCCCCTCCAACAGAAGCATGAAGTCCTCAATCGGTTCAGGTGCGCCATCAGGGCCACGCAGACCATCGACGATGTCGACAACGGATTACCAGCGCTCTTTGCCAGCATCCCAGTCGAAGACAAAGCCCGGCGCGCCGCACCCATTCGTCGTAGGGGAGATTCATCGCTCCCAAACGCCGCCGATGTCAGCGGGTGCAATGACGGTGCTTGATTTATGCGCGCGGGGCGATGCTGAGCGGCGCTCGTTCTGGCTTGGTGCGTTGCAGTTTGGTGAGCCGGAACAATATCGACCACTGGCTGGTTGTGAACGCCTTTTTCCGGTCCACTACCGTCTCGGCGGCTGCAACGGCCACGGCAGCCCCTGTGGCTTTGAGCAACGCTCCAACGTCAAAGGGTACTCCGGTCATGCCAGCGATGCCCAGGCCAATCCCCGCAGCAATTGGCTCCTTGGTTGCGAGTTTCTTGAGGAAGTCCCAACGCGCCATGCCCAAGCTCTGCTCTAAGTCTTTCACGGCGGGATCGACGTGCCGTGTCGCGAGATCCTGGAGCTGCCCGCTGATACGGGCGGGTGCCTGCGAGAGGTCTACTTGGGTGGCAAGCTGCCGCAGACCTTCGTGAAACCGCCCCAGTTCCGCCGCATACCGTCGCTTGAGTTCCAGAATCACGACAACGGGGAGATCGTCAACGCGCGGCACATACCGCTCCAGTACGGTATGTGCCAGTCCCGTCTCCACAAGGTGTCGCTGACCGATAGCGTCCGTTGCTAAGGGTGTGGGTTCGGCCGATATCGGTCCACCTTCGGCGAGTTGCTGCACCGAGGTCCACAGGGCCTCCTGGAAGTCCCACGACCATGTGCCCAAGCCGAGCCCCGCCTGTTGCGCGATCATGGCGATGAAGCAGAGATGCCCCTGAAACGCGGCTACGCGTTCCTGTGCACCCAGCGGCAGGCTCTGTGCGAAATCCCAATAGGAGGGTGGCCAACGCTCCAGCACCCGTAGTATCTTCGCGTCTGCGCGAAACGTACCGCCGAAGGCGAATCCCTGCGGGAAGTCCGAGGTGAGCAGTCCCTCGCTCACCAGCAGGTCCAATTCTTCGCGGTGCTGCTGTACAAACCGGAGGTAGTCCGCCATGTTTGGCGTGGAGGGCACCGGCACACCACCCCCAAGAATGGGGACGCGAACAACTGGGTCCGCCACGCGCAACTGCGGTGCTACGGGCTGGGGCGCCACGTCAGGCAAGGCATCAAGGAAGCTCGCGATGAGCCGTTGGTCGAGCAGCGTCAGGACATGCACGCGCTTCTCGTACAGCACGGCCAACTTGAGCGCGCGGAAAAAGTCCGGCCCGGTATCAAGGTATAGCAGGATCTCTGCACCAAGCATAAGTATTTTTGACCAGGCTACAATGCAGTTGCGGCCCTTCGCTTCCGAATTTCCTGAACGATCGATTTCTCCCACCCGAGGAGGTCGTTGAGGAATTCGTCCTGATTGGTCTGTGTATTTCGGAGCGCGACAGCGCGCGGAATCAGTCCCTGTTGGGCTTGCCGCCACTCTTCCTTGTTCCAGCCCAAGACCTCACGGATATTCGCTTGCACATTCGCAAACAGCTCGCACAGCGATTCCAGCTTTCCTTCGAGATGTCCGGTAAGACAGTAATAATGGTCACATGCGCCAGCGTACCACCATCTCCTGGCTCCACAGGATCAGGTGGGCCGAGTGGTCTGGTTGCGTCACGAACGGACGGTCACATCGCCCTTCAGCGGCAAACCCATAATTGCCCCCGACCCTTGGCCCCAAATGCTCGGGTCCTGCGAACTCTGGAATCTTCGGGAATCACCGGCACGAAACGAAGGAGCACCCGGTCCACGGAAGGGCCCTCTGTCATCCCGCCACAGTGGCGGAATGTCAGAGGGCCGCCTTGGCTGCCGGGCTCTCAATCAATGCCCAACGCGCGACGGGCCAACCGAATCGTGTAGCAGAAACTCGCGAGTGTGAGGGCCTCTACTCTGATTTCGACTTTGACCTAGCCGCTTCCAGACTGTTCCGCTCCTGTTCAGTGAGAGGATGGTCGGGACCCAGCAGCGACTCGAAAATCTCAAGCGCCTGCCGGTGGCACTCCGCGGCAGTGCGGTACTCCCCCGTACTCCCGTGGACCATTCCCAGGTTTCCCCATGCATCGGCTTCCTTAAATTTAAGATTGCGGCTCTGAGCCACTTGCAAGAGCTCTTTCAGGGTGTCGATTGCCGCGCCGGGCTGGCAGGCACTCCATTGCGCTCGTGCCAGCTTGTTCAGTGCATCAGTCTCAGCGGCCTGTTCGCCAATCTGCCGGGCCGTATTCAGAACCCAGGTAAATTGAATGGCTGCGCCCAGGAAGCTACGCTGACGCAGACAAGCCATTCCCGCGTCGTGAACCGACATCAAACTCCGCTGGCCCTGCATATAGCAGGAAAGCGCCCCATACAACAGATCAAAGTCGGCCGGGAGAACACCTAGCGCCTCCTCATAACATTTGAGTATCTCTTCGGTCTGCGCGACGTTTTTACGGACGGAATTCATCTGATCGTCCGTTGCCAGCGGTATCAGAAGGGCAGCGACTTCTTCATAATATTTGAGCGCACGCGGATATAGCCCGAGATTGTGGCAGGCCGCCGCCAAGTTGCCAAGAACGTCGATGCGCGGCCTCAAAAGACCGCTTTCCTTCGTTGCGATAGTGAGTGCCAAATCGAAACAGGCGATAGCCTTGGGAAAGAATCCGAATTGAGCGAAGATCCTTCCCTCACTTACAAGGTTCAAAACCTGGATCTCTGGCTTGCCGGCCGCTTTTGCCTGCAGCTCATAGCTCTTTGTGCTTTGTAGAAATCCGGATATTGTAGGATTGTCTCGTGGATCCTCGGCCGTGGCCTTTGAATGCGCCATTTGAAGCCAACCCTTCACGCTGCTGGCGAGCTTGTGGCGCTCTCCGAAGATCTCTGTAATGACAGCCAGCGCGCGCTCGAATTGCTCGATAGCCTTGCGATGCTGTCCAAGAATGTAGCAAGCGCCTCCCAGCAGAATAAGATGTTTTACCTCGCCACGGCGGTTGCTCGCTTCTCGATCAGCCGCTAGTCCTTGCTCGGTCACTTCCAGAGCTTCCTGAAACCCAGCCTGCGCCTCCTCGAAGGGACCGCGCCTCTGGCGGAGTTCTTCCAGCAGGTCGCGAGCGAGACCTTCCTCTTCCCGCCGGCCGAGGCCATGAAAGAGCGCAACGGCTTCGCGAAGATGGCTCACCGCGAGATCTTCCTTGCCCAGCATTCCCAGCACGGCGGCCAGATCGAACAGATCGCCAGCGCGACAGACCACATCGCCAATCTCTTGACTGAGTTGCTGGGCGCGTTCCATGCAAGAAACCTGGTGCTCGTAATGCACCGCTTCACCGAGCATCTGTCCCAGCGTGTTGTGACAACGACCGAGGTTTGCCAACAACCCAGATTCCACCTTCCGAGTATCGACCGTGGGCTTGTCGATTGCGCTAACGATTCGCAGGGCCTTCTCGCAGTAGCGCATTGCCTGACGAACTACCAGTTCACGATATGAGGGCGAAGGTCCCATGGGCAATTCCATGTCGGCCAGCCATGCAAGCTTACCGTTCTCATCATGCAGGAATGTACTAGCGAGGTTAAGAAGACTCTGAGCCTCGAAGAATTGGTCACCAAGATCCTGCGCTAGGCTAAGGCACTGTAGCAGACGGAGTGCTGACTCCTGGAGATCGCCCAGAATCCCATAGGCATTGCCCAAGTCAATCAGAGCAAGAAATTCTTCGCGGCGGTCACCGAGTGTCCTGACCATCTCCAGAGCTTGTTGGTAGTGGCGCAGACCAGCGATAGGAAGCGACTGACTCATACTCAGCGGGGAACCTCCGGATAGACAAAGATAGCCCAACACGCTTTGGCCAAATGCTTCGGAATGTCGGGCGCAGCCTCTCGAATACCACTGATCGACAGACCCGCGCCACGATGTCGCCACGCGCGCGCCAGGAAGCTCAGCCGCAACAAAAGACCGCCATAGAGCATTAATCAGGAGGTCAGTATCACAAAAGAGGCGGACTCCGTGGAACCGATGAAAGGGATTCGCCTCCTCTTGTAAGGCCACCTCCTCGACACATTCCTTGTCGGAGTGGTGAACGTAGAATATCCTTTTAAGCGTACCCTCGAGGTTTTCGATGGCTGGACAAAGGTCAAAAAGATCCGAACAGCTATAGCCAAGCACGAGCACATTTCGATGTGGTCCTGAACAAAATATGTGCTCGATTGCCTTGCGCCGGGATTCCAGGAGAATCCTGCTGGCGACGTGTTCTAGAGTGATGGCCATGTTGACGGGGTCGTGGACGCTGCCGTGGATCTTGACCAGCCGTGGTTCATCAATGGTCCAATCGACTTCTTGCAACTCTTGTTCCTTGTAAAGCAGTCTATAGTCGCGGCTAGCCTCCAGTCCTTCTCTGTTCAGGGCCTCCTCAATCAAACAGTCGAAGTTGGTCGTAACGATGGTCGTTAGCCTACCCATTTTGACCAGATTGGCGAGCAGCAGATGATTCGGGTTGGGTTTGCCAGCATCGAATAGCGCAAGAAGAGGAGCTAGATCGGTAGTTTTGCCAAGAATCTGGATAAAGGCTTCGAAAGGAAGCCTCGCTTCGAGAAGAGCCTGGCGCTCCTCTGGAGGAGTGTTGAGCTTATCCAGAACGCATGCGACCAGTTGGCCAGCGAGGGGCAGCCCGGAATTGAGCGAAATCCCTGCGCCGCAGAATACCGCAGCTTGCCCGCTTCCGATCGATTCGGCCAACTCCGAGATTACCTCTCCGAGCCGCGATCCCGCTTGAAAATTATCCATTGTGGTTTTCTCCAATCGTGTCTTGGCCGTGTTCCACGAAGAGGACTCTGCGCACGCCACCTTCGGGAAGCGGTCCATCAGGCGGAATCGACCTAGAATCGCAAATGTCCCGCCAGTAGCAAGTGGCCTACATCGCCGCGACCCCACACCTGAGCAACGTCGGAGCCGCCAGCCCGCCGTCCCGATGAGAGCCGCCACATCGTTTCAAGGCGTGCCACAGGTGAAAGCCTAAGCCTTTCATACCATACCAGGTGGCCGCGGGGTGAAGCGGGTGACGCATGCGCCTTGAATATGTAGCAGCTCGTGGTGTGGCGATGGTGCTGGCGCTCTATGTGGGTTTTTCGCGGCTGAACCATCGGAGGCTCCTGCAACGGGAGCCGATGCTGGTGGGGATTTGAAGATCTTGCGGTTGGCGCTGCAATGCACTTCTGGCGGCTTGCCTTCACTGCAATCTGGAGATCGCGCCGCAATTGCTGGAAGTGCAGCGGTGCCCGCCGCCGGGGGGTGTCGGAAGCGGCACGCCAGACGAAGTTGCTGACTCTGCACACCGGTCGCGAGGGTGCACACTATGTTTGGACAGCAGATGGCAGAGTGCAAAGGCTATAACCCCCAACACAAAGGAGGAAGAGTTACATTCGCTTCTGACTCTTCCGACGAAGAGGCGGAAGCACAGGTCGTTCACGGAATCGAAAACGGGTTGCGCACAGAGAAGCACGGGCGGAGTGGCCGCCCAACAGGAGCCCGCTTGTGCGGCCGTGTGCGTACCATTCGGGCAAGCGGAAGGATTCAACAGTGTGGACGCCGCCGCGCGGGTTTCGATGACGGCTAAGGTGGCCTGATCCAGATCCACGAGGATCTAGCCCGGGTTGCCATCCGGCGCATAGGGTTGGAGGTATTGTTCACAGCCTTCGCGTTGCGCAGGTGGAGACCCATCTAGTTCGCTAGCGGAGCGGGCTCAGTGTGCTGCTTCGAAAACTACGGCGTGTATAGTTCGGCGCTGTTGATAGGGATAAAGTTATTGGTGGAATAACCCCCGGCAACTAACACCTTGCCGCTGGGAAGAAGTGTCGAGGTGTGGCCGAGGCGAGCATGAATCGTGCTGCCGGCTGCGGACCATGAGTTGCTCGAGAAAGTGTCGAGGAAGCAGTAGTTAGAGGGCGCGTGCCCGCAGCCACTATAGATACACCTCGTTCCGCTGGCCAGTACGTTTCCGGTGTTGAGCAGCGTAGCAACGATCGGTGGCCCTGCGGTGTTCGGCAAAGGGCCGGTGCTGGTCCAGGCGGCGATGCCCGGATTGTAGAATTGACCTTCGTCGGCTATCAGCACGTCGCTGTTCGTAAGCAGTACAGGAGTGGTGGGGCTGGGTTCCGGTGCTTGCATGCTGGCAGTCAAGCTCCACTGCCCTGTGGATGGTTTATAAAGTTCGGCGCTGGCCAGATAAGTAAAGATGTTGTTGAAAGTATTGTAACCGCCAGCGACGAGCACCTGACCGTTTTCCAGCAATGCTGCCGCGGTGGCGCGGGAAACATTCAAGCTGCCGGTGGTTTGCCAGACGCCCGTGGAAGGGTTGTAGAGTTCGGCGGTGGTCGCAGTATTTGGTGAGTTAAAGAGTGAATCCACCCCTCCCGCGACCAGAACCTCACCGCTTGGGAGCAGCGTCGCCATGTGAAGGCATCGAGGTTGAGTCATGCTTCCGGTGACCGTCCAACGCCGTGTAGACGGATTGTAGAACTCGGCAATGGCAAAGCAAGTGGCGGCATAGGTCGACCCGCCGGCAACGAGCACTTCACCGTTCGGAAGCAGAGTCGCGGTGAAGGACGTACGGCCCACAGACATGCTGCCGGTGACGGTCCACTTGCCCGTGGCTGGGTTATAGATCTCGGCACTGGCGAGTGGAGCATATATACCATTAGCGCCCAAACCCCCGGTTACCAGCACTTCTCCGCTTGAAAGCAGCGTGGCGGTGTGGCCGTAGCGTGCGGTCTTCAGGCTGCCAGTAAGCGCAAAGCTTCCAGCGGCAGCGGCAAGGGCGTTGACGGCGGTGCTCCCAAGCAGCCCGGTAATGAACACGCCTGACAGTATAAGCGTCCGAATCATTTTGAAGCTCTGCATTTTTGTACGAGTCATGGAACCTCCTGAGTGTTACAGTTGATCAAGTTATTTTGGGCTGATCAGCACGGCGTGCTCATAACCGCTTCCACCACGAACATTCTGGCTTAGAGGTCGACCAGATAACAGCTCTCACGGCGGTGGAGGTGGTAGCGTTCACAGCGGCGGCGGTAGCTCCCACAGTGGCGGCGGTTCCCACGGTGGCGGCCGCCGTCACTGAACCGGGGCCGGCCCTCCCGTCCCAGATGGACGATCCCCTGCGGCTCATCTCGGGACGATGGCTGGAGCCGCGGGACCGCGACAGTGCACCGCCGGCTGCCGCCCCCGGACCCGGTCTCATGGACACTCCGTCGTCAGGGTGAAGGACGCAGACGATGCCGTAGCAAAGCCCGACTCGGCCAAGGTCGTAGGCGAGCTGATGGAGAGACGCGCCGATGAAGAAGTGAACGACACGCTCCCGACCGTGGCCGTTGTGGATTGGAGATCGTTGCAACTGGCCACGTTGCCTCCGGAGTCCGTTTTTACGATGTAGGCGGAACCGGCAGGGTTGAACTGGTTTGTATGTCCGACAGCGATGAGTCCTCCGCCGCTCGTCGCGGTCACCTTATTGAATTGCCTGGCTACGGTTGACTTTCCGTAGGTATTCTGCCACTCCACGTTACCGTTCGAGTCTGTCCTCATGATCCAGGAGTTGTAGCCGCGGTTGTAGAAGTAGCCACCAAAGGCGTAACCACCGTCGGTCGTCTGAAGAACCGAATTGAATTGACTTGTTGTTGCCCCGCTTTCACCGTAGGTCTTCGCCCACTGCACCTTCCCGCCCGAGTCGAGCTTGAGTGCAAGCGCCTGCTGTGTGCTGACATAGTTGAAACCTCCTACTATGTAGCCTCCATCCGATGCCTGTTGGATGCTGCAACCGGCACTGCTTCCGCCGGATGAGCTGTATCTACTTTGCCACTTTACGTTGCCGTTGGAGTCGAACTTCACCACGAGGACCTTTGACGGGTAAACGGACGTGTAACCCACGAGCACATAACCACTGTCTGTGGTTTGCTGCACGGAGTTTCCGTAGGCACCGTAGCACGCGTTATTCGAATCACTAAGAGCTTTCTGCCACTGCACGTTCCCCAAGGAGTCTAGCCTTGCGATCCAAGCTTGATGGGTGCCGAATTGCGACGGGGCAGTGTAGCCTGCTATCACGTATCCTCCATCGGTTGTCTGCCAAATGTCGTTTGCTTGTGCGACGTCAAGTCCGCGGTACGAGTTCTGCCACTGGATGTTTCCGTTTGAATCAAGCTTGGCGACGAATGCACACCCGGGGCACCCGTTGAAGTACGGAAGGTAGCCGGCCCAGACGTATCCGCCATCGGATGTCTGGCGCGACGCGTTGAGTTGAGTTTGGAAGCCGGGGAGTTGATACTGCTTTTGCCATTGGAGGTTAGCACTCGAGTCCAGCTTCGATAGCAATGCGAAGTAGCAAGTGCCGGGGCAGTAATTCGCCCCGACCACGTATCCGCCGTCGGACGTCTGTTGAACGTCCTGCGAATATGAGGACTGTGGGGTGGCGATGGCCTTCTCGAATGTTGCCTGGGCGAGGGCTGGGGCGGCCGCGCTCGCTACCAACCCTATTGCGAACAGTTCTACTAACACGAACGTGTGAATCGTTCCGAACCTGTGTACGTTTGCGGGAACCATGGAAACCTCCTCAATATACTATGGCGTGTAGATCTCGGCCTGGCGAGTTGGGTCACGGTGCCGTTGGAGACGAAGTATCCTCCGGCGTCCAAGACCTGCCCGTTGGGGTGCAACGTCGCTGTGTGAAATGCGCGAACGTTATTCATATGCCCGGCGCTAGTAGACAGCCAGGAGTTGGTCGACGAGTCATCGAAACGGGAGTAACTCGTAAAACTGTACTTGTCTCTCCCTCCGGCAAACCTGGGCCTGTTCGGTGCCGAGCAGTGTCAAACATGTGGCCGATTCTGGAAGGGGCTCACCAAATTCACCGGCCCTCGTCCAGGTGCCCGTGGAAATTCAGCGAGAGCTGGGACGGCTGTACAGGCTACCAGCCCAATGGCGAACAATCCTATTAGCACGTGCGTGCGAATCGCTCCGAACCTGTGCGTGCTGACGCTAATCATGTCAACCTCCCAGATGAGCAGAGTCGGCCGGAATCCGTGGAGATTTCACGGTTCTTGGAGAAATGAGCCATGGGAACCACCGGCGTTCATGAAACCGATCTGCAGGCTCCTCTATAAGTAGGGTAACCGAACTAGATTCGGCTTGTGTCATGGAACTGTGAAGAGTTTGTAAATTAATTCGCCTCCGGAAGCGATTCGAGCGCCGAAGAGGCGGCTGGGGTTGGCGGTCCACCCCGTCGCGATCCACTTAATGGCGCCTTAAGTGCGTTAATGGTTCAACAGTTTGGAGAGAGAATGGGAGGCGCTGTTGGGAGCGAAGATACAGACGGTCCCCCGGCTTGGGCACGGACTCGAAATCGAATTCCAGGTAATGGGCCACGAACAGGTCGAGCTTGCCGTCGCGGTCGTAGTCCACGAAAGTGCAGCCGGATCTCCCAGACGAGGCCAGCCTCGCTCCCGTCAGACACCTCCAGCCCTTTATATGACAGCGTGGGTACGAGAGCTTGGACAACGGCCTTGAGCGAATGACCCGCGAAACTCGGGGTGATACACGTGCTCTTTTATAAAGGGATGCAGGTCCGATAGGTACCCAAACGACGGACAATCTTCTCGTGAGCGGCCGGTTCGTCGTGCCGCTGGTTTGAACCGCTGATAACGATCTTGGGACGGGCGACCCTCTGCCGCAATTGCAGAGGGTCGCCCATCTCAAAACGCCCGTTTT
>OCZU010003152.1_pt1 | contig 10429 bp, 8 predicted proteins | sample 1539001 | NCBI WGS metagenome assembly OCZU01 (sample SAMEA3539306, study PRJEB22396) | soil metagenome | biome: tundra; feature: field; material: soil | place: USA | collected 2010-05 | depth 0.15 m | reverse complement strand
ATTCCCGATGCTCAATAAGTGCCGCCACAAAGGCAGTGCAAATCTTGCCTTTGCCAGCTTGCCGCATCAGCAATGACTTCATTATCCTTACTCCGTGCAAATTCAAAACACCGCGCGGATTTATGTGGCAGGACACCGGGGCCTGGTCGGCAGCGCCATCTGGCGCGGCCTGCAAAAACGCGGCTTCACAAACCTGATCGGTAGAACGCGCAGCGAATTGGAGTTGCTCGACGCCGGCGCGGTTCAAAAATTTTACACCGGGGAGCGGCCGGAATTCGTTTTTATCGCGGCCGCCAAGGTCGGGGGCATTCACGCCAACAATTCGCAACCCGCCGGATTCCTTTTTGAGAACCTGCAAGTTCAAAACCACCTCATCCATGGGGCGCATCTGGCCGGCGTCAAAAAGCTTCTGTTCCTCGGAAGCTCATGCATCTACCCAAAACTCGCCCCCCAGCCGATCAAAGAGGAGCATCTTTTGACCGGCCCGCTCGAACCGACGAATGAGTGGTACGCCATCGCCAAAATCGCCGGCATCAAAATGTGCCAGGCCTACCGCCGCCAGCACGGCTGCGATTTCATCAGCGTGATGCCGACCAACCTCTATGGGCCGAATGACAATTATGATTTGCAAACCTCGCATGTTCTGCCCGCGCTCATCCGTAAATTTCATGAAGCAAAAACAGCCGGCGCTCCAACGGTCACTTGCTGGGGAACCGGCGCGCCGTTGCGCGAATTCCTGTATGTTGACGACCTCGCGGAGGCCTGCATCTTTTTAATGGAAAATTACAGTAGTGAAGATTTTCTCAACGCCGGCTGTGGCAGCGATGTGACAATCAAAGAACTCGCGGAAACCATCCAACGCATCGCCGGCTACGCCGGTGAAATTGTCTGGGACACCTCAAAACCCGACGGCACACCGCGAAAACTGATGGACAGCTCGCGCCTCTTTGCTCTTGGCTGGCGTCCCAAGATCAACCTCGAAGCCGGGATCCGGCTGGCGTACGACGACTTTCTGAAGCGATGCGCGAAGAGTTGATTCCGCTTCAGCCGGTGACTTTGATTTCGCCCTGGCGGTGGCGGCGCAGCAGCTCAATATCTGCGTCCACCATCAGCTTTACCAGATCGGTAAATTTTGTTTTTGGCTCCCAACCGAGCTGCCGTCTGGCTTTGCTGGCATCGCCGATCAACAAATCCACTTCGGCAGGCCGATAGTAGCGCTGGTCAATCTCCACGTGTTTTTTCCAATCCAATCCCGCGAGAGCGAACGCGGCATCGAGAAACTCGCGCACGGAATGCGTCTCGCCCGTCGCAATCACGTAATCATCCGGCTTTTCCTGCTGCAACATCAGCCACATCGCCTCGACGTATTCCTTCGCGTAGCCCCAGTCGCGCTTCGCGTCGAGGTTTCCGAGATAAAGCCTGTCCTGCAAACCCGCCAGGATCTGCGCGATGGCACGTGTGATTTTGCGGGTCACAAAGGTCTCGCCGCGGCGTGGGGATTCGTGGTTGAACAAAATGCCGTTGTTGGCGTGCAGTCCGTAAGACTCGCGGTAATTCACGGTGATCCAATAGGAATAAACCTTCGCGCACGCGTAAGGGCTGCGCGGATAAAACGGCGTTTTCTCCGACTGCGGCACCGCTTGCACCTGGCCATACATTTCGCTCGAGGACGCCTGATAAAAACGCGGCTTGATTCCCGTTTCCCGAATCGCTTCCAGCAGGCGCACCGTGCCGGTCGCATCAATGTCGGTACTGTATTCCGGGCTGTCGAAACTGACCCGCACATGGCTTTGCGCGGCGAGGTTGTAGATCTCCTCCGGCTGGACTTTCCCAATCAGCCGCGACAACGCACTGGCGTCGCTCAAATCGCCGTAATGCAAAAACAGCCGCGCCTTTTGGGAATGGGGATCGGCATAAATCGCATCCAGCCGGCCCGTGTTAAACGTGCTGGTGCGCCGGATGATGCCATGCACTTCGTAATCTTTCGACAGGAGAAGTTCCGCGAGATATGACCCGTCCTGGCCCGTGATGCCTGTGATCAGTGCTTTCTTGCCCATAAATAATCATGTGGTTGCCAAACTTGCCGGCTGCTGTCTTGTGCGCTTTACTTTGCGCGAATTTTAGGCCAAGCTGCGCGGGCACACTCAATAAAGCCTCAGGCATATTGACGGTCAAAGTCGAAAACAAAAGTTATTTTTCAGTTGTGGCGGCAAAATTATCAATCGCTATCCTGGTCTGCGCCGCCGCAATTTCGGCTCCCGCAACAGACCTCGACACCATCGGCGTCACCTTGCTGCGGCAGGTTGATCCCACGCTCGACGGCAGCGGAGTAAGCGTGGCGCAGGCTGAAGGCGAAGATATTTTCACGCCCAATTCCGCTTTTCCTTTTGAGGTCAGTCCCGTCCCGGTGGGTCAGCCCTTGGCGCTGTTCACCTGGTTTTCCATTTCCAACACAGCCGGGGCCGGCACTTTTCCGAACAATGCGGGCACCGAATCCTTTCACGCTGACAGCGTCGGTGGAAATTTTTACGGCATCCCCTACGGTGTCGCGACGAACGTTTCTCACGTGGACAACTATGAAGCGGATTATTTTTTCAATTCAAAAATCGCTCCCGGTGCGGCCATCCCGGCAGCGGTGGTGAACCAAAGTTTCAATTTTGACCCGTCCGACCAGGCTGTCGCGGACCCCGCTTACGACAATTACGCGGTCATGCGCAAAACCATTTTTATCACCGGAGCCGGGAACGGCGGCCCGATTGTCAGCAACTCCCCGGCAACAACATTCAATGGAATTGCCGTGGGCGTTTATCCTGGCAGTTCGTCCTTCGGCCCCACCTCCGATGGCCGGAGCAAGCCGGACATCGCTTCGCCCGGCAGCGGCGTCACCAGCTTTTCTTCGCCGTACGTTTCCGGGGCGGCGGCGATTCTGTTGCAGGCTGCCCGGTGCGGCGACGGCGGTGTCGGCACTTCAGTCGCCACGAATTTGATTGCCATCAAGGCGTTTTTGCTCAACGGCGCGGTGAAGCCGGCCGACTGGACAAACGGCATCACCACTCCGCTGGACGCGCGTTACGGTGCGGGCATCTTGAATGTTTTCAATTCCTGGCATCAACTGAGGAGCGGCCTTCACGCGCTTATTGAATCCACAACGGTTGGCAGCGGCGCCGCGCATCCACCCGGCGCAAACACGGGCAACGAATCTTCGCTGACCGGCTGGGACTACAACACGGTTTCAGCCTTGTCATCTCAAGACATCGCCAGCCATTACTACTTCAATTTGACCGGCAGTAATTTCTTCACGCTCACCGCGACGCTGGTTTGGAATCGCCCGCCAAATAAAAGCAGCGTCAACAATCTCGATTTATTTTTGTACAACACGAGCAACGGCGCTCTCGTATTGAGCAGCACCAGCGCGGTGGACAACGTCGAGCATTTGTTCCTGCCGCAACTCGCGCCGGGTCGTTACGATTTGCAGGTTTTGAAGCGCGGAAGCAGCCAGGTTTCAAACGGCGAAACCTACGCGCTCGCCTTTGAATTTTTCTCCATGAAACTCAACATCGTTTTGACAGGCGGCAACTTCGTTCTCTCTTGGACCAATGCGCCGACTGGTTTTCGACTCGTCTCCGCGCCCAGCTTGAACCCGCCGGTTTCGTGGACCAGCGTCAACGCGATCTCTGTGGGCTTGAACACCGGTCAAAGTGTCGTCACCGTGCCTGCGAGCGGCACGAGCCAATTCTTCCGTTTGCAGCGCCCGTGAAAGCCGCGCCGCTCTAATGTGATTTTGCGAAGCTTTCCTTTCCTGGCCAATCTGATATATTGGAGGCCGATGCGACTCATGTTACAGCGCGGACTGATTATTTTGCTTTTGTGTGCGGCGGTTTCGTTGCGTGCCGCCGACGTGCTCACGTGGCAAACGAACCAGGATCGCGTCACTGCCGACATCCAATCGGTGGAATTGCGCCGCCTGCTGGAAGGGGTTGCGAAAGTGACCGGCTGGCGGGTTTATCTCGAATCGAACACCACGCTCAATGTTTCCGCAAAATTCAAAGACCTTTCCTCGGGCGACGCGCTGCATTTTTTGCTGCACGATCTGAACTATGCGCTCGTGCCCCAGACCAATGCCAGCCCGCGACTGTTCGTGTTCCGCACCGTGCGGGCCAACGCCACCGAATTGATTCATCCCGCCGATCTGGCCGCCGGCAAAAAACTGGACGTCAAAAAAATCCCCAATGAACTCATCGTCCGGTTGAAACCCGGCGCGAACATTGACGACCTCGCCCGAAAACTCGGGGCAAAGGTCATCGGGAAGATTGACGGACTCAACGCTTATCGCCTGCAATTTCCCGATGCGGCCTCCGCCAGCGACGCGCTCGCCCAGTTGACGGGCAGTTCTGACGTGGTGAGCGTTGAAAACAATTACGTCTTTGATCAACCGCCGCCGGTGGCAAGACTCGTTTCAGGAAACGCACCGCCACCGGTGCAATTGAGTTTGAATCCGCCCAGTGCCGACGCCTGCCACCCCATTGTTGGCCTCGTGGACACGGCCTGGCAACCACAGGGCAACGATCTCGACAAATTCATGCTGAAGACACTTTCTGTTGCTGGCGTGGCGAATCCCGATCCCAGCATTCCAACACACGCCACCGCGATGTTCCAGGATGTCCTGCGCGGTGCCTCTCCCGTTAGTAAAGGGAGTTCCTCGATGCAGGTTTTGAGTGTGGACGTTTACGGGACGAATGCGACCACCAGCTCTTTTGATGTCGCGGCGGGTGTTGTGGCGGCGGTCAACGGCGGCGCCAACATCATCAACCTCAGTCTCGGCAGTCCCGGCGACAGTCAGATACTTCACGACATCATCCAGCAAGCGACGGCCAAGGGAATTCCGGTTTTTGCCGCTGCGGGCAACGACTCTTCGGCCCAACCGTTTTATCCGGCTGCGTATCCAGAAGTCATTTCGGTCACTGCCGGCAACAACGGACAGCTTGCGTCCTACGCCAATTACGGCAGCTACGTCAAGCTTATGGTTCCCGGCTCGGCGGTGGTTTATTTCAACGACACAGCTTATGTCGTCAGTGGCACGTCCACTTCCAGCGCCCTTACATCAGGGATGGCAGGAGGCGCTGCAGCAGCCAACTGCATTGGCGCCAGCGCAGCCGCCAACGCGCTCCTCAACACACCGACGTTCCAATTCACTCCGGCGCAGTGAGTGAGGGCGCGCTTCCGGTGAAAACGACTGCGGTGGCGGGCCCGCGGCAATACCTGCAACTGTTTTGCCGGAACGGAAAACGCTCCGAAACGCCTGTCTTCTTTCCGCTGCGGCTTGCCTGCCAAACCAGTTGGTTTCCGGGCAGCGTCGCAACGCCAGGCGCCCGCGGTGCAGCATCGCCCAAAGATTGCTCTCCGGTTAGAGTTCGCGCACGATGCGGCCGGCTTTGACCACGTGTGCTTCCGTGTCGAGGGCGATGTGGCAGATGCCTTGAGAGTTTTGGTTTCGCAACCTTTTAGCCGGCGGCAAGCCGTCATTCCGGAAATGTCTTTCTCAAGAACCGTACGCCGGCCTGCTCATTTTTGGTACACCCTTGACACTTCATTGCGTCAGAAACTGATCGCGGGGTGCTCGGAAAGCCTCTGGCAACCTCGAAAAATTGGGTTTCTCACATTTGATTGGAACCGTCGTGATTCCGCCCTGTTGCAGGGCATAACATCTGCATCAGGCGAACACTTATGGGTCATTTTTATGTTGCGGGTGAACTCGGTGCTGAGACCGGTCGCGTGATGTTGGGCTCCCTCCGCAAGGAAAAGCTCACGATCAGCGAGGTTCGGCGTTTTCCGAATCAGTCGATCAAAGACAGGGATTCCGTTCACTGGAACATCCCTCATCTCTATCACGAGTTGCTGGCGGGATTGCGTGAGCTCAGCGTTTATGAGGAGCCAGTGGACAGCATTAGTTGCCACTCCTGGGCTGCCGACTACCTGCTGTTCGCCCCGGATGGTGCTCTGGTGACACCCACTTTTCACCGCAGCGACCCGCGCACGGAGGTGGGAATGAAAGCGGCGCTGGCCAAAGTTCCGTGGGAAACGATTTACGATGAAACCGGCGTTCACCGGCTGCCGATGAACACGTTATTTCAGTTGGCCGCTGAAAAATCCCGGCGGCTCAAGAAAGCGGGTCATCTTCTGCCGATCGCCGATGGATTCAACTATCTGCTCTCCGGCGTTCCGCGCGCGGAAATGTCCCTCGCCAGCGCCACGCAGCTCTACAATCCGTTCGCCGGAACCTGGTCGGAGCCGCTCCTCAAGGCCCTTCATTTGCGTCCGGAGATCTTTCCTGCCGTCGTTTCGGCGGGCACGAAGCTTGGCCCGTTGCGACCGGCAGTTGTCAAGGAAACCCATCTGGAGGAAGCGCAGGTCATTGCCTCTTGCTCGAACGAACTTGCGGCCGCGCTGGCCGGGTTGCCCCTGAATCCCGGTGAAAGCTGGGCTTTTCTCCGCACGGGCGCCTGGGCGACGATGGGCACACAACTCATTGGGCCGGTGATCAGCGACGAGAGCCGGAATCTGAATTTCACCAATGAAATGGGCTGCGGAGGTTCCGTCAATTTTTACAAACAGGTTGTGGGCCTCTGGATTCTGGAGGAGTGCAAGCGGTTTTGGAAGGAACGGGACCGCGAACTTGACGACGATGTGCTCAAGCACCTGGCGATCTCTGCGCCGCCGTTTGAATCATTGATCAACCCGAACGATCCGCGTTTTCTCACACCCGGCGACATGCCGCTGAAGATTCAGGCTTTTTGCAAGGAAACGAATCAGGAAGTGCCGCGCAAACCAGGTCCGATCTTGCGTTGTGTGCTTGAAAGTCTGGCCTTGCACTATCGTAAAACGCTTCAGGACATCGAAAGGCTGACCGGGCGCGAATTCGCGCGGCTTTACGTCCTGGGCGGGTCGGAGGACAACTTGCTGTTTCACTTCACCGCCAACGCGCTGCAAATCCCGGTGACCATTGCTCCAATCAACGCCGGCTCGATCGGCAACGTGGTGGTGCAAGCCATCACCCTGGGCCACATCCAGACAATCGATCAGGCGCGGGAAATCGTGCGCAATTCCTTCAAGCTGGAAACCATCACTCCGCACGCCGCCGTATGGAATCAAGCCTACGACCGGCTCGCGGAATTGGTTCCGTCCTGAGCAGCGGGGTCGAACGGGCAACTGGTTCTGATTCCGTCGCGCCGTTTGGCGGAATGTTTCTCGCGGTTCAAATGTGCCGGGGGCTGCGCGAAGCCGCGCCAGCTGCACGTGCGGAATTCAACCGCCGCTCCCATCACCGGCCTTTCGGCAATGCGCTGAGTCCCGCGTAAACCGCGTTCTTGCCGAGCAATTGTTCGATGCGCAGAAGTTGATTGTATTTCGCCAGACGATCCGAGCGGCTCAACGAACCGGTCTTGATTTGACCGCAGTTCGTGGCTACGGCGATGTCGGCGATGGTCGAGTCCTCGGTTTCGCCGGAGCGATGCGAGAGGACCGCGGTGTATTTGTTGAACTGCGCGAGTTGCACCGCGTCAAGCGTTTCAGTAAGCGTTCCGATCTGATTCACCTTCACGAGAATCGAGTTGGCCGTGCCGGTATCAATTCCCTTCTGGAGAAACTTCACGTTCGTGACGAACAAGTCGTCGCCGACGAGTTGCACCTTGTCGCCAATTTTGTCCGTGAGTTTCTTCCACGTGGCCCAATCGCTTTCGCCGCAGCCGTCCTCGATGGAAACAATCGGATATTTATTGACGAGCTTCGCGTAAAAAGCCACGAGGTCATCGCCGGTGATGGTTTCGCCGGTGCTTTTCTTGAAGGTGTATTTCGCGTTGCCGTCGTAGAATTCAGAAGCGGCGGGATCGAGGGTCAAATAAATATCCTTCCCCGGCTTGTAGCCCGCGTCCTTGATGGCTTGGATGATGGTTTCGAGCGCTTCCTCAACGCTGCCGAGTTTCGGCGCAAAACCGCCTTCATCGCCGACAGCGGTGCTGCAACCTTTTTTCTTCAACACGGCCTTGAGCGCGTGAAACGTCTCGGTGATGGCGCGCAAGCCCTCGCTGAACGTAGGCAAACCGAGCGGCATGATCATGAATTCCTGGAAATCAATCGGAGCGTCCGAGTGCGCGCCGCCGTTGATGACATTGGCCATCGGCACCGGGAGAATTTTTGCGTTCGGCCCGCCGAGATATTTGAACAGCGGGATGCCGATCGCTTCCGCAGCCGCTTTCGCGTTCGCGAGCGAGACAGCGAGGATGGCGTTCGCGCCGAGCTTCGATTTGGTTTCCGTGCCATCGAGGTCGAGCATGATGCGGTCAACGGTAAGTTGGTCCAGCGAGTCCACGCCGCGAAGTTTGGGAAGTATTTTTTTGGTGACGTTGCTGACGGCCTTGCTCACGCCCTTGCCGCCATAACGCTTCTTGTCGCCGTCGCGAAGTTCGATGGCCTCGTGTTCGCCCGTGCTCGCGCCGGAAGGCACGGCGGCGCGCCCGACCGCGCCGCCAGCGAGGGTCACATCAACTTCAACCGTTGGATTACCGCGCGAGTCGAGGATTTCGCGCGCCTGAATATCATAGATTGTGCTCATGTTTCGTGTTCAATTTCAACCATCCGATTAAACGAGGCCGCATGATAGAGTCGCGGCGCGGCGAGTCAAGAAAGGCGTTTCTTCAAATAGCGATCGCGAACGGATTCCCCTTTTTTAACCAGGGAAAAAAGCGCCGGGCACCGGCCTCCCAGCTGGAGAGAAGCTTCAGCCATTCAGCTTTAGACCGCTACCGGAAGGTGGGCGTCCTCATCAAAATTATGGCAAAAAATCGTGGTGGAAAAGGAGCGTTCTGCTTGGTAAGCTGCCTTTTCATTGAGCGACCAACCGGCAAACCAAAGTTTACACAAATGGCAAATGGCTGGCGCACGAATCCGGAAAAAGAGCGGCGTGAATACAACTCTTGAATCCATTTGAAATTTGAAATTCTGGCATGAGGGGATTGCTCAAGCACCCGCTCCGCGTCATCGGACGGCTGGTCTGGCTGGGCGGCGAGTTCGCTTTCGCCGGCCTGAATTTTTTGTTTCACCATTACCTCGCGACCTCCAAAAGCTCGCCGGAAGCTACGCGTGCGAAACTGGTGCAGCTTCATGCCCGCCGCATTTTGCAGGTGATTAAAGCGCAAGTTAACGCTTCCGGCCCGGTGCCGACGAGCGGCTTGCTGGTCAGCAATCATCTAAGTTATCTCGACATCCTCGTGCTCGGGTCGCTCGCGCCTTCGGTGTTTGTGGCGAAGCGCGAGATCAAATCCTGGCCGGTGTTCGGCTGGTTGACGAGTCTGTCGGGTTCCGTGTACGTGAATCGCGAGAAGCGAACCCACACCGGGCGGGCGGCGGAGGAAATCGAAGCTGCGCTCCATAGCGGCGTGCTGGTGATTTTGTTTGCGGAAGGAACGAGTTCAGCCGGCAAAACCGTTCTGCCCTTCAAATCAGCTTTGCTGGAACCGGCCACCCGGCATCCGCATTCGTTGTCCGTCGGCTTGATTCAGTATGAAATTGACGATGGCGACGTGGGCGAGGAAGTTTGTTATTGGAAAGACATGACACTGGTGACGCATTTAATAAACCTGTTGAGCAAACGCTCGGTCCGCGCCTCGGTTAAATTGGCCCCGTTGCACAAAGGCAGCGCCAATCGAAAAGAACTCGCGCTGCAGTTACACGCGGAAGTTTCGAAGTTGAAGAATGCGATTGCCGATTAACCGGGTATCCCCGCGTGCGGATCGTCGCCGCGCAAATGCGCCACGCCTTCCCGAATTGCCGGGGCCAGGATCTCCAGACATTCCCGCACCGCCGACGGCTTGCCCGGCAAATTCACGATGAGCGATTTGCCGCGCGTGCCGGCCACTGCGCGGGACAAGATCACCGTGCGCACTTTGACGAAAGACTGCGCGCGCATCAGTTCGCCGAACCCGGGCAGTTCCTTATCCAACACCGCGCGCGTCGCTTCCGGCGTCACATCGCGCGCGGAAATTCCCGTGCCGCCGGTGGTGACAATTAAATCACACTGCTCGCTGTCGGCGAATTCCCGGAGCTGCGCCGAAATCACCACCTGCTCATCGGGGATCACTGCGACGACAAATTGCGACTCGGCGCCGAACACCTCACCGAGCACGCGTTCAATCTCGGGGCCGCTGAGGTCTTCGTAAATTCCGGCCGAGGCGCGGTCGCTGATGGTGATACGGCCGATTTTCATTGCTTCGTTTTTTCAATCACACGCACATTCTCAATCCGCATTGTTTTGTCCACGGCCTTGCACATGTCGTAAAGCGTCAGCGCCGCCACGCTCGCGCCGGTCAACGCCTCCATCTCCACGCCCGTCTGCGCGTTTGTCTCGGCGATGCAGGTAACGTCGATGCCATCGCGG
>OCZU010003150.1_pt1 | contig 10432 bp, 4 predicted proteins | sample 1539001 | NCBI WGS metagenome assembly OCZU01 (sample SAMEA3539306, study PRJEB22396) | soil metagenome | biome: tundra; feature: field; material: soil | place: USA | collected 2010-05 | depth 0.15 m | reverse complement strand
CGTAACGTTCGTAATCGCCCGGAAACACGATGAGTTTCGGACAGAGTTTGCGTGCCCGGGCTGTCGGCATGGGCGTGTAGATGCCAAACTTCCGTGCTTCGTAAGAGGCCGATGCGATGATGCCGCGACTTTCGCCGCCCACAGCAAAGGGTTTCCCCCGCAGCCGCGTGTCGGCGGCCTGCTCAACGGAGGCGAAGAAGGCATCCGCGTCGAGATGAACAATGGTCCGCATGTGCCATGACTCCTATCAAACCGGCTCGGACAACGGCTGTCTGAGCGCGACTATTCCCTTGCCCGGCGGATGAGCGCCTTGAACACGCCCTGAATCATCAACTCTTGCGCGGGGATGAGGTCGGGATATTTTGGGTTCTCGGCTTTCAAATACGGCTTGCCGCCTTTTAAGACGAAAGTCTTGAGCGTACTGGCTCCGTCAATGAGCGCGGCAACAATTTGTCCGTTGCGTGGTTCCTGCCCGTGTTCCAACACCACAATGTCTCCGTCGCAAATGTGCTTGCCGATCATCGAGTCACCGCTCACACGCAACGCGAACGTGTTCCGCGTCGGTTTGAACCCGACGGTTTCAATATCCACGGAGACGCAGCCCTCGGCATCTTGTTCGCGACTCGCAGCCAGGCCCGCGGGAATCGAGCCGAGCAATGGAATGTCAACGATGCGACTCCGCAACTTCGCCAGCGGGGAGGTGAGGCGAAGCGACCGCGCCTTACCCGTGTCAGATTCAAGGAACCCTTTGCGCTTCAGGGCATCCAGGTGGCACGCGGCCGCCCGATGACTGCGAAAACAGAATCGGCTGGCAATTTCCCGGAGAGTCGGGACGTTTCTCCCGGCGTGGATTTCAGTCTGGACAAAGTCCAGCACCCGCTGCTGCGCTCGTGTCAGTTCAGTCATATACTATCCATTTGGATAATACATCGTCTTTGAGAAGTCAACTGTTTTGGAAAGCGTGACGCCGGTTGTCGGCAGATCGCTATTTACTGCAAGACCCTAAGATTCTGCACGCCTAGGGGAAGGCGAAGACCGGGGAATGCTCCACTTTGTTTCTGGCTTGAATAAAGGTCAATAATTTCCGCTTCGGAAAGAGGGCGGTTCCAAATTGCGACGTCGCTGAGACAGCCGAGATAATTGTCGCCACCCCATCCACCACCCAAATAAACCAGGTTATTGGGATCATAGTCTTCAAGCTGTCCACAGGGGATTTCCGCTTGCTTGTCGCCATCGATGTGTATTCTCGTGGATAAACCGTCATAAACAAATACGAGATGATGCCATTCACCCGTTGTAACTTTTATGTGTTGCGGGTGCATGTCTTGGTAAAAAGTCAGGTCAGGAGAATATCCATAATAACAAAACACCTCGGCGATATTGTTATTTGTGTCCGACGAGTTGGCAACCCCGCAGACGACCATCGAACCATAGTTAAAGATCACTTCATAGTTGGTTGGCGTATGATCACACTTAAACCAGTACGACGCGGTAAATGGCTGGTTGAGAACGGTAATTCTCTGCACATAGGGTTGATAGCCGGGCGATAAGCCGCTGAGAAGCTGCCCGCCATCATTCGGTATGGTAAGGGTTGCGGTCTTGATTGGATTAGCATTCTCAAAATGCACGGCTTTTTGCCCCGGGCGACGGCCCGTCACACCAAGAGTGACATAGTTTTGAGCCATTGGAGAAATCTCAATTTGATTACTACTTCCGGACGAATCGCGAAGGGTGCTGCCGGCATATTCCCCAAGTCTCCAATACCCTCTCAGTCCCGACATAAAATAGAACGGGTCTTGATTGGTAAGGCCGCTCTGCACAGTTATGAGTGTGCGCCGGGGATCATTGGTACGGCTGGACAAATCGTAAAAACTGACCATGTATCTGCCTATGTTATTCGAACCGGGTGTCCAGTTAAACATTCCATTTTGATCGATAAGATTGGTAAGAGGCAGACCGGTTACCATTGTGGGCAATGTTCCATTTAGCAAGGGAGCGGGAAACGTAATGGTCTGGTTGGGGATGACAACCGGTCTAGGCAGTGTCCTGTCGAGAACATAAGGATATACTTCAATGATGGTCCCATCCTCGCGGCGGTTGTTGGTGGTAATGACCGGTGGTAATCTTGTTGGATCAAGAATGTCAGCCTGTAGCTCATAGAAAGTAATCGGAAAGCCTTCCCCCTGATACCACCTTATCGTGGTATCCTTGAGGCCCAGGGTGGTATTGTTTTCGAAATCAGCGCTGCCGGAGAGGCAGACAATTGCAAGACCGCCAGCCAAAGGCGGCGTGGGCGATACCCGATCGGTGAACTGGAAGGTGTTGCTGATTATCAAGGCGTGGTTTATAGGTGCTCTGAGGGTTTCATTCAAGATGACACCTCGGCGCCACCCGTAATCACTTGGTCCTGTTCCCAGGCTCACTGGCGTCGTGTAATAGTGTGGATCAAGCTCAATCAGGTTGCCCTCATATCTGAGGCTGTCGGCGGCGCCGGTGTTGAAGTTTAAGCCTGTAATCACATCACGGAAGTGATTGTTGCGCACCAGCACGTCATTCAAATCATAAATTTCGGTGTAATACCCATTAAAGACGTGCTCGACGAGGTTGTCTTCGATGATTGAATTCGTGGTGCCGCCGAGGCCGATCCCATGGCTTCCCCTTTCAAAAAATGAATTTGTATAAGGATTGATCGGAACATTCCCGTCATACATCAATCCGTTCACGTAGTTATTACGAATGACCGCGTTGATCATGTAGTATGGATTGCCTTGAGAATCTTGACCTCCGGCTTCGTAGCCGATCATCAAAGGGTTATATTTGTTGAGTTTTTGTGGCGCGATAACCTCGCAATCTTCGACGTGGAAATGATAGAGGTTGCCCGCCCCCGCATTGTGACCGCTCATGCCTCCCGGTTCCAAACCTCCAATGCGCGAGCCGAAGCCCTTGACTCTGAGGCGGCGCAACTGAAGGTTGTTCCCGGCCATCAATACCCCCGTGCGCATCCAGGCGGAGCTTATATTGCCTCCTTCGTGCATGTTGGCGTCCACGGTGAGATCGGAAATCTCGAGGTTATTGTAAACAGCCATCCCGGGCCCCCCATAATTGCCAATCACGCTCGCGATGGGGTTGGTATTTCCTCCCACCAGCCTTAGAATGGTGGAATCCTTTCCCGCACCCCTTATCCAGCCTCCGTCGGTTGGGCTCCATGATAGTGAACTTCCCCGGCCGCCGTTGTCTCCGTGCGTTTGATAGAGCCCGGGGCCGATATGGAGATACATCACCGCGACACCATCCATTGGGGGAACTTCGGTCTCATATAGTGCCGGCGCGGCTCGGTATAGAACGTAGATTTTGGCCAAAGAATTCATCAGGCTGTCGAAAGCCGCCTCATTCGCTCCTGCGGCAATTATGTAAGGATTCAGTTGAGAACCTTGCGGCTGATTGCCGTCGTAATTAGCGGGGCGCTGCTGCAGGATCCAAACCTCCTTGATGATCGGGATGTCTTGTGCGCTTTTGGCGAATATAATGCCATCGCTGAATGCTTTGGACCAGGTTCCATTTCCGTAATGAACACGGACATAGACGGTTTTTAGCACCGTATTCATCACTGGCGGGAAGTCCTGCGGAGCAACTTCCAACTGCCAAGGTTTGTTGGTTGCATACGGCTCGGGCGCGGACCAGTTCCGGTCATCGTTTGAAAACTGCATCTCCGTGATGCCGGATCCGTTGTCAATGGCTTGGATGCTGAGGGTTGCCAACGCATCTTTGGTGTAGAGATCATCCTGGTTGATGAAGATCGTGCCTAAATGCGTCGCGGCATCAGGCAAGTATTCCGCCTTGATGGCCGAAGGGAAGATCAAGGCAACACTCCAGACAATGGAATGAAACAACCCAAAAGCACTCGTAGAATAATCCTGGCGCATCATCCTAATACAATATTGCTTCCAACCGGCAACGGTTTCATGCACAATATTCAACAATTTGACCAGCGCGGTCCCGCAGGTTCCCGCCATTTTGGTCCTTGACGCATGACGCGTAATGCAACGGGAGCATCCCAACATCTCCCTCAATGAATGAAAAGATGACATCGGCATGCTGGATTCATGGGCAGAGGAATCGCGGTTGATCACAAAGCCAGAGTCTTTGCTGCAGCCCCCGCAACCGCTGGAGTTGATATCGCCGGCACTTGGCAGGCTATTGGACATTCATGGCCGATTCTTGTTTTGATTGTTTTGCACAAATGAATTCAACGCGTATCCCGTGCCAAAACTCTCAAAGCACAAAATCCAGGATCGCCAGGATTTCGCGGGCAGTATTAGCCGGGATTGATTTAATTGTGGCTGGGTCTAATTTCGACGGCAACGCATTTATTTCATGCTGCGGATAACCTCCAACAGTTTTTCGGTCGTGAAGGGTTTCCTCAGCAGCTCCATCTTTCCCGGCCCTGAATTCTGACCGTGATCGGCGGCCTGGACCAATCCGGTGGCTAAAATGAAGCTGGCGTCCGGCCGAATCTGCTTCATGGCTGCCATTGCCTTGGTGCCATCCATAACGGGCATCATCCGGTCAATTACGACAACGCTGATTTCCGCAGCATGCTTCTTAAAGAGGGCCACTCCGCGTTCGCCGTTCTCAGCGAGCAGCACCCGGTACTTATGCTCGATCAGTGCCGTTTCAATGACGGTGCGGATGAGTTCTTCGTCCTCTACCACAAGAATCAGTTCCCCGCAGCCGTTCAAGTCACCAGGACGCAGCTTTTCGGCTTGGGCGACGGCGGTTGGATCTGCAGGCGGAAAGAGAATGGCGAAAGTCGTGCCCTTCCCGACCTGACTGGTGACTTCGAGAAATGCTCCGTGGCCTTTCACAATGCCGATGGTGGTGGCGAGGCCAAGGCCGGTGCCTTTGCCAATCTCCTTGGTCGTGAAGAACGGTTCGAAGATGCGGTCGAGTATCTCCGGTGGGATGCCGGTGCCGGTGTCTGTGACGCTAAGCGATACGTAAGGGCCCGGCGCGGCCTTCATCAGGCGGCCAATCCATTCTTCCGTAAGGACAATGTTCTTCGCCTCAATCAGGATGGAACCGCCTTCGGGCATGGCATCCCGCGCATTGACGCACAGGTTGAGAAGCACCTGATGTATTTGGGTGGCATCGCCTTTGATCGGCTGCAAGTCGGGGGCGATGTCGCTTTGCACTTCAATGGATTTGGGAAAGGTTTCGCGGGCCATCTTCTCCATTTCCCGAATCACATGCTTGAGTTGCAAGAGAACCTTTTCTCCGTCTTGACCGCGGGCGAAAGTAAGCACCTGTTTGACCATGTCGGCGCCACGTTGGGTGCTGGTGGCAATGGTTCTCAGCATTTTTTTCTTCCCCTCGTCAGTTTCCTTCATTTCGAGGAGCTGCACCCCCATCATGATCGGGCTGAGAACGTTGTTCAGGTCATGCGCGATGCCGCCTGCCAAAGTTCCAATGCTTTCCATCCGCTGGGTGCGGAATAACTGCGCCTCGAGTTTCGTCTTGTCGGTGACATCGGTGTTGATGATCAGAAATTCTGGATTGCCTGCCTCGTCCAACACTTTCGTCCAGCGACTGTCAACGAAGATATCCTTGCCCAACTTTGTTTTCTGGCGCAGTCGTCCGTTCCACTCGCCTCTGCTCAAGGCGGTCTCGCGTGCTGCTGGCAAGGTGTCGCCTTCACGGCTGTAAAGCAGTTCCTCAACATTTTGTTGTTGGATTTCGCCTGCGGTCCATCCATACAGCCTTTCTGCGCTCGAATTCCAATACGAAGTGTGGCCCGCATTGTCATGGACCATGATGGCATCCTGCGCTTTGTCCAAGAGTGCAGCTTGCTCCCGGATACGGAATTCAGCCTTACGGCGTTGCTCCTCAAGCGCGCGGCGCTGCACGTACCACTCAATGGATTTATAGCCAATACTCCATAACAATCCGGCGGGAGCTTGAACCGCCACAATGATCAACCACGGAAACCAGATATGGGTCAAACCGAAAATTAAAATTGCCGCGAAGGTGAAGGCGGCAACGAGCAAGACCGCGACTCCTGCCGCGGCAGCGGGACGAAAGTGCGACAAAGCATAACCAAAAGCCAGCGAGGCAAGAAGCAGGGCCAGCCACTCTCCGGCCGGGGACATGCGCTTCAACCAATCTCCGCGAATCAGGTTCATTAAACAGAGGGCATGAACATCCACGGCGGGATAAAACAACGGAGCTTCATTCCAGGTGGTGTAAGGACTCCGCCATTCGTCGCGCTTCTCGCGAAGCAAGCCCGACGTTGGCTGCGCTCCCACGAAAACTATCTTGTCCCGGAAGAAACCTGGAGAGGCAGCCAAGGCCTTATAGTAACTCATGCCCGGAACGGTGCCAGCCCCGGCATAGTAATTAATCCAGCGTTCACGAGAGAGCGCGTTGGTGCCTTTCGTTTCATTTAGACCAATGAGCCTTGCTGCTGCCCAACTTAGACTGACATCGCTTGCCCCAGGTAATCCGTGCCAATGTTCTCTGACCACAAAGTCCCCATCTGGATGCATATGCGGCACTCCCCATAGCGCACCAGCGCGCAGGAAAGGAAGGTAAGGCGGTATGGCTGTCGTTTCCCTCGTATAGAGCAGGTCATTCGCTATCACCTTAAAATCCTTGGTTTCCTGTGCTGACAGATTTCGGCTGTAGCCGGCCGCTAGAACGACCTTGCCGTTATTTCGAATGGCCTCGGCCAAAGCCGAGTCTGCTTGCGTATCTGGCCCCTGATCACTGAAGATGATGTCAAAAACGACGGCCTTGACACCATCCGCAGTGAGACGATCCAAAAGTTTCGCATGAATTGAGCGGTCCCACGGCTTGTCTTGTGACTGGCCAAGATATTGGGTCGAAGAATCATCGAGATAGATGACACAAACTTCGGAATCCGGCAGCTTCGCGTGGCTTAAAGGCCACCACAGATACGAAGAGTCATAACTGGCATACTTCAGCCGCTCATTCAGTGGGGTGTCCAGGGTCAACGCTCCAAAACCCAGGAGCAAAACCAGAAGACTGCCGACGGATGCTGCGCGCTTCTGGTTTAACCAACTCTGCTTCGGGCTGGTGCCGTTTGCCTCTTTTGAGTCAGGCATAAAATTGGGGATTTGGGGGCCGGATTTGTTCAACATCATCTCTCTAATGCCGCCGCCCGGAGTTCCGGCCACTTCTGCAAGCGCCGCAGCAGCGCCTGATGCGACATCCCTAGCTTGGCCGCGGCCCGGCGAATAAACCCTCGCTCTTCATTCAACGTCCGGTTGATCAACTGATATTCCTGTTCTTCAATCGGTGTCAATGATCTGACCTGGACTCGTGGGTAGTCTGGCACAGAGGCCGCGACAGGAGCGCCATAGGCTTTACGGGTCCACACGGGATCCATCTCCAGCCAGTGGGATTGGGGTGGAGTTTGCAGCAAAGAACGTTCAACAATATTGCGCAGTTCCCGCACATTGCCGGGAAAACCGTGGGCTTGCAAAGCGGCGATATCTTCCGGCCTGGGGAAAGGTTTTTGGCGTTGATATTTGCGGGAGATTGATTCGAGCAGCACCTCGATCAAAGTACTCAAATCTTCCTTTCGATCGCGCAATGGCGGGATATGGATATTGAAAACGTCCAGCCGATACCACAAGTCAGCTCGGAAGCGCTCTTGTTGCACTTCGGTTTCAAGCAGTTTGTTTGTGGCCGCAATGATCCGCCCGTTAAAATGCAGGCTGGTGACACTGCCGAGACGGCGATATTCGCGTGTCTCCAGGAACTGAAGCAGTTTCGCCTGCAGAGCCAAAGGAATTTCCGCAATCTCATCCAGGAACAGGGTGCCCCCTTGGGCGGCTTCGACCAAACCGACCCGGTTTTGGTGCGCTCCGGTGTAAGCACCCTTCTGCGCACCGAACAATTCCGCCTCGAACATGTCCGCAGGCAACGCGGAGCAATTCAGCGAGATCATCGGGGGGGAAGATTCGGTGTTCTGAAAAGTCAACTGGTGAATCACTCGTGCAATCAGATCCTTGCCAACGCCGGTTTCCCCCGTCAACAGAATCGTGGTCGCCGCATTTGCCGCCGCCTGTCGCACGAGACGGCGCAATGATTTCATGCCGGGCGAAAAATCCACAAGGCCGAAGTCCTGGAGACTCGCCTGGGTTGTGCGGGCACTGATGACTGCCCGTCGCAAACATTCCAGGAACCGGTGCAGATCAATGGGCTTCGTCTGGTAATCGAAAAGACCTGCACGCGTCAGTTCCACCGCCATCGAAATCTCCGGGACGCCAGTGAGCATGATGCAGGGTGCAAACACGCCCTTCTCCCGGAGGTGCGAGAAGAAGGAGCTGCCAGTCCCATCGGGCAGTTGATAGTCGAGAACATAAATATCAAATTGGGCGCCGTCCGCAGTGGACTTTGCCGCTTGGACTGAACCCACAATCGAAGGTTCACCCCCTTCAGATCTCACCGCAGCTGCCAGTGTTTCCGCGGAGGCATGGTCGTCTTCAAGAATCAAACTCTTGAATCCGGGCGCGTGCCCAATTTGGCCGTCTTGCTCTTCTTGTTTCGTATTCATCTGTGGCGGCAGGAGGCTGCCGACAAAGGAAGCCGTTGCAAGAAACGGACCAAGTGGTCCGCAATCGGAGTACAAGGCTGGAAGTTCGAAGCGAAACCGTGTCTAAGGTCCAGTTACTGCGCGGTAAAACTGGCAAGGAATGGCGCGGCTATTCGTATCGCTATAGTCCCAGACACCCGTAGGAAGAGAGTTTGTGGCTATTGGATTCCAGGTCACCAGGTTGGTGGAAGCCTGTAGCACCACTGAAACATTGGATATGCCTAAAATATGGACGTTCACGCAACCCGTGTTGTCGAAACTCAGACCGGAGCACTGGGTTGGTGCGGACACGAGAACGTCCGCTGCCTGGCTGGTAGCCGTGCCGATCTTATTCGCCACTGTCGCGTAATATTCTCCCGACAAGGACTGTTGAAAATTCGTGATCAATAAACTGCTGTTGGTTGCGACCGCAATCGGGGTGGAATTGAAATACCATTGGAACCTTGGCGCAGGTGCCCCGGTGGCGGCGACCTGCAACGTCACTTTCCCGCCGGACACTCCGGCCTGGCTTCGCGGTTGAGAAACAACGGTCGGAGCATTGCCCAGAGTGATGTTTAAATAAACGTTGCCTTGAGCGCCGTTTACACCATCAACCTGTATGTAATACCTCGTTCCTCCCGTGGCAGAGAAGATCACTTTGCTCCATTTGATGCCGGTAGCCGCATCGTTATTGCAGTCCACATTTGTGAGCGAGGCGTAGTCCGTGCCTGGCCCGATGTAAACTCCGAGAACCGTATCAAAGGAACTGGCTTCAGTGTCAATCTCCATGGTGCCGGTCGCTGGCGCGTCGTAAGCAAACCACATCGAGGCGCCGCCATGCACGCCGCAAGGGTCCGGCTCGCCCGGCTCTTTCGTGGCGCCAGTGGTGTTGAAGATTTGGGTGGTTGTATAACCCCGCGAATCCGTGGCGGCTGCCTTGTGTATGTTGTGCATGGACTTGGCAGATTGCAGGGACGGTGCTCCGATAAGTGGGATAATTCCAGACAAGTGGCCGATCAAATCACCAAACTTGTCATACGCCTCAACATCGCGATTTACGATTCCATCACTGACATTGATCTGGAGCGAAAAGGTTTGCGAGAGCACCTCGAGGCCCAGCGCCATCACCCGTACTTGATACACGCCAACGTTCTCTGGTTGAACATTCGCAATCTGGAGCGAATTGGTTTGCGCGCCGGGAATGGGTTGTCCGTTGAAGTACCATTGGAAGGTGGCCAGCAGATTGTCCACAGTGACGGCGTAAGCGACCGGTTCACCAGCCCCCACAGTTTGATCGCCGCTGGACGCGATGATGACGGGCTGCATGGTGCTCGAGATTTGAAGGTTCCAGTTCAAAGTAAATATGCCGGCCGCAGCATTGAAGCCGTCGATGGCAATTTCGTACTCGGTGTCGGCGATGGCATTGAACCGCACCTGGCTGGTGAAATTTCCGCCACTGTCGTCATCGGCGGCGACGGCTTGCAGGTTGGTGAGCGCGGTGCCGGTATAAACGGCCAGCACCGTGTCAAAGCTGCTGCCTATCGTGTTAAAGGTGGCAATGCCCGTGGCGGGCGCACGCCAGGCGATCCACATCGAATGGCCGCCGCGTTTGCCGTCGTGAAGCGGTTCGCCAGGTTGTACTGTGGCCAGCAGGTTGACGCCTGCCTCGGTGTCGGCCAGGGCGGTTGTCACTTGACGGCCCTCAAAGTAATCCGCGAACCAGGTCGGAATGAGCTTCTGCGAAATATTCGCGTTGTCGCTGATCGCGCTGCCCGCCATGTTCGTGACCACCACGCGATAGTAGATCGGAAGAGCACACGTCTGAACTCCAGTCAC
>OCZU010003149.1_pt1 | contig 10433 bp, 5 predicted proteins | sample 1539001 | NCBI WGS metagenome assembly OCZU01 (sample SAMEA3539306, study PRJEB22396) | soil metagenome | biome: tundra; feature: field; material: soil | place: USA | collected 2010-05 | depth 0.15 m | reverse complement strand
GGCGGCGAGAACGAAAACAGCAGCAATGCGGCTCATAGGGGGATTCTACAGAATGGCGGCGGGTTCGCCTGCAAAATGAATAAGCGGCAGAATTAAATTCCTCTGATGGGCCTTTCATTCTCTATGAATACCTGATGCGGTCGTCTTCGTAGAAGCTTTCCCGCTCCGTTGCCTCTGCGGGAAGGATCGGCAAACGCTCCGATCCCGAAGTCATGACCTTCATCATCCTTTCCACATCGCTGGGTGTTAATCTCCCCGAACCGGGTGCGTAGAGTGGGAGAACCTCACGCAGAAACTCACTTGCGTATTGCTCTGGCGAAATGCTCTCACGGTCAGCCAGAGCCTTCAGGCGGGCTTCGGTCTCCGTGTCAAGCTCAACCAAAATCGTCATGGCAACCTCCCAGTGCTTCTATTATCTCTTTAGAATTGCGGGAAATAGTAATCTTGGCTTGGAATCTGGCGCAAACATCGAGGGGAAAACGTCATAAAGGGCCCAGCGACGACGAAAAGCAACCGCAGATCCTTCGACTCGCTGCGCTCGCTCAGGATGACAACTCTTGGTTGAGTTGGAAGAATCACCGGGACACGAAACAAGCGGCGAAAGTTAGGATACTCACACCGCTTGGCTTGATGAAATTGCTGCGTCCTGCAACCGCTCAAATCTCCAGAATAATCGGCATAATCATTGGCCGCCGTCCCGTAGTCTTTTGGATCAGCCGCTTCAACTCGACGCGCACCTTTTCCTTGACCATGCCGTAGTCCGTCTTTTCCTCGCCACTCAGCCCATCCAGCGTTTTCAGGACAGCTTCGCGCGCCTGGTCGGTGATGTCCGCGCCGCCAAAGCCGCGCATCACCACCTCTGGCGAGCGCTCCACCTTGCCCGTGCGCTTGTTGATAGCCAGCACGGCCAGCACGATTCCGTCTTCTGAAAGAATGCGCCGGTCGCGAATAACCAGGTCTTCCACCACATCGATCGTTGAACCGGAATCGATGAGGATGCGCCCGGCAGTTACCTTGTCTTTCTTGCGCGCGTCGTCTTTGTCCAGTTCCAAAACGTCGCCGTCTTCAATCACGATGGAGTGCTCCACAGCACCGGTCTCCATCGCCAGTCCGGCGTGGCGAACCAGAAGGCGGTAGTCGCCATGGACAGGAATGAAATATTTGGGCCGCACCAGGTTGATGAGCAAGCGCATCTCTTCCTGGCTGCCGTGGCCGCTTACGTGAATCAGGCCATTCGAGCCGTCGTCGCAGATGACGTTGGCGTCGCGGCGATAAAGGTGGTCGATCACGCGGAAGATACTCTTTTCGTTGCCGGGAATGATGCGTGAACTGAGGATTACGGTGTCGCCGGGATCGATTTTGGCATGCTTGTGATTGTCCACCGCGGCACGGCTCAGCGCGCTCATCGGCTCGCCCTGGGTGCCGCTGATAAGGATGAGCAACTGCTCCGGCGAGAAGTCGCGCATCTGGCCGGGATTGATGACCAGCCCCTGTGGAATCTCGATGTAGCCCAGGTCCTGCGCGATCTCCGAACTCTCCATCATCGAGCGGCCGATAATGGCAACTTTGCGCGCGTGCTTGCGCGCCAGCTCCAGAGCAATCCGGATCCGGTAGATGGATGAAGAGAAGCAACTGAAGAACAGCTTCTTTTTCGCCTGCGAAAAAACCTCATCCAGGCGGGGAATTACCGCCCGTTCGCCCGGCGTGTAGCCAGACCGCTCAACATTGGTCGAGTCCTGCAGCAAGGCCAGCACGCCGCGCTTGCCATATTCGGCAAATGTGTGCAGATCGAAAGCCTTGTCATCGAGCGGCGCCAGGTCGATTTTGAAGTCGCCGGTATGGATGACGATTCCCACCGGGGTCTCAATGGCCAAAGCCACGCAGTCCACCAGCGAGTGAGTCACGCGGATCGGCTCAATGGTGAACGGCCCGATAGTGAACTTCTGCTTGGGTGCGATTTCGATCAGGGTAGTTTCATCCAGCAGATGATTCTCTTCCAGATTGCCCTCGACATAAGCCAGCGTGAACTCGGTGCCGTAGACCGGAACCTTGAGTTCGCTTAGGAACCAGGGCAGGCCGCCGATGTGGTCCTGGTGGCCGTGCGTCAGGATGATCGCCCGAACGTGGGCCTTGTTTTCGATCAGGTAGGTGATATCGGGAACTACGATATCTACGCCAAGTAACTCCGACTCGGGAAACATCAGCCCGGCGTCGATCACGATAATGTCGTCTTCCCAGCGCAGCGCAAGGCAGTTCATTCCAAACTCGCCCAGCCCGCCGAGGGGGATAATTTTCAGTTTTTTCGTTTGCATCGGTCAGTTCTGATGCTAACACCAGTGGGATGAGCCCTGATGCTCAGAATGAACCAGTGCATGAGCGTCCCAATTGCCGGAAGTGCTATAAAGGTCCATCGCAAAAACCGCAGCGCGGGCCAACGCCAAACGGGAAACCCCGGATTGGCGAAAGGTTGACGGTGCGCGTCGTTGTTTCAAAGAGTGAAACAGGCGGTTGCCTTGAGGCGAGCGCGGCTCGCGCGGCGAGTTATTCCATTCGCGAGTTCAGCCAACGCCGGGCAAGCCAAAAGAACATTGATTGTGATGCGGCCAATTCGCCCGAGGCGCGGCTGGCATTTTAAGACAAGCGACAACTAACTGGGTCAAGTAAGGGAGAAGCTATGCGGTCTAGGACACTGGTAATTCTGCTTGCGATCGTCACTTTCTGCTTTAGCGCGGGATTGACTGCGATTGGCGAAAAGCCCGCACGCGCGCTTGGATCGAAAGGCGGCGTCGCGGCCGCCGTCGATGTGCCACTCGATGGCAACGACTGGCGCATGGGTTCGTTTGAATTCGATGCGGGCGTCAAAGCCGGGGCTGATTCGGAGAGCTTCAACGACAGCGCATTCCGCACGGTGACGGTTCCCGGCGACACGCAAATGCAAGCGGGTTTCACCGGTGTCGAGCGATGGTTTGAGACCAAAGACCTGATCGCGGTAAACGCGCACGAATGGTGGTACAGAAAACATTTCCATGCCGGGCCGAAGGTCGCGGGTACGGTGACCCAACTCGTCTTCGACGGCTCGGACTACTTCACCACCGTGTGGCTTAATGGGCAGCTCCTGGGCACGCACGAAGGGACATACACTGGGTTCGCCTTCGACGTGAGCAAGCAACTGCGATTCGGCGCAGACAACATCCTTGCGGTTCAGATTACTCACCCCTGGGTGCCGAAAAACGGGCGCAGCCTGCTCGAGTACCTGAACGGCGACTTCACCATGGCATACCCGGGAAGCGATGTTGTGCTCAAAAAGCCGCCGTACTTTATCGACATGAGCTGGGATGCGCTGCCCGCCCAGGGCAATGCCGCATATGTAATGGGTATCTGGAGAAGCGTCCACCTGCGCACATCGAGCCCGGTGACCATCGACGATCTCCACGTAGAAACCAAATCCATCGCAGCGGACGGAAGCGCGACTCTGCACATTGGCGTCACGCTCAAGAATGCCGGCCCGGACACCGCTTCAAAAACAGTAACGCTGCGCCTCAAGCCCGACAACTTTGATGGCGTCGCGCAAGACCTGCCCCCGCTTGTGCTCACCGCCGCTCCGGGAGAATCCAAGGCAGAGGCCGAGGTACATGTGCCGCAAGCCAAGCTATGGTGGAGCTGGGACAAGGGTCCGCAGAATCTCTATCGACTTGAGGCCTCGACGGCTGCCGGTAAGGGCCAGTGGGGCGACCAGCGCTCGGTCGTCTTTGGCATTCGCACCATCACGCGCGACCCGGACATGGCCTATCGGCTGAACGGCAAAAAGATGTTCATGAAAGCCTCGTGGTTTTCGATGGAAGATTTCTATCGTTCCACGCCAACCGCCGAGAGCTACGAGCGGGATCTGCGGTTGTTTCGCGACGGCAACTTCAATATGCTGGTCAACTTTACGGTGGTTGAAAAGCCGGAATTCTACGATCTGTGCGACCGCCTGGGAATCCTGGATGTAGTCGAGCTTCCCTTCGAGCAGTTCGGTCCACAACAGATTTTGGGAATGGACAACCCGCGCCGAGAACCCTACATGAAGCAGGCCACGTCGCAGGTCCGCCAGATCATCACCGCTCTGCGCAATCACCCCTCCGTCGTGGAGTGGGCGCCCCTGGCCGAGGCGCATGAAAAGGCCGGCGAGTGGAGCAACGGCGTTGACCAGAAGGGCTATGACGATTTCATCGCGCAGATGAAAGCCATTGTTACCGAGCTTGCCCCGGACAGCGTCTTTCACCCCAGCCTGTGCGACCTGGGCGAGCAACACTTTTGGACCGCCGCAGCCGGAATGCTCTGGGCGGGAGAGAGCTATGCGGACCTCTTCGACGCAAAGACAGGCTTTGTTTCGGAGTATGGCGGCATCTCTTTGTCTTCCTATGAAAATCTGGGCAAGTACCTGACTCCCGCGCAGCAGTGGGGAACAAACGCCGGTTTGCCGAAGTGGTTCAATCTGCCCGTGGATACGGCGGCGTACGCATACCTCACCAGCTTCGACAGCAACGGCTTGTACAGCATGTTCTATCGCACCAAGCATTTTATCGATCGGACCCCAAGCTCCGCGGCTGAACTCGTAAGCGATACGCAGCTTTACCAGGGGTTCGTGCTCAACTACGCTGCGCAGGCTTTTCGCCGCAAGAAATACGATCCGGTCAACGGCATCCGCTCATGGAATTTCATGGAGCTCGGGCCGGGCTTCCGCTTCGGCGTTGTGGACTACGACCGTGTACCCAAGACGGCCTACTGGATGATGAAGCGGGCGCAGGCGCCGGTTGCGCTCAGCTTTGCTTACAAGGAATCGCTCGATTCTGAATTGGCGGGGAGCAAATGGTCCGCGCCCGTTTGGCTCATCAACGATACAGACCTCGAGGTTCGCGGCACGGTGCATGCGTCGCTGATTGCGCTGGATGGCAAGAAGGTAGCCGCCGCCGATTTTCCCGCCTCAATCGCCGCCGATGGCAAGGGTTCGGTTGGGGACTTCTCCCTGACCTTGCCCGAGGCGACTGGCGTCTATGTGTTGCGGGCTTCGCTCAGCGGCGCGGACGGCGCAGAGTTGGCCTCGGAAACTTCCTTCATCAAGGTCGTGCCGTCCGCCTTCAAAGGCGCGCATCGCGTCTTGCTCATCGCGCAGTCCAAGTTCGGTTCCCCCATCGCCGCCATGTTGCGCGCCATGGGCCTGGACGTCGATGTGTACGACGAAAACTCGCTCGATGAAATGGGCCGCGAACTTGTCGACGGGCCAACGCTGCGAACCAAGTACGACGTGATCTGGCTGGGATGCTTTGAGTCATTGGCGAAGGTGCTGCCGGCGGAGACCGGAAAAGCGATCGTGGACGCCGTGAAGGCCGGCTCCGGGTTCATTCATACGGGCGGAGACGGCAGCTATCACGGCGGGCTTGGCCATGCAGCAGTGATCGAAGCCACCGCGCTGGACGCGCTTCTCCCAGTGGAAATTCAAGGCCACGCGGACCTGATTTTTGGGCCGCACGGAATGGACGACTCCCTGCCGACTCAGAACATGATTCACGAGATTGCCGCGGGAAGCGATGCCGCAGCGTCCGGTGTTTCGGCGGAGGACCTTGAACTCCTTCGTCACTACGGACTGCTCGGCTTCAACCAGGTAGCCGCACGGTCAGGGTCGCATAACGTACTGACCATCGCCGGACAACCGCTTATGGTTACAGGCACAGCAGGCACAGGCAAGACAATTGCCTTTACCGGCTTCACACTGCCGGTGAGCGTCGCCAGCGCTATGCCGATCGATCAATACCTGGTCGCCGAGCCCCAAGGGCGCGCCCTTTTCGTGCTGTACGCGGATATGCTCGCCAACGTGATGCCGGGCGGCCAGCAGCGTACTACTGACCTGCTCTCAGTACACGAGAAGCCGCTCTTTCAGACTCTCAAGGAGCAGCCGAAGACGGAGCTTGCCGTTACCAAGGTGGAATCGGCGCCCGCCGCCGGGTCCGCCGCCCACACAAAGGTTCGCATCTCGAACAAGGGAAGTTACGCGCATCTGGTTCACATGAGATTCGAATGGCCGGGCGCCGGCATCAAGCCTTTCCTGGCAGAGCTGAGCGATAACGACTTCGAACTGTTGCCCAACGAGTCCAGAGAAATTGAACTCACCTGGCGGACCTCAACCACAACCGCGCACGCTAACGGAACAGTGATTGTGAATGCGGCCAATGCGCCGGAAACACAATTGGCATTCTGAAGGCCTCGAAATTGATGCTGGGTGCCCCATCCTTGCCGCGCGGCAAGGGTGGGATACCTCGAACCTCGATACGCCCCGTACATGAGGAGCGACCGAAACGAGTCGTTGACAGATTGAATGAGTTAAAGACGGCGCCCTTGCCTTTCCGCCAGCGAAACCAGAAGGTTAGTTACCATAACTCCCGGTAGTAACTTATGCAGGTTACCATTTCTCTATTTAATAAGTATCGCACGGTGTGGTCTCATAGTTTTTTGCTTCCACCTTTTCGCCATTGTTACCAAAGCTATCGGAAGCATAGCGTCTAATCAATCGTTCCATCTGTGCCGATGAAGAGTAAAATCTCGCGGGAGAGAAGCAACGTGAGTTAGGCAGGATCGGATGATTGGCCGGGCTGGGCAAAGAACAGCCGCAGCTTACAGCAAGCTCTCAGGTTTTGCTTGAGTAAGTGGAATGGAACCTTGAGATGAAGAACGATTTCGAGCACCCGGTGGCTGTTTTGGGATTGCCCCTGGATTGCCTCTCGACCGACGCCGCGGTTGAGGCCCTGGAACGCTTGGTCCTTTCCGGCGGAACGCATCAAGTGCCTACCGTTAATCTCGACATCTGGCTCAATTCGCAAAACGACCCTCATTTGCATCGCATCATCGCCGGATGCAGCCTGGTGCTTGCGGATGGAATGCCGCTGGTGTGGGCTTCAGGATTGCTGGGGTGTTCTCTGCCGGAACGAGTCACCGGTGTGGATCTCGTCCCCAAACTGGCCGCGCTTTCCGCGCGCAAAGGATACGGGATCTTTTTGCTTGGCGGCCGGCAAGGAGTAGCCGAGCGGGCGGCGCGGATGTTGGAGCGCGACAACCCGGGAGTTCGCATTGTGGGCACCTATGCGCCCCCCGAGGAAGACCTGATCCGGATGGATCACAGTGAAATTCTGAACCGGATTCACGCCGCCAAGCCCGATATTCTCCTGGTCGCTTTTGGAAATCCCAAGCAGGAAAAGTGGATCTGGATGCATCTCAAGCGGTTGGGCGTTCCGGTATCGATGGGCGTGGGCGGGAGCTTCGACATTCTGGTGGGCGACGTGCGCCGCGCGCCGCAGTGGATTCAACGATGCGGCTTCGAGTGGGCGATGCGTTGTGTGCAGGAGCCTGCGCGCCTGGCGCCGCGGTACTTGCGGGACTTTGTGGGGTTGGCCAGGCGGTTGCCCTTGGCGCTTTTGGCTGCCTGGAGTCAGCGGCCTTACTTGGGACAATCCACTGTTACCTCCATTAGCACTCCCGGCGCAATCCACGTCTATGTGCATGGCAAACTGGGAAGCGAAGTTGCGCCTGCCCTGCAAGAGGCCGTATCTGCCGGCATTGGCAACGGGCTTGTAACGGTTGTCCATCTGCAGGCCGTGAAACAAATCACCACGTCGGGTCTCGGGGTTTTGATGTCGTTGCGGCGCCAACTGCTGGAGTGCGGCCTGTCCCTGCAATTGGCCGGCCTGAATTTGCGGCAGCGTTTTTTGCTTCATGCTTGGTGCGCGCAACCGTTGTTTGACGATTGGTATCCGGTGAGCGCGCAGGGCAGCTCGCTGGCATTGGAAGCCGAAGCCGCAGCGAGTATTGGCATGACCGCAGAGCAGGACGCGGCTTCCACGCAGACCCGCTCCCGTGGATAGGGCCGCGCCGCCGCTGTCTCCGATGAGGACGCAATGAACGTTATCATCCTCATCCCGGCTCTGGCCTGCTGGTTGGTGCTGGCCAGGGGATCGATTCGGCAGGCATTTATCTATGTCTACCTGCCGGCGATTCTGTTGCTGCCCCATTACTATGTTTTCCGTCCCCCTCACATGCCGCCCCTCGCTTTCAGCGAAGCGGCCATTCTGCCTTTGGGCATAGCTATGTTTGCCACCGAACTGCGACGCTGGCGGCTGCAGTGGATGGACCTGTGGGTCCTCCTGTTTGCCTTGGCAGCCGCCGCTTCTGAAGGCCTGAGCGCCCAGTTGGCCTACGGGAATTGGGTACGGCTGTTTACGGCGGACTCGACGGCTTCCACAATACTCACATACAACATCAACAACGGCATATTCCAGTTCTTTACCGGACTTACAACGATCATCCTGCCTTACATGGTGGGGAAGTTGCTGATAGAGGGTGGAGAGATCGGCGGTGTCCCGGTTAGAAAAGTGTTTGTCCGCCGTATGGTCATGATGTTGGCTGTTGTGGCAGCGATCAGTGTCTTCGACTTTCTCACCGGCACCAGCAGTTGGCAGCGTGTGTTCGGACATGTTTTCCCCGGCCAGGAGGTGGATTGGCCGCAGCAGGTTCGTTGGGGTTTCGGGCGCATCGCCGGACCCTTTGCCCATGCCATTCTGGCCGGTATGGTTTTCCTCACAGGACTGTTCTATTGCCTGTGGCTGCGCATGGCGGACCCGAAGTGGGGCACGCGGAGAGTGCTGAGTGGCCTGCCGCTGACCCAGCGGGGGCTGGGACTGGCCGGGGTCTTTGCCGGTCTGCTGATGACACAGTCGCGCGGGCCGTGGCTGGGGGTTGCTCTATCGCTGCTCCTGGCCCTGCTGGTGCGTGTTTTCTCGGTGCGCAAGGCGGCGGTGGCATTTGTCGTGCTTCTGGCGGTATTGGGTTCCATGGCCTTTGTTGTTGGAGATAAGTACACCATAGGATCGCGCGACGAGGCGACCAGCGAGGCACAGTCGAGCGCCATTTATCGAAGGCAATTGTTGCAGAGTTACACCCCGCTGGTGAAGGAGCGCATGGCCTTCGGCTGGGGCATCAGCGACTACCCGGCGGCAAACGGACAAAGGTCAATCGACAACCAGTTCCTGATGCTGGCCGTGACCCAGGGCTTTGTAGGTATGGGGTTGTTTCTCATCATCGCCGTCGGTAGCGGCATCCGCCTCGTGCAAATGGCCGCGCGGCCCATGTTGCCTGAGGATCGCATGCTGGTTTATGCCCACATGGCGGTGCTGATAGGATTGATGACCACGCTCACAACTGTTTATATGGGAGAGCAAGTGGTCATGGTGTTTTTCCTTCTCATTGGCTGGGTGCAGGGCATGAATCCGGCGCGGGTCCAGGCGCGAGTCGCGGGTACGGTTGCACCCCAGTTCAGGTTCCGGCGGGTATTGAGTTAGAACCTTTCCATAGTTAGAGAGACATTGATGCAGCATTGGGCAATCACGGCGCTGGCTGTGGCGTTGGCGGTCTTTACCGCCCCGCTGTTTTTTGACCTTGCGCTGGCCATCGTGGGCAACCTGTTTCCGGCCCGCGGGCCGCAAGCCGATGCAAAACTGAACATTCGCCTTGCCGTGGTGGTGCCGGCGCACGACGAAGAAGCGATGATTGCGCGGACAGTTGCGTCGATTCGCGCTGCGGATCTGGCCGTGCCGGTGTTTGTTGTGGCGCACAACTGCACCGACGCCACTGGCGAGGTAGCGGCGAAGGCCGGCGCTCAGGTGCTGGAGTTGAATGACCCCGCGCTCCGAGGAAAAGCAGCAGCGTTGCGCGCGGGCTTCGCCGCTGCGCTCGAGGCGGGGGCCAACGCATTGCTCGTCATCGATGCGGACTCGGTGGTGAGCGCGAACCTTATCGCGGCCACCCGCAAGGCCATGGAAGCGGGCGCCGAGGCCACGCAGTGCCGATATGAATTGGAGATCTCCGCAGCAACCGGTGCGCGCGGCCGGCTGCGGGCGCTTGCATTTCGCGGCATGAACGTGTTGCGGGCGGCCGGAAGAGCGGGCCTGGGCTTCTCAGCCGGCGTCTTTGGAAACGGATTTGGTTTGACCGCATCGACCCTGAATAGCGTCCCGTTTGCCGCCGACAGTATTGCCGAAGACCTCGAGTACCACGTCCGGCTGGTCTCGAGCGGCCTGCGGGTCCATTGGCTTGAAGACGCCTTCGTCCACGCTCCCCTGGCGTCGGCGGGCCGTGCGCAGGCAGCACAGGAATCCCGCTGGGAAGGTGGGCGGCTGGGCGTAGCGAGACGCTCGACGGGACGATTGCTGGCCGCAATTTTGCGCGGCAACTGGCGCGCGCTGGAGACGCTGGCCGAGGTCTGGAGCCTGCCGCTGTCGCGCGGAATTCTGGCTTTGCTGTTGGCAGCCGCGGTGCCCGTGTTTTGGCTGCAAATGTATGCCGTGGCCTGCTTGGCTATCGCGGTCATCTACGTGCTTGAAGCGGCCCTGCTGGGCCAAGAGCCT
>OCZU010003147.1_pt1 | contig 10435 bp, 10 predicted proteins | sample 1539001 | NCBI WGS metagenome assembly OCZU01 (sample SAMEA3539306, study PRJEB22396) | soil metagenome | biome: tundra; feature: field; material: soil | place: USA | collected 2010-05 | depth 0.15 m | reverse complement strand
CGCGGTCCAGTACCTCGCCGGCGAGGCCGGTATCCGGCAGTTCCTCGACATCGGCGCCGGCCTGCCGACCAACGAGAACACCCACCAGATAGCCCAGGAGATCGCACCCGAGTCCCGGATCGTCTACGTGGACAACGACCCTGTCGTTCGGGCCCACGCCCGAGCGCTGCTGACCAGCACCACCGAGGGCGCCACCGGCTACGTCCAGGCCGACGCCCGGGACACCAGCACGATCTTGCGCGAGGCCGCTCGGACGCTCGATCTCAGCCAGCCCCTGGCCGTCATGATGCTCGGGCTCCTGCACTACATCCCCGACGCCGACCGCCCGCTCCAGATCGTCTCCCGGCTCATGGACGGCGTCGCCCCGGGCAGTTACCTGGCCATTTCCGAGGCCACCCGCGACATCGACACGCACAGCATCACCGAGTCCGCCGCGCGGTTTAATGCGCGGCGGGTGGCGGCCCCGTTCACCCCCCGCACCCGCGCGGAGATCGCCCGCTACTTCAGCGGCCTGGACCTCGTCGCCCCCGGCCTGGTGCCCCTCCCGCAATGGCGCGGGATGGCCAGCGCTGCGCAGCAGATACCGGCCTACGCCGCCATCGCCCGCAAGCGGCCCAGGGAACTGTCTCCGCCGTGACGGCGGTCAGTCCGCCCAGCCCGGCCGGACCAGCCCGGTCTGGTAGGCGAAGACGACCAGCTGGGCACGGTCCCGGGCGCCGAGCTTGGTCATCGCCCGGGCCGCGTGCGTCTTCACCGTCGACGGGCTCACGTAGATCTTGCGGGAGATCTCCTCGTTGGACAGGCCCGAGGCGATGAGCGTCACAACCTCGCGTTCCCGCGCCGTCAGCGAGCTCAGGCCGGGAATGCGGTGCGCCTCGCGGGTGTGGGCGGCGAACTCGGCGATCAGGCGCCTGGTGACCGTGGGGGACAGCAGCGCGTCCCCACCGGCCACCACCCGGACCGCGCGGATAAGCTCCGCGGCGTCGGTGTCCTTGACCAGGAACCCGGCGGCGCCGGCCCGTACCCCCTCGAACACGTACTCGTCTACCTCGAAGGTGGTGAGGATGACGACGTGGACCGAGGCGAGCTCCTGGCTCGCCGCGATGCGCCGGGTGGCCTCGATGCCGTCGAGCCGCGGCATGCGGATGTCCATCAGCAGCACGTCCGGCGTGCACCGGGCGGCGAGCCGCACCGCCTGCTCCCCGTCGGCGGCCTCCCCGACCACCTCGATGTCATCCTCGGCGTCGAGCAGCGCGGCGAACCCGGCCCGGACCAGTTCCTGATCGTCGGCCAGCGCCACCCGGATCACCGTCCGGCCTCCGGCCGCGGCAGCCACGCCCAGATCCCGAATCCGCCTTCCGGCCGGGGGCCCGCCCGGAGCGTGCCGCCGAGTGCGGCCGCCCGCTCAGTCATTCCAGCGATGCCGTTTCCCGAACCGGGTGCTGAGCCGTTGGCCTGGGCCAGAGACCCGGGCTTACCGTCGTCGCTAACCTCGACCTCCAGCCCATGCTCGCCGTAGCCGAGCCGCACGCGAGCGTTCGCGCCCCCGGAGTGGCGGGCGCTGTTGGTGAGAGCCTCCTGGACGATCCGGTACGCGGCCAGGTCGACGTCGACCGGCAGCGCGGTCCGGTGGCCGTCCTCCTCGACGCGGACGTGCAGCCCGGCCGCCGCCGCGGTGTCCACCAGGTCGCCGAGACGGGCCAGCCCGGGAGCCGGCGCCCGCGGCGCGTGCTCGTCGACATCCCGCAGCACGCCGAGCACGGAGCGGAGCTCGACCAGCGCCTGCCTGCTCACATCGTTGATGGTCGTCAGCGCCGAGCGGGCCCGTTCCGGCTGGCGGTCCATCAGGTGCAGCGCCGTGTTCGCCTGAACGTTGATGACCGAGATGTTGTGGGCCACGACGTCATGCAGGTCCCGCGCCATCCGCATGCGTTCCTCGCTGGCCCGCCGACGAAGTTCCTCCGCCCGGCTGCGCTCCAGGGCGGCGGCCCGCTGGCTCCGGATCCTGATCAGCTCGGCGACACCCAGCAGGAAGATCAGCCCGGCGGCCAGGCTGAGCGCGAACACCACGGAGGTGTGGCCATGCTGGCCGATCAGCCAGGGCGGCCATACGGACACGGTGTAGCCGATGACCAGGGAGGCGATCGCCGCCGTCCGCTTCCTGGCCAGCACCGCGTTGACAAAGGCCACGATCAGCGCGAACCAGATCATGCTGGCGTGTCCCGCTCCCGCCCCCAGTGTGGTGGCGAGGGTGACAGCCAGGACACCGACCGGGTAGCGCCGCCGGGCGATCAGCGACGCGCCGCCCACGGCGAGCAGGACGTAGGCCAGGGTGGTGACGGGAGGGTGGCCAGGGTGCCGGGGCGCTGCCGCGTAGTTGCCGCCGACCTGGGCGGCGGTCACCGCCACCGCTATCGCGGCGTCGACGGCCCAGCGCCACGCGGCCGTGCCGCGCGGGCTGCCTCCGCGCCCACGCGACCGGTGTCCAGGCAGGTCAAGTTCGTTCATCACTGCCAATGACGGTACGCGTCCCGGCGCGGGGAGACATCGGCTCCGCGGCGGACATCTGAGCGCGGCCGCATACGTCAGAAGGCGCATTATGCCGCCGCGCTCTACCACAGCAGACGACCTGAGACGGGCCGTCTGGCCGACGACACGGCCGGGTCCCGGCCGGCAGGCTGGAGGCAGCGTTCGGCCAGACGTATCGGCAACCGGCCCGCATGAGATGCGGGCGCCAGGACGGGAGAGACCATGCCAGTGATCGAGGTACGCGGCCTGACCAAGCGATTCGGGCCGGTGCTGGCGGTAGACCAGCTGAGCTTCGAGGTTGAGCCCGGCACGGTCGTCGGCTTCCTGGGCCCGAACGGTGCCGGGAAGACCACCACGCTGCGGATGCTGCTCGGCCTGGTGCGGCCGGATGCGGGCACCGCGACCATCAACGGGCAGGTCTACCGGGATCTGGCCGAACCGCTGCGCCAGGTCGGCGCGGTGCTGGAGGCGTCCAGCTTCCATCCGGGCCGGACCGCCGTTAGTCACCTGCGGGTCCAGGCCATGGCAGGCCAGGCCGACCCAACGCGGATCGGCGAAGTGCTCCGGCTCGTCGACCTCACCGGCGCCGCCGACCAGCGGGTCGGCGGATTCTCGCTTGGCATGCGCCAGCGCCTTGGCCTGGCCACGGCGCTGCTCACCGATCCCGAGGTGCTGATCCTGGACGAACCGGCCAACGGCCTGGATCCAGAAGGAGTCCGCTGGCTGCGGGATCTGCTGCGCGGCCTGGCCGCCGAGGGCTGCACGGTCCTGGTGTCCAGCCACATCCTGGCCGAGGTCGCCCAGACGGTCGACTCGGTGGTGATACTCGACCGCGGCCATCTGGTCACCCAGTCCTCGCTGGCGGAACTGACCGCGGGCGCGGATCTGGAAGACGTGTTCCTCAGGCTCACTGCCGCGCCGGCCAGCGAGGTGCCGAGATGACCCGGCTGATCCGCGTGGAACTGCTTAAGCTCCGCACTACCCGGCTGAGCTACGGCCTGCTGGCCACCGCGGCCGGACTGACGGTGCTCTTCGCGGTGCTGGAAGCGTCCCGGGCCGGCGCGGGAAAGTCAGTCGGGCCGCTGTACACCGCGTCCGGTCTCAACGCGGTGATCACGGGCGGCGTGTGGGCGCTGCTGCTGGCCGCGATCCTGGGGGTCACGGTGTCCAGCGGCGAGTTCCGTCACTCCACCGCCACGCTCACCTACCTCGCCACACCGCGCCGGGGCCGGGTGCTGGCGGCCAAGGCGGTCGCCGCCGCCTGGGCCGGCGCCGTGTTCGGCCTGGTTGGCTACGTCTTCGCCGCCGGTGTCGGGCTGGCCTTCGTGGCCGCGCACGGATACCACCTGCCGGTCGGCGCCGTCACGATGGTCCGCTACGCGTTCGGGCACGTCATCGGCGCGGCCCTGATGGCCGCGATCGGGGCCGCCCTGGGATCGCTCATCCGGTCCCAGCTGGCGGCGGTCATCGGCGTCTTCGTCGAGGCGATTGTGATCGAGTCCCTCGTTGGCGGCTTGTTCCACTCTGCTGCGCCCTATCTGCCCTATACGGCCGCCACGACCCTGGCCGGATCGGAGCTCGGCGGCGCCGCGTTCGGCCCCGCCCACGGCGCGTCCACCACTGCGACCGCGCTCCCCTTCGCGGCGGCCACAGCGCTGCTCGCGGGCGTGGCTATCCTGGTCGCTGTGGTGGCCGCTCGCACGACGGTGCCGCGAGATGTCACCTGATCAGGAGGCGGCCATGGCGCTCAGCGGGCACGTCATCGAGAACCCGCTCAGCGGTGAGCAGATCACGATCCGCGCGACGGCTAGCCAGACCGGAGGCGGGGAGACAGGCGGCGGGGAGACAGGCGGCGGGGTGCTCGAGTGGGAGCTCCTGCTCGCCCCCGGCGGCCGGGTGCCGAGCAGCCATGCCCATCCCGAGCAGGAGGAGTGCTTCACCGTGCTCGGGGGCCAGATGAGGTTCCGGGTCGCGGGCCGGCGGGTGACCGCCGGCCCCGGCGACACCGTGCGGGTCCCGCCCGGCACGGTGCATCACTTCGCCAACGCCGGAAACGTGCCCGCGCGGGTCGCGGTGCAGACCAGGCCCGCGCTGAATATGGCGGAGCTGCTGGAAACCGCCGCGGCGATGGCCCAGGATCAGCACGCGGCGGCCCGCAGGCTGCCCAGCGTGCTCGACCTGGCGCTGTTCATGCGCGATTTCGAGCGGGAGGTCCGGGCGCCATATCTCCCGGCCGCGGCGGTCCGCGCCGTCATCCGCCCGCTCTCCTGGCTGGCCAGGCGGTGCGGGCTGGACGGGCGCTACCGGCGCCTGCGGGCACCTGATGCGGGTAGATGAACGCGATCGAGGTCACTCATCTGGTTAAGCGCTACCGGGCAGCGCCGCGCAACGCGGTGGACGACATCAGCTTCGACGTCCCGGAGGGCCAGCTGTTCTGCCTGCTCGGGCCCAACGGCGCGGGGAAGACGACCACGGTGTCCATCCTGACCACGACCCTCGCCCCGACCTCGGGCCAGGTCCGGATCGCCGGCCGGGACCTGGCGACGGAGCAGGCGAGGGTCCGCAGGGAGCTCGGCATCGTCTTCCAGCAGCCCTCGCTCGACCTCAACCTGACCGCGGAGGAGAACATCAGGCTGCACGCGGTGCTCTACGGGCTCTACCCCTGGCGGCCGCTGTACCGCCTGATGCCGGCCGGCTACCGGAGCCAGGTGCAGGAGGTGGCCGGCGTTCTGGATCTTTCTGACATCCTGGGGCAGCGTGCGCGCGCCCTGTCTGGGGGACTGCGGCGCAGGCTGGAGATCGTCCGCGCACTCATGCACCGGCCCCGGGTGCTTTTCCTCGATGAGCCAACCGCTGGCCTCGACCCGGAGAGCAGGCGCAGCCTGTGGGCCTACCTGCGGCAGGCCAGGGCCGGCCTGGGGACCACGGTGTTTCTCACGACCCACTACCTGGAGGAGGCGGAGGCCGCCGACGCGCTGTGCGTCCTGGCCAGGGGCCGGATCATCGAGCGCGGTAGCCCGGCCGAGGTCAAGGCGCGCCAGCTGAGCCCGGAGCTCGTGATCGACGCCAGGGACCGGGCCGGGCTGCGCCGCGAGCTCGACGCGCTCGGCCTGCGGGTCGCTGAAGGCGAGCAGGGCGGCCCGCTGCGGGTACCCCTCAACGGGCGCAGCGCACAGGGCATCGTTGCCGCGATAGGGGCCGAGCTGACCCGGTTCCAAATCGCCGAACCGACGCTGGAGGACGCCTACCTGCTGCTTCTTGAGCGGTCCGGACCGAGGGCGCCCGGGACTATGCGCGCACCGACCCCATGAGCGTACCGATCCCATGAGCGAACCACGGGCAGGCACGGAATCCGCCCCGGCGCTGGCCGGCCTGGCGCATGAGCTGTCCGGGGTGGCGGTCATCGCCCAGCGCGACGTGACCAAGCTGCTGCGCGACCGGCCCAGGCTGGCGGTCAACCTGGCGTTCCCTGTCCTGCTCATCGGGGGCCTGGGCAGCATCCTGCAGCCGACCGTGGGCCGGGTCACCGGCCTGAACGCCGTGACGCTCGCGTTCACCGGGGTGCTCGCGGCCAGCCTCTTCCAGTCCGCGGCCGCGGGCATGATCTCGATCGTCGAGGACCGGGAGACCGACTTCTCCCGCGAGCTGTTCGTCACCCCAGTCTCCCGGCTGACCCTGGTCACCGGCAAGGTGGCCGGGGAGACCCTGGTCGCGTTCTGCCAGGGGGTTTTCATTGTCGGGTTCGCGGTGGCGTTCGGCGTCCGGATGTCGCCGGGGCAGCTGGCGGCGCTGCTGGCGCCGGGCCTGGCCTGCTGCCTGCTCGGCGGTGCGTTCGGGCTGGCCACGATCGCCGCGCTGCCGAACCAGCGCTCGGCCATGCAGATCTTCCAGTTCCTGATCATCCCGCAGTACGTGCTCGGCGGCGTTCTGGTGCCGCTGCGCGGGACCGCGTGGTACCTGGACGTGCTCGCGCACCTGATGCCGATGCGCTACGTGGTCGAGCTGACCCGGGCCGCGTTCTACGCCGGGACGCCGGGCTACCGCCAGGTGGTGTCCGGCAGCCCGCTGCTTGACGCGGTGGTAACCGGGGCCCTGTTCGTCGTTCTCATGATCACGGGGGCGGCGGTGTTCGGCTACCGGGAGCGGACCCGCTGAGACGCGCCTGCCTGGCCGGGCCCGCTGGTCAGGCGCTCTCCAGGACGCGTGCGAAGGCGCGCAGGTACCGGGGATCGCCCTGCCGCTCGCGCAGCAGCCAGTATTCAGCCCCCCAGAACAGGTACCCATCCATCACGAATCCGCTTTGATTACTCCAACGCATGCACTGGCTGTAGTTCCCGATCAGATCCTCGGGACGGCAGCTGTACATGGCCCGGCCAGCCGGGCTGGGCGGGGTGGTGACCGCCTCCCACGGTTCAGCCTGTACCTCGGCGATCATCAGCCGCCGCCCGTCCTTGGCGGCCCAGTCGAGCAGCCGCTCTCGCCGCCGCTGCTGCCAGCGGGCCCTGCTGCCGTCGAGGTACAGGGTTAGCGGCCCGGCGGCGGCCAGCGCGTGGCGGGGGTAGAAGTCGATGCCGACGATGTCGGCCAGGCGCTGCGCTACCGACAGGGAGTCACCCTGGTCCCTGGTGCGCCACCATTGCTGCAGCCGGACCGGCGTCGAGGTGGGCAGGAAGCCGTTCATCATGACCGGCCGGCCGGGGTCCGCGGCGCGGACCGCGTCCACCTCCGCGCGGACAAAAGCCTCGGACAGGCGCCAGGAATGCTCCATGCCGAGCGGGTCAACCGCCTCGTGCTCGACCTGCCAGGCAGTGATCGAGTCCCGGTCCCGGTACCGCTCCACCACGCGAGTAACGAACGCGGTTCCGGCCTCCAGCAGCCGCCGGTGCTCATCGGGCCTGACCAGGGTGCCTTCGCGGAGCGGGGCATCCAGGTGGTGCGGCGGCACGAAGAACTCCGGGTAGCCGAACGCTTTCACCGGGCCGACGCACATGATGACCCGCTTGCCCGCCCGCTCGGCGGAGTCGAGCTGGCGATCGAGCTCGTCGGGCCGGAAGCTGCCCGGCTCGGGCTCCAGCCGGTTCCAGTAGGCACTGAGCCGGATCAGCTGGAACGGGTAGGCCAGGAGCGCCCGCAGGGCCGCCTCCGGGTCGAGCCCGAGCGCTGCCGCCTGCAGCGGCCGGAAACTGATCCCGACCTGCGCCGGGCCGCGCGGCTCCACCGGCACCTGGCGCCAGCGGTCGGTCAGCGGCCGGGCGGCCCGCTTCAGCCGCAACTCGGTCAGGACCGGCAGCAGCAGGCCTGCCGCTGCCATCGCGCCTGCGGGTCCCGTGCCTGCCGTCACCCGGCGCAGCAGCCTCCCGCCGCTGTGCGACCGCCTCCCGCCGCTGCCGTGCGACCGCCTCCCGGTGCCTGGTTCAGCCCGGCCCGCGTCTGTCTGCTCGGTTCCTGGCATGCGTCCATCATGCTGTCTGGCACGGAGCGCGTCGTCCGCTCTGAGGCTACGGCCGGCTAAACCCTCAGCCGACGCTGCAGCACTCAGACGCTACGCAGCTCAGGCACCACGCAGCTCAGGCGGGGTCGAGTTCCAGTTCCGGGGTGTACCTGCCGTCCAGGGCGGCTACGTTCATCGAGACGCGGCGGGCCAGCGCCTGCTGGCCCGCCGCCCACCGCGCGGGCTCGCCCCGCCACGCGGCCAGCGCCGGATCTACGAGCGCCCGGCCGAAGGAGAACGTCAGCGGCCAGATGTGCGGTCGCCGCTGGATGGCCGCGAGGTTCTCAGTGGCGCGTTCCGGCCGCTGCCCGCCAGACAGAAACGCGACGCCGGCTGTGGTCACGGGCACACCGGCGAGGGCGCCGACGGTGGCCTCGGCCACTTCGACCGCGCCCGCCGAATCTCCCGCCTCGCGGCCCGGAACGACCATGTTCGGCTTGAGCACCATCCCGGCGAGGTCGGCTCCGAAATCGCGCAGTTCACTGAATACCTCGAGCAGCACCAGCGATGTCACCGTGGCGCACTGGGCCAGCGAATGTGGGCCATCCATCAGGACCTCGGGCTCCACGAGGGGGACCAGGCCGGCTTTCTGGCACGCGGTCGCGTACCGCGCGAGAGCGTGCGCGTTCGCCCGGACGGCGAGAGAGGTAGGCGTGCCAACGCCGATCCGCAGCACGGCGCGCCACTTGGCGAAGGCCGCGCCGAGCCCGGCGTACTCGCGGAGCCGGGGGAGCAGTCCGTCCAGGCCCTCGGTCACCGTCTCGCCGGGCGCACCGGCCAGCGGGTGCGTGCCCTGGTCGACCTTGATGCCCGGCAGGATGCCCCGGTCGCGGAGGGCGGCCGGGAACGGCGTGCCGTCGCCCAGCCGCTGATGCAGTGTCTCGTCGCACAGGATGACGCCGCTGATCCCGCTGCTCAGCCCGGGAGCCGTCACCAGCATCTCGCGATAGGCCCGCCGGCTGCGCTCGGTGGGCGCGACGCCGGCCGCACTGAGCCGCGCCGACATAGTGGTGATGCTCTCGTCCGCGGCGAGGATCCCGCGCCCCGGTCCAACCAGGGCAGATGCGACCGATTCCAGACGTTCCATCTGCTGACCGTAGGCGGCCTGCCCGGCCCGGGCATCCCCCGCTGGGTGGAACTCACCGGGTGAGAGGGCCGGCCGCGGCCCCCGCTAGCGCGGTGCTTTATGCCCCTTATAGGGGAACGTAGAGGATCCGAAAACCCGCTCCCCGCCGACCACTCCCGCCGGCTGGCGATCGAGTGGACAGCGCAGCTCTGACCACCAGCCGGGACACCCCCACGACCTTAGCGACAACGAGACCAACCCACTGGCCGCGCGGGCAACCCACCACGGGCGCGCCCGCCCCCCACGAGAAAGCACGCCCGCTAAGCAAGGTGGCCCTGAGGTGCCCCGGATCGGCAGCGTGGCCACCCCCGGAGGGCGGCCGGGAACCGGGGCCGGCGGTTCGATCCGGCATCCAGGCGCGGGACGTGTGATTTGTCATGGCCGGGCCGGGCGGATGTCACCGGGACTGGTGATGGCGGGCACGGGCGGGAATCCTGGTTCGCCGTGATGCTGGACCTGTGAGCCCGGGTTCATCCCGGGACGTGACTGAACGGAGTCTGTGATGAAGAACTCGCAACGCGCTGGATCTCAGGATGATCGTGTCGGTACTGCCCGGATGCGCCGCTGGTGGACCGGGGAGAAGCTCAGCGTGCGCCTGTTCGCGGTGGCGTCCGTTCTTGTCCTGACCGGGACGCTGGTGTGGGATGGGTGGTTCGCGTCCGCTAACCAGAATGCCACGTGGACCCCGGTGCTGGTGACCATCGCCGTCGTCGCCGCAGTTGCCCCGCGGAAGCGGCGGTCCTGGATGTCACGATCCCGTTGACGGGATCTGCCGGCCTGCGGCCGGCCTGGCCGCGGCGAGCCCTCGCGATCGCGGGCGGGTGTCGCGGTGGTCGCGGTCGCTGCGTCCGGCGCTGGTCCCCCTGCCCCTTCATACCCGCTGACCGCGCCGTTTCGGGAGCTGCGGGTGCTGGCGCTGCTGGCCGCGGCCAGCAGCGCCAGGCGTTTGTGCGGTCGTTATGCAGGGGGCGGCTGGGGACAGCGGCTTGGTCCGGCGTCCGGGCGGACTGTGAGGTTTGTCATGGGCGGCTTGGGCGGATGTCACCGGGACTGGTGATGGCGGGCACCGGCGGGCGCGCTGGTCCGGAGGGATGCTGGCTGGCATGGACGACAACGGCGTTATCACGGTCAGGGATCTGCGGCGGCGCTACGGCGGCACGGGTGGCCGGGGTTTTGATGCGGTCCGGGGGGTCACCTTCTCGGTGCGCCGCGGGGAGCTGTTCGCGTTGCTGGGCACCAACGGGGCCGGGAAGACCTCGACGATGGAGCTGCTGGAGGGACTGGCACCC
>OCZU010003146.1_pt1 | contig 10436 bp, 9 predicted proteins | sample 1539001 | NCBI WGS metagenome assembly OCZU01 (sample SAMEA3539306, study PRJEB22396) | soil metagenome | biome: tundra; feature: field; material: soil | place: USA | collected 2010-05 | depth 0.15 m | reverse complement strand
CTGATCGACACGCGTCCCCACCGTTGCCGTGGCCGCAACCCGGGCTGCTACGGCGGAGGTCATGGTCTGATTCGCCAGGGCAGGATCGGTTGGGCTCTGGGCGAGGGCGTGAATGTCGGATTGCAGCTTGGCCAGGGCCCCCACATATTCCTTGTTGGACGCAAGCAGGTACTGATCCGGCAGTTTGTCGGGTGGACCGGGAGGTTCCACGGCCTGAACGGGCTTGAACGGATCGGACACATCGGCTGCCTCGACCCCGGTGTTTTGAGAGACGAACCAGAACATCTCAAGCAGCGGAGAAGTGGGACTGGTCAGCTTCTCTAGTTTCTTGTCCGCATCGTTGAGGTCGCGATACGGAACGACGGACGAGGTCTGCAACACGGTGTGCCACTCGTTGACGAAATCCTGGTAGTAGCGCGTGGTCAGATCCTGCTGCATCTTGGACGGATCGAAGTCCGTAGCCACGGTCTTTCCCAGGACCCATTCCTCGCCCGTCAGGTAGGTGGAGGGCTTCTTGAGCGCGTCGCTGGCGGAAGAAAACCCGCCGCGCGTGAACGCCCCCTTCACCCGGTGGCTGCTCGCAATCACCCCGGCGGCCTTGGCAAACTGATCGTTGAAGCTCAAGTCCTTATTGTTCTGTGAAGCTTTCACCAAAAGTAGCGCGTAGAAGCGCTCAATCCCCGCAAAATTCCTCAGGTAAGATCGCGCCCGCTCAGCGCCATGTTATTGGCGGGATCCACAACCGTTCCGCTGGCGGGATTCTTCAGCGGGACTTCGTATTCCGCCAGATTGCAATCCTGCTGCAGAGCCGCGCCCGCCGGTCCGACGCAGGTTTGGCGCACCAGAGCCGTGGGCACGGTCAGGTTCAACGTGGCACCGGAAACGTCACGCGTTCCGCGATAATCGGCAAAGAAAAACAACCGGTTTTTGAGAATGGGTCCGCCCAGCGACACGCCGAATTGGTTCCGCTTCAACGTCGAGCTCGTAATTTCGGGACTGGGCGCCTCCGAGGCTTGCCCCCAACCGGTCTGCCGTTACTCAAAAAGGCTCCCGTGGAACGTATTAGCCCCAGACTTGGTCTGAACGGTCACCACGCCGGCGGTGGCCTCGCCAAATTCCGCACCATAATTTTGGGTGGTGATTTTCATCTCCCCCACGGCCTCTTGATTCGGATTAATGATGACGATTCCTTCTACCGGGTCACGATTGTCGGTTCCATCCAATTGATAAGCAGTTCCGCTGAAGACTTGGCCGTTCTGATTGAAATATCCAGCCTGTTGCGGGTTCTGCACAACCGAGAGGGTGTTACGCACCGGCACCGCGCCCGGAGCCAGCAGTTGCAGGCGTGACACATTTTGGGCTTCAGGTTGCCCGGGTTGCCCTCCCAGCGGCAAATCGGTGATCTGGTTTTGCGTAAGCACGGTTGCCACGTCCGTCCGATCGATTTTGAGCACGCTCACGTCCGCCGCGCTGCCGGTGACGACTTCGGTCGGACTTGCCGTTTACCAGCTTGGGGTTCACCATCGACGTGTTGTCGGCGTAAACGGTCACGAAGGGATTCTCAAAGGTCTTATACCCGTCCGCTTCGATGCGAAGACTGTAATCGTCGGGCGCGACATCGTTCAGGTCATAGAAGCCCGAACTATCCGTGACCGTGCGGAATTTCGTTCCCTTACCCAGTGAGGCGACGGTCACACTGGCCCTGGCGATTGGCTTGAGGGAAATATCGGTGAGGGTCCCCTTGATGCTGCCATAGACTGACTGTGCCATTGTGATCCGGCTGGAAGTGCAGAGGACAGCGAGAAACATCACGAAACAGAAAAAAAGACGATGGGCGCGCATGATCACTCTCTCTTGAAACTGGAATAGTGGCGGCCCGGTGCATGATGAAGCGTGTGCCGAGCCACACACCTGCTCCGGGCCTATTCATTTACAGCAAGCGGCGGCGTTTAGTCAACCCCAAATCACTCCCCAAGAGTCGTTGTCTGAAGATTTCAGACGCCAGCGCCGGATCCACTCCGGACTGGGACGCGAATGGCGGGAAACCTTCGACGAGAGTCGGGGTTACGAGAGTAAGCACACGCCTCAGAGCAAGAGGCGTAATTAGCTGCAGTGCGGACCGGGTAAAGTTAGTATTAGTTTGCGGGGTTTTCTCCGGGACAGGATGCAATGCGGAAGACCGAGATCTTTAAGAATGTCAGCGCCAGTTGGTTGAGCCTGGGAACCAATATTCTCGTTGGCATCTTCCTCTCTCCCTTCATCCTGCACCGTCTGGGAAACCTGGCTTACGGGGCCTGGGTTCTGGCCTTTTCGGTGACGGGATATTACGGATTGTTCGACATGGGGATCCGTTCCTCGATCATCCGCTACGTCTCCGCGTACACCGCCACCGATAATATGGAAGGGCTGCGGAAGCTGATCAATACCAGTCTGGCAGCCTACACCGTGATCGGCGCCCTGGCGATGGTGGCGACGCTGGCCGTCAGTGCGCACGTGGATTCGCTGTTCCGCATCCCGGCGGATTTCGTTACCACCGCCAAGTGGCTGTTTCTGATGGTGGGCAGCGCCGTGGCCCTGGGGTTCCCCGCCGGCATGTTTTCCGGAATCCTCGAGGGCCTAAGCCGCTTCTACGTCACCAACCTGACAAATATAGTTTCCACTCTACTGCGCGCCGTTTTGATCGTTCTGGCCTTGACTCATGGATACGGCTTGCTGATGGTGGCCTTCATCACCGTCACCCTTCCGCTTCTGGCCTCAATCGTCCGCGCCGTCATTGTGCTTCGACTGATTCCTGTCCGTTTCCGCTGGGAATATGTGGATCGCAGCGCCCTCAGTGAGATCGCACGCTACAGCAGCGTCACCTTCGTCATCATGATTGCTTACAAGCTGCGCTTCAAGACGGACGAAATCGTGATTTCTACTTTCATCTCCGTGAGCGCTGTGACCTTCTTCTCCAACGCCGACCGTTTGGTGGACTACACCGGTGAGGTAGTAAGCAGCCTGGCTCAGATCTTCCTCCCCATGTCGGGACAATCGGATGCCCAGGGGAACCACGACCAACTCCGACAGATCTTTGTGGTGGGGAACCGGGCCTGCGCCCTGGTCGTTTTTCCCATCGCGGCAACCCTGATCATCCTGGGAAAGTCCGTCATCACCGCCTGGGTAGGCGCTCGCTATGTGGCGGCCTGTTACCCGGTGATGCTCACACTTTTGATCCCTTCGATTTTTTTTCTGGCCCAGTCGGCCTCGCCTCGGATTCTTTACGGCATGGCCAGGCACAAAATCCTGGCTTGGATCACCTCCATGGAGGGCATTGCTAACCTGATTCTCAGCGTGGTCCTGATCCGGCATTACGGAATTCTCGGGGACGCGCTGGGAACTGCCATCCCCTTGACCTGCACCGCTGTTTATTTTTATCCTCGCTATCTCTGTCGTCTGCTGGACGTCCGGCTAAGAACCTTTGTGCGTGAGGCGTATGCCCTTCCGCTTCTGCTCTGCGCTCCTACGATTGCCAGCTTGTTGTTGATGCGGCGCTGGTTCTTCGCGCAAACTTACCTGCAGGTTGCGGCGCAAATTCTCATTGGCCTCACTCCCTATGGCCTGGGCCTGGCCTGGGCCATCTGGACGAAACGCCTGTGGCGGAGCGGCGAATTCTCCAGCAGGAAGAGGCCGGATGACGTAAGCCTGGTGTTGGTGGAGACCTATCCGGAAGAACCTTAGGCCCTTCGCGGAGGGAAGTCCACGGAGCTAGCCGCGGCCGGTTGATACCTCATAAACTTCAGCCCACCAGCCGCCAAAAGCTAGTTTTCCTCATCCTTCATTCTCTGCAGGGGGCGAAGCCCCTCGGACCATCGCAGTTACGGAGGTCAGTTGGCCAATGCAGCACGCGCCTTATATGCTTGAGTTTGGGTCTCGTGGGCAAACTGGGAAGGGCGCGCCGGCGATTTGACGCCGGAGTTCGTTTACACCATGCGTGAAATTATCAAGAATATTCTCTACGCCGTAAATTATGTGCTCGGAAGGGACATCGCCGGCCGGTCCGTTCACATGCTGCCGGACGACATTTTCCTGGTTTCCTATCCCAAGTCCGGCAATACCTGGACCCGATTCTTGCTGGGTAATGTGATGAACCCCGAAGAGCGCATCACCTTTGCCAATGTGGAGCGCAAAGTTCCCGACATTCACGCCCAGTCGAAGAAAGCGTTCAAGCGAACGCCACGTCCGCGCCTGATCAAGAGCCACGAATGCTTCGACCCTCGCTGTCGCCGCGTGATTTACATCGTCCGCGATCCCAGGGATGTCGCGGTCTCCGCCTATCACTATGACCGGAAGGGAAAAAACATCCCCGACGGGTTTCCCATTGATACCTATGTAACCACCCGCTTCCTGAAGACGGACGAGTATTTTGGCACGTGGGGAGAACATGCCGGCAGTTGGCTGGTCAACTCCAAGAACATTTTCCAGATCAGCCGTCTGAAAAACGAATTCCTAGGGACTGTGGGTTCCTGGGGCGAGAACGTGATGAGTTGGCTGGGAGCCCGCGGTCACGACCGCGAATTTCTCCTGGTGCGGTACGAAGACCTTCTGGAAGATACACAGCGCGAGATGACCAGAATCTCGCAGTTCCTGGGTCTGAACGCCTCGCCGGAAAGGATCGCCAAGGCCATCGAACTCAGCTCCGCGGAGAACATGAGAAAGCTCGAGGTGGAACAAAGCAACCAGTGGGTCACTACCAAAGAGAGCCGCAAGGACATTCCTTTTGTACGGTCGGCAAAGTCTGGTCAATGGCAACAAACCCTACCCGCGGCCTCCGTGGCTGAGATCGAGGCGGCCTGGGGACCGGTGATGAAACTCCTGGGTTACCCACTGAGCAGTGAATTGCAGACCAGCGAATCTTTAGCCCAGCGACCGTAGGAAACCGGGGCCTTGTCCCTTTCGGAATTTATGAATAGCAAGAAGATTGTCATCATCGGGGGCGGACCAACGGGGCTGGGAGCGGCCTACCGTCTTCACCAGCTCGGGTATGAGAACTGGGTGCTCTATGAGAAGTCCGATTATGTCGGCGGCCATGCCAGCTCTCACGTCGACGCCCACGGTTTCGTCTGGGACGAAGGCGGCCATGTCATCTTTTCCCACTACCCGTACTTCGACAAACTCGTCGACGAGATGCTGGGGCAGTCCGAGAACCACTTGATTCGGGAGAGTTGGATCGTAAAGGGAGAATCGTGGATTCCCTATCCTTTCCAGAACAACCTGCGGTATTTGCCGAAAGCGATTCAAGTGAGCTGCCTGCTAGGCGCAGCCAAGGCGGCTGCCAACGGAAACGCAAAGGCGGCAGCGAACTTCCGGGACTGGATCCTGGCTACCTTCGGCGAGGGCATCGCCGAGGCTTTCATGTTTCCTTACAACTCCAAGGTCTGGACCACCCCACTGGAGCAGATGTCCAAGTCCTGGATGGCCGAACGGGTCTCGGTGGTGGACTTCAAGCGGCTGCTGGAAAATGTCCTGTATGAGCGCGACGATGCGGGATGGGGGCCAAATAGCAAGTTCAGGTTTCCACTGCACGGCGGCACCGGAGAAATCTACCGCAACATGGCCAAACAGTTCCCGGCCAGAGTGAAGACTGGGAAGGAACTGGTCGCAGTGGACGCCGCTGGCCGCCGCGTCTCGTTCTCCGACGGCAGTGGCGACACCTATGACGTTCTAATCTCCACCGGACCGTTGGACCTTCTGGTCGGGATGCTGAAAGCGGCCGACGGCAAGTTGCTGGAGGCCGCGGGCGATCTCCACCACAATAACCTGCTCGTCCTTGGTCTCGGCCTGGAGAAGAAAATCGAAACCGGCAAGTGCTGGATCTACTTCACCGATCCGGAGATGCCTTGTTACCGCGCCACCTATTTCTCCCACTACTCGCCCTTCAACGTCCCGGGCGGAGATACGGAACGCTATAGTTCCTTGATGTGTGAGATGTCGTTCCGAGTCGGCGAAACTCCCGATCCGCAGCGCGTGCTCGACCAGGTGATCTCGGGGCTGATTCGCGCCAAGATGCTCGAGGAGAGTGACCGGGGCCGCATCGTCTCCCGCTATCACCGTACCGTCGCCTATTCTTACCCGATCCCCACGCTGGGCCGCGATCGGGCGCTCGCCGTACTGCAACCGGCTTTGCTGGAAAAAGAAATTTATTCCCGCGGCCGGTTCGGGGCCTGGCGCTACGAAATCGGCAATATGGACCACTCCGTCATGATGGGAGTGGAAGCGGTCAATCACGTTCTGGAAGGAGCGCCGGAAACGGTTTTTCGCAGCAGTTAACGATTATGGAATCAACTGCCAACCAGACACCCAAGGTCAGCGTTATCGTGCCGGCCTACAACGCCGCCAATTTCATCACGGCTGCGCTGGACTCGGCGCTGCAGCAGACCTTCCAGGACATGGAGATCGTCGTGGTCAATGACGGGTCGCCGGATATGGCTGAACTGGAGAAGGTCTTGCAGCCGTATCTCCCGAAAATCGTCTACATCAAGCAGGAAAACAAACGCGCCGCGGGAGCACGGAACACGGCGATCCGGCAGGCGAAGGGAGAATTTCTGGCGTTCCTGGATAGCGACGACAGCTGGTTCCCCGATCACCTGGCTTCACAGATGAAGCTTTTCGCAGAAGACCCAACGCTGGACCTGGTCTATTGCAACTGCCTCGCGTTGGGTGATCCGGCGCGGCCCCACGAGTGGATGGACAGATGTCCCTCCCAGGGGCCGGCAACCTTTGCCGCACTGGTGGTCGAACGTTGTCAGATTCCGATTTCCGCTGTCGTCGCACGCAAGAGTGCCATCGTGAAGGCCGGATTGTTCGACGAAAGCCTGGTGCGCTGTGACGATTACGACATGTGGCTGCGGGCTGCGTTCCACGGAGCAAAGATCGGATACACCAGGAAAGTACAAGCGCGGGTGAACGACGGCCGGCCCGGCTCCCTCGGCGCTTCCAATGTGAGAATGGTAGAAGCCTATTGGCAGATTCTCGAGAAAGCGCAACAGACTCTTCCACTGGCGGACGGGGATCGAGAAATTGTTCAGAAGCGAGCCGCCGACATCCGGGCGCGATATCTGATCGAGGAAGCTAAGGTCCAGCTCCGCGAGGGAAAATTTGATGAGGCCAAGGCGCTCTTTTCCGAAGCCAACACCTATCTTCGGAGGCCGAGAGTAAGTCTTGTCCTGCTCGGTCTGGAGATCTCTCCGCGCGCAACCATGAGGATCATTTCTTTCGCAAGCAGGATTGCTGGCGCTCGCACCTAGCGCTCCTGACGGGCGAAGGGTCTCGCTGACCAACCAAAGCTTCACACTGAGGTTTCGAGGAATTGGTAAGATTGTTGGAAGTGTTTCAGCGTGCCGGCTGGACAGCCGGTTAACGAAGCCGGGTACAGCTGACGGCCTGGATCAATGGGGGGGAGATGAGTTCCAAGGGACAAGTGGATGAGCTGTTCACGAAAACTGTCGAGGATTGGGCCCGCTTCTATAACGATCCCAAGCCAGCGACCCTGAATGCCCAGAATCTTGTCTCACGCCGGCGGTTTGCTCTGGAGATGCTCGAGGCCAGGGTTGCACCGGGGTCGAATATTTTGGATATCGGCTGTGGCACCGGCCACCTCGCGGGCGAGCTGATGCAGCGCGGCTACACGGCCTGGGGAGTGGACTTCTCCGAGGGCATGGTGGAGTACGCACGCCAACATTACAACCCGGATCGTTTTCGGGTGGGCGACATCGAGCGGATTCCCTTTCCCGATAACACCTTCGATGCCGTCATGTGCCTTGGCGTCATGGAGTATCTGGAGAAGGACGAACCCGCTTTGCGGGAGATGTGGCGAGTGCTCAAGCCGGGCGGTCGTGCGGTGATCACCACTCCCAATATCCTGTGCCCTTTCTTTCACATGGACATGGCGTTCCAGAAGGTGAGAGTTGTGGTACGGCCATTCGTCCGTTTCGTCCGGTACCGCTTACGCGGGAGGCCTTTGCCTGCCGGTGGTGGGCTGCCGGTCGTAATCCATCGCCGGTACTATCGTCCCCGGTGGGTGGACCTGCTCCGTTCTGTACATCTGGAGGCAGAAGATTGGGTTTGTCACAGTTGGGGGTGGTACAGCCTTGAACGGTTCTTTGACCAGGGGGCATTCTGTCGCATCAGCGACCGCTTCGCCCGGAATTCGCTGCTGAATTGGTTTGCCTCCAATCAGCTGGTGTGCGTTCGCGCGATCAAGTAGTTGAGGAAGGCGTCTCCAGTCAAAACTTTTTATACCGCGCGATTTTCCGCTGCAGCAGCCGGTCGCACACGACGGCGCAGGAAGGCGCGTTCCAGACTCCACATAAATTCCTGTTCGGTGCGGGGCGTGTAGACCCGGGTGAGACTAAGAGGATGATCACCTTTGCGCACCGGGCCGGGGCTCGTGGTGACCGCGGTTTGGTATCCGGCTTCATTCGTCATTTCCACCGTTCCGGCATTCCAGTTCGGATTCAAACCGGGGTGAGGATAGCTGAAGTGCAGCACGGGAGCACTCAGTTCTTCTTCCAACTTGCGTTTTGATTCCACCAGTTCTTTACGGGCGACATCGGGAGCCACATGCGCCACATTGGGATGCGTAAGCGTGTGGCAGCCGACCACGTGGCCCGCCCGTTGCAGGGCCCTGGCCTGGTTCCAGTCCATCATGAAGCCGCATTCCGCGGTCAGCGGTGCGATGTCAAGACCACGTTCGATAGTCAGCACGCTTTGTTCGAGAGCCTCTCCGGCCAAGGGCGCGCAAAAATCGAAGGCCGCAAGCATTGCAGCATTTCGCTCTTGGGCGGCGGTCAAGCTCCAGGGTTTCTTGTTCGCGGCACAGAGCCACGCCCTTTTTTGGGTTGTAGCAAACGCGTGGCGCAGCCGGCAGTACCAGGGAGGATCCTTTGTGCCGATGAGGCCAACGGTCAGGTAGAAGGCTGCGCGAATGCCGAAGCGGCTCAGGATGGGCGCAGCGATTTCGGAATTGTCTGCAAAGCCATCGTCAAAGGTTACGGCAACGGCTCTCCGCGGTAATGGATTCCCTCCATTGAGAAACAGCCGGATCTCATTAATGGTTACAGGGCTAAATCGCCGGGAGACGGATTCCATCTGCCGCTCAAACACCGGCGTGGCGTGAATAATGCCCGCGCCAATCGAGTCGGCATAGAGTTCCGGCTCATCCCGCACGGAATGGTACATCAGGATGGCAGCTCCATCTGGCGCAAGTCGGCTGGCCAAACGGAGCACTCCAGATCGCACTACGACCCGTTTGACCCAGTTTTTCAGCTTTGCTTTCACGTGATTTCGCCAACCAGACGCGGGATTCGCTCTGCCGGAATCAGAAATCATATGCCCGCTCGTAGTCCGAGCGCAAACCGATCCACCTTGCGGCCTTTCGTGCGAATTGGCGCGCCGTTGGCCAATGCCCGCAGATGCACCAACCTGTTCAACTCAGTGCGTTGACAGAGACGTTGCCGGATTGAGTCCCATTCGCGCTAGACTGGATTTCGTAACGGCGCGCAATTTCAAGATGACAGGCCACCCCAGAAAAACGGCTCCGGTGTTCGTGCTCGGCTGTCCCCGTTCGGGGACGACTCTGCTATACGACATGCTGCTGTCGGCTGGCGGATTCGCGGTTTATCTTGCGGAATCCAATGTCTTCAACGTGCTGGCTCTCCGCTTCGGCGACCTCGGCGAAAGAAGCAATCGGCAGAAGCTGCTGCGCGTCTGGCTGGGCAGCAAACTGTTCCGGGCCACGGGACTGGATGCGCGGCAGATCGAGAAGAAAATACTGGAGGAATGCGGCCATGCCGGAGATTTCCTGAGCATCGTGATGAACGAGGTCGCCCGCACTCAGGGAATGCAGCGCTGGGCCGAAAACTCGCCGGAAACCCTGCTGCACCTTCCCCTGGTCAAGAAACTCATCCCCCATGCCCTGGTGATTCACATCGTTCGCGATGGACGCGACGTCGCTACTTCCCTGGAGAAGCTGCGCTACGTTCGCCCCTTCCCCTGGGAAGAACGCCAGAACCTGATTGGCGCCGGCGTGTACTGGGAGTGGCTCGTAGAGCGCGGGCGCGCCTGCGCGGCTCTGCTCGGCCCCGACTATATGGAAGTGCGCTTTGAGGACCTGATCGCCTCGCCGCAGCACACGTTGGATAAGGTCGGGCAGTTCATCGATCAGGAACTCGACTATGAGCGGATCCGCCAGGTCGGCTACGGCTCGGTTTCTCAGCCGAATACTTCATTCAAGGCGGAATCACAAAAGGGAAGCTTCACTCCGGTCGGCCGCTGGAAAAAATCGTTCTCACCCGCTCAATTGTCACGCTTTGAAATAATCGTAGGCAAGACTTTGCGGGAGCTTGGATATGCGCCCGCCACGCGTGGGGCCGGCGAGCATGTGTCCCGGGATCTGG
>OCZU010003145.1_pt1 | contig 10436 bp, 7 predicted proteins | sample 1539001 | NCBI WGS metagenome assembly OCZU01 (sample SAMEA3539306, study PRJEB22396) | soil metagenome | biome: tundra; feature: field; material: soil | place: USA | collected 2010-05 | depth 0.15 m | reverse complement strand
GCGATATTGTTCTCCGCCTGGCACGCCACCACGCAGGCGCCGCAACCCGTGCAGGCGTTCAAGTCGATGGTCATGCCCCAGGCGTAGCCCGGGTATTTCCATTCGGGGTAGATAGTAAGCTCGCGCGGCGGTGCTTCGGCGCCCTCGTGTACGGATTCGGGATCCTTCTTGTACTCCTCGATGTCGGCCTTGTGAATGATGTGGCGGCGTGCGTCGAGGGCGTGAAAGTCCTGGGTGGACGCTAACTCGTAGCTGCCGGAAGTCTTCTCCGCGGCCAGTCCGAGATCCTGCCAGAGAGCCTTGGAGGTGCGCAGGACGTAAGGATTGAAGCCCACACCTGTGCCGGCACGCCCCGCGCGGGTGCGGCCATAACCGAGGTGCAGGGTTGCCGCCCCTTCGACATGGCCCGGCTGGATGAATACCGGCGCACGCAACGAGCGGCCGCCGTAGGTCAACTGCAACAGGTCGCCGTTCGCCACATTCAACCGGTGCGACTCGCTGGGGCTGATGATGGCCGCGTTGTCCCAGGTGAGCTTCGTAATGGGCTTGGGCAATTCCTGCAGCCAGCCGTTGTTGGCGAAGCGGCCATCGTAGATGGTGGGGTCGGGCCGGAAAATCACCTCCAGCTTGCCCTCCATCAAGCGCTTCTGAGCGCGCTCCGCCAGAGCGGCGCCGTGGATCGTTGTTGTCTTCGCGGGAAGCGCCGTGTCCGGCACTACGCCGTCATGCACCGCGCGCCGCCACCAGGTCTCGAAGTCCGCTCCTTGGTGCTTCCCCGCCCAGTATCCCTTGACGATCTCGAAGGCGCTCATCTCCGGGCTATCGGTGAACATCTGCAGCATCTGATAAGCCGAGCGGCCGCCGTAAAGCGGCTGAATCAGCGGCTGCTGGATGGTCGCTGTGCCATCGAACGCGCGCGCGTCGCCCCAGGTCTCCAGGTAGTGCGTTTCCGGCAGGTGCCACTGGCACATTTCGGAGGTCTCGTCGTCGTAGAGGCTGAGATGGACCCGCACGCGGGCCTTCTGGATGCGGTCGCGCATTCCCAGGTCGGCCGGCGAGTTGAACACAGGGTTGCCCCCCAGGATCAACAGCAGGTCCACGACGCCCGCGTCCAGGTCCTTCACCAGATCCTGGAGCGAAGCGAGCTGGTCCACCTGGCTGGCTTCGATTGGATCCGTATAGAAGACCGTCTTGCCCACGTTACCCAGCGCGGCGTTCATCACATGCGCCAGGGCGTGGACACTGGGCGGCTGGTGGTCGCCTGCGATCACCAGGCTGGCGCCCTTGTGGAGCAGCAGGTCACGGGCGATCGCGCCGGTCCACTTGGTGATGTCCGCGTTGTCGCTGTTCTTGGGGCCGTTGGCCGCGCCCAGCGAGGTGGCCAGCGCCCAGGCGAACTCCTCGATATCGCCGGCGCGCAACGGAAGGCGGTGATCGGCCTTGGTGCCGGTGGGCGTAGGCATCGGCTCCACCACGTACAGCCGGTTCATCTCCGGCCGGTCTTCACGGACCCGGCGCCGCGCCGCGAATTGCCGTGCATACCGCAGGCTTCCGGCGCCCTGTGCCAGGAAATCCGAATCCATCGAAACTACTACGCTGGCGTTCGCCAGATTGTAGTAGGTGTTGACCGGTTCGCCGAAAGCCTGCGCGGCCGCGGCGCGCGCGCTGTGCGGGCCGGCCGGCTCCCATTGATGCCACTTGAAGCCCGGGAACTGCTTCTGGATGGCGCGGAGCTGGTCGGCCATGGTGGGCGATGTCACGGTCTCGGTGAGGATCCGGATACCCGCACCATTGGTGGCTTTTTGGGCGCTCAGGACTTCGCGCAGGACGCCCAGGAATGCGCCCCAGGATCGAATCTCGCCTTCGAAGGTGAGCGCCTGCGACCGATCCGGGTCGTAGAGTTGCAGCACCGATGCCTGCGAGAAACTGTCGAGCGCGCCCAGCGTGGCGGGATGCTCGGGGTTGCCTTCGAGCTTGGTGGGCCGCCCTTCGTGGCTTTCGGCCAACACGCCATGGGCGACGCCCCCGAGGGTGGTGGCGGTGGCGTAGAACAACGGCCTGCCGGGGATCAACTCTTCCGGCTGCCGCACGTAGGGCATGATGTGCTCGGTGGGCTGGCGCGTGCAGGCGCTCAATCCGGCGAGCGCCAGCGAAGCCCCCATGAGCTTCAGGAAACTGCGCCGCCCTTCGACGGGGTCTTCATCGTCGCTCCAGCCAACCGCCTGCCGCGGGAACTCGCGCTGCAGCAGGTCCTGAAAATCGGGGGTCGACGCGAGATCGTCCAGACTGCGCCAGTAGTCGCGTCCCAGTGGGACAGACGATCGTTTTTCGTCGTCTGTCGGCGGGCTGACAGACGACAAAAACCGATCGCCGGTCCCACTCAGTTTTTCGTTGGTTTCGCTCATCGGTGGCAAGTAGAACAACTCGTCAATACGCGCGCATCCTGAATCTTGTATTCTTCCACCAGCCGTCGGCCGATCTCTTCCTGTTCTCCCGCGGGCTGATACCCCATAGTGGTGATGAACTGGCGCGGCCTCACGTACTTTTCCGGATGGCGATGGCAGTTGAGGCACCACTCCATTTGGAGCGAGTTCTCCTGCCAGGTGAGCGGCATCCGGTCCACTCTTCCATGGCAACTCTCACAGCCGACACCCTTGTTGACGTGGATGCTGTGATTGAAATACACAAAGTCCGGCAGATCGTATACCCGGGTCCACCGGATAGACTCCCCGGTGCGGAAACTGGCACGCACCGGTTCGAGCGTTGAGCTCAAGTTCCAGATCTGCGAATGGCAGTTCATGCAGGTCTTGGTAGGCGGAATATTGGCGAAGCTCGAAGTCTCCACGGTGGTGTGGCAATAGCGGCAATCCACGCCCAGACCGCCGGCATGATGCGCGTGGCTGAAAGGCACGGGCTGTTCCCGAGTCTGATTGGCGCGTGTTGCGTAGGCCGACCGGTCCAGCTCGGTGAAGACCCAGGTCAGAAAGGCCAAGATGAAAACGGCGCCGAAGATCGTAATCCGCGCGAATGTGTTCGTGCTGCGATGAAAAATCTGAGGCATGGGCTTATCGCCTACCCAGATCGAGCGTCGGATTCTCTTGGTTTCGCATTCGGCAATAAAAAACAGCAACTACCAGCCCGGTTACCCAGCTACCCAAATCTCGCTACGCTTTCCGTTCCAAAAGGTACACGCACGGCTCCTCGCGGCTCCCCTTGTCGCTGGTACACACCGCGAATTGCGGATCGCGTCCATTGCGGCCTCCCCACAGGGACGCGCCCGCGTATTCCCCATCTTTGCGGAGTGCGTAGAAACTCAAATCCACCGCTTTGAGGCGCTCCTCGTCGTTATCGAAATTGCGCGCCACGCGCTTCAAGGCGTCGAGCGCCGCCTCTTTGGGCGGCATGCCGTGACGCATATTCTCGACGATGGTGTGCGCGCCGGCTACTCGCAGATTCTCCTCACCGCGGCCCGTGGAACCGGCGCCGCCGATGTCCTGATCGAGCCACAAGCCGCCGCCCAAGATCGGCGAATCCCCGCACCGCCCGGCGATTTTCCACGCCATCCCGCTGGTGGTGGTGATGGCGGACATTTCGCCCTTTTCGTTCAGCGAAATGCAATTGATGGTGCCGTGCGGGGGGTTGACGGCCACGTCATAAGCCCAGGCAATCGTCTCGTCTTCGTGCTGCGGAAAGGCCTTTCTCAACTCGCCGATTTTCTTCGGCTTGGGCGGCCCGTCGACGCCCGACTCCCAATTGGTATGCCCGTTCTTGTCGCGCATCTCCCGCTTCCACATGCGCCACGCCAGGCGGGACTTGTCCGTCAGCAGATCTTCTTCCTGGAAACCGTAAGCCTTGGCGAACCGGAGAGCGCCTTCGCCGACCAACATCATGTGGTCGGTCTCGAGCAGTACCAACTGGGCGATCTTGGAAGGGGTTTTGATGCCGCGAAGCGCGCCGACCGCTCCGCCCCGCCGCGTGGGACCGTGCATGCAACTGCAGTCGAGCTCCACCACGCCATCTTCGTTCGGAAGCCCGCCGTACCCCACGCTCGTGTCCCGAGGATCCAATTCGACGATGTTGACTCCGGCGACCACGGCATCCAAGGTATCGCCGCCAGCCTGGATCGCTTCCATTGCCTTGGCGCAGCAATTCACGCCGCCGTTGTAGGCGTTGGCGCTTGAGATGACGATGTTCTTCGGTTTCGACTGTGCCCTGGCAACCTGGATCATCGGAAGCACAGCGGCACCAATCAGGGCGGCTCGCCGGCTGAACCTGGTGTCCTTCATGAATTTTCTCCTTCCGCCAAGAGCGGCTCAACGGCCACCCGAGGGTCTCCGACACCGAACGGAGGGCAAGAGAACGCGAAAGATCTCACATTATGTCACAGCGCAAGCGGGAAAGCGTAGTCCGGTATTTTTTCAAGCTGTGGGGCTGGCAATCTTGCCCGCAGCCGGCTTTCAGCCGGTTTGACACGCGGAACCGCCTGTCAAACCAGCACCAGCATCACTGAATTGCCACTGTAAGATTCGCCTGGCTGTTGTGGACTCCCACGACCAGGATCACCGGCACCTTCGGCCCCGGAGTGATGCCATCCGGGACCCGGAGGTTCACCTGAATCACGCCCTCTACCAGCGTGGGAGCGGCCCCGGCGTAGAGGATCTGCGCCTCCACTCCGCCGATTTGTACCGAGACCGGAAGAGTCGGCTGTGGCAGCGGACTGGCAGCGGGGCGGCCATCCACGCCCGCCGGCGCGGTCTGTCCCGCGCCGGTACCGTATAGCACCAGCACCGATCCGCGGCGCGCGGGGTTCGCGGGGGAGTTGACGGTCAGGTCCTCGTTCAATGCGGCGGCCTGGCCCTGGCCGGTGCCGCTCAGGCTGAACAGCCCGGGAGCTGAGGCCGCCACCGCAACCGTTGCCACATTGGTACCGTAGTCGGGAGTGTCGATGTGCACGGCGACAGCACCCTTACCGGCCACCGCGAACGGGACTAGCGCGTTGATCTGGTTTAACCCGACGTAGAGCAGCGGCGCGGGCACCCCACCGAATGTGACCGTAGTGCCGGAAAGGGTGGTGGCCAGCGTGCCATCGGGGCCAATCCGCGCTGTGTCCGGCGTCTGCGGGCCGATGCTGAAGCCGAAGAGGCTCACGAATTCCCCGGGCGCTACCGCCCCGGCCACGCCATTAGTGCCATTCGCGATGGCGGCCACCGGACGGGGCGGACCTGCCGCATTGGGGTCGATCTTCAGCACGAAGGCGTCTTCGCAGGCAAAGCTGGTGACGAAGGTGGGCGAACTCGCCTGGCTGCAGATGCCGCCCGACCGGAATTGCCGGAAAGCGCCCCGTGTAGTGATGAAGTCGTTCGACCCGGTGTCGCCCGCCAGGTAGATTGTGCCGTCGGATCCGAGCGCCAGCCCGCTAACTTTGTCGTCACCCGAGCCGCCGAGGAACGTGGAGTAGACCAGGCGGCGTCCCGACACATGAACGATGGTCAGAAAGACCTCCCAGCAGGGCACCGTAGTGGGGGTTACGGGAATGATTGCCGTGATCGTGATGCAATTGAAGCCGGTCATGGTGCGCTGATAGGCGTCGCTGGTCAACGGAAAATCGAAGGACCCGGTATTCCCGGCCACGATCGCGCTGCCATCCGCACCCACTGCGATGGCCCGGCCGGCATCTGCGTTCGATCCGCCGAGCAGCGTTGCATACTGTACCGCGCCCGACGGATCCAGCCTCACCACGAATGCATCGGAGCCGCCGCCAGCCAGGGTTGGCTGGAACGCGCCGGTCGAAGTGGGGAAGTTCGCGGAGCTCGCGGATCCGGTCACCAGCACGGAGTTGTCCCGATCCAGCGCGATCCCACTGACGCTATCTCCGTTGGCCGACCCGCCGATGTAAGTCGAGTACACCAGCGCGGCACCCGCGGCGTTCAGTTTCGTGACGAAGGCCGCGATCGGTCCGTTGGGCTCCGGCTGCGCTGCGCCGCTGGTCACCGGGAAATCGCTCGATGAGGTGGAGCCTGCCACGTAGACGTTACCTGCCGGGTCCACCGCGATCGTGTAGGGTGAATCGCCGAGCTTCCCACCCAGAAATGTGGAGTAGACGATCGCGCTACCTTGGGTGTTCAACTTGGTAACGAAGCCGTCTGAGCCGCCTGCGAGCGTGCGTTGGAAGGCCCCGGGACTGGTGGGAAACGAAGCTGCGCCGGTCGATCCGGTCAGGTAGGCATTGCCGGTAGTGTCGAGCGCCACCGCCGAGATGTGGGCAAACCCGGTGGATCCGCTCAGGTACGTGGAGTAGATCAGGTCGGAGCCATCGGCCTTCAACTTGGCGACGAAGCCGGCCTGGGACACTCCGGATGGCAGCCCCTTCTGGATGGCTCCCGTGGTGAGCGGAAAGTTGGGAGAGCCGGTATCACCCGCAACTACGGCGTTGCCCGCCCCGTCCACTGCAATCGCGTTCCCTTGGTCGTTTCCAGTCCCGCCCAGAAAGGTGGAATACACCAGGCTCGATCCGTCGGGACTCAGTTTGCTCACGAAAACGTCAAATACATCGCCTGCACCGATGAACCCGACGCCGCTGTTCGGCTGGCCGCCGTGCTTCACCTGCACCGCGTTGGAGGTCACCGGAAAGTCGGCTGAGACCGTCGACCCGACCACGTACGCGCTGCCGCTGGAATCTACCGCGATGCCGCCGGCGAGATCCCGCGACTGCCCGCCGAGATAGGTGCTGTAGCGTAGCGCGGGGTCGATCACCAGCGGGTGAGTGTGGTCATAGCGGCCGACCGCAAAACGCACCCGGTTGCCCGCCAGCAGAAATCGCCCGGAGACTTCGCGCCGCTGCCCGTCGATTTCCTGGTATACCCTGGGCCGTTGTTCCTCAATGCGGGCCTTTCCCGCCTGAATCTCGAGGTTCCCGGACGAATCCAGGACGAGGCGCCGCGCGCCCTGAAATCGCAGCCGGATCGCTCGCGGGTCGGCTCCGGGCGCGACCACCAAATCATATTCCAGGCCGCTCCCGGAGCCATAAAACACCAAGTCAATCCCGGGATAGATCTCGCGGTATCGTATGCGACGGAAATGCGGCACGCCGGTGATCCAACGGCTGCGGTCGTTCCCAAGCAGGTAATGGCTCAGCCCGGCGATAGGCTCCTCTGCTGTAATCCAGGGCCGCCGATTGCCGCCCTCCGGAGTGATGGTGACGTCACTGCCGTCGCCCAACCGAAGGACGGCTGCTCGTGTTTCGAAGAGGAGAGCCCCCTGGCGGCCATGGCTCAGGAACTGCACAGAGTCTCCGGCCTGGCCGCGATTCGGCTCAAACGCGATGGGCAGGACTTGGGCCCCGAAGGCTGTGCCTCGAAAGAAAAGGAGGAGCAGGACAAGAAGACCGCCGGCGCTACCTGTTAAGCTTACGGCCATGAGGATTCCGATTCTTGCGATCGGCGTGTTGTGCCTGAGTGTGTTGGGGTCCGGCCAAAAGCAGAAAAAGCCGGCGGACATCACCATACTCGAGGCCAAGGCGCGGCGCGGAGACGGGAAGATCCTGGTGGACGGACGCGTGCGTGTCACGGCGCAAAAGCAGATGCACGGACTGGTCATCGTCTTTGACCTGCTTTCCCCCGAAAACGGGGTGATGGCGACTGAAAAGGCCGTGGTGGATACGGATTGGATCGAACCGGGCGAGGAGCGCTCGTATCATGCGGAAACCTCCGACCCGGTGCGCGCCGTGCGGTACCGGATCCGGGCATTCGACCATGGCGAGCGCGAGCTACGTGCGGAAAATACCGGACCCTTTCCGATCGAATAGGCAAGCCCCGGCAAGCTGTTTTTACAAAGTTTTTACAAGTTCACCATCACCTTCCCGAGGGTCAACCGTAGGATTAGCTTAGACCCTTAGGAGGTTACGTGGGACCGCTTCCAATCTGCACTCAAATACCGTCATATCGCGACGAACATCTTTCCATCGATTTCGATCAACAACTTGCCATACTGGATGCCGAGCGCATTACTTTGACCCGTAAGGAGTACGATCTGCTGGCCTTGCTGGTTCAGCACGCAGGGGAAATCATACCCCGCGAGGCGTTGCTCATGCGGGTGTGGGGCTATGGATCCGAAATTCGGACGCGTACGCTCGACGTACACGTTCGGCGCCTGCGCCAGAAGTTGGGCGGGTATGCGGATCAGTACATCGAGACCATCTTCGGCATCGGGTACCGCTTCCAACCCTACCACGCGCCGCGGTTTTTCCAAGCTGCGCTAGGGAAGCCCATCGCCATCGGGGCATAACGGAAAGCGGTCGTTTGCGGGAGCGAAAGGGCGAGCGGCTTGCCCGTTTCCGATGAATGTCATCCAGCAAGCTCATAGATGGATTGTCGCGCAGAAATCGGTATGCGCCAACGTCCGGTAGCGTTGCTTCCGTTTGACACCTCATTTCGGTGCTGTTAGCCTTAATTTTCATGCCTGCAGCGCCTTCTCTCCGCACCACTCCGCTCCACTCCGTCCATTGTGCCTTGTGCGCCCGGATGGTGGATTTCGGAGGCTGGCACATGCCCGTCCAGTATTCCGGAATCATTGAGGAACACAACGCGGTCCGCCGGGCCGTGGGGCTTTTCGACGTCAGCCACATGGGCGAAATCGAAATCCGGGGCCCGGAAGCCGCCCGGCTCACCGATTTCGTCACCACCAACAACGTCGCCAAATTGAAGACCGGACAGGCGCACTACTCCGGCCTGCTCTATGAGACCGGCGGGTTCGTGGATGACATCCTGGTCCACAAAGTCTCGGACGATCATTATTTCCTGTGCGTCAACGCGTCCAACCAGGAGAAGGATTTCGAGCACATCCGCGCCTCCAACCATTTCGACGCCGAGGTGGACTTCGCCAGCGACCGCTACGCCCAACTCGCGATCCAGGGGCCCAGGGCCCGGGCCACCTTGCAGAAGCTGACGCCGGTGGACCTGGCTGCCATCCGTTATTACTGGTTCGCGGACGGCGAAGTGGCCGGCACTCCCGCCCGGATCGCACATACGGGCTATACCGGAGAGGCCGGCTTCGAAATCTACGTACCGCCCAGCGAGGCGGAGCGCATCTGGGGCCTGGTGCTGGAAGCCGGCGCCGAGTTTGGAATCAAGCCGTGCGGCCTGGGCGCGCGCAACACCCTGCGCCTGGAGGCCAAGATGGCGCTCTACGGGCATGAAATCGACGCTTCGGTTTCGCCCCTGGAGGCGGACCTTGGCTGGATCGTGAAGCTCGACAAGGGCGACTTTGTGGGCCGCGGCGCGCTGCTCCGGCAGAAGGAGAGCGGCCTCAAACGCAAGCTGGTGGGCTTCGAAATGCGCGGCCGGGGCATTGGCCGCGACGGCTACGAAGTGTCGATCGACGGCGCGCCCTCGGGATGGGTGACCAGCGGTTCGCCTTCGCCAACCTTAGGTAAGAACATCGGGCTCTGTTATCTGCCGATAGCCCACGCGCATCCCGGCCAGCCGATTCAAGTCATCATCCGCAACCAGCCCGTGGATGCGGTGACCGTGGAAACTCCCTTTTACAAACGAGCCAAATAGAATGTATCCAGAAAACTTTCGGTACACCAAGGAACACGAGTGGGTCCGCGCGGAAGGGGACACCGCTACCGTCGGGATCACCAGCCACGCGCAGGAGGAACTGGGCGACATCGTCTATGTGGACCTGCCCAAAGTGGGATCCCGCGTGGAGCAGGGCAAGTCGCTCGGCTCGGTGGAATCGGTCAAGGCGGTCTCCGACGTCTACTCACCGGTGAGTGGGGAAGTGACCGAAATCAACACCTTGCTGGCGGATGCGCCCGAGAAGTTGAACGAAGACCCTCACGGCGCGGCGTGGCTGGTGAAAATCCGCCTGAGCGCGCCCGAAGAGGTTCAGAATCTTATGTCCGCCGCCGACTATCTAACCTACATAGGAGCCGAAAAGTAGTTGCGCTATCTTCCGAAATCCGAATCTGAACGCCGCCAGATGCTGGATGTTTGCGGCGTGAGCTCGCCCGAAGAATTGTTTGCACACCTGCCCGAAGCGGTCCGGCTGAAGCGGCCGCTGGAGCTGGCGCCGGGGATCTCCGAATACGAAATCGTGCAGTATTTTCGCGACCGTGCCTCGGAAAACGCCAACGGGTACGCATCGTTCCTGGGTGCGGGCGTCTACAACCACTTCCGCCCTGTTCTGGTGGATACCGTGGTCTCGCGCGGCGAGTTTCTCACTTCGTATACGCCGTACCAGGCGGAGATCGCGCAGGGCACCCTGACCACCATCTTCGAATTCCAGACCATGATCTGCCAGCTTACCGGCATGGATGTGGCCAACGCCTCGATGTACGACGGCTCCACCGCCGTGCCTGAAGCGGCGATGATGGCGGTGCGGGCAACCGGCAAGGGCCGGGCGCTGATCGCGAAATCGGTGCATCCCGAGTACCG
>OCZU010003144.1_pt1 | contig 10438 bp, 6 predicted proteins | sample 1539001 | NCBI WGS metagenome assembly OCZU01 (sample SAMEA3539306, study PRJEB22396) | soil metagenome | biome: tundra; feature: field; material: soil | place: USA | collected 2010-05 | depth 0.15 m | reverse complement strand
GCGCAAGCGTGCCGTTTGGCCGCACGGTGACATCGGCCAGCGTGGACGCGCCATACCGACCGATTCCATCGCCGCCCAAAAAATGTAATCCCGCGTCAAGCTTCTTGTGGAACAGAGGAACGCGGGCATTTGCTCCGATTCCGCCGCCCACACGGTGGTCGTTAAACGCACCTAGCGACAAGGGAACCGTTGCGGTTTCGTTCGGGAAGACGCGGTCGCGGAAAGAGCTGACAACGCCGAATACTTCATAGTGTCCCCATCCCGGTTCGAAGGCCGCCTTGAAAATAAAATCCGGGGCCGAGGAAAAAGCATAATTGGCGACGGGATTCAAGCTGCCTCCACTCGTGCCAAAGGCGCCGATCAGGAAATTGTTATTCTGACCGTGGGCAGTCAAGGTTGTCGCGGCATTTTCAACGGCGAAGCCCAGCCAAACCTTGTTCCCAAAGTTCTTGGTGACGCGGACACCCGGCTGCCGAGCCCAGCTGAAACCGACGTGGTAGCTCCCGTCTATGACCATCGGCAGAGCTTCGGTTCGGTTGTCGAGGCCATGCTTGGTCTCCGTAACCATCGTCCACATCTGGCCGCCGGTGACGGTCCAGCCGTTCTCGAACGCGGCTTGTCCCCAGAATTGGCGCTGGCGGAGAACGTAGCTATTGCTCTCCGTGTAGTTTGAGGTGATACCGGTGCCCAGAAAGTCAGTCTCGTAATAGCCGCCGATCTTCACATTGTTGAGTTTGCCCTCGACCAGCATGCTGATGCGTGACTGGCGTCCGCTCACATTGAATTCCGACGTCTGACTCTGCGAGCTGCCGGGATAGGGAACCGAGTTGAAGGGGGTGGTCACATCAGCACTGAGTGCCTTTTGGCGCCACACGGCAGCACCTTCCATGAAACCGCCGGGCGTTAGAGTGATCCCTTTCAGGTGGATTGAGGCCGGCCCATCGCTTCCATCCTGATTAGACGCGGCGTTTCCGCGGTTTCCGGCAGTCGTCGTTCCGATATTCGGGCTCGGGCCAATCGCTGGGTTCGCCGCCACAGACTCGGGTTCCGGCGCCGCCAGATTCTCGCGGCCCGCCTTCGCTATGCTGAGTTCTTCTTCGAGCGATTGCACCGTCTGCTGCTGCTCTTTGAACTGTTCCTTGAGCTGCTTGTTCTGTTCCTGGAACTGTTTTCCCTGGGTGACGAGCAAGTCTCGAAGCTCCTGGAGTTCCTCTTCCATTCGTTCTTCGGCGGGAGTTGCAGGCGCGGCGGGAGTTGCGGCGGAATTGGCCGCAGAATTTTCCAGCGTCGGCGAGTTTGCAGGGGCAGCAGCCCCCTTATCCTTTCCTTCGGCTGCCATCGCGGTAGTCCCCGCGAGGAGGCCGAGGGCCAATAAACACGTTGCTAGAACTTTCATCTTGTATCTCCTTGGGACATTTTCGTTTCTCAGAAAGTAGAAGGGCACCCACCCATGTAGTGCGCTGCAGACGACGTGCAACGCCGCAAGCACTTCCACAACTGGGTTTCCGGCAGCGAAACTAAATTGAAATCAAATTGAGAGAAATGGGAAACGGCCGACGGTCGCTTAGAGGCGGGGGCTTCAAGTAAAGCCAGAGCTCGAACACCGAGAGTGACTTGAGGCGTTCATACGAGGATATATTGAGGCACAATTCGGAATCTTTTAGCAAGAGCTTTACTGTGCGGCCGCCGGGAACAGCTTCACGGAACGCGAAGCGAGAGGAAACAATTGGGAGGGCGAACACAAGCAGACACGCACAACAGAGAGAACTTGCCTCTGAAACATCGGAGATGAAAAAAGACGCGGGGAGTCGATCATCCGACTCCCCGCGCCCGAGTGACCTTGCAATCTACGGCAGGACGTAACGGAACGAGGTGAAGATCATGTTCTGGTCGGAATGCGGTTGGCCGCTCGCGCTCACAGTGCCGCTCGCGCCGCCGACGCCGCGCCAAGTGTTGCGCACATAGTTCGCATACTGTGCGCCCCACTGAACGGTGCCCTTCTGGCCCTTGTAGAAGCGGTACCAGAATCCGATCGAACCCTCGATGATGTTACGGGTATCAGCCGTGCAGCTGCCGAGCGTGCCGGGAATGAACCCGGTCGAACCGCCCACGCCGGTTGGAACGCCGAGGTTATTGCCCGTGCCTGGAGCCGCGATGGGCAAAGTTTCCGTCCAGCATCCTGAGTTGTTGAGGCTCAGGTATCCGTATCCCTCGTTCGGCGATGCGCCGCTCTTGATGTAAGCCGTGCGTGCCTCGAATTCACCGCCAAGGTTGAGGTTGATGTCCAGTTTCGGCATTGGGTGAAATTGAAGCGTACCGAGGGACTGGAAGTTGTGGATCAGAGCAATCGTGCCGTCGGGACGAACGGTTGCATCGGACAACCCTGCCGAGCCATAGCGACCGATACCAGAACCGCCGAAGAAGTGGATGCCAAGATCGACGTGCTTGTTCAGGAAAGCCCAACGAGCGTTCGCTCCAATGCCGCCGCCTGCTCGATTGTCGTTGAAAGCGCCCGCCGCCGAGGTAATCGACGAGCATCCGGGAGGAGGCGTCGTGCCGGTCAAGGGAACGCACGGGAAAACGCGATCGCGGAAATCACTCAGGACGCCGAAAATCTCGTAGTGACCGAAACCTGGCTCAAAGGCTGCCTTGAGGACGAAGTCGGGGGAGGGATTGTAGGCGTAGTTGCCGAGTGGATTGTAAAGACCGCCGCTGGTGCCAAAAGCACCGAGGAGGAAATTGTTGTTCGTGACCGCGTTGACGGTAGTGGTTGTGGTGCACGCAGGAGTCGTGCAGACGGCAGTGCCACCAGAGACCGCCGTGGGGTTGCCGTGAACGGTGAGGGTAGCTTGCGGTTCTTCCACTGCGAAACCCAGCCACACTTTGTTTCCGAAGTTCTTGGTTACGCGGAAACCGAACTGCCGAGCCCAGCTAAAGCCCACCATGTACTGCGCGTCAATTGTTTGAGGGAGTGCTTCGCTGCGGTTATCCAGACCTTTGGTCGTCTCGGTGAGCAAGCTCCACTGCTGGCCACCGGTGACGGTAAAACCATTGTTAAAGGCCGCCTGCGCCCAGAATTGCCGCTGGCGCATCGTGTAGCTGTTGCTCTGATTGTTGTTGGACGTTACGCCGGCGGAGAGGAAGTCCATCTCGTAGAAGCCACCGATCTTTACGTGGTCCAATTTCCCTTCCACGAGCATGCCGATACGGGATTGACGGCCGCTGGCGTTGAATTCCGACGTATGCGCCGCCGAGTTCCCGGGAAAAATGTTCGCGTTGAAAGGCGTATTCACGTCGGAAGCAAGGGCCTTTTGACGCCACACGGTTTCAGCCGCCATGAAGCCGACGGGGGTCAGCGAAATGCCCTTGATATTGATGCTGGTCGGAGGCCCGGCTTTGTCCTGGTTGGGCTGCGCGTTCGCTAAGCTGCCGCTGGCCACAGGGGGCGTAGGTCCGATCGCCGTTGGATCGGCCGGCGCCGACGCGAGATTCTCACGCGCCAAGTTCGCCGCATCCAGCTTTTCTTCGAGCAACTGCATCTGCTGCTGCTGTTCTTGAAGCTGCTTCGCCTGAGAGCCAAGGAGCTCGCGGAGTTCCTGCAGCTCGCTCTCCATGCTCGAAACTTCGGCTTTCGCCGCGGGAGCGTTCGTCGAAACAGTCGTTGACGAATTGCTGGGCTGAGTCGTTGCGCCGACAGCGTTTCTTGCATTTACGGCCGCTGCACTATCCTTGTCACCATCTCCTGCACCGCCCGCTTTTGCCAGGGCCGGTAATGCAATAAGGCCAAGGGCTAAACAACATGCTGCAATTGCTCGCATTCCTTCCTCCTTGAAATGAACTGCTGAACTGACCTTGAAAAATCTCAATGGAAATCTGGTTTTTGGATATGACCTCAGCATCCGATCTCTTGCCCGTTCCTCCCACAGGAGCGGCGCAGATTTCACCGCCAGGACACCCATCCCGACGGAGCAATCGGGTTCGGCTACGCTACAAGGGCCCGCAGGTATGACGACCGTTACCGACGATGAACGTTAAGCGTTGAGGTTGAATGCTCTGTGACGGAAATATGAATTGTGCGTTACACCTGACGGAAGCCCGCCGAGGCTGGTGTTTTCCATTTCACTTCACCGCGAGGGATTGGAATTCGTGGAAATTAGGAGGAGATGATGACTCTATGATTCTGCCGTCAAATTCTTACGCTTGCATTTCTTCGGGTTCTCACATAGGATTTTGGCAGTGCAGCTGTGCCTCCAACTGAATACTCTCTGTTGTCTCTGTCCGGCAACACGTGCAGTGGTGTGTTCTGGCGCAGGGGTGCTGAAGATCTAATCTAGAAGCCTAATTCGGGACTTCTTAGACCCACCGCCAGAAACTGGCCGGTGGGTTTTTTGTTTTTAGGCCCAACATTTCGTGCCGACGGCACCAGCGGGACAACCACAAGGAGAAACTCAGATGATCGGATTGCAGTCGAAAAAAATCGTAATAGCACTAGCGATTTTTCTTAGCGCGACAATGACCGCCCCAGTAGTCACAACAGCGGCCGCAGGGCCCGGTGAGTCCGAAGGCGCTGCGAATGATAGCCCGGCTAAAGCAGCTTCAACCAGCAACGGTGGCGACTCAGGCAAGTCCGAGTCAAGCACCCCTGCACCTAACCCGGACCCGGTTGTCGAACTCCAGGAGCTGAAGGCCAACGTGGAAGCGGAGGCCCAAAGGGTCGCCGAACAGACGCAGGAACTTGACAACGAACGCGCAGCGCTTCGCGACGAACTCCAAGGCATCGCTGCCTTGGAAGCGAAGTTGGGCATCGTCCCGAATCCGAGTTCCACTCCGGACGCCACTGCTTCTATCGCGAATCCGGCGTCTACTCCGAACGCCGCCAACCAGGGCAGTCCGACACAAACAATAACTCCCCAAGACAGTTCGAACAGAATAGCCAACCTTGAAAGCAGGCTGAAGAATTTCGGCCCATTTCAATTCAGCGGAGATATTCGGTTGCGCGGTGAACCTTTCTTGGGAGGACCCGCCGACCGCTCGCAAGACCGCGATCGCGCACGCTATCGAGTCCGGTTCAACATCGTCGCCAAGCTTAACGACGACATCAGCGGAGGAATCACCCTGGCGTCGGGCGATATCAACGATCCGACCACTACGAACCAGACAATTACCGGTTTCTATTCCCGAAAAACCATCGCCATTGACAAGGCCTACGTTAACTACAATCCTCACGAATTTAAGAACCTCACGCTCATCGGCGGGAAATTCGGATATCCCTGGTACAACACGGAACTCACCTGGGATAAGGACCTCAACCCGGAGGGATTTGCGCAAACCCTCGTGTTCAATCCGGATATACCGGTCCTGAAAAGAATCGCGTTTGTCGGCTTCGAATTGCCGTTCGCCGAAGTGGCCGGCGTTTCCTTAAACGACAAGAGCATCGTCCAAAGCGTCACGTACGGCGGCCAAATACAGACGACCTGGCAGCTCGCTCACTGGCTAAAGTTCGGCGCTTTCACCGGCTTCTATAACTTCCACAACGCGGATCCGATCGCGCTGGCTTTAGCCAAGGCGAGCGCGAAAAATCCTCAGACTCCCCTAACGGGATCGTTGCCTCTCGGCACCGGCAACACTGTGCAGAACTCGATTGTGACTTCGACATCAACGAACATCGTCACAATTGGCGGCACCGCGTTCCCAACCGGCGTCACCACGATTACGAATGCGCAATTCGCATCGAAGTTTGGCCTATTTGACTCGCTCGCTCGCTTCGACGTCACAACATCGTGGGAAAAGTGGCCCATCGCATTCGTTGGCGACTACGTTCAGAACACCGAAGCGTGCGCCAATGTCGACAATATCGCGGCCAAGCCGGCGAACACCGCCGCGCTCACGTTTACGCAGACCACCAACTTCGCTTGCAATTCGCACCAGCGTCGCGGTTACTGGGCAGAAGCGCAAGTCGGACGCGCTCAGAAGCGAGGGGACTGGCAGTTTGATTACACCCGCATTTTTATCGAGCGGGAAGCGGTTCTCTCGAATTTCGACTACAGCGATATTCGTCAGGGCAGCAACGTAACTGAGCATCGCGCCATGGTGATCTACCAGGCGCATCGCAACGTTCAGTTGTCGTTTACAGACCTGATCGGCCGGCCGATCAATTTCGACCATACCAAACCGCCGGAACCTTGGCTTCAGCGGCTTCAATTCGACGTGATCTACACGTTCTAGTGTTCGACTGAAAAAACATCACAACCGGTTCCGAGGTCCGGCGAGATTTGCCGGCCTCGGAATCTAATCTTCTCCGCGCAGTTTTCGCGCTGCCGCTGCGAGCACGCTGAGCTTGGCGAAAGCGGTTTGGGCGTCGGCAACCGGCCTCTCCGCAAAAGTTCCAAAGCCGCAATCCGGATTTAAGTAAATACGATTCGCTGATACGAATTCGGTGAGGTCCCTCACGCGCTGCGCAATTTCATCCGGATCTTCCACATCTGAAGTCCGCGGATTCACAACTCCGTATCCGATCTGCGCTTGCGAACGCAAACGAGCGAGCGCTTTCGGCGTTCCAGCCCGCGATGTGGCGTACTCCAGCACGAATTGATCGACCTTCATGCGGTTCAGATACGGCACCAAGCCGTCGTAAGGACCCGAGAGCAGCACATCTTCGTTGCGGCTCCAGTTGCCGCGACAAACGTGCACGCACAAAACCGGCCCTCGAATACCTTCGACCACGCGGTTCAGCAAACTGACGGCGCGTTCGAGTTCCCCCTCAGGACTGGAGCTTGCTGCGAGTGCGGCGCACATAAACGTTCGTGTCTTCGAGCGGCCCGCGAGCAAAAGCTCGCTCAATACAGGCTCATCGAACTGCACCATCTCTGCACCGGCATCCGCCAGTTCCTGGAGTTCTTCATGCAGCACGGCCACGATGTCATCGCCGAGGCCATCTCCATTTGGATAGGTGGAATCGGAAAGCCCTTTGACCCACGTAGACCGGCTCAATAAATAAGGTCCCGGCAACGTAACTTTGATCGCCTTCCGCGTATGTTGACGAAGGAATCGGTAATCGTCCATGACCAGCGGCTTGCGGCGTTTTACGTTTCCGACGACCACCGGGTTCTTGATCGCAAACGCCGGAACATCAAGCGCGGTGAGCAGATCCTCAAACGCAGCCTTATCCTCCACGTAGTCGAGCAGCTCGGCCAGCGTCATCAGACGAATGCCTTCCAGCCGATCGGCGATAAACGAATAAAAATTATCGCGACGCTGCTCTCCGTCGGAGATCACATCGACTCCGGCATCCTCCTGATACTTGATAGCCAGCAGCGTGGCCTGATCTTGTAGGTCCGGTAGGGACGACAAACGCTTTTTCATGGCGTCCAGCAGCCATGCGGGGCGCGGCCAGCTGCCCACAACCGTTACGGGATACTGTTTCATAGCTAGGTTTTCCTGATTTCTGCGTGAAAGGACACGGTATTCACAAACGACTGCGTCACGGGAGAGCGCCGCACGGTATCCGCCAACAATTCCTCGAGCGTGCCGGCATCAGCATCCGCATCGACGTAAACCACCGCTCGCACGTTCGCGAGCCCAGGATTTCCCTCGTCCTGCAATCCGAGATACACCAAGATGTCCTGCGCGCGGGCCTGCAGAGCCACTTCAAGATTGTGCACGGTAATCTGCCGTTGTGATGCGCGCCACTGGAAACCCACTGCGAGGCAGGCACCTAGCGACCCAAGTAGATATTCGATCGCGCTGATGGATTGATCGGCGGTATCGAAGCTCGCCGGCTGGCCGGCGACGAACGAATGGTTGCGAACGAAGACTTCCGCTTCCATCTTTCCGCGTCCGCGGACGCGCGCCCGCCAAACGTAATTGCGGGCCTGCTCGAGATCCTGCCGAAAAACAGTGTCCGCCGCTTTCTTACGAATAAAAAAACTTGTCGAGCCTGCTTCGCCGGGCCTGTTCGCAAGCATATCGTGCCCCACAAGGCGGCACCACGCGGGCAGATCTTCCTTCACGCTGATTTCACGGCTGCGCACTTCGAGGATGGCACTCGACGGCAGCGGCTCCATCGCGTTCCGAATAATCAGCAATAATCCGCTGCCGCAATCGAGATCGCCGCCGTCGCACATCGTATCCGGTATGGGCTCAGGCTCCGGCATTCTTCGCTCCCCAAAAACTCAGTGACGGAGGTTCAGTAGCTGATGGAGGGAGCGCCCGCGCTCAGGAATTCCACGAGCTTTGCGCCACCGACGATCACCGCTCCAGCAATCAGCTTGTCCTCGGCGAGGCTGCGCTTCTTGAAACAAGGGGAGCAGACGAAGATTTTCCCGCCCGCCTTGACGAAGCTCTCGATCAAATCCTTCAGCGGGGCGAAGCCCGGTTCGTGAATGTCGTCCGCAAATCCCTTCTGGGACAGGCGAACGCCCTCGATGCTCAGAAAAACCATCGTCTCCTTGTCGGAAGCAACCGCGGCATTCGCGATCACGAAGCCGACCGTCGCCTTATCGGCGTTGTCCTTCGAGTGAGTCACGCTGACACAAAAACTTCCTGGCATATTTCCTCCTTTAAAAAAATAGAATTACTTTTCTCTTCGTTGAATCAGGTAAATGGGATGCCTCGCGGATACCAGAGAGTGTGTCGTTAGCGCGCACCAGGCCGGAATATCCTCCACGGCACCGGAGTCCAGGGCGCGGAGCTCCAGAATCTGTCCTGGGAGGAGCTTTCTCATCCGGCAGGCAAGCTTCACTAGCAGCTCCCCGCATCCCATTTCCCCGGCATCCCATTGTTCAGCGACTATGGTCCACCCGATCTGCGGGACTGTTCCCAACTATGGCGTGAGCGCTTTGTAAGTAAACTCGCGCGTCCAGTCGGTGTATTGTTTGCCGTTCACCTCGACGTACACCTTGGGGAGCGAGTTCACGGGTCCGTCGTCCTGCGGTGGCTGCATCATCAGGTCGCGACCAACGGACCAGACCACACGCCGGTCGTCGATGTTCCCAAAGTAGTAGTCCACCTTGCTCATATCGATCCCGTGGTAACCCGTCGCAGTAGTCCGCTCGACCAACACCTTGTTCTTATCGGTGAGAGGAAATTCCTTGCCATAAATATTGGCAAGGGAAACGTCCAAGGGAAGCCATCCGAGGTTTGGGGCATAAAATTGAAGCCAGCAGTGATAACTCGCATCCACTTGGATTCCGTCGAGCGTGGGTTTCATCAGCGAACCGTAAATCATCCGAGTGGGAAGCCCGGAAGCCATCGCGAGTGAAGCAAACAGAGAGTGGAAGTCCGTGCAATTGCCCGTCTTGTTGCTCAAGCAATACTCCGTACTGCCGACCGGCGAGGCCTTCAGGTGATCGGGGTCCTTCACCCAATAGTCTATATTTTGCAGAGTCCAATCGTAAATCTTGCGAGCCTGCAGAACAGGATTCGTCTCGCCGCCGACGATGGACTTCGCGAACGTCTTAATCTGGTCGTTCACAACCACGTAGGTCGTAGGCTGCAAATACCGCGACAGGGCCGTTCGTTCGCTGTCGGTCAGGGGACGAGTCGCTTTCGGATCGATCACGTTGCGCATCTCGGTGCGCTTCAGATCGAACGTTTCCGTGATCGTGACAGGTCCTTGCGTCCCGCTGGGAACCTCCAAATAGCCGACTCGGTTCCTCCAGGAATCCCAGTCGTAGTGCACGGGGTGGTCCGTCGCCGCATTGAAATTGGCAATCACGGAATAGGCGTCCTCTTGCGGAACGGCAAACCAGATTCGCACCGTCTTGGCGTCAGGTGGAATTTTCACGGTCAGAACGTTTTTTATCCGAAATGCTGCTTGTTCGGGTTGCACGACCTTCGAAGAATCGTTCGCGGAGACCGCAAAGCAGCAACACATCGTTAGCAAGAACACAATTCGCCACTGAATCCTTTTTCGCAACATGAGATAGCTCCTCCCTAAAATTCTTGAGTAGAAGATTGAATTGATTTAGGTAACGGCCAACGGTCGCTTATAGGGAGGGCGCTCAAGTGAAGCCGGATTTCAAATGACGTTTGTGGCCCGGTGCGAGCATACGGAGCTTATCTTGCTGCAGCCAGAAATCGTTAGCAAGCGATTTTGCTTTTAGCCATTGGAGCGAAGGGCCGGCCGAAGGAAATTACCAACTTACTCGCCGAAGGAACTAGGGGAGACGCCCACCGACTGCGCGCCAACGACTCCCGAGTCATGGACTTCGAACTTCGCTATTTTAGCAGCTTCTCGATCGCGGCCGTCACTTCGGGCGAATCGGGCGTGACGGCAGGTTCGAACCGCTGCACCACTTTTCCGTCGCGGTCCACCAAGAACTTGGTGAAGTTCCACTTGATGTCGCCGGCTACCGCAGGATTCGCTTCCTTCGTCAGGTAGCTGTAGAGAGGCGTCTGGTCATCACCCAGATCGGAAGAGCGGCGTGTAGGGAAAGAG
>OCZU010003143.1_pt1 | contig 10439 bp, 12 predicted proteins | sample 1539001 | NCBI WGS metagenome assembly OCZU01 (sample SAMEA3539306, study PRJEB22396) | soil metagenome | biome: tundra; feature: field; material: soil | place: USA | collected 2010-05 | depth 0.15 m | reverse complement strand
CGCGGCTGCCCCCGGCCGCAGCACGTTGATGGACGAAAGGCTTTCGAAATCTCGTGTCACTGTTCACCTGCCGGGCCGCTGCAGGCGAGATTTCCACAAAGGGAAATTTCGCGCATCGAACCCCTGAACCTGAGCATCGGAAGTAGCGCAGACAAGAATGTCCGCGCCACGGGGTTCATGGGAAGGACACCCCCGCTCCGACGTTTGAGCAATACCATTTTCAAGATGCGCTGTCAGCCTGGCTTCGGCTTCACTTTCAACGTCAATCCCTCCACCGTCACAATTTCAACCGGTTGATTTTTCTCAACCGCGACTTCGCTCACCGCATTCCATAATTCGCCTTCGATGAAAACCCTGCCGCCGCTGGCGTCAATGCGCTCAAGCGCGGGCGCAACCTTGCCGAGCATCGTTTCACGACCCACCTGCACCGGCAGGCGTTGCGCGCGCAAACCCGCGCCCACGACGAAGATGAAAAACCCTGCGGTCAGCAGCGTCGCGGGAATGATGTAAGCGAGAGACAATCTAAACGCCGCGTCGTTGCGGTCGAAGAGCATCAGCGCGCCGAGGAAAAATGAAACGATTCCGCCGAACGTCAACACGCCGTGCGTCGGTGCGAAGACATCAATGATAAACAAAACCGCCGCCAGACCGATCAACGCCAACCCGGCGAGGTTGATGGGCAAAATCGCTGACATGCAGAGCACGAGAATAAGTGCGATCGCGCCGGCGACACCCGGCAGAATCGCGCCCGGATTGCTTAATTCGCCGATGATCCCGTACATGACCATGAGCATGAGCACAAACATCATCTCGGGCCGCAAGAACAGTTGCAGGAATTTCTCCCGGCCGGTCATGCGGATTTCAAAAATTTCAGCTTTCGCTGTTTCCAGCGTTTTGTTGCCGACGGTGCGGCCATCGAGTTGTTTGAGCAGGTCGGGCAGGTCGTCAGCGATGAGGTCAATGACGTTCAACTCAAGCGCTTTCTCAGCCGGGATGACAACACTCTCGGTGACAGCAGACCTGGCCCACTCGGCATTGCGATGACGTTTCTTCGCGATGTTTTCGATGTCGCCGGCGGCGTCGTTCTCCATTTTCTTCTTCATCACATCATCGGTTTTTTCCGTGCTGCCGCTCATGCCGCCAATGGAAACCGGATGCGCGGCGCCGATCCTCGTGTACGGTGCCATCGCGGCCACATCAGCGGCCATGGTGATGGATGTGCCCGCACTGGCCGCACGTGCGCCGGAGGGTGAAACGTAAACCACCGTCGGCACACGCGAGGCGTAAAATTTCCGGACGATGTCCGCGGTGGAATCAAGCAAACCGCCCGGCGTGTCGAGTTGAATGATAAGGCAGGCGTCATTGCGTTCGGTCGCAACATCAATGGCGCGTGAAATGTAACTCGCGGTGGCCGGGCCGATGGCACCCCTGATTTCAATCATGCTGACGCTCGCCGCGCGCAGATCTGTCGCGGCCCAAAGCGCTCCGACTGCCAGAACATGCGCCCCAATCTTCATAAATCCGTTCACAACTCAAAGTAACGAAATTGGCTGCGTGCGCCAACTCTATTCAGCAAGCCTATTCAGCAGGCCCGGTCTGACTTGAGCGCATCCGGGGACTGCCCCTGTTTTCTCCCTCTCCTCCCCCAAAGGAGCTGCGGGCGAAGCCTCGGTGGAAAATAAATTACAACTGGGTTGGGGTGAGGAGGCGCAATTGTTTCCGGCTCAAATCCCCTCACCCCGTGGAATTGCAGCCAGTATTCCACGGGGCGAACTCCGGCCCTCTCCCCGCTCGGGCGGGGAGGGAGACAGGGGGCAGTGTCAGGATGCGTCCGTCTGACTTTGCATTTCCCAATCGTGTCGCGCGCCGTTATGTTCACAGCATGGCGTTGGTCCGCATTTTGGTTGACGGTTACAGCCTGTTGCACAGCTGGCCGGAGCTGGCTCCGGGCAGGCCGCGCCATTCCGCCGCCGCCCGGGACGAACTGATCCGCATCCTGACGCTGTATCAGGATGCCGTTGGCACGCCGATCACGATTTTCTTCGACGGTTCCGGCACGCCCAAGGGTCCGTCGGAATTTGTCTCGAAGCCGGAGCTGGAAATTCTTTTTTCGCGCGCCGGCCAGACCGCCGATCAAATGATCGAACGCGCGGCGCACCGGTTCCAGCCGTTCGGCGAAGTGCAGGCCGTCACCGATGACAACGCCGAGCGCGAGACGGTCATCGCCCTGGGTGGTTCGGCGTCGAGCTGTTTCAATTTCATCCAGGCGATTGAGAATGCGCTGGCGGAATTGCAGAGCGACCTCAAGCATTTCAACCGCCGTGAACGAAACAAATTCAACCGCAGATTTTAGAGGAACGGATGACGACAATTTTTTTTAACGGGAAATCCCTGGGAGACTGTTTGAAACCCGTGGCGTCGGGCGTCCCGCCTGACGTGGAGGGCGTGCGTCCCGCCGCCCGGAAGAGGCGTCAGCATCCACCGGGACTCGGAAAATCTTCAATCGCCAGGCGCCGTACGTGCGTCATGTCCGCCGGGCGGGACGCGCCGGCTCTACGGCAGGCGAGGACGCCCGCCGCTACTGCCGCGCCGCCCACCAGCGGAGTTTTTAAACGGGCGCTGAGCCAAATTTCACGATTTGAATGGCTGGCTTTGGTTTTTTGCCTCTGCTTGCCGTGTCCGCAAAACCTTTCGGCGCAGCCGGCGGCCACCGCCGTCCGCCCTGCCAACCGCTGGCTGCTCATTGTCGAGACCTCCCGCGCCACCCAGTCGCGCGCCGGAGCTGTCGCGCAAATCGCGGGCAACCTGGTGCTCTCCGGCATGAACGGCCAGCTGCGCCCGGGCGACACCCTGGGTGTGTGGACTTTCAACGACGCCCTTCACGCCGGCGGATTTCCGCTGCAAACCTGGTCGCCGGAAAACGCCAAGAATGTCGCCGAGCGCGTGGCGTTGCTCCTCGCGAGGCAAAAATTTGAAAACCGGCCCAACCTCGACAAAGTCCTTCCCGCGCTGGGCGGAGTCATCACGAATTCGGAATTCATCACCGTGATTCTGATCACCAGCGGCGGCGAAACCATGCGCGGCACGCCTTACGACCGCGCCATCAATTCGATCCACAAGCAATCGCAGAGTCAGCAGGAGAAAGCGCTCATGCCGTTTGTCACCGTGCTGCGGGCGCAGGCTGGCCGCATCACCGATTACAAGGCGAACACGCCGCCAACGACTTTGGAGATGCCGGCGCTGCCGCCGGAATTGCTGATCACCAACGCACCGCCACCAAAGCCGCCGGAAATCAAACCCGCCGAAATCCTTCCGCCCGCGCCAGTGGTGCCGTCGCTCATCGTTCACGGAAAAAAACCCGTGCCCGAGTCGGAATCCGTTTCGAATCCCGCGCCGGCAACGACGGAAATCCCTCCGCCCGCGCCGGTGCCGGCAACCAATCAAAACGTCGTGGGCGAAACAAATATCACAGCGCTGCCCAAAGCACCGGCCTTACCTGCGACGAATGCAGGGGCGGTGGCTGCAAACATCAGCGCGACAAATATCTCTGCGCCCGTCGCAACGAATCAAACTGCGTCGGCCACGACAGCCGCCACGACAGAAAATTCGGGCGGCAAGACGCTCTGGTTTGTGGGGGCGGTTGCCGTCGTCGCGGGAATTGGATTGGTGCTTCTGCTGGTCCGCCGTTCGCGCTCCGGATCGCACACCAGCCTCATTACCCGCTCGCTGGATCGCGATAAAAAATAATGTCCGGCCGGCCCGGGAGGACCGGCGTCCCGCCGGCGTGTCATATCGGTTTTCTTGCGTGAAACTCGCCGGTGAGATGCCGGCGCTCCCGGGCCCTTACCCGATGCGAAGCCACACTGTCTTCAAATACGCCGGCTCGGTTCGCGACACGGGAAAATCCGGCGGCTGCGGAACGTAGTGGCGCTGAAGAATTTTCCGGCGCGCCGACTTGATCGCTTCGTCCGCGCCCGCCAGAAAACTCTCCGGCGGCCAGGCAGACGCGTTGGTCGAGGCGAACAACACTCCGCCGGGCCGGAGTAGTGGCAACGCGACGGTGACGAGTTTTCCAAAATCTTTTTCCACCCGAAAAGCTCCGCGCTCCTTCGACTGCGAGAACGTCGGCGGGTCGAGCACGATCGCGTCAAACTGGCGTCCCTTTTTCGCCAGCCGCCGCAGCCAGTCGAAGGCGTCGCCAAAAATGAAGTCGTGCCCGGCAGGATCAAGGTTGTTCAATGCAAAGTTCCGTTTGCCCCATTCCAGATATTTTTTGGAGAGATCAAGGCTGGTCACCTGCGCACCCGCCTTCGCCGCGCAAATGGAAAAGCCGCAGGTATAGGCGAAAGTGTTGAGCACTTGAAATTTGGAGTTTCGAGTTTCGGGTTTCGAGTTGAACAGGGAAAAGTCCGCCGCGACGTGGCCGGTCAAGAATCGCCGCCGGTTGTCGCGTTGATCCAGAAACAATCCCACCGAGTAGCCTTCGTTAAAACTCAACTCGAACTGGACGCCATTTTCGCGAATGACGAACCGTTCCGGCGCGGATTCGCCAAGGACGTGTTGCGGCGAAGTCGCGGCAAGCGCCGCCTGGCGCACTGGCCGGTTGAGAATTTTGTGAAACGCGCCGGGATGGAGTTCCGCCTTCAGACGGTCGGATGGGCCGGCTGAAGCCGGGACTCCGGACGATGGGGCGCTCGCCATAAGCTGCTGTAGAAATTCCTTTTGCTCGCTCTTTAGCGGCTGCTCCGATTGCGACAGAAGAAAATCTCCCAACCGCTCCACATACCAGCCAGGCCAGCCATCGCTCGCACCATGGATCAGACGAAACGCATTTGTTTCCTGAGCGTCAATCACGGCTTCGCGCAACGCCTGTCGTGCATCCACCGCGAAATCGGCGGGCGAGCGGAATGTCATTTCCTCTCCGTTGCCCGGATGTCGCAAAGTAATTTCGGCTGCGTGCAGGCAGACGCGACTGAACGTCGAGCCACCGTAGAGCGTGTCGCCGAGAATCGGGAAGCCGTTTTCCGCCGCGTGAACACGGATTTGATGAGTACGCCCCGTGCGTGGTTCAGCTTCGATGGTTTGGAGTTCCGCCTTCAGGCGGTTGGACGGGCCGGCGGAAGCCGGAACTCCAAACCTTGTCTCCGCAACGTCTCCACGCACGCCGCTCGCGTAGCGTTCGCCCACGCGAACGATTTTGGATTTTACGACCAACTCGCTTTGCTTCACCGGTCGGTCGGTAAGCAACAGATACTTTTTGCGAACGGTGCGCTGCGTGAATTGCTCCGTGAGCGAGCGGTTGGCCAGCGCGGTTTTACCGAAGATGATGACGCCGCTGGTTTCCTTGTCGAGCCGGTGAATGATCGCAAGGTTTGCCCAGCGCGGTTCGCGGTGCCGCAACCAGTCGTAAATGCCCTCGCCGGCGAACGGACTCGGCGCGTGCGTGTTCATGCCGGCGGGCTTGTTGACCACCAACAGGTGCTCGTCTTCAAAGAGAACGCAGGGCGTCATGCTTGCGGGAAGAAGCTGAACATTCAACATTCAACATTCAACATTCAACTCGGAACATCCAAGTGCATCGCCGTCGCCCCCCGCAAGCGTTGGGACTTCGGCGTTGAATGTTGAATGTTCGAGTTTATTACCAAAACTGCCAATCGCTTTTCCACACCACCCACACGCCGAGCAAAAAATTCGTGATGCCATGCGCAGTCATGGCGTCGCCGAGGCGGTTTCTTCGGATGGCCAGCCATTGATAGGCGAAGCCGCAGAGAATGCCCGCGAGCCATTGGTAATGCTCAAATCCAAAAATGATGGACGTGACAATGAACGACGTTGGGTGAAACCGGCTGAGGGGCATTTCCTGAAAATTGATCCGCACGAAGTAGCGGTAGAGAAAGGAGCGATAAAAAACCTCCTCCAGCGGCGGCACGATAATGGCGGAACCCAGCGTCCGCGCCGCGATAAACATCCATGCCAGCGCGGAATTTTCGCCAAATTGTTTGTGCGGATTCCAAAGGTCCCCCGGCTTGCCGAACTTGGGGTAACATCCGTCAATGCCCACCCACATAACGCACACCGCCACGCCGACGACCACCGCTTCCCAGCTCACGGCCCAACGCATTTCGGACACAAACGGGCGCATCTCCCAAATCAGCCAGCCACCGGCCAGCGTCTTTGCCAGATAAAACCAGTAGCGCGATTCCTCTCCGAATTGCCCCTGGCAAAAAGTGAGCGCCAGGAAAATGACAAATGGAGCCACTCGAGCGTACGCCGGTGAAGCTTTGAACTTCTCTCGGAGGAAAATCATTACGGGCAAAGCATCCGCCAACGCGCGATAAACTCCAAGAAAAAATTATTCCAGTGTGAGAAAGTTGGTCTGGTTCGGGCCAATCAGCGTGGCGCTGGTGGAACCGATCGCAACGACTTGCAATTCGCGCACCGAATCACCCACGTAAACCCGCTGGCCGTTGATGATCGCCAAAGACCGGGGTGGTGTAAAAAACACGGCCTGCAACTTGAGCGGTGCGGGCTTGGGCGAAGCCGCTTCGACCACGGGCGCGGGCGAATTGGTCGCCACGGTTCCCTTCGTTGGAGCGATGGCGCTGTCTTGCGTCAACGCCGGCGGTGGTGCTGTCGCGGCAATTGGGCTGGCCATTGTGGCGGTCTGTGTCGGTGTCGGCAGTTGGACGGGCGTGGACCGGTTTTTTTGATTTACCAATACGATCGAGAATATCGCCGCCACAAGAATTACCGCCAAAATCGCCGGCCATACGATGCCGATTCCCCTTTTCCGCTGCTGCGCCGGTTCCTCCCGGCGAAGCGGCAAATAGTTTCCGGGAGCGGGGCCAACATTTTTCTGCGTCTCGGTGGCGCGCTTCAGAGCATCGTTGACCAGACTCATACTCCAACCTCCCCTTCCAACTCACGAATCGCCTTGCCGATGACGCGGTAGTCGAGTTCTTCGGTTTGATTCACATAACCTGCCAGCAGCGCCTTGTCGCAAACGGCGTTGACCAGCCGCGGAATGCCGCCGGTATAATGATGGATCCGCCACAGCGCGGGCCGGGTGAATCGGGGCGCGCCATTCGCGCCAGAAACCGTGAGGCGGTGTTGAATGTATTGTGAAATCTCGGCCTGGCTCAGCGGCGAGAGATGGTATCGCACCGTGATGCGCTGGCGAAGCTGGCGCAGATTCGGGCTGTTGAGCCGGTCGCGCAATTCGGGCTGGCCCATCAAAACAATTTGCACCAGCTTGCGATTGTCCATTTCAAGGTTCGACAGCAGCCGGACTTGTTCGAGCAGTTCCTCGGTCAAATTCTGCGCCTCATCAATAATCAACACGGCGTCCCGGTTCTGCTCCACCTGCCAAAGCAAAAAATTGTTGATCGCGGAAACCGTGTCGAGACGGTCCATCCCTCTGACATCCAAACCGAACTCCGTGGCGATGGCTTTCATCAATTCGTCCGGGCTCAGGATCGGGTTCAGGATCAGGGCGGTCGAAAAACTTCCGTCGAGCTGCGCCAGCATCGCGCGGCAGAGCGTCGTCTTGCCCGCGCCGACTTCGCCGGTCAATTGCACGAAGCCTTTTCGCTCGCGGATGCCGTAAAGCAGATGGTTGTAAGCTTCGCGATGCTTCGCGCTGTAAAAGAGGAACCGCGGGTTTGGCGTGATGTCAAACGGCGGCTCGGTCAAACCGTAGTAATCGAGATACACGCCCTGCTTGAAGCAAAACGGATGCCCTCGAATAAAACGCCTTCCTGATGCCCCTTCGGGTGAAAAAGTGTCCTGAACCGGAACTTTATTGCCTAGTTTGGGATCAACCCGGCAAAATCCGCTTCACCGCGCTTACCAACGCATCCGCTTCCGCCGCCGTGCCGATGGTGATGCGCAAATAATCCTGCACCTCCGGCGCGCTGAACCAGCGAACGAGAATTTTCCGGTCGCGCAGCTTCTGCAACCAATCCTGCGCCGGAAACAACGGCGGCTTCGCCAGAATGAAATTCGTCTGGCTCGGCAGGACGCGAAAACCAAGCAACGTCAGTTGACGGCTCAGCGTCTCGCGCGTGGCGATGATTTTTTTGAAGTTTGTCCGGTAGCAGGCGAGATCGTCAAGCGTCGCTTCGGCGGCAACCTGGCCCAGGCCGTTCACGTTGTAGCTGTCCCGGATTTTATCCAGCGCTGCGATCAGTTCGGGGTGCCCGACGAAATAACCGACGCGCTGGAAGCAGAGCGAATACGCTTTCGAGAACGTGCGCGCCACAAGGACGTGCGGAAATTCGAAAGCCAGCGCCATCGCGTTTTCATCCGCGAAATCCACGTACGCTTCGTCCAGCACGACAACGCCCTTCTGGTCGCGGCAAATTTTTTCCAGATCGTCCGTCCTGTAACCGCGACCACTCGGGGCGTTTGGCGTCGTGATGAACGTGAGCGCCGCGCGAGAATCCCACTGCTTCCCGCGCTTCAACTCCGCCATGCTTGGAATGCTGAAATCCGGATTGAGCGGCATGGCGTTATTTTTCGCGCCATGAATGTCCGCCAGCACGGGATAAAGCGAGTAGCTCGGCGTGAAATATTGAACGATGGCTCGGACAAGTGATGCGCCAAACCTCGGTTCGACAAACGCCCGCACCGCCAGCGCCAGCAATTCATCCGAGCCGTTGCCGACGATGATGTTCTCCGGCTTGCCGCGATGCAGCCGCGCGAGCTTTTCGCGCAACCGCTCCGCCGTCGGGTTCGGATACATCCGCAACCGTCCGTCCACCGCCGCCTTGACCGCCGCCAGAACTTTCGGCGACGGCGGATACGGATTCTCGTTCGTGTTGAGCTTGATCAACCCTTTGATCTTCGGCTGCTCGCCGGGCACGTAGGCGTGCAACTCGCGCACGAGCGGGCGGATTAAATTTGATTTCTTTTTCATCAAAGCGCAGTTATTTCAATCCGAGCTTTCGGTTTCGCCGAGCAATATAGTCAGGCAGATTGGGCAGCGGAAAATATCCTTCTGCTTCAGGTTTATCTGGCATTGAGCATACTTCTACATATTGGATGTCCATCGCGAAAGCACGTTCACCAACCGCTGTTTCAAGAATAATCATCACGCCAGTTGTAAATGGCGTTCGCTTTGACTCCGCAAATGAAGGCACACTAATTCGAAGGCCAAGCATTTTCGGGATGTCCGACCTTTCAAGTGGCAAAAAGGACATGGAATCCGGATCAAGCGGGATTCCTTCATACTTTGTTTTGAACGCGAAGCCTCTCGGCGGTTTGAGTGATATAAATCGCCAACCACTCAGCTTCGGTGCGCATGAAACGATCTTTTCGACGACTGGGAACAATTCGCTTCGACTCTCTGCTGTGATGATAAGCTCCCGTTCGTTTCCATTTGGCAAAGAAAGTTCAAACCATAACCCTTCGTTTATCGCTTGCAGCTTGCTTAAGCCCATATCCCAAAGCGGATCGGACGTGTCGACGAGCGAATCAATCTCGGCCTTGTGCTCTCGAATCCAAGACCAAAATTGTTCTATGCTCGCTTTTATGTCGTTTGGGATCATTATTACACCGCTCATCAGGATCTTACCTACACACTTCTACACACTTTTTCCACGCGCGACCAAGCCTTCGAGTTCAGCAAACTTTTTCACGGATGACAACGCCTTCTTGAGTGCGTCGCGATTGTATTCCACCGCGCTGGTGCGGCGTTGGAATTGATCCACTGTCAAGCCGGGGAATTCAGCCTCACGCGGCGGTTGCAATCTGCGTGGTGAGCTGTTCGACTTCAATCTGAAGCCGGCGGATTTCTTCGAGCGGCCCTTCGGCGAGGATGGCAAACTTTTTGGGCTGGCCCGGCAGCAATTCCCGGCGCAAGGAGGACAACGCCTCGGTCATGTGCTCCAGCTCTTCCACTGTCTGGGTGAGAATCGCTTCGATTTTCATAGGCTCACACTCAATATTCCTTTCCTCATGCCAGAATTGTCGCGCACCCGGCTGAAGAATTCAACGTAAGTTTTGAAGAGGTGACTGTCGCGCTCCGCAATCACCACATCAAAACCAAAACCCCGCCGCAGCATGGCGCGGGAAACGAGCGCGTATTCCGACATGGGCAGATCGCGCTCGAAATTGTGGCCCGGTCACAACACGGCCACGGGGTCAATGTCATTGGGCGCTGGTTTGGCAGTCACAAAACTGCCGTCCACGAGCAGCGCTTCAAAAAGTCCACTCCGCTGCATCCCCTCAAACAATTCTTGCAGCCGTGTGAACAAACGTGAGCGATGGTCGCTGCCTTGAAATTTCCCGAAGCATTCTCGTATTTCTTGCAGGGTGCAGTCGAAAGTTCCGACCGGCAGAAAACCATCTGTGTTAAGCGCAGGAATCGGCATCAAGTCTGGCTCCTGATCTTCGCGCTTTTCCCGTGTGCATCCAAACCCTCCAGTTCCGCAAATTTT
>OCZU010003142.1_pt1 | contig 10441 bp, 8 predicted proteins | sample 1539001 | NCBI WGS metagenome assembly OCZU01 (sample SAMEA3539306, study PRJEB22396) | soil metagenome | biome: tundra; feature: field; material: soil | place: USA | collected 2010-05 | depth 0.15 m | reverse complement strand
GGTCGGCCCGCCAGCCCGGGCGCCGGCCGCGGCGCCCGGTTCGGCGCCGGCTGTCTCGTGAGTCAGCGGCATCCCGCCGACGAAGCTCTCCGACTCCCACAGCTCGAAGGCGACGCTGCCGCCCGACTCCCGCAGCCGCAGGATCATCTCCAGGTCGCTCACCGCGGCGCTGGCCGGCACGTCGGTCTTGTAGGTCTCCGGTATCGCGTCGCCGCACATGACCAGCAGCGCCCGCGCCCGCCGCTCGCCAAGCTGCCGGACCGTCTCCTCGGCAAAGTCGTCGTCCCAGGACCTGGCGGCCGCGGCCAACTTGCGTTCCAGCGCGGCGGCGTCCACATCCGGCAGCATCCGGCCGCGCCCCGCGCGCACCACGATCTGCAGCCGCGCCACCGGCGACTCGCCGATCAGCGCGCTGTAGTCAACCTGGGCACCGTCCAGGGCCGACCGCAGGATCTCCTGCGCCCGCAGCCTGACCTGGGTGGTGTACCGGTCCCTGGGCAGGTAGACCAGGCAGGACATATACCGGCCGTAGATGTCTTTGCGCAGGAACAGCCGGGTCTCCCGGCGCTCCCGCAGCCGGAGCACGCCGGCCGCGATCGGGATGAGGTCGGCCGCCGTGGTCTGGAACAGCTCCTCGCGCGGGTAGCTCTCCAGGACCTCAGCCAGATCCTTGCCGTCATGGCTGTCGGCCGCGAACCCGGCCGACTCGAGCACCCGGGTGAGCCTGCGCCGCAGCAGCGGAATCCGGGTGATGCTCTCGGTGTAGGCGGTGTGCGTGTACAGGCCGAGGAACCGGTACTCGCCGGTCACCTGGCCGGTGCTGTCCATCCGCTTCACGGATATGTAGTCGAGGTAGGTCGACCGGTGCACGGTGGAGCGTGAGTTGGCCTTGGTCAGGATCAGCCGTTTGCGCTCCCGGGCCCGGGCGCGCACCTCGGGGGGCAGCGCGGCGAACGAACTCGATCCTTGCTTGTCGTGCCGCAGGATGCCCAGCCCGGTGCCGGGAATGGCGCGCAGGCACAACCCGTCCGGGCCATCCTCCAGGTTGTATTCGCGGTAGCCCAGGAAGGTGAAATGGTCATCAGCCAGCCAGCGCAGCAGCGCCTCGACCTCGGCATCGGGGAAGTTCCCTGTCGCGTCAGGCGGCTGGGCGGCGTCCGAGGCGGCCAGCTCATCGGCCAGCAGCACCGCCTTGGCCTGCATCCGCGGGTAGTCCTCGACCGCCACCCGCACGTCACCGAGCACCCGCTGCAGATCCGCGGCCAGGGCGGCGGCCTCGTCGTCGTCCAGGCGGGTGATCTCGATGTATGTCCACGACTCGGCGATCTCGTCGTGGTCGCCGTGGCCGCCGTCGACGATGCCCAGCACCTCGCGCAGCGCGCCGGTGACGTCGCGCCTGACCCGTAGCTGCGGGTGCACGATCAGCCGCGGTACCAGGTCATGCCGGCTGAGCTCCATCGTGAGCGAATCAACCAGGAACGGCATGTCATCGGTGACGATGGAAATCTCGTCCCGGGCCGGATCGGCCGCCGCCCCGCGGCCGACCCGCACCAGCGCGCGCCCTTGCGGCCGGTGCGCGGCGAATCTGGCCTGCTCGATCGCGATCTCGGCGATCCTGGCCGGACCCGCGAGAGCCAGATCATCGACTGCCACGTGGCGGAAGTAGGCGTGCAGGTAGCTCGGTAGGTCACCGACACCCGCGTCGGTTCCCGCGGCAGCCTTGGCCGCATCAGTCAGCAGGGTGTCCTTGTCCAGCCTGTCCTGGTCCTCGCCCGCCTTGTCCGACATTGGCTTTCACTCCTTGTCCCGGTCCGGACGACGTTGGCCGGCCTGTGCCGCTATAGCCAATTTCGCAGCTCCCATAGCAGCGGGTAATACCGCAACGGAACTCTGCTGTGCAGGTAAGGTGCGCCGGTCGACCCGCCGGTGCCAGATTTCGTGCCGATCTGGCGCTCCACCATCTGAACGTGCCTGGCCCTCCACAGTCCTGCCATCTCATCATGAGTCAGCAGATCCTCGGCCAGCTGCCACAAATCATCGTGGCTGGCCCGGTCCCTGGCTACCCCGACCAGCGAGGACGTGATCTGATCGTCGGTATCGGCGGGCAGCCCGCGAGCGGCCAGCAGGCCGGTGAACGCGTCCCACAGTGATGGCTCGGACAGCCGCCTGGCGAGGCGATCCCGTTCCGGATCGGTCAGAGCGCGGAACCGCGCGATATACCGCGGGTCCTTCGCGCCGGACAGGAACTCAAGCTCGCGGAACTGCACCGACTGGAACCCGCTGGCCGGCGCGAGCAGGGCGCGGAACTCCATGAAGTCCTGCGGCGTCATCGTCTCCAGCACGTCGATCTGGCTGACCAGCAGCCGCTCGATCACGTGCGCCCGGCGCAGCAGCTGCCTGGCCCGCCAGATCTCGTCCTTGGCCATGTGGTCCCTGGCTGCGGTCAGCTCGTGCAGCAGCTGGTTGAACCAGAGTTCGTAGGCCTGATGCACGGTAATGAACAGCAGCTCGTCGTGGACCGGCGGGACCGCCTGCGGCCGCTGCTGGCTGAGCAGCTCAGGCACCCGCAGATAGCTGCCGTAGGTCAGCAGGCCGCCTTCCTCACCGAAATTCCGGCCCCGCGGACCGCCGTCCCTGGCGCTCACCGCTAGCCCCCGGCCGCGAAGAAGCCGAGCACTTCCGGGTTGGCCAGGGCATCCGGGTCGGCGGCGTCGGCGACCGGGGTACCCAGCAGGATCTTCCTGACCGGCACCTCGAGTTTCTTGCCCGACAGGGTTCGCGGGATACCTGGCACCTGGTGGATCTCGTCGGGCACGTGCCGCGGTGACAGCTGCGAGCGCAGCTGGGACCGGATCCGCCCGGCCAGCTGGTCGTCGAGCTCGCGATCGCCGTCCAGCACCACATACAGCAGCAGCCTGCCGTCCTGGCCGAGCTGGCCGGTGTCGATCACCAGGCTGTCGGCGATCTCGGGCAGCCCCTCCACTACCCGGTAGAACTCGCTGGTCCCCATGCGCACCCCGCCCCTGTTCAGCGTGGCGTCCGAGCGGCCATAGATAACGCAGCCGCCATCCGGCAGCATCATGATCCAGTCGCCGTGCCGCCAGACGCCCGGGTAGTCGGCGAAGTAACTGGCCGCATAGCGGCTGCCCTGCGGGTCGTTCCAGAAACTCACCGGCATCGACGGCATCGGCCGGGTGATCACCAGCTCCCCCACCGCACCCACCAGCGGGCGCCCGGCCGGGTCGTAGGCCTCCACCAAGGCGCCCAGGCACCGGCCTGAGATCACCCCGGCGCGGACCGGCAGCAGCGGGCACGGGCCGACGAAACCGGTACACAGGTCCGTGCCGCCGGAGAACGAGCCCAGGATGAGGTCACGGCCCGCCCCCGCCACCTCCGCGTACACCCATTGGAAGCCCTCCGGCGTTAGCGGGGAGCCGGTGGAACCGACCCCGCGCAGCCGGGACAGGTCGTGCTGCGCGGCCGGATGCAGGCCCGCCTTCAGGCACGCCAGCAGGTAGGGCGCGCCGGTTCCGGCGTAGGTGACACCGGTCTCGGCAGCCAGCCGCCACAGCGCGTCCAGGCCCGGATGGGTGGCGCTGCCGTCGTAGGACACCACCGTCGCCCCGGCCAGCAGCCCCCCGGCCAGGTAGTTCCACATCATCCAGCCGGTCGTGGTGTACCAGAAGAACACGTCGCCCGGTCCGAGGTCCTGGTGGAAGGTCAGTGCCTTGAGATGCTCAAGGACGATCCCGCCGTGGCCGTGCACGATCGGCTTGGGCAGCCCCGTAGTACCCGAGGAATACAAGATCCACAACGGATGATCGAAGGGAACCTCTTCGAACTCCGCTGATCTCGCCCCGGCCTCCGTGCCAGTCCCGCTCGCCGGCAGCGAGTCCCAGCTCAGCACCGGTACCACGAGATCATCCAGACCAGCCGCCCCGTCGCCCGCGCTACCACCACCAGCGCTACCACCACCAGCGCTACCACCACCAGCGCCGCCCGCCCCGGCCAGGTAGTCGACCATGATCACGGCTTCGAGGCCGGGCAGCGCGGACGCGATGCCCGCGACCTCGCCGCGCCGGTCAAAGGACTTGCCGCCGTAGACGTAGCCATCGACGGCGATGAGCAGCTTCGGCGTGATCTGCGCGAATCTGTCGATCACGCTGCGCGCGCCGAAATCCGGCGAGCACGACGACCAGATAGCACCCAGGCTCGCGGCGGCCAGCAGGGCGATCATCGCTTCGGGCGTGTTCGGCAGATAGGCCGCGATCCGGTCGCCCTTCGTCACGCCGAGCGCGCGAAATGCCTGCCGGACCCGGCCGACCTGGAGCGCGAGCTCACCGTAGCTCAGCGCGCCGGACCTGCCGCCCTCCGACCGGAAGATGATGGCCGTCCGGTCCGGATCGGTCTGGGCGGTCCGCAGCGCGTTACGCGCGTAGTTGAGGCTGGCCCCGGTGAACCACCGGACATCCGGCATCGGGCCGCCGCTGAGCTCCGGACCTGGTCCGCGGTCACCGAGGACCCGGAAGTAGTCCCACACGGTGCCCCAGAACCGGCCCGGGTCGTCCACCGACCAGCGCCACAGTTCCTCGTACCCGGTCAGGCTCACCCCGCGTTCGGCCTGGAGCCAGCGCGCATACTCGGTGATCTTCGCGCTCTCCGTGACCTGCGGTCCGGGTTCCCAGAGCGTGGAGCCGTAATCTCGCCCTGCCTCGGCCAGGTTGGCGGCCGCGCCCGCTGCTCCAGCCGGGCTGCCGTGATCTTCGGTCGGCATAGGCATCAGCATGGGCGGTCCCTCAGATCATCGCAAACGGCGGGGGGTAGCTCGCTGTGAACCAACTCAGTCCACGCCCTCTCGCGGCTGCCGCAGGTAGCGCCGCAGCGCGACAACCGACCAGATCGCCTCAACCACTCCGAACGGCCAGGCCCCGGACAGGAATCCGTAGCTGCTGGCCAGCAGGCAGCCGACCGCGAACGCCAGGATGAACCGGGGATGGCGCTGCTCAAGGCTATACATCACCATCATGTAGGTCAGCGCCGTGACGCCGTAGAGGGTCAGCCCCAGACCGCCCATGACTACCGCTTAGCTGGCCGACACCGGCGATGTCAGCTGGTCGATGGCGGCTACGACCGCGGTGACGTCACACAGGTCGTCGATGACAACGTCCGCTCCGGCCGCCCGCAGCTCACTGGAGGTCGTCCGGCCGCTGGCGATCGCTACACAGCGGGCGCCCCCGATGCTGGCCGCCTCGACATCCCGGCTCGAATCGGCCAGGTACACGGTGGAGCCGGGGCCGAACGCCGCTCCGTACTTGGCCGCCGCGCGGCTGCGGGTCTCCAGCAACTGGGCTCCCTTGAGGTAGATCTCGGACCCGTACCCGCCGATCTCGAGGTCGAGAAACTCCTCAAGGCCGAAGGCGTGCAGTTTGGCGACCGCGTTGGGCCTGATCGAACCGGTCAGCACCGTCTGGACCACGCCGGGCAGCTCAGCCGTGGCCGCCACCGCCTCCCTGGCGCCTGGCAGCAGTCGTCCTTGCTCGGCGAGTAGCTGGCGCCGGGCCGCGAACGCATCAGCCAGCTCGGTGATGTAGGCCGCCAGCAGCTCCTGGCCGCCCGCCTCGGCCGGCCCGGACGCCGCCTGATTGAAGGCCAGCGCCTCAAAGAAGATCTCGGAGTCGGTCTGGCCCGCGATCTGCGGCAGCGCCACCAGCGGGCGCCCGGTCACCCGGCGGAATGCGTCCGCGTAGGCGTCCCTGGAAACTCTGACCACGTCGACCAGGGTCAGATCGATGTTCCACAAGACCAGGCGGTAACTCATTGCGCTCCAGTGCAATCACGGCCGGCCGCTACCTGGCCAGGTGCTAGCCCATGTGCGGATAGCGGTAGTCGACCGGCGGGACGAACAGCTCCTTGATGGTGCGGGCATTGACCCAGCGGATCAGGTTGAAGATGGAACCCGCCTTGTCGTTAGTACCGCTCGCCCTGGCTCCGCCGAACGGCTGCTGGCCGACGACGGCGCCAGTCGGCTTGTCGTTGATGTAGAAGTTGCCTGCCGAGAAACGCAGCGCCTCGGCGGCGTCGGCGATGGCGGCCCGATCCTGCGCGATGATCGCGCCGGTCAGCGCGTACGGCGAGGCATCCGCCGCCTGCGCCACCACGCCGGCGTAGTCGGCATCGTCGAAGATGTGGACCGACAGGATCGGGCCGAAGTACTCGGCGGTGAAGATCTCGTCGGTCGGATCGGTGCCCGCCAGCACGGTGGGCTGGACGAACCAGCCGTCGGCGTCGTTGGTCTCGCCGCCGGCCAGGACCCGGATCGACGGCCTGGACTTGGCCCGGGCCAGCGCGTCGGCATGCTCGGCGAACGCCTTGTCGTCGATCACGGCGCCCATGAACAGCGAGAGATCCGTCGCCACATCGCCCATCGTCAGCGACTGGACGGCGGACACGAAATCGTCCCCCATCCGGTCCCACACCGAACGCGGGATGTAGGCGCGAGAGGCGGCGGAGCATTTCTGCCCCTGGTACTCGAACGCGCCCCGGATCAGCGCGGTCATCAGCACGTCGGGGTCAGCCGACGGGTGCGCGATGACGAAGTCCTTGCCGCCCGTCTCGCCGACCAGCCGCGGATATCCGCGGTAGCCAGCGATGTTCTCGCCGACCGTCCGCCACATGTGCTGAAAGGTTCCGGTCGAGCCGGTGAAGTGGATGCCAGCCAGATCCGGGTGCGGCAGCGCGACCCTGGACACCGGCTGGCCGCTGCCGGTGACCACGTTGATCACGCCGGGCGGCAGCCCGGCTGCCTCGAGTACGCGCATCGTGTAGTGCGCGGCGAGCTGCTGGGTGTGCGACGGCTTCCAGACCACGACGTTGCCGAGTAGCGCCGGCGCGGTCGGGAGGTTGCCCGCGATCGCGGTGAAGTTGAACGGTGTGATCGCCAGCACGAAGCCCTCGAGCGGCCGGTATTCAAGCCGGTTCCAGCAGCCGGGCGCGGAGACCGGCTGCTCGGCGAGCAGGCGGCGGCCGTAATGCACGTTGAACCGCCAGAAGTCGATCAGCTCGGCGGCCGAGTCGATCTCCGCCTGCTGAACCGACTTCGACTGACCGAGCATGGTCGCGGCGTTGAGGGTGAACCTCCAGGGACCGGCCAGCAGGTCCGCGGCCCGCAGGAAGATAGCGGCCCGGTCGTCGTAGGAAAGCTCCCGCCAGCCAGGCGCGGCCTGCTTGGCCGCGTCGATCGCGGCCGCGATGTCCGCGTCCGACGCGTTCGCGAACTGACCGAGGACATGCCGGTGGTTGTGCGGCTGGACCACGTCCTTGCGCTCGCCGCTGCCCATCCGCTGCTGGCCGCCGATCGTCATGGTCAGCTCGGCGCGCTCGCCGGTGAGTTCCTTGATCCGGCTCTCCAGCGCGGCACGGTCCTGGCTGCCCGGGGCATAGCTCCTGATCGGCTCGTTCGCTGGGACAGGAACGTTGGTGACAGCATCCATCGCAAATCTCCCTGCGCTTCCTGGCTTGAACGGCGCTCAGCCCATCGTCGCATGAGTCGCGGATGGCCGGTTCATCCGGCTGTCGGCCAGCTAGGGATAACCCTGACGGCGGAGTTCCTGGGTCGCGTACCACATCAGCTCGTTTCCCTCGGCACTGTCGACCGCGAACTGGGCGTCGTCGTCGCCCGCGTCAGCGGCGGGCAGCGCCTCGACCGCGGCCCGGATATCCGCCGCGGCAATGGGATCGTCGATGTGGCCGGAGACCACCGAGCTGACCGGGACGGCGATGCCGATCTTGACCAGCGATGGCTCGTCGAAGCCGCCGACCTCGGCCACGAACTCGTCCTCCACATCCGCCGCGATCACGACCCGGCGCGGCGGTGCCTGCGGATCGGCCCGGAGCAGCCGGAGCGAGTCCTTGGCCCCCTGCGTCAGGGCGACGTACTCGAGTTCCTCGAGATCCCCGCTGGCGTACCACTCGCGCAGAGCGGCTGTGACCGCGTAGCCACGCACCGGAGCCGGGCCGATTTGGCCGTCGCGGAACAGCGCGGCCAAGACTGGCAGCGTGGCGGGCAGGTAGACGCGCATAGCTCGGCTCCCCAGCGGCGGGCGAGGGTGATCAAGAGTGTGCCAGTCCTGGCGGCGCACGGCCGGATAATCGCGCACCATGGCCAGGACTGGCAGCTCGCTTTCCGATCAGGAACTGGCCAGCCTGCGATGCCGGCAGGCCAGGCAGGCGGCCAAGTAACCGGCGGCAAAGGCCCATCGCACGATCGTGTCATGGGCATGGAGAAATGACTCCCCGGCCACCCCGGCCAACCCAGGGGCCCGCCGCGACGAGCGGACAGTAACGGTGCTCAACGGTTCCGCCTGGTGATCACGGCTCTGGCCGCCGCTCAGCAGGCACCGGCAGCTCCGCCGGCGGCCCGCCCGCTCGCTGGCCCTTTCTTGTCCGCGGTCGCCCCGGCGCCCGGCTCACCGCGTCGGCCACGCTGGCCACGGCCGCCTCCAACGGCTCGTGTTCCCACACCCGCACGACCGCCCAGCCCGCCGCCGCGAGCGCGGCATCAGCCAGCCGGTCCCGCTCGGTGTTCCTGCGCAGCTTAGGTTCCCAGTACCAGACGTTGACGGCCGGCCGGGAGCCGTGCTGAGGACAGCCGTGCCAGAAGCAGCCGTCGACGAAGACCGCTACCTTGCGGGCCGTGAACGCGATGTCCGGCCGCACCCTCGGCCCGCCCGCGAGATCAAGCCGGTAGTCCTTGCGGTAGCGGTAGCCCTGGCTGTGCAGCGCACGCCGCAGCGCCAGTTCAGGCTTGGTGTCTTTGCGGCGGTTGGCGCGCATGTTGGCTGAGCGTCCCACGCTGGAGGACCGTGGATAGTCGGCCACAGCGGCAAGGGTAGGGCAATCCCCAGGGCCGCACATCCAGGCCCCCACACCCAGGCCCGCACACCCCGGCCGCGTCGCCGCCTGTCAGGCCAGCTGGATACCCAGCAGCTCGCCGAGCCGCTCGGCGGTCAGGCTCGGCTCATGGTGATGAACGCCCACCAGACCGACTGCCTCGGCCGCCAGCACATTGGCTTCGATGTCGTCGACGAACACGCATTCCTCAGGTTCAAGACCGAGCAACGCAGCAGCGTGCCTGAAGATCTCCTCCTCCGGCTTGCGCATTCCGACCTCGGATGAGATCACGACGACGTCGAACATCTCAGGGAACAGGTCGCGGGGATAGCCGGTGCCGCCCCAGGAGTTCGAGAGCAGAGCCGTGCGCACCCCGGCCTTGCGCAGCGCGCGCATCAGCTCCCGCATCGCTGATTCCATGATCGATCCGGCGAACATCCTGTTCAGCAAACCGGTTGCGACCACGGGCTGCCCGTCGAAGCGGACCAGCCGGTCCGCGAGCAGTCGCTCAAACTCCTCGTGCTCGCACTCGCCGCGTTCCAGCGCGTGCACCGGGCTGGTATCGGCGACCTCGCCATAGGCCAGCTTCAGCCAAGGCCGGATCACGGCGGCGAAACTCGCCCGGTCGATGCCGTCCGCATCAAGCCAGGTGTTCATTGCCTCCGCGATGGGGTTCGTCATTACCCCGCCCCAGTCGGTGATCACGCCCCGCAAACGGGGACCAGGCGCGGCGCGCTCCTCCTGCTGGCTCACCCAGGACTCCTGCAGGCTCACCGGGGACGCGGCTCCGCTGTTTTCAGGCACGCATCGATCGTAAATGACCTCAGGCGGCCGCAGCGGACCGCAGGTCCCGCGGTCGCGAGGTGGTGCAGACCCGCAGGTTCGCGTCTGGTCTCAACACCTTCTTAACGAATATCCACAAGCTGATCGGATATCCACAAGCTGGCCGAACCATGAGTGACGCGTCAATGGCAGTCGATAACATTATCGAAGAATAAAGCTTGGCCAGCAGATCTCCAAGCAAATCCAAAGGGAGGACAAGTGGCCGTCAGCCCCCCAGAACCCGAGCCAGAGGACGGTCCGCCACCGCACAGCGAGGAGTTAACCGGCAACGCGTCCGACCACGGCGCCGCCGCGCCCGAAGCGCTCGCGGCCGGCTTCACGCACCGCGATCCTGATCCCCGTGGCGTCGGGTTCGCCGCAGGCGGCGCCGCGGATGCCATGGTGCCCGGCGTGACCCTGGCCGGTCTCACCGAGCAGGCCTGGGTCGCTGGGCTGGGCGCCCTTGACGATGACGAGCTGGCCGGTCTGCTGTGCGCGTGGCGGCGGCTGTCATCGTGGGCGGCGGCCGGCGAGGCTGCCGCGGTCACCGAGTTCGCGCGCCGCCGCACCGCCGCGGGGCTGCGCGCCATTGAGCACCTGGACGACGAGATCGCTGCGCTGCTGATCTTGACCGGCCGTTCCGCTTCGCGGCTGACGGGCATCGCAAGCTCCATGGCCCGGCTGCCTCAGACCAGCGCGGCCCTGAAGACCGGCCAGATCGACTGGCCCC
>OCZU010003141.1_pt1 | contig 10442 bp, 9 predicted proteins | sample 1539001 | NCBI WGS metagenome assembly OCZU01 (sample SAMEA3539306, study PRJEB22396) | soil metagenome | biome: tundra; feature: field; material: soil | place: USA | collected 2010-05 | depth 0.15 m | reverse complement strand
TGAGTCGGCCGAAGGCCCGTTCGGTCTCGGTTCCGCGGGCCGCGCGGATCGCGTCGAGGACGCTGGCGCCATGCTCGGTCAGGGCGACCAGGGTGGCCCGCCGGTCATCGGGATCGGGCCGCCGTTCGACCAGACCCCGGGTTTCGAGGGCGTCGACGACCTCAGTGGTCGAGCGCGCCGCGATGTGCAGATGATCCGAAAGTTCCGACAGCCGCATCACCCCGCGGCGCATCAGCACGCGCAGTGCGCGCAAGTGTGAAGGGGTGATGTCCCAGGGAGCCAGGGTCTCCTGGGACGTGTGCCGTAGCTGGCGCGCGACGGACCAGAAGGCCTCCGACAGCGTCTCGTCACCGTCTGAGTCGAGTCGGCCCGTGGTGTCGCGATCCTGGGTCACGGGAATAGCGTATCAGCGACTCCTGTTGTACCCTCATGTTGAGGTAACCTCAGCAATTAACCTTTCGGGCCCGCGCGTCCGAGCGCGAGCCCTGCCCCGACAGAATCGAGCAGCCTCTTGGAATCACCACACACGAATCGAGACATCAGTAGCACTGGCCGGACTCGTGGCACGAGAACGGTCACGGCCGCGGAGAAGGCGCAGGCACGCGAGGTGTCCCTGCGCCGCATCGGGCGGCTGTTCACCCCTTACCGCTGGCAGCTGGTGATCGTCACCGCCATCATCGCCGCCTCCTCCGTCATCGGGCTGGCCTCACCGTTCCTACTCCGCGCGGTCATCGACACCGCCCTGCCGGCCAGGAACGTGCGGCTGCTGGCCTGGCTGGTGGCGGGCATGGTGGCCGTCGCCGCCGTCACCTCGGCCTTCGGAGTGATCCAGACCTGGATCAGCACCAAAGTCGGCCAGCAGGTCATGCACGGGCTGCGCACCAGCGTCTTCGCCCACCTGCAGCGGCAGTCGATCGCCTTCTTCACCCGCACCCGCACCGGTGAGGTCCAGTCCCGCATCACCAACGACATCGGCGGCATGCAGTCCGTTGTGACCTCGACCGCGACTTCGATCGCCGCCAACTTCACCACCGCGATAGCCACCGCCGCCGCCATGGCCGCCTTGTCGTGGCGACTCTCCCTCATCTCACTCGTCGTCATGCCGCCAGCGATCTACCTGACCCGCAAGGTCGCCCGCATGCGCCGGGCCATCACCACGCAGCAGCAGCGCGAACTAGCCAACCTCAACGTCACCATCGAGGAAGGACTGTCGATCAACGGCATCCAGCTGGCCAAGACGATGGGCACCGGCCCGTCGCTGGTGCAGCGGTTCACTGCCTCCTCGGCCCGCCTGATCGACCTGGAGCTGCGCTCCCAGCTGGCCGGGCGCTGGCGGATGGCTTCGCTGAGCGTCATCTTCGCCGCGATCCCCGCGATCATCTACCTCGCCGCTGGCCTGCCGGTCACCGCCGGCACGATGACCATCGGCACCCTGATCGCCTTCACCACCCTGCAGAACAGCCTCTTCCGGCCCCTGACCGGCCTGCTCAACACGAGCGTCTCCGTGATCAGCTCGCTGGCGCTGTTCGCGCGGATCTTCGAGTACCTCGACCTGCCCGTCGACGTCGACGACCCCGCCCGCCCAGTCGACATCGACCCAGCCCGGATCACTGGGCACATCCGCTTCACCGGCGTCAGCTTCACCTACCCCGGTGCCGACCGGGCCGCCGTTACAGGCGTCGACCTGGACGTGCCGGCGGGCAGCACGCTAGCCCTGGTCGGCGAAACTGGATCCGGCAAGACCACCCTCGCCTCGCTGATCGCCCGCCTCTATGACCCCACCAGCGGCAGTATCCACGTCGACGGTATCGACATCCGCGAGGTGAGACTCACCGATCTCGCGGCGGTCGTGGGCGTGGTCAGCCAGGAGACCTACCTGCTGCACACCACGGTGCGGGAGAACCTGCGCTACGCCAAGCCCAAAGCCACAGACACCGAGATCGAGGACGCCGCCCGCGCCGCCCAGATCCACGACCTGATCGCCGGGCTGCCCGACGGCTACGACACGATGGTCGGCTCCCGCGGGCACCGTTTCTCCGGCGGGGAGAAACAACGCATCGCCATCGCCCGGACCCTGCTGCGCGACCCGCGCGTGCTCGTGCTGGACGAGGCCACCAGCGCCCTGGACACCGAAACCGAACGCGCCGTCCAGAAGGCGTTCGACACCCTCGCCCGAGGCCGCACCACCATCACCATCGCCCACCGGCTCTCCACCGTCCGCAACGCCGACCAGATCGTCGTCCTAGATCATGGCCACATCGCCGAAGCCGGCACCCATACCAGCCTCATCGCCGACAACGGCCGCTACGCCGGCCTCGCCGCATAGGCCTCGTCACGCCCGGCATAGCGCATGTCGACGATGTACTCGCGGGATTGCTCGGCGGTGGCCCACATGTCCGTGTTGGGTTCAAAGGCGCTGGGTCCCAAGTCGGGGCGGAACCAGGGCACTGGTTCGCCGAAGTGCCGGTCGAACACGTATCCCAGGTACAGCGGCTCGACGCCGGTCAGGTGCTTGAGCAACCCCAGCAGGTTGGTTCCGGTCGGTGTCAGCGGCCGGCGGATGTCGAACTCTGAGAGCCCGCCGAGCTTCCACAGCAGGACGTCGCGGGCGTCCTGCAGGTATCGGTGAAGATCGGCTTTCGAGTCTGCTTCGGTCATCGTGGAATGCCTCCTGCGGAGGTGATGACCTGCTCTGCGTCTGGGGCGGACAGGTCAGGTCGTTGGTGTCCCGCGCCCCTCGAAGGTCAGGGGCTCAGCAGGCCGACGGGGTTACCGTCGGGATCGGTGAACACGGCCATCCGCCCCCGCCCGGGCAAGCTGACCGGGTCCAGCCTTCGGCTGCCACCGAGTTGCCCGGCCCGCGCGAGCGCGGTATCGACGTTGTCAACCTCGAAATAGACGACGATCCCGGTGTAAGGGCTGTCGGGACGGCTTGGCCTATCCCGCCGGTCGGCTGGCCGCTGTCGTCGCCCACCAGCGCGTAGGTCTCGTCCAGAACATTTACCGGCCAGCCGAACATCTCCTGGTAGAAGCGTCGCGCTCGCGGGGCGTCGGGAGTGGAGATGTCGAACCACGCGGGCGCATGGTCGTGTCCGGTGTGCGTCATGAAGGTCCTCCAGGCCGGTCGATCACGTTCGGTCGAAGAGGAGACTCCCGCCGTGGGGCAGAATCGTCTCGTGAGCGAGATTCCTTCGCGGACCGCCGACCCCGCAACTGAGAGTGCCGGGGATCGCGACCTGGCGCGGGCGCGCGACGGGGACGATGCCGCGTTCACCCGCCTCGTGAAGCCACTGCGCCGGGAGTTGCACGCCCACTGCTACCGCATGCTTGGCTCCACCCACGACGCCGACGACGCCCTGCAGGACGCCCTGCTGCGGGCGTGGCGCGCGCTCCCGCGCTTCGAGGGCCGCAGTTCGCTGCGCTCTTGGCTCTACACCGTGGCCACCCACACCTGCCTGGACGTCGTCGCTTCCCGCGGCCAGCGAGCCCTGCCCGTAGACCTTGGCCCGTCCAGCGACCGCGCCGTGCTCGACGGCAACGCCCCGCTCGCCGACGTCGCATGGCTAGGCCCCTACCCCGACGCGGGCCTCGCCGACGGCCCGGCCGGCCCGGCCGCGCGCTACGAGCAGCGCGAAGCCGTGGAACTCGCCTTCGTCGCCGCCCTGCAGCACCTGCCGGGCAGCCAACGGGCAGCGCTGCTGCTCTTCGACGTCCTCGGCTTCTCCGCCGCCGAGATCGCCACCATGATGGAGACCTCGACCACGTCGGTGAACTCCGCCCTGGCGCGCGCCCGCAAAGTCGTCAAGGAGAAGGTTCCCTCCCCCACCCAGCAGCGGACGCTGCGGAAGATCGACGACGCGCGTCTGCGGGAGATCGTCGCCGGGTACGCCGCGGCGCTGGAACGCGGCGACGCCGACGCCCTGGTCGCGCTGCTCACCGAGGACGTCACCTGGTCGATGCCGCCGCTGCCGCACTGGTACCACGGCCTCGAGGCCGTCACCGACTTCGCCGTGCAGGTCCCCATGACCCGATGCCCAAGCTGGCGGCACCTCCCGGCCAGCGCGAACGGCCAGCCCGCCGTGGCGTTCTACCTCGGGAACGACGACGCCGGCCCGCACCTCAGCTGGTCAATCACCGTGCTGACCCTGCGCGGCGAGCACATCGCCGAGATCACCTCATTCCTCGGCCCTGATCACTTCGCGCCCTTCGGGCTGCCCGCCTCGCTGCCCTGACCCACCAGCGAAATCCCAGCTCGGACTACATCGCCATCAGCTAGCACATCGGCAGCATCATCGTCGGCCTCGAATTCCAGGAATGTCCAGACCGGCGGCTGGCTCACGAAACTGACGCCGACACGTCCTGCCGGCTGACCCGCGTCAGGCGAACCACGTAGGGTGAGCGCGATGCAAGTGTCCTGAGTCCTCCATAGCGACCAGATCGACTCGGAGCGCCTCGCGGGGCTTGGGCTGAGACTGGCGTGTAGCGCAGATCTGCCAGATCGGGGACGACCCGGGGGCGACGGGCGCAGCTAGTCTGCCGCGGGTGCTGCGCCCGTCTGCGGGGGGCGAGGACTCAGCGGAACCTCGCCGGGGGCGGACTCCGGCAGCCCGGATGCGGTCAGCGCCCCGTGTCCACGGCCCGGACCAGAATCTGCAGGGTGCCGGTACCGCCGTCGTTCCAGGCGGCGTACAGGTGCCCCGCGCTGCTGGTCAGCGCCTGGTAGTCGCCAAGCCACGGGATGGTCTTCACGCCGGCGGTGAGACCGCAGCCCGAGTCGAAGGGAGCGCCCAGTGTCTGGGTGCGGGCCTGGCCGCCGACTTCAGTCAGGAGGGGCGCGACACGGCCCGAAGATGCCACGAAGTAGGTCACGTAGGCCTGGCCCGCTGGGGTGACGGTCAGGGCTGGCTGGAATTGGCTGGAGCCCGGGTCAGCCGCCACCGGGTGCACCTCGGCGGGTGCGGTCCATCCTCCGGTGGCGGTGGAGTGGGTGACGACCACCCGCAGCGAGCCGCCCTGGCCGGCTTGCTGGGCGAAGGCCACGTAGAGCGTCCCGTGACGCGGGTCGGCGCCGGCAGCGATCAGGCTGACTTCATATGATTGCGGCCCGGCGGCCGCCGGAGCACCGGGCACGGTGACCGGCGCCCCGAATGTCTGCCCGGCGTTGCCGGAAGTGGCGACCTTGACCACGGTGCCGCCGTTGGCTGACTGGGCAGCGTAGGCCACGCTGACTGCCTGGCCCGGTCCGGGGGCAGCCACGGCCAGGTCGGGGTGCTGATCCCGGGGGGCGCTGATGACCCGCGCCGGGCTGAACGTCTGCGCACCATCGGTGGACCTGCTGAATAGCAGGGAATCACCCTGGGCCCAGGCCACCGTGATGACCGGACGACCGTCCGGGCCGGTGGCTACGGCCAGCGACGGGTGGTCGGTATTCGCACCGCCATGCCGGACGAGGAATGCCGGCACCGGTGCGGAGAAGCGCCGCCCAGCGTCACGAGTCCGCCAGACGTAGACCCCTCCACCCCTGCCGCTCGCTGGGTAAATTTCGGCGGCGACCAGACCGGTGCCGCCCGCGAAGGCCGCGCTGACGTCGTCGCCCTCGGCGTATCCCGGCGGCAGCGGGAGCGGCCCGTTGTCATGCCAGGTGCGGCCGCCGTCAGCGGAGAAGAAGGTGCCAGGGACTCGGATGAAGCTGCCCGGCCTCGCGAACTGTGCCGCGCCCAGCAGGCTGCGCGGGTGATGGGGGTCCACGGCCAGCGCGGGTTCCGCATGAGCAGCGAAACCGTCACTGGTGGCCAGCCGCGGTCCCCCCTCACCCGGCAGCTTTCCGGCCGCTGGGGTGCATACCGGCGAACCCGCGGCGCCAATCCCGCAGGAACTGGTCCACCCGGTCGCGGCGCCGAGCACGATGACCAGCGCGAACACTTTAAGCCTGGACACGGCGGACATCCATTGCCTGCGGGAAACGCGGGCAGCATATGAAGGGCATAGCTGCGCGAACATCGGCCACAGGCTGAGATCGCCATGCGCGTGCAGCCGCGGCGGCGTGGCCATGTCCACAGGCCTGGCCATGTCCATAAGCCTGGACCGCTTCCTCAGTGCACGCGGCCCGCGCTGAGCAGGCCGGTTCGCCGTCGCCGTGGCATGGGCGCGGATATTCATCGGGCCCGTCTCCTTCGTGGGGTGGCGTGCGTGGGGGGTCGCGTGCCTGCCGGGTAGTGTGCACGCGGATTCCTGACAGACGCCTGACCGGCAGGGCTTTGTCAGGCATTCGTCAGTTCCGCTGGGCCACAATGGGGGCATGCGGGGTTCACCTGCCCGGGTCCTGTTCATCGAGGACGAGGCCGCGATCCGTGACGCCGTCACGACCGCGCTGGCCGACGCCGGCTACCTGGTACGCGACCAGGCCGACGGGGCGCTGCTGCGGGACCTAGCGGACGGGTTCCGGCCCGACCTGGCCATATTGGACATAACGCTGCCCGGGCCGGACGGTATGACCTTGGCGCGCCAGCTGCGCGCCCGCAGCGATCTGCCGATCCTGTTCCTGACCGCCCGCGATGGCCTCGATGACCGGCTGGCGGGGTTCGCCGCGGGCGCCGATGACTACCTGGTGAAGCCATTCGCCCTGACCGAGCTGCTCGCCCGGGTGCACGCGCTGCTGCGGCGAGCCGGGCGGCTGCATTCGGTCACGACCGAGGCCGGGGACCTGGTGCTGGACGAATCGGCACGCACCGCGTGGCGGGCCGGGAAGCCGCTCGGCCTGACGCCAACCGAGTTGCAGCTGCTCGCCTACCTCCTGGCCCGGCGCGGCCGTACCGTCTCAAAGGCCGAGCTGCTCACCCAGGTCTGGGGCTACGGCTCCTACGACCCGAACCTTGTCGAGGCCCGGATCAGTTCCCTGCGGCGCAAACTCGAGACCGGTGGCCCGAGGATCCTCCACACCGTGCACGGGCACGGCTACACCGTCCGGCTCTGACCCGATGCGCTCCCGGCTGCGTACCCGCGCCGCCATCGCCACCCTGCTGGCGGCGATCCTCGCGGCGGCCTGGTACGCCCGGTCGGCCGCCTTCTTGCCTGAGCCCCCGGTCCCCAAGGAGATCCTTTTCGGCGCTGGCGTGATCTGCCTGTGCCTGGCCACCATCATTTGCGGGCTCGCGATCATTGAGGCCCGCGCACTGCGCCGCGCCGAGGAGGGCATGCGCCGGTTCCTCGCCGACGCCTCGCACGAGCTCCGCACACCGATCGCGGGCGTTCAAGCCAGCGCAGAGACCATGCTGCGCACCGATCCCGGCCACGCCGCGCGCGAGAAACTACTGCTTCAGATCCTGCGCGAGGCGCACCGCGCCGGGCGGCTCGTTGATGACCTGCTCACCATGACCCGCCTTGAGCAAGGCACCCCCCTAGCCATGGAGCAATTCGACCTCGTGCCGCTGACCGCAGCCGCAGTCGAACTCACCCGTGAACTGGCGCCGGGGGTTAACGTCCAGCTGCACGCACCCAGTCATATCCAGCTGCACGGCGACCCACAGCGCATCAGGCAGGTCCTGGACAACATCCTGAGCAACGCACGCCACGCCACCCCGGAGGACGGCCAGATCACCGTCCGCGTCAGCAACCACACCGCCGAGGTCCAGGTCGAGGTCACCGACACCGGGCCCGGCGTCCCGCGACCCGACAGAGAACAGATCTTCGAGCGCTTCACCCGGCTGGCCAGCACCTGTCCCAGCAGGCCGGACGGCAACGGACTGGGCCTGGCGATCGCCCGCGGCATCGTCAGCGCCCACTCAGGCACTCTCACCTGCGCCGACCCCGCAGGCGATGGAGCCCGCTTCCTGCTGCGGCTGCCACGGCGAGGCTGATCGAGAAAGTTGTCGCCGACGACAGATCGTCCCCTTCTGGCGTTCCTCCGCAGGCAGTCCGATCGTGTACGCCCCCGCCCCGAACGGCGGGAGTATGCGCGACGTCGGACCGAGCATTCGTCACTGGGCGTCAAGCCGCTGCTGGACCATGGCAGGTGGACTTGCCGACGATCACGCCAGCCGCGGCGACCACTGCGCAGACCATCGTCGATTCGTGCGCGCGGTTACGGGCGTACCTCATCACGGAAGCGGTGGGTCCGGCGGTGGAGCTGATGGCCGGTCGGCGGGCTGATCTGGCGTACGCGACCGGGCCGCGTAGCCGGCGGCGGCCCGGTCGCGGGTCCGGTGCGGTGCTGGTCACGACGTGAGGTGCACGGTGACGTTCGGGTTCTGGCTGGGCACGACGGTGGCGTAGCCGCGGGCGTCCTGGTAGCGGCCGGTGCCGCCGGTGACCGCGAGTTGGAAGGTGTCCGGCCTCTGCGGTGTCGATGCGACCAGCCCGGCCAGGTCGATCTGGCCAGGCGCACAACCACTGACCGCAGGAAACCTCGTCGGTCAACAAGGCTGAACCCGCCCTGTCTTGTGCGGAGCTGGCGGCTGAAAGGGCACTCACCCACCGCTCGCCGCCATTCGGCAGAATCGGATGCCGGATCTGGCGGAAGCGGCATGTGGCGGCAATGCCCGACTCTGCCGAATTGAGTGCGTTGTGCGGCGCGTATTCTTATGCACTGGCCGGCACGTTCACTCGTAGTCTTGGGCCTGCCGTAGGTCCGCGGAGACTAACGGCCTGGCGTTGTCATGCCTCTCCCAAAGCCCTGCCCCTTATGGCTTACGGCCCATGCCGGCGTAGGCAGGAATCGGGATTGCGGGATTGGCCAGGCCACGCCATTGCGGCAGGAGCACGATGCCGGGGTCGACGAGGTCCAGGCCGCCGAAGAAGCCGGCGATTTCCTCGCGGCTCCGCGGCGTGAACCTGCTCGGCCCCAGCCGCGCGTTGTACCGCGCGGCGCCGGTGGTCATCTGCTCGGTGTCGATGTCCCTGGTGGTGTCTGACATCGTCAGGTAGCTGCCCGGCGGCACGGCGTCCATCAGCCGGGAGACAATCTGGTGCGGGCCGGCGGAGTCCGGGACGTACTGCATGACGCACAGCACCATGACCGCCACGGGCTTGCTGAAGTCGAGCGTCCCGGCGGCCTCGCGCAAGATCGAGCCGGTGTCCCGCACGTCGGCGTCGATATAGGCGGTAGCGCCCTCGGGGGTGCCGGTCAGCAGCGCCCTGGCGTGGGCAAGCACGATCGGGTCGTTGTCCACGTAGATAATCCGGGCATCCGAGGCCAATGCCTGGGCCACCTGATGGGTGTTCTGCGGGGTCGGCAACCAGCCTGCTCCGTAGACTCCCGGTCGGCCGCGAAGTTGTCCTTCCCGCCTAACGGGTAATCGTAGATGTCTGCGGTATTCGCGACTGCTACGACCAAGTAGGCCGCGAACCGTGATTCACAGTGGCCGATATAGGCGGTTTGCCCTGTGGCCCGGACTGTGTTTAACGGAGGCTAGCGCAGTCGCTCACGGCTGCGATTCGGCGGCAAGGTCGCGGGGGATCACCACGGAGATGTCGAGGCCGCCGTCGGGCTGGCTGCGGGCGGTGACGGTCGCGCGGTGCGCGGTGATGACCGACCGGGCGATGGACAGGCCGAGCCCGACGCCGGCGCGGACGCCGGTCCGGGCTTCCATGCGCCGGAACGGCTCGAACAGCGAGGGCACGGCGTCGTCCGGGATGAGCGGCCCGCTGTTGGCGATCTCGAGGTACGCGGCCGCGTCGCCGCTCCCGGTGCGCAGCCTGATCCACCCGCCGGGCTCGTTGTGCCGGACGGCGTTGTCGACCAGGTTCCAGACCATCCGTTCCAGCAGCTGCGGGTCCCCGGCTGTCTCGGCCGGGTCAAGCTTCGCGTCCACACGCAGGTCCATGCGTTCGATCTCGGGAGCAGCGGCGTCGATGGCGTCCTCGGCCCAGGTGGCCAGGTCGGTGAACTCGGTGCTGAGCTTGCCTTGGTCGCTGACGGCCAGGGTGAGCAGCGCCTCGACCATGCTCTCGGCCTGGTCGATCGAGCGCCGTACGCGGCCTTCTCGATCCCGGTCGTCCCGTCATAGGCCACGTCCGCGCCGATGCCCTGGTCACGAAGGCCGTCGGCGATGTCGTCAGCCAGCTCGGCCTGATCTTCGACCACAAGCACCCGCATGAGGCCATGATGCCCCGCCTGACATCACACCGGGATCACAGAGCCCCGCCCGCCAGTCCCAGCCGCCAGCACGCGACCTGGCTTTTCCCGCGGCGGCAGGTGCCCGGACCTCGCCACTGCACGGCACGGCGCGTGATGCCGGTGTGATGCCCGGCGCTGTATGCCTGATCCCATGAACATCATCGAGGCCAGTGCCCTTGGCAAGCGGTACGGGAGTACCTGGGCGCTGCGCGAGTGCACGCTGGAGATCCCCGCCGGGCACGTAGCCGCCCTGGTCGGCCCCAACGGCGCGGGAAAGAGCACGCTGCTGAACCTGGCCGTCGGCCTGGCGGCGCCGTCCGCGGGCGCC
>OCZU010003139.1_pt1 | contig 10449 bp, 5 predicted proteins | sample 1539001 | NCBI WGS metagenome assembly OCZU01 (sample SAMEA3539306, study PRJEB22396) | soil metagenome | biome: tundra; feature: field; material: soil | place: USA | collected 2010-05 | depth 0.15 m | reverse complement strand
TGTTGACGTTCTGGCCCAGCAACTGGATTTCGGTATAGCCCTGGTCCGCCAGGCGGCGCGCCTCCGCCATCACGCTCTCGCTGGTGCGGCTGCGCTCCGGCCCGCGAGTGAACGGCACGACGCAATAGGCACAGGACTTGTCGCAGCCTTCGATGATGGTGATGTAGGCCCGGTGCGGGTTGTCGCGGCGGGTAAACGGCGTGTCGAAGGTCTCGTCGGTGTCCAGGCTTAACCCGGTGACGCGGCGGTTGCCGGCTTCGAGTTGCACCAGCATCTCGCCCAGCCGCGTGTAGCTGGCCGACCCGGCCACCAGGCTCACGTGGGGCGCGCGGTCGAAGATTTTTTCGCCTTCCTGCTGCGCCACGCAGCCCAGCACTCCGAAGACTTTGCCCTTGCCGGCCTCGCGTTTGAAGTTCTGCAGGCGATTGAACACCTTCTGCTCGGCCTTGTCGCGAATGCTGCAGGTGTTGTAAAGCACCAGCCCCGCGGCCTCGGGCGTTTCGACTTGCGAGTAGCCCTGGGCCATGAGCGTGCCGATCACCTTTTCGGAATCGTGCACGTTCATCTGGCAGCCAAATGTTTCGAGGTAAAAGGTTTTCCCTGACACTATAGGTCTATTGTAAGCCTGTTCAGGGGAGGAGTTGCGGGCGGCTTCTCACCAGGGGGCCGAACATCCCGGACTCAATTGACCCGATGCGGTGGAAATCCACAGCAATGGCGAATCGCATATACTGAGAACCTGTGGACGAGCACCGTGAACCGTCGCTGTTTATCAGCCACAAACACGCTGACCGGAAGATTGCCGATGTGGTTAGAGAGTTTGTGTATCAGCGCACCAACCGCGAAGTCAGCGTATTTCAATCATCGGCCGCCGACTCCGAGGCTCCCGAACTGGGCCGAGTGCTCAGTGCGGAACTGAAAGCCGCGCTTTGGCAAGCCGGCATCGTCATTCTCATCTACACCACCGAGGATCAGGACTGGCAATGGTGCATGTGGGAGTGCGGAGTGGCCACTAAACCGGCGAGCCCCGACACCCGGATAATCGTCCTCCAATGTTCGACTCAAGCGCCGCGAGTCTTTCAAGACTCGGTGCGCGTCAACGTCCGCGAACAGGAGGACGTGCTCAAGTTCGTAAAGGCATTTCTGACGGATGCGAACTTCTTCCCGAACATGGGCCGTGCGATCGCTCCAAAGCTCTCACCCGCTGGCGATGAGGTGAAAAAGGCAGCGGACGCTCTCTTCACTGCCCTCGCCGACGTCGTCCCGACGATCGACGTTGCGGAGTGGGCGACCCAACCTTTGCTCCAACTCCAGTTGACGGCTGAGATCGTGGACAAGCTTGGAGCGGAAGGAGGAGACCAGGGAGCACTCGGCATCCAGGTTGCCGATGTGACGGTCGTTTCATTTTTGGATCCTCAAGCCCGGCAGATTTTTAGCGTTGCTGACCTGGCGCCGGGAACCAAGCTCAGTGGCCTGGCGATGCGCTGGGCCGAAAAGAATCCAGGGGGTGAGCTGGGCTGGGTGAGAGACATAGAGGTTCAAGTGCGCAGTGCGGCACGCAACGATATTCCCTCTATCGGCTGGGGCTATCTTCAGGACAAAGACAACTCTGGCCGTTACATACCAATTCTGAGCAGGGTCCGCCGCATTCCGGCATTGCGGAGCCTGCAATTGGACGTCAACCTTGTACAGTTCGACGAGTTCGCGGCCACCCGGGTGGTCGCACGGATGATTCCCCTGAAAAACGTTGTCTGTCACCGCATCGAAAAAGTGCCACTCGAACAACTCAAAGTCGTCGATCTGGCCAAGCGTTTTCGAGGAGAACGCCTGAGCCGGATGCCGTTTCTCACGAATGATGACCGGGTCAAGCTGATCGTTCACCGGAGTATGGTAGATCGCTACGTGGCTGGAATGGTCACGGCGGGCAATGCGGAAAGCATCGCAGGGATTTCAGTCCTCGACATGCTCCGGGACGATGCGGCCTTGAAAACACTCTTCGAATCCAGTTTCGCGGCCGTAGGACCGGGGGCGAGACTTCGCGACGTGAAAGCCATTATGGCGTCCAGTCATGATGTGCAGGATGTTTTCGTGACCGCCACCGGAAAGCTGGATGATCCGATTATCGGGTGGATTACCAACACAATGCTCGCTCAATACATCGAGTAGCCACCTTACCTTCCTGGCCTTGATGTCGACTACCGCGACTTCGTTCTTGTCCATCAAAATTGATATAGACCTTGCCAGCTCCATCGGACGCCGAGAAACTCCAGCGCTCCACCAAGCTCGATCGGAGCATCGATCTTTCCGCTTTTAAAGCACAGCCAGAAGTGGGACGGCCAATCCGGCAAGCCAATCCTGACCGCAGGCCGGCTTTCAGCCGGCTGACAGGCGAAACCGCCCGTCCCACGGCTACAGGCAGGCGGCCCACACAGGCTCGCTTCAATCGCAGCGAAGCGCCGTCATCGGATCGACGCGCACCGCCTGGCGCGATGGGGCGAACGAGGCCACTACCGCCGCCACCATAACGACAAGCACTGCCATGCCATATGACATCGCATCGTAGGGACGGATCGCCTCAATCTCGTGCGCGAACACAGGCGCAACCCCCAAGGCCATCGCAACCCCCACCGCAACCCCGATAAACGCCAGCCGCGCGGATTGCCTCGTCACCATCCACACCACGTCCCCAGCCGCCGCGCCGAGAGCCAGGCGTATGCCGATCTCCTTGGTCCGCTGGTTCACCAGGTACGCCATCACGCCGTAAATCCCCGACACGGTCATCAACAGCGCCAGGCCGCCCAGAAATGCGGTGATCCAAAATGCCACCTGGAACGGATAAAGCTGCATCGCCAGTATGTCGTCCATGGGGTTGATCATGTCGTAAATGCTCGGTGCGATCGCATCCAGCGTGGCCGCGATCCGCTGGCGTACGGCGCCCGGCGTGCCGCTTACCCGCACCAGGATGGAATCGTTGTTCGCGGCCCGACGATGAGTGGGGAAGTAAATCATCGTGGCTCCGCGATCCGTCGAGTTTCCCAGGTATCCGCTGAGCGCATCCCGCGCGACTCCGATCACGCGCGCCTCGGAAACGTTCGGTACCCGGTCGAAGTAAGGGTGATGGCGGTCGGCCGGCGGAATTCCGATGGTCTGCCCGACGGCGTCTTGTCCCGGCCAAAGCCGGCGTGCGGCAGACTCACTGACCACCGCCACTGGAGCAGTCGTGTCCGATTCGACATCCGTGAAGGCGCGCCCGCGCAGAATGGGAATTCGGAATAGCGGGAAATACCCGGCGGAAACCAGGTTGTACCCAATCGGCACCCTCGTGCGGCTGCCCGATGGCACGATGACCGTGCTGAAGTCCTTTCCATATAGAGGCGCGTGCCAGGCCGCGGCCACTACCTCTACGCCGGGCATCGCGGCCAGCCGCTCGGCCGCCGTCGCCTGGTACTTCTCGGGCATCTTGACATCCCAGACACCGTTCACTTCGAGCCCGACCGTGAGTGCCGACATACGGTTCTGGCTGCGCAGCACGATCGCGGTCACAATCAACAGCAGCGAACAGACCGCCACCTGGGTCGCCAGCAGCACACTCCGCAAACGCGCGGGGCGGTAATCGCCGCTAAAATCGCCGCGATTGGCTTCCACCAGCCGCGACCGCGTGGTTTGAATCGCCGGCGCCAGCCCAAACGCCAGGGTGGCAATCACCGAGGCCAGCAGGATGAAGCCGAAAACGCGCCAATCGGGCCGGAGATCCGCCACCACCAGAATCCGGCCGAACGCGGCTGGAACGGTGGCGAACAGCAGACGACGCGCCCCTTCGATCGTCAGATAGGACAGCGCGAAGCCCGTCACCGCCGCGGGCGCCGCCAGCAGCACGCTCTCCGTCAGAAGTTGCCGGACGAGCCGCGCCCGTCCCGCACCGAGCGATACGCGGATGCCGATCTCCCTTTGGCGCGCCAACGCCCGCGCCAGCATCATGTTGGATACATTCGCGCAAGCGATCAGCAGGACCAGGCCGAACGCGGTGAAGATGGGGATGAAGGCCAGGATCGTATCGCGCGTCAGAGGAACGGAGGTCGCGGCGGACAGCATGTCCACTCGTGCGGGACGCTGCTCCCGGGGCATCTCCGCGCCAAACCCGCTCGACCATACCATCAGTTCGGCCCTGGCCGTTTCCGGGCGCACACCCAAACGACCTACCAATTCCAGGCGCTCGGCCTTTGGCAGCGCCCGCAAATCGCGCTCATCGCGCACCGCGCCTTCCATGCTGAGAGGAATCCAGAAGCCGCAGAAACTCTCGAGCCCCGCAAATCCGGGGTTCGCAATCCCTACCACCTCAAACGCGTGGCCGCGCAGGTGTAGCGTCTTTCCTACCAGGTTGGGATCGGCCCCGAATCTGTTCTTCCACGCGTCGTAGCCGACCACCATTACGCCCCCGGACCCCGGCGCGCTCCCATCAGCGGGGACCAGAGGGCGGCCCTGCGCGACGCCGGCCCCCAGCATCGTAAAGTAATTCCCGGAGACCAACTCGCCAAACAGGGCGCGGCCCTCCACGTCGGCCAGCATTCCTTCCTCGGCAATCACGTCCGAAAACGGGCTCTTGCGGCTCGCCAGGTCCTGGTACTGCTCCCACGAGTAGCGGTGCCACATGCCATTCTTCCCGAACCAGCTAATCCGGTAGAGCGCCCACGGATCGTGTACCGCGAACGGCCGCAGGACATACGTGTTGAACACTGTGAAAGCGGTGGTGTTCAGGCCTAGCGCCGCGCCGATGGTGCCGACGACGGCCAGCGCAAAGCCCGGCGATTTGCGGCAGCCCCGCACGGCGTAGCGAATGTCCCCCATCACCGACTCAAGCCAGCCGAATCCCCACACCGCGCGGCTGTCCTCGAGCGTCATCGCCACGCTGCCGAACGCCGGGCCGCCGGCCATTTCGCGGTGGAACCCGATCTCTTCTTCCAGGCCGGCTTCGAACTCCTTGCGCCGCCGCCACTGCCGAATGCGTTTCCAGATTTTCATGACGTCTCCATCACGCGGGCGATCCCCGCGAGGAGAAATGCGAAGCCGCGTCTTTCCGCCTCGAGCTGTTTCCGGCCCGCGGCGGTAATCCGGTAGTATCGGGCCCGCCGGTTGTTCTCCGTGAGGTCCCACTCGGCTTCCACGAAGTCGTTCAAGAGCAGCCGCTGCAAAGCCGGGTAGAGCGAGCCCTCGCCAATTCTGAGGGCGTCCTGCGACACCTGTTGAATATGCTGGGCGATCCCCCAGCCGTGGTTGGTCCCGCGGCTCAGGGTCTTCAGGATGAGCATTTCCAGAGTTCCCGGCAGGAAGTCCGGACCAGGATTGAGTTTTGGCATTCCCCTCGACCGTCGCTACTATCGACTACCGATAGGAGTATGCCGGAAAATGCCCGCGCCTGTCAAGTGCTTGGTGTGGTGGTGTGGTGGGCAGGCGGTTCCGCCTGCGCTTCTGGATTATTCCTCCGCGTCGGACGGTCGCGGCTCGGCACGATCGTGTCTTGAACACGAATGCCCGTGTCCCTTAGCGCCCCGACGCGGGCAACTCTTGGGCCGGCTGCGGTTGGGCGGGCGGCTTAACGACCGCAGCGTCATGCCTCGGCCCCAAGCCCAGCGCGATCAGTGAGAGCGAGTTGATCTTTCCGCTGGAATCCAGGTTCTGTTCGCCCTGGAACTTCTTGAGCGCCTCGGTGGAAGCAGGGCTCCAGGAACCATTGGCATCTTCAAGCTTCAAATAGCCCTTGGCCACCAGCGCCTCCTGAATTTCCTTGTAGCGTTCCGGGGCGGGCGCCATCTGGCGGTTCCTCCAGGTGGTGCGAGGGGCCGGCGCATTCCGGGCTCCGCGCGACGCCGTGGTTCTGGTAGCGGGGGTCGTCTTGGAGGTGGCAGGCCGCGAAGAAACTGCGGGCTTCTTGGTTGTGGCGGCAGCGGAATGGACCGCCGGAGAAGACGGTCCCGCCTTGGCAGGCGCCTTCTTCTTCGGGGGCGTGGTTCCCTGGGCACCCCACGCTGCCACGGCCAGTACGCCGAGGGTCGCGCAAAACAGTATTCTCCGCATGGTCCCTAACAGTTTACCAAGGGACGGCATGCTTTAGCCGGTCCGTTTGCGTGTTTTTTGGTTGGCTCGGCAGATACATCTTTCGAGGGGAAAAGGCTCCCCGAAATGTTAGCAGCCCACTACACCCAAATGGGAGCGCGTTTTCGATGTAGATTGCGTCCAAGACTCAACCGTTCCCCCACCTGCTGGGGTGTATACTCTCTCTGGAACGGGGCCCCGAGAATACCGCGAAACGCAAACGCGATCCGATTCACATATGTAGTTCGGGAGGTTTCATGACACCGCTAGCAACGCCCTGGGAACAACGCAAGACCAGCTACGACTTTATCGTCATCGGCTCGGGCTACGGAGGCGCTATCAGTGCCGCGCGCCTCGCGTCCGCCGATCTCAATCCGAAGCCGTCGGTCTGCATTCTGGAACGCGGCAGGGAATGGCAACCTGGGGAGTTCCCCGAGACCCTGGGGGACGTGGTGGCCAACGCGCGAAGCGATAACAATCCCCTCGGCCTTTACGAGTTGCTGGCGCACCCCGAGATCTCGGTCATCAAAGGATCCGGCCTGGGCGGCACGTCTTTGATCAACGCCAACGTGGCGATTGTGCCGGATCGCGAAGTCTTCGAACAGTTCAACTGGCCGGCCGCGATCACGTACGATGAGCTGCAGCCCTACTATGATCGCGCCCGCGGCGTGTTGGCATCGACGCCGCACCCGAACGCGCTCCAACTCGCCAAGATGCAGGCGCTGGACCGCCGCGCGCGCGAGCTGGGCACAACGGTCGAGCCTCTGAATCTCAACGTCAACTTCACCATTGACGGAATCAACCCATACGGCGTGGAGCAAAAGCCGTGCATCGATTGCGGCGACTGCGTCACCGGATGCAACGTAAGAGCGAAGAATACCCTCAACATGAACTACCTCCCGATGGCGCGAAACGCGGGCGCCACCATTCTGACGCAGGCCAAAGTGGAGTGGCTCGAAAAGCTGAAGCCCGGCGGCTGGCGGATCCACGGGAAGCATGTGAACGGGCCTGACGACAGCCAGGACTTTCAACTGGACGCGCGCGAAGTGGTTCTTTCGGCCGGGTCCCTCAACTCTACCGAAATCCTGCTGCGCTCGGAGATGCACGGGCTCTCCGTCTCGCCCGCGCTCGGAAGCAATTTCAGCGGCAATGGCGATTTCTTCGGCCTGGCTTACGACGGCGATTACGAAACCGACGTGCTGGGCTATCTGCACGACCAAAAGCCGCAGCCCGGCGATTCGCCGGCTCCCGGACCGAACATCGTCGGGCTGGTCCGGTATCCCGCCGGAGTTCCCGAGGCCCAACGCATTGCGGTGGAGGATTTCTCCTTTCCCAGTGCGTTTGTGGATAGCGCCAAACTGGCGTTCGGCCTGATTCAAGGGCAGGACACCGTCACCGGCAACGAAGCCGCGCAGCGGGAGCGCTTAGCGCGCGACCGCGATCCGGGCGGCCGTGTCCACGACCCCAATGGCGCCATGAACCACTCCATGCTCTACCTGGTGATGGGGCAGGACAACGCGCGCGGCGTGATCCTCTTCGAAAAACCGCTGCTGGAACCCGATGGCAAAATCAGCATCTCCTGGGACAAGGCCGGACAGCAGCAGATCTTCACGCGCATGAACGAAGAGTTGCGGAGGCACGCGCACGCCCTCCGTGCCAACTTCCTTCCCAACCCCATGTTCAGCTTCCTTAACCTGCGCTATCTGATTACGGCCCATCCTCTAGGCGGATGTCCCATGGGTGACGACTACCTGCAGGGCGCGGTGGATACCTTCGGGCGCGTGTTTGCGGGCGACGGCACGGTGCACCAGGGCCTTTTCGTGACCGATGGGTCGGTGATCCCCAGCGCGTTGGGCGTGAATCCTTTGATGACGATTTCCGCGCTGACCGAGCGGTTTGTCGAACGGAAGATCCGCCAGATCGGCGGAGAAGCCTATCCGGAGCCGTTCATTCCGGTGAGTATGGAGGGGATCCACGCGCTGGACGCGATCGACTACAACGAAGGCCAACTGGAGGCGCTGTTCCGCCGGTGTCCCACCATGGGGATCGACACGCTGGTCAACCAGGGCGGCGCGCCGGCCATCGATATCCCTAACGAGACTATCCACAACGACCGCTACTGGAAGGGCTTCTTTCCCAAAGGCCACGTCCTGAACGCGATGTCCGCGGCCATCTTCACGGGCTTCAAGAAGGAATTTCACAAGGTGGACGGGAAGTACACCGGGATCACCAGCGATACCGACGACCGCATCCATGCGCGCAACAGCCTCGAAGAGATCGAGGTGGGGCACCGCAGCCAGGGCACGCTCGAGGCCGGCCGCTACATCCTGCTGCGATATCTCGATCCGCCGTGGCAGGGCTTCTACGACGTTTTCAAAATCATCAACGACGACTTGATGATCGGGCGCGTGTACCTGGGCGAATACCCCAACGGCGCTCGCGTATTTACGTTCCCCATGTCGCGGCTCTATACCTTCGACCAGATGACGGTCAACGACCACCAGGCCCTGTTCGCCGGGGGCGGCACTCCCACCGCCTCCGACCTGGATGGCGTATGGCGCATGGATGCGATCTCCAACGCGAACCACGCCGGTGGAATCGCCTACCTGCAATTCAGCAACAAGCCGGACGGCGGTTTCGAGGCCCGCTACCAACTGATGGGGCTGATGGAGGGTCTCATAGTCCCCAGCTTCCTGAAAGACCATTTCCAGTTGAACGACTTTACGCCCTTCCACGATGAGATCCGCACGGTCTCGAACGATCTGCTAATCGGCAAGTACGTGACTGGGCTTCCGGCCGCGCTGGGCCCTTTGTTCACCAACTCGTCGTTGGGTCTGTTTCATGAGCAGGCCGACGGCCGGTTTGGCTTCTACTACCTGCTGACCCGCACCGGGAACCAGGCGCTGGCCACCAACACGCTGCTCCGGCCCTTCCTGGACGTGCAGTTGCCGGACGGCGTCGGCATGACTTTCGATGAAGAGATGGTCGGCTGGTACTTCCCGGGCCAAGGTACGCCCACGCCGGGACGCCAGGGCGATCTCACCATCGCTGGACGGATCCCCGCCTCGGGCACTCCGGCCGGTGCCGTCACTTGCCAGTTCGATGGGCACATGACCATCCGCGACGTCAACGAATTCGTGGATGGCTACGAGCACGAAGCCTCCATCGCGGGGACCATGCAGTTCGGGGATTTCGAGGGATTGGGGGCGTTGACCGTTGCCATTGACGAGTCCGCCAGCCTGTTTAATTACCTGCGTGTCAGTCCCGTTACGGGGGAGGCCGAGATGCGCTACCACATCGAATTCGCCACTCCGGACTCCCGCCGGTTCACCTTCGAGGGCATCAAATACATGCAGAAGGACGGCCCAGGGGGCCTCCGCTCGATTGCCGAGATCCTCGCCGATTTTACGACCCTCTACTGCCACGTGACCGAACGACTCGCCGATGGCAGCACCCGCGAAACCGGCACGGCGTTGCTCCGGTTCCGCACGTTCGAGGATCTGGCCGCCACGGCTAACCTTGCGGGATTCCTGGCCTCGTTCCAGGTCACCGGCACCGCGGACTCAGCGATTCAGTTACAGGCGCGCCTGCGTTTCATTGCCTTCACATCACAGTTTGTCGGGCGCACGTTCGATCCGCTGGGATTTGGTTAGGGTTCTCCGCGACCAACTCCGCCCGCACGGCTGATCGCCGATGGCTGAGTAGCGCCGGCGGTCTTGCCGCCGGTACGTCCACCGGCGCTACGATCACCGGCGGCAAAGACCGCCGGCGCTACAAGTCTCCGCCACCGGCCCTGAGACTGACGCCTGCCGTCCGCTCGTTACCCCAACGCCGCTTTCACCTTCGCCGCCAACGTGCGAATGTTGTAGGGCTTCTGGATGAAACCCGCCAGTCTCTGGCCGGCGAAATGCTCAATTACATCGGTCTCGTGGTACCCGCTCGATAAAACTACCCGCACGTCGGGACGGATCGCTTGCAGCCGGCGGAGCGTTTCTTCTCCGCCCATTTCGGGCATCGTGAGGTCCATCACGACCAGCGAGATTTCGTCGGCTCTCTCCTCGAACAGATCCACCGCAATCAGGCCATCCCTGGCCACCAGAACCTCGTAGCCGTATCGTTCCAGCGCCAGCTTGGCGGTCCGGCGGATGGTGGCCTCATCGTCCACTACCAGAATCAAACCGTGGCCGCTAAGGTCATCTTCGTGCTCCACCTGTTCCGGCGCCGGGGTGGCGGCGCCCATGGCTGGAAAGACGGCATGGAACGTGCTCCCCTCCCCAGGACGGCTCTCTACCCGTAGAGCACCATGGTGGGCGCGGACAATGCCCAGCACCGCCGAAAGCCCCAGCCCCCGGCCCATGA
>OCZU010003138.1_pt1 | contig 10451 bp, 8 predicted proteins | sample 1539001 | NCBI WGS metagenome assembly OCZU01 (sample SAMEA3539306, study PRJEB22396) | soil metagenome | biome: tundra; feature: field; material: soil | place: USA | collected 2010-05 | depth 0.15 m | reverse complement strand
TGGAAGGATATCAATCCGACATCACGCGCACGTTCGTGCTGGGCAAGGCCTCAGACAAAATGAACGAAGTCTTCGACATTGTGCACCGCGCGCAGGCGGCGGCATTGGCGGCGGCGCGTCCGGGAGTAGAATGCGGCACGGTAGACGCGGCCGCTCGCAAAGTGATTACCGACGCGGGCTACGGCCCCGACTACAAATACTTTACCCACCGCCTGGGCCATGGCATCGGCATGGACGGGCACGAGTGGCCTTATCTCGTCCGCGGCAACACCACCAGACTGCATGCCAGCATGACCACCAGCAACGAGCCGGGCATCTACATTCCCGGAGAATTCGGCATTCGCCTCGAAGACGACATGCACATCACGGAAAACGCCGCGGAACTGTTCACGCCGCAGAGTTTGTCGCTCGAGGATCCGTTCGGGACGGCATGAGGGTTCGCGCAGACAGCCCTCATGCTGAGCTAAGTTGATCAACTCTTACTCCTACTTCTCCACCTTTAGATTGTTGGTAACGTCGAAGACGCCGGAAACACCATTGGCCCGCATTCCTGCAAAGTTCTTGTCGCCTTCGTTGTCGACGAATCCTTCGAGGGTGACGTGGCCATTCTTCACGAGGATACGAATCGGCTTCTGCACACCCAGGGCGTACTTCTCCAGCGCCGGGTATCCATAGATGGCGCGGTACAAGCGGCGGCGCAGACGGTCGTCCATGGGCGAGTTGGGAAGCACTTCGATCTGGTTATTCACTTTCTCGACCCCTTCGATGTGCTTCACCGCGTTCTCGGCATCGGACCTAAGCGACGGCCACGCCACCTGCCCCAGCAGCGTGACGGTGTAGCCATCCACCTTAAAGGCGATGTCGTCGAACACCCCGTAGTGGGGGAGCATGAGAATTTCGTGGCGAACTTCCCGGGCGATGCGTTCCTGGGCCTTGGTAGAGGGCTGGTCACGATCCTGAGCGAAACCTAGACTTGCGAGCGAGAACAGAGTCACGACGACAACCAAAATGCGCTTCATGGCGGCCTCTCCTTGCTCGAAGGTACCCAGGGGATGGAGATATCTTAACTGCAGGCTGTCGTTCCTGGAAAACCTAGGGTGTCCCTAGGGATCCCTAGAGGGGATGCTGAGGTTGTCCGACGCCCGGTCGTGTGAGGCCGGACGGCTCCGGGAACAGCAGTTCCAACAATTCCCTGGCTCCCTGGTCGCCGATATAAGCGTGCCCCACCAGAAAGAGAGTGGCTTGATTTGAAGTTAGATTTCTCAACGTTGGCCGCTCATAGCATTTGCGACGGTCAACATTGTGGGGCTGCATTGGAACCTCGCCTCGTCTGCCGTGAAGTTTCATCGCCTTACCAATTAGACCTGTGCCTTACACTGCAATAGGTTGGAGGCGGCTGACGCGTCGGACAGCCGCTAAAATATCGGCACAACTGGGTTACGGAGGCGGTTGGCCGACACTACGGAACAGGATAGCGACGTTTTCCGGGAGAGTTTCATCGAGCCTGCGGGCCAGCCATTCCTGTAGTTCCGACTTCTGTGGCGAATCCATAGATTGAAACTCCAGTCCCACAAGACCCTGGCCGCGCCAGCGCACCTTGGTCTCGGCGAACAACTGGCCGGGACGGTCTGGCAGGCTAAAGCGTACTGCGGCAGGCAGGGTCGAATCCGGCATGGTGCGGGTGCTGATCGCGACCCCACCCTCGCTGATGTTTACGGTTTGGCACAAGAACTCTTTCGGTTGCTGTGCCCTAACAAAAGCGGGAACCGCGATCGGGCACCGGAAGTAGCGCCTCCGCTCACGCACCACCATTCCGTATGCTGCCCGCAGAGTTTGACTCACCGAGGCAGCCGTGAGGGGCCTTTGCAGCACGAAGGTCGCGTCCGGTCTGGCACCGAGCGTAGGCCCCTCCCCGGCGGTGATGGCGAAGGTAACGGCGGTTCGGTTGGCGCGCGAAAAATGGACCTGCTCCATAACCAGCAAGGCCTCTTCGCCCAGCTGCAGATCCACGATTACCGCTTCGAACTTCTGCCTATCCAACAGGCTGGCCGCAGTGATCCCTTCTTCACAGATCTCCGGGCGTATGGCAAGCGGCTGCAATGATCCGATGACAAGCTGGCGAGTGGGTGCATCTTTGCACACGACCAACGCCGTCCCGGCCGGCAGCGTCTCTGTGGGCCCCGTCATTCGCAACTCGCTTTTTCGGAGGTCACGCGGGTCCCCTGAGAGGACCGCGTACGGATCCGCTCACTCCGCGTAGTGTGAAAGAGCGTCACCGCCAGAGCCCCGCCTGCGGAACTAAACAAGGCAAGTCCAAAGAGCAACAGATAATTCATTTGCACAACTCCAAGCCGGGCCGCGGAACGCGGCTGACGGGTCTTCTTGGTAGGCTGATGGTCTGCCAGGAGCTGGCTACGTGTCAATCGAAATAGCCACAATGGATAACTTTAGTTACTAAGTTAAATGTCACAGTTAGTAAGTGCTGCAGTTAGTAAGTTAATAAGTTCCATATTTGAGTGACCCGGACAGCTTTCCCGCTGGATTGAACCGATGGCAGACTTGCGCTTCCGAGAAAGGGGCGGGTGAATGGGGTTCCCTTTCGGGCGAGCAGCGGGTTGTTGTTGTTTACTCTTGTGATATCTGCCGCCCGTCACTGACGTCGCCACCGCAGATCGGGTATCCTCAGTGGCAACGTGTTCAATCCCAGAAGGGAGTGTGCATGGCTGATCTAGATGCGGTGCTAGAGCAGTTGAAACAAGAACGTAAACGTACAGAGGGGGAACTGAGACAACTGGAGAAAGTGATTGCGGCGCTGAGTAAGGTGACGGCAGGAGGTTCACGAACCTCCTCCGCCGCAGGCAACCGCATGAAAGGCCGGTTGTCAGCGGCAGCCCGAGAGCGCATCGCGGCAGCGCAAAGAACGCGCTGGGCGAAGGTGCGTGCGCAGTCCAAGAAAGCACCGTGAGTAGTGTGACGATGCTTGTGGGAGGGTGCGCCGGTGCAGTGAGCGGGCGGGGAGGGTAGTGGTTCCCGCCCACTGCACCGGACGCCTTGCCGTTCAGGCCGAAACGCTGAGGCCTCCGTTCGCGGAGGCGCCTGAGGAACTGCTGGTTGAAGAGGACCCGTCCAACAAATTCACGACAATCTGCTCGTTGCTGTTGGGATTCAAATTGAAAGTAATCTCCTGCGCGCTAGAGCCCTGATTGCCCACGCTGAACGAGCCCTGTTCCCCTGCGCTGTTAGCTGGGTTGCTGAGGTTGATGGTGACCTGCTCGGGGCTACTGCCGCCGTTGCTGTTGCTGAGGTTGAGGATAATTTCCGGGCCAGCGCTGGAGTTCAGGCCGGAGACGCCGCCGGAGCCATCGACGGAAGCCGGGGGAGGGTTGGTAAAGGTATCCCGGAGCGCGTCAAACGCCTGCTTGGCGCCGGCCACGTCTCCGGATTGCAGAGCTTGTCCGATGGTGTTGAAATCCTGTTCGCGCTGCGTGATCTTGAACGGATTTCCACCAAACGGACCGTTCTGGCCCAGGGTCTCAATCTTGTTGTAGGCCGCCTGTGCGCCCGCTAAATCGCCGGACTTCAGTGCCTGTCCGAGTTGCTGCAGATCGCTCTGCCGGGTTTCAAAATACTGCTGCAGTTGTTGGCTCAGGTGGTGACTGGAAATGGCTGCTGTCGACATTAGTCTCTCCTCAGAATTCGATTCTTCGTGCTAAGAACTCTGGCAGAACCCCTGCCATTCAAGGGCCACATCGGCCTTAGGACGAACAAACTTTAGCGGCACAGGGGACAAGACTACTGATCACACGCTTCCCGGGAAAAAAATATCCTGCGGAATGCCGGGCAGGCTCGCCGAGATTAGGATCCGCTACGAAAGACAGGATTGGCAGCCCTCATCCGTCTCGAATTCACGATTTCTTCTGTGCCATCTCTCATCTTCGTCTCGAGAAGAACAAAAAAGAGAAACCGAGAGTGAGACTTGGCTTTCCAGCGAGCTAATGTTCTACTCGCCACTTGACCCAAAAAGGGCTGGCAGACACTAATAAAGTAAAGTAAGGAGAGGTAATGCCGGAACCGCAGTCACCGCTGGCTGCCACAAACCCCGCCCCAAGCCCGTGGTGGAGGATCGCGGATTTCATAGTGTTTGGTCTGTGGTTGACGCTGGTGAGCGTTATCGAAGCGCACCACGAACCTTGGGCGGACGAGGCCATCGCCTGGCTGATTGCCCGCGACCTCAGCCTGAAGAAAATCTGGTTTCACGAGCTGCGCTACGAAGGCAGTCCCGGCCTTTGGCACACCATACTCTGGATCGCGCAGCACTGGTTCCACGCTCCTTATCCTGCCCTGGGACTAATAGGCGTGCTCTGTGCCGCGGCGGGAGTGGCTTTTATTCTCTGGAAGGCCCCTTTTCCGCGACCGTTGTCCTACCTGCTGGTGTTCTCCTATTTTATTTCGTACCAATATGCGGTCGTTGCACGGTCCTACGTCTTGCTGCCGTTGTTCCTGTTTGCTGCCGCCTTTCTTTACCAGGACCGCAGCCGCCCGGTGCGCATGACGGCCGTCTTGATCCTGCTAGCCAACGTTTCCCTGCACGGAGCCCTGCTCGCCGGCTCCTTCGGATTGTGCTATCTGATGGATGCCTTCAAGGACTGGCCGACCCTTAGCGAAAAAGTTCGACGCAACTATGCATACTGCATTGCCGCCGTGGTGTTCACATTTCTCTTCCTCTTCATCATCCTTAAGCCCACTCCCGACGTGGGGGAGTTCACGCCCCAGGTCCGTCAAATGATGCAGCCGGGATTCTTGAAATTCGAGTTGCTGGTCGCTTACGCCTTCTTCGATCAGCTTTATCTCTCCGCGCTGTTTCTTTTGCTGGCAGCCGCCTGGTGCTTCATGCGGCGGAAGTTTCTGCTCTTTGCGCTTCCCGTATCCCTTCTCACGCTGCTCTTTGTGCTGGTTCATGGCCGGCCGCACCATACCGGAACCGTGTTCCTGGCCGCGATTGCCGCATTGTGGGTGGCATGGCCAACACAATCGGAGATGCAGGGATTTTCCTACACCGAGCACATGACCACATACGGAATAACCGGTCTGCTGGTTTGCCTGTTTTGCCTGAACATTTGGGATGCCGCCGTCACCATGCAAAATGACTACCGCTATCCCTACAGCGGCTCCAAGGATGCTGCAAATTTCCTGAAGCGCGTGGGCGCCGACAAGACCACCATCTTCGGTTACACCTATGGCATGTCGGCCGTGCAGGCTTATTTTGATCACAATATACTGGCGAACATCCCCACCAGCTATTACCAAGCCGGTCTGCCGCTGTATGGTGCGGTAATGAATCTGAGTGAACTTCAGGCCGCCGCGCCTCAGTATGTGGTCGTTTACGGCAATGACGGATCGGCCAACATTCTCAACGCTGTCGATCTGCCACTGCGGCAAATGGGTTACGCTCGGGTTCACTTCTCGGACGGACATGTGTTCTACAAAAGACTCGCCGTCGATACCGACATCTATTACGTCTACCGGCGAGAGTTTCGACTGCAAGACGGCGACTTACAGGTAAGACCATGAATGAACCCGGCGAAAGCCCGCTCTTCAGACGGTGGTCATCTTCCTACTCCTATGCCCTCCTGGGGGCTCTAACTCTTGCTTGCCTTCTGCCCTTTTCAGGCCGGGCGTTTCACCTGGACGACACGCTATTTGTTTTCGCTGCACGTCAGATCAGCCGGCATCCTCTCGACCCCTACGGCTTTAGCCTCATCTGGGAGGTCACCTTGGAACGGATGTCGGACATCACCAAGAATCCTCCCTTGGCTTGTTACTACGGAGCAGTCGTCGGCCAGGTTGCCGGCTGGTCGGAGCAGGCATTTCACCTCGCATTCCTTTTGCCCGCGCTCGCCCTGGTTCTCGGAACCTACCGCCTGGCAACGCATTTCACGCGTTTTTCCCTCCTGGCTGCATTGGCCACGGTTCTGACTCCCGGAATACTGGTGTCGGCATGCAGCGTCATGTGCGACACGATGATGGTGGCGTTCTGGGTGTGGGCGTTGGTTCTGTGGATCGAAGGCCTGCAGCCTCGCAAGGCCTGGTATCTGACGGGGGCCGGAGTCTTGATCGCGGCCAGCGCTCTAACCAAGTATTTCGGCGCCGCTCTGATTCTTCTCTTGGCGGCTTACTCTTTTGCGCACCTGCGCCGCTTGGGAAGCTGGATGTGGTATCTGCTGATTCCCGTCGGCGCGCTCGTGGGCTATGAACTCTGGACCCACGCGCTCTACGGGCAAGGTCTGCTGGCGAGCGCCGAGGATTATGCGACTACGCAGCGCGCCTATATGCATTTTCCTCGTGTGACGGGGGCATTGGTCGGCCTCAGCTTTACCGGCGGCTGCGCTCTCTCCGTGCTCACCTTCTCTCCTCTTACCTGGTCTCGAAAGGCGGCTGGCGTCGCCGCAACTGGCGGTGCTCTGGCTGCCTGCGCGATTCTCTTGGGATGGGTAAGTCTAGGCAGACAGTTCGCAGGAGGCATGGGCCTCAACACACTGCGCGCCCAATGGGGATTGGTTGGCGTCCAGCTAGCTCTGTTTGTCGCAGGGGGCCTTTTCACGCTGGGTCTGGCCATTACCGACTATTGGAAGCGGCGAGATCCCGAGTCGCTGCTGCTGGGGCTTTGGGTCCTGGGAACATTCGTCTTCGCCGGCCTTCTAAACTATGCGGTGAACGCCCGCTCGGTGCTTCCGCTGATTCCCGCGACAGGGATATTGATCGCGCGACGGCTCGAAACCATGAACCACGCCTGGACTCGAAGTCTCATGCTGCAAGTCGCGGGCGCACTGGTTGTCTCCGGAGTTGTATCGGTCTGGCTGGCGGACGCCGACACGCGTCTGGCCAATCTGGCCCGCGAGGCGGCCCAAACTGTCCAGTGGCGCACCAGCAACCAGGTTGAACTGGTCTGGTATGAAGGACATTGGGGCTTTCAGTACTACATGGAGCGGTTCGGCGCCCTGCCGGTCGATGCCCGGGATTACCGGATTCGCCCCGGCGACCGCGTCGTTGTGCCCGAGAACAACGTCAGCTACGCTGGGCTTCCAGAGAGCATGTCTTTCCAGAATGAAGCAATCCTGGAGTTTGCAAATCCGTCTTTGGCCACCACAATGAGTTGGCGGCTGGGTGCGGGTTTTTACTCCTCTTTCTGGGGCCCGTTGCCCTTCGCATTTGGCCCGATCCCTCCCGAACGCTATTTCATCATGAGGGCAAATGGAGTCCGCTAGCGGCGTCCCAATTCCAGCTCATCGTTCCAGAATCTCTTTGTAAGCATTCAACGCAACCTTCTTCGGTTGGCTGGGCAGCAGCACCTCGGCGCTACGGCTGGTGTTGCCGATGATTCCTAGCTGTCCGATACGGATCATTCCTCCGCCGAAATCGGCAAAGACCGGAACGGGCATGGCGAAGTGCTCGTCAACTTCGCTCTGGGTCACGGTGAAATGCAACTTCACTTTGCCACCCTCCGCCGGAGTGAGTTGGTACTCGAAGTGGTATCGCGGCACCTGCGTGCCGTAGACCCACTCGTCAAAAAACCAGTCCAGGCGGCCATTTCCCCCAAAATCCATCGCCTTGGTCATATGTTTCTCGGCAATGGCCTTGAAGGATTCGGTAGTCGCCGCCCGCTCGCGGTGACTCTCGACAAAGTCGTGCATCATGGCAATGAAGGCCTTGTCCGGATCTTTATCCTGAGTGGTTCTCATCATCGAGCGCAGCATTTGCAGGACGTAGGCGCCTTTGGGATAGGTCACGTTCTGGTAGGCATCCGGGGTGCGCGGGGAAATCAGGCGCAGCCCCATCCAGAGCGGGCCGGCGTCGTTGGGAGCTATGCCAAAGTTATTCTTCTCCAGAACCCGCCGGCGCAGGCGGTCCCAAAATTCGATGTAATCCTTCCGCCAGTCTCCGGCCACCGCCTGCTGCAGAAACAGCCCCGCCGAGAAATCGGCAAAGCCTTCCGACAACCACTGGTCGTGATAGGACGCCCAGCCCACGGCATGTCCCCACCATTGGTGGGAAACTTCGTGGGGGGTCACCTCCTGCACAAAGCCGGTGAATTTGTTGTTGATGTGTCCGAAAAGCATCCATCTCTGGGTTGAATCCGTGTAGGCAGAGATGGGAAGGTAAACCAGGGTGGGCCAGGACTGACCAAAATTAAAATTCGGCTGCTCCGTGATGTGGATCTCATCGTAAGGGCTCTTGCCGAAATAGAAACTGCAGAGCTGCAACTGCGCGCGGGTTTGTTCGAGGGCATACTTCGTCATACTGCGGGGCGCCATGGTCCGCAGAGCTTGATAGCGGCGCAAGTTGTCGGGCAACTCACTCAAGTAGTAGCCCGAAATCTTGAAGCCCGTAATGTCATCCGGCAGCTCGATCTTCTCGTATTGGCCATAGTTGAATCCGGCCACGGCGACTGGGACCGGCGTGATCCAGTGGCTGACCGCCAGATCCTGCTCAATCGACTCGCCCTGCAGCGTCCCGACGCTGACGACCTTGTATTTCTTCGGAACCTTGAAAGTCAGATCATAGAGAGCCTTTTCGCCAAATCCATTCAGGTTCGGATACCACGAAGTGCGCGCGCCAACGTAGTAACTTCCCTCTCCCGCTTCTTCTAGAACCTTATCGCCCGCGTACTCTACATGGATGGACTGTTCCTTGCCCAGCGGCGGCGCCTCGGGAAGTACAGCATAAAACGAACCGTCTTCCTTGCGGCTCTCCTGAATGAAATAAAGATCCTGGCCCTGCTCGTCGGCCACCCGCGTGACCCGCAGATTCGGCAGCAAGCCAAACTTAAGCACTCGTTCCCCGGCGACCAGTGACTCGAAGCTGATGTTAGCGCTGCTGAACAAGTGCCCATTCTTCGCGATGACGGTCTCGATCTTGTAGCGGTGCGTCGCAAACAGCCGGCGGTCCTCGCTGGAACGTGCGGTGCGGTTGGCATATTCCGACTTCAAGTGCGCCAAATACCAGACGCCATCCTCCATCCCTTCAGGATCGAAGTTGATCAGTGAGACCTCCTCCGGAGAATCGAACTGGGGCAGCGCACCTACCCGAGCCCTCACGAAAAAGCGGAGGTCCTTATGCTTCTTGCCGCGGAGATAGGCGTTAAAGAATTCCGGATGCGAGGCATTGTAGACGGCAGCCAGAAGGTCGGCGTCCACGTTGTCCATGCTTTCGCCCTCTAACAGGTACTCGCTAAAACCTAGAGGGCGCTCCCGCCGCTGCCGCATCCTCTCCCGCCAGTGGTTGAGGACAGAGGCCGCCTCGGACGCGGGCTCGGTGCGATCCCCCAATCCGGGAAGGAACTTCATGCGACCTTCCCGAGTGAATCGGAAAACCGCCCCAGTGAAGTCTTCTTCGACTTCGGCTGCACCGGTGCGCCGGCTCAGTTCGCGAGCGTCGAGATGCGTTACGGGCTTTAGATGGAAATGTCCTTCCCCGAGGAAGATCGCGCCGGTTACAACTCCATCCACCGGAGCCAAGAAAGTCAGCGTGCCTTTCTGAAACTGGAGAGTTGCGGCGTCCGCAGTGAGGGTGAAATTGTCGAAGCGAAAAGTTTGGCCCAGCCCGATCTCGCGGAGTTGCCGGTAGACCGGGTCGGAGTTGGCAAACGCAGCGCTCTTGCCGGGAACGGAGACGGTCACCTTCTGTTGGGCAATGGCGAGCGTGAGTTGCAGTTGGGCCGGGCCCTGCAAATCCACGGTCTTGACCAGAGGCTCGAAACCATCCCGCGTCACCCGGAGGGAATAGGTTCCGGGTTTCAGATCGGGAGACGCAAATTTGCCCAGTCCATCCGACGAAAGCACGACCGGCTGCGCCAGGTCCCCACCGGTGATCTCAATGCGCGCCCCGGCAATGACTGCGCCCGAGGAATCCTGAATTGTTCCGGAAATCGTCTGTGAAAGCAGCCAGGCAGGGGCCATCAGGCAGAGAAGAAACAACGCCATCTTCAGCAAAGAAGAGAAACTGCATCGGCGCGCTTGGGCAGGGCGCTGCATGATGCGCCAACTATAGCAACATTCGAATGCTCTGGCGTTAAGAAAGCGCCGTTTGCTGGCACGCGCCCGGTTTAAGCTATTGAGAGAATTGGTGGACCTGGTCGGGATCGAACCGACGACCTCTTCCATGCCATGGAAGCGCGCTCCCAGCTGCGCCACAGGCCCACAATTGAAGCAGAAAAGCCTAAGCCCGACAATTCGGGATCGAGGGAAGTACCCAATTCATTTTCGCCCACAACAGCGGGATAGTCAACGCGCGCTGGACTGACCTTCACTCGCCCTCATTCTTCTATTTCTTTCCACAGGCCTCTTCTGCCATAATTGATCGTGCACCCCACCTGCACAATTTTTCAAACACAATTTAGAGCGAGGAAGAGATGCCAGCGAAGTACATCTTTGTAACGGGCGGAGTTGTGTCTT
>OCZU010003137.1_pt1 | contig 10451 bp, 12 predicted proteins | sample 1539001 | NCBI WGS metagenome assembly OCZU01 (sample SAMEA3539306, study PRJEB22396) | soil metagenome | biome: tundra; feature: field; material: soil | place: USA | collected 2010-05 | depth 0.15 m | reverse complement strand
GTGGACGCTTCGGCGGTGCTGCTGACCACGTCGAAGAGACTGGCGGCGGCTGTGGCGAAAGAAGTGGAGCGGCAACTGGCCGGCTTGCCGACCGCCGCGGTCGCGCGGAAGGCCATCGCCAGGAATTCGGCGGTGGTGGTGGTAGGTTCTTTGGACGAGGCGATGGAGATAGCGAACCGGTTCGCGCCGGAGCACTTGAGTATTCCGGATGCCCGCCTGCTGGGGAAGGTGAAGCACGCCGGAAGCGTATTCGTAGGCCCGCACAGTCCCGAGGCGGCGGGCGACTATGCTGCTGGTCCGAACCACGTGCTGCCCACCGGCGGCGCCGCCCGGATTCGGGGAGGACTGGCAGTGACCGATTACCTGAAAGTGATTTCCGTGCAAGAGTTGTCCGAGGAAGCGTTAGGGCGCCTGGCCCCCGCGATCACGACCCTGGCGCGGGCTGAGGGCCTGGAGGCGCACGCACGCTCGGTAGAAGTGCGGGTACGAGTTAGTGGGGCGGACCCCCTGGTCCGGGGGGTCCGCCCCACATGAAAGTCATGAAAGCGCCCAAGCTACCTAAGGGCGCCATCAAGCCCCGGCCGGCGGTGCTGGCCATGGCGCCTTATTCGCCGCCCACCGCGGGCCGCGCCGATAAACTTCGCCTTGATTTCAACGAGAACACCGTGGGCTGTTCGCCGCGCGTGATCGCCGCCCTGAAGGAACGGCTTAAGCCCGCCGCGCTGGCGGTCTACCCCGAGTACGGCGAAGCCAAGGACGCCATCGCCCGCTATTTCCGGGTCCGCCCGGAGCAGTTTGTCTTTACCAACGGCACCGACGAGGCCATCCAGGTCTTCATCAACACCTACGTGGACGATGGCCAGGAAGTGCTGTTGCTCAAGCCGGCCTACGCCATGTACCGCTTCTACGCCGAGGTGGCGGGCGCCAGGATCCGGGAAGTGGAGTACCCGCAGCCGGGGCTGGAGTTTCCGCTGCAGGCCTTACTGGACGCGATCACGCCGGAAACGCGGGCGGTCATCCTGGCGAATCCCAACAATCCCACGGGCACGGGAGTTTCGCTGCTGGGGATCGAACGGATCCTGCACCGCGCGCGCAAGGCCGTGGTGATGGTGGATGAGGCCTACTACGAATTCTCGGGCATCACCGCACTGACGGAAATCGAGCGCGTACCCAATCTGTTCGTGTGCCGCACATTTTCCAAGGTTTTCGGGATGGCGGCCATGCGGCTGGGATGCCTGTTTTCGCATGAGGCTAACGTCGCGCTGCTGCACAAGGCCCAGTCGCCATACAGCGTCAATGCGCTGGCGGTGATGGCCGCGGAGGCGGCGGTGGAGGATACCGCGTACATCCAGAGTTACGTGGCGGAGGTGCTGGCGGCGCGCGAGATGCTTTGCGTCGGCCTCGAAAAGCTCCGGATTCGGTACGTGCCGAGCTCGGCGAATTTCGTATTGGGCCATTTCGGGAGGCGCGCGATTGCGGTACGCGACGCCCTGCGCGAGCGCGGCATCCTGGTGCGCGACCGCAGCTACCAGGCGCCGGGATGCGTGCGTATGACGGTGGGCACGCGCGAGCAGACCCGCAGGTTGCTGGCGGCCCTCGAAGAGATCTGGAACCCATGAGCAAACCGATTTTGGTATTCGACATGGATGGTGTACTGGTGGACGTCGCCGAGTCATACCGCGAGACTATCGCGCGCACGGTGGAGCACTTCACCGGTCTGGAGGTTACGCGCGCGCAAATTCAGGAGTACAAGAACCGGGGCGGTTGGAACGACGATTGGCGGCTGACGCACCACATCGTGGTTAGCGCGGGTGCGGACGTGCCGTTTGAAGTGGTGCGGGCGGAGTTTCAGCGGCTCTTTCTCGGCAATGGGACGGATGGGCTGATACTTCGGGAGCGATGGGTGGCGCGCCCGGGCGTCCTGGAAAAGCTGAACGAGGAGTTCCGATTGGCTTTGTTCACGGGGCGCCCGCGCGAGGAAGCGCAACGGACACTCGCGCGATTTGCAGCGGAGCTGATTTTCGAGCCGCTGATTGCCATGGAGGACGTGGAGAACCACAAGCCGGCGCCCGATGGGCTGCTGCGGATCCGCGATGGATCTCCCCTCTACTACGTCGGCGACACTGTGGATGACGCGCGGTGCGCGCGCGCTGCGAAGGTGCCGTTCATCGGCATCGCGGCGCCCTCGAATCCGACCTATATCGACCTGGTGTTTCTGTTTCAGGCGGAAGGCGCCTACGCCATCGTCGACGACATCAACTACCTCCCCGAGGTCTTCGCGTCATGAGAAGCGATAGCGGGGCAAAGTTGGCGCAATCCCGAAAAGCGTCGAGACGAGTCTCGACGCGGCAGACACGAGTGTCCGCGCCACGGTATATATGAGAAGGGCGAGCATCCAGCGCGACACCAAGGAGACGCGGATCTCGGGCGTCCTCAAAATCGAAGGCCGGGGAAAGTACGAGGTCTCGACCGGCATCCGCTTCTTCGACCACATGCTGGAGTTGTTCACTAAACACGGTGGATTCGATCTGAAGCTCCACGCCGATGGCGATCTCGACGTGGATCAGCACCACACGGTGGAAGACGTGGGCATCGTGCTGGGACAACTCTTCGCCAAGGCGCTGGGCGACCGGAAGGGCATCAACCGCGCGGGATACTTCGTCCTGCCGATGGACGAGACTCTGGCGGTTGTGGCGCTCGACCTGGGAGGGAGGCCGGCGCTGGTGTACCAGGACCTGGTGAAGGTCCGGCTGGTGGGCGATTTGCAAGCCGAGTTGGTGGAGGACTTCTTCGGCGGATTCGCGAACCACGCCGGCGCCAACGTGCATGCCAAGGTGCTGAACGGGCGCTCGAACCATCACAAGATCGAGGCCATTTTCAAGTGCTTCGCGCGGGCCATGAAGTACGCCTGCTCGAAGGACGCGCGATTGAAGGATCAATTGCCGTCCACCAAGGGGCTGCTATGATCGCGATTCTGGATTACGGCGCGGGCAATTTGCGGTCGGTTGAGAATACGCTCGCGGAACTGGGGTGCGAGTACACGCTGGTCCGCGATGCCGAAGGGCTGCGGCAGGCGTCCCAGATCCTGCTGCCGGGCGTGGGACATTTCGGACAGATGATGCGCGCGCTGGACGCGATGGCGGTGCGGGAGATGCTGGTGGAGCGGATTAGGGCGGGCGTGCCGTTCCTGGGAATCTGCCTGGGCTTGCAGGCGCTGTTCGAATCCAGCGAGGAAGCGCCGGAGGTCCGCGGCTTGGGTGTCTTCCCAGGGGTGGTGAAACGGTTTCCGGCCGGCGCGCGAGTGCCGCACATGGGTTGGAACGAACTGGAGGTGCGGAGCGGCTCCCGGTTGGTAGGGAATCTGGAAGGCCGGCCGTATGTGTATTTCGCTCATAGTTACTACGTGCCGGAGCACGAGCACGCGTCGGCGACGTGCACGTATGGGGTGAGGTACACGGCCGTGCTGGAAGCGGGAAGCATGTTCGGAGTGCAGTTTCACCCGGAGAAATCGGGGCCCGTGGGGTTGAGGATTGTGAAGAATTTTGTAGGACAGGCCTCCCGGCCTGTCGACAGGCCGGGAGGCCTGTCCTACTAATGCTCGCCAAACGAATCATTCCCTGCCTCGACGTTACGGGCGGGCGCGTCGTCAAAGGCGTCCACTTCGTTAACCTCCGAGATGCCGGCGACCCCGTGGAATTGGCCGACCGCTACAATCGCGATGGCGCCGATGAACTGGTGTTCCTGGATATCACGGCCTCGATCGACGCGCGCGAAACCATGGCCGGCGTGGTGGCCCGTACGGCCCGCAAGGTTTTTATTCCGCTAGCGGTGGGCGGAGGCATCCGGACGGTAGCCGATGCGCGCCGCATCCTGATGTCGGGTGCGGACAAGGTCTCGGTCAACACCGCCGCGGTCCGCCGCCCTGAGTTGATCACCGAACTGTCGCGCGAGTTCGGCGCCCAGGCCGTGGTACTGGCCATCGATGCGCGGAAGCATGCGCCGGATCGATGGCGCGTCTACACGCGCGGCGGGCGCGATGACGAGGGAATCGATGCCGTCCAGTGGGCCGCGCGCGGCGAAGAACTGGGGGCCGGTGAGATTCTTCTCACGTCCATGGACACCGATGGCGTGCAGGACGGCTTCGATTGCCCGCTGACCCGGGCTGTGTCGCGGGCCACCCACATTCCGGTGATCGCGAGCGGCGGCGCGGGGAAGCCGGAACACTTTGTACGCGTCCTGACGGACGGATCGGCCGACGCCGCCCTGGCCGCTTCCATCTTTCATTATGGGACCTACACCGTGAACCAGTTGAAAGAGGAACTGGACAAGCGCGGCATTCCGGTGAGGTTGGCGGCATGATTATCCCGTGCATCGATCTTATGGGCGGCAAGGTGGTGCAGTTGATCCAGGGCCGCGAGAAAGCGCTGGAGGGCGATTCGCCCGAGGAGATGCTCCGCAAGTTCGCGGCGTTTCCGGAGATCCAGGCGATCGATCTGGATGCTGCCATGGGGAACGGCTCGAACGATGAGCTGGTGCGGATGCTGGCCTCGAGAGCTGTGACCCGGGTAGGCGGCGGAGTTCGGACGGTGGAGCGGGCCCAGGTGCTGGTGGAACAAGGCGCGCACAGGGTGATCATCGGAACGAGCGCGTTCCGTGGGGCAGCGCCGGCGGCCGTACCGGCGGCAACATCACCGGCGGCAAGACCGCCGGCGCTACAAGTGGCTATTAACGAACCGTTCCTCGCGGCTCTCCGCGACGCCATCGGCCGCGAGCGCGTCTTAATCGCCGTGGACTCTAAGGCTGGAAGGATTGTCGTGAAGGGCTGGCAAGAGTCCACCGATCTCAGCGCCGAAGAAGTGCTTCACTGGCTGGAGCCCTACTGCGGCGGATTCCTGTGCACTTACGTGGATAAGGAAGGCATGATGCAAGGCACCGACCTCGACTGGTTCCGGCGCCTCCGCCGGGCGACCTCCCTGGAATTGACCGCCGCCGGCGGCATCACCACCATCGAGGATGTGCGCGCGCTCCAGGCGATGGGCGTCCACGCCGCCTTGGGGATGGCCATCTACACCGGGCGGTTGAAACTGGAAGAACTGGCGGCGATGTGTTAATGGGGCAGGTTGTCAACCTGGTTGAGGACCTGCCCCACGTGGGCCGTCGCATCCTCTTTATTACGGGCGCTCCTTATTTCTTTTGCGCCCGCAGCCACTTTTCGAGCGTCCCAGTCTCCTGACTTGCCATATCCGGGACGGCCTTACCGAGCATGGTCAGGAACCAATCGACCTCGAAAGGCTCAAAAGGATGGCCGATGTTCCCGCCGGGCTTGCCGCCTTCGCCCGGCCGGATCGAGTTGACAATGAGCGCTCCCTGGCCGTCCAGGAAGGCGAAGAACGGCAGTCCGGCCGGCCCACCGAGACGGGTCATCAACACGTCGCCGCCCGGCGTGTTGAGCGATTTCTTCGCGCCCTGTTCCTCGACGGTGATGTGGACCGTCACGAAGTATTTCTGGATAATCGGCTGGATCTCCGGGGACTCGATGAACCTATCGAGTTTCTTGCACCACCCTCACCAGGAGGCGTGAAAGATAGCGAAGATGGCGCGCTTACCCCCGGCGGCCTGACTCTTGGCTTGGTCCAGGATAGCCGAGGAGGAAGGAGGCTCTTGTGCGCCAGCCAAGGCAGAACCGAGGCAGGCACCGGCCAAGATCACGATCAGGCGACTGAACGTGCGCATTTTCAACTCCCATGATAACCTGCCGATTTCGGTTATTACTGGTCTGAATTCGGCATGACTGTGCCAGACGTTACCTGAGGGCGTTAGTGATTTCCGATACGTTCGCCGACGACCGCACTTTGGCGATCAGAGTGCTCATATAGGATCACTATGGACGAACTTCACTGGTTGGCCGCCGATATTGCGAGGCATTTCCTGGTTTCACACCACAAATCGGCTCGCGAAGACTCCCGCCTGTTCGAGGATGTGCAACAGTTTGCATTGGAGGCCCTGAAAACCGTAAGATCCGGAGACCGAAAAGGTGCGTGGTTGCCGGGTGAATTGCGCGGGTATTGGCCAACCAGTCAGCCGGTACACTGATGGGAGCGATACACCGTGCGCATAACTCCGATCTCCTTCGCAATTCTTTTTAGTATGGCTCTTCAGGCGCCTGCTTCGGAACAGGACGCTCTGGCGATCTCGGCCCGCATTCAGGCCGCCCACATGCCATTTGGCACCATTCTGGACCCGGTCTACGCCTCGTCTTCAAGCAGTCAGGTTATCGGCTACACACGCTGCGGCGATTCGGCCCTTTGGACTGGAGCATACCTCGCGGCCGAGTCTTTTCGCTACAAGGTCACGCAATCCGCCGACGCGCTCAACAATGTAAAAACGGCGCTCGCAGGTCTCAAACTGCTCTCGGATGTTACCGGCGACAACCGTCTCGCGCGGTGCGTGTTTCCCGCGAATTCTCCCTACGCCGCGGGCATCGAGAGCGAAGAAGCGTCAAACACGATCCACCAGAATCCGCCGCTGATTTGGGTCGATAACACCTCGCGCGACCAGATCGTGGGGGCCTTCTTCGGTCTGTGCGCGGCGTTCGACCTGGTGGACGACGCCTCGGTCAAGAGCACGGTGAGCGCTCTCACCACGCTGCTGATCGGGTACATCTCCCGACACCAGTGGTCCCCCAACGACGATATTTCTTCAACCTTCGAGCTGCGCCCCGAAGAACTCCAGATGCTGCTGCAGGTGGCTCGTCACGTCAATCCTTCCAACGGCGTCAGCGGACCCTTTCTTGTGCCGCCCGTAGGAGTAGGCGTTGACGTCGATGTCCAGAGCAACGGCTCCTATTTCAAGTTCAACCTCGACTACATGAGCCTTTACAACCTGATCCGGCTGCAGAACAACGGCGACAACCAGGGAGCCTACAAGACCCTACGCAATTACACGGCGTCACACCAGAACGCCTTCTTTGACATGGTCGACCGCGCGCTTCAAGGGCCCAATGCGCCCCGCGACGCCGAAACCGGCACGCTTCTCGACCAATGGCTCACCAGACCCAAACGCGACCCTTACGTCGATCTGACTAAGAGCGTCCAGGTTTGCGGCACCGAGGCTTGCCAGCCCGTGCCAGTTCCACTCCGGGCGGCTACCGATTTCCTCTGGCAGCGCGACCCCTTCCAACTCGCGGGCGGCGGCTTGGGAACCATCGAAGGCGCCGGGATCGACTACATTCTGCCGTATTGGATGGGCCGCTACTATGGAGTGATTCTGGGCGCCACGGTGCAATCGGCCGCTGCGCCATCGAGTGCGGTCGCTCCGAATTCGCTGGCTTCGCTCTTCGGCGCCAATCTCGCGCCGGGGACGGCTCAAGCCTTCTCCCAACCGTTGCCAACGGAGCTGGGAGGTGTGACCCTTACGGTTACGGATGCCGCCGGCACCCAGCGCAACGCCCCGCTGGTTTACGTATCGCCCGGCCAGATTAATTTTGTGGTTCCCGACGGGGTAGCGGCAGGCACTGCGACGTTCACCGTCACCAATGGCTCGGCAAATCAAGTGGCCACGGGCGCCGTTCAACCGGTCGCGCCCACGCTCTTCGCTATGAACGGTGCCGGGAGCGGAGTGGCCGCCGCGACAGCCATCACCGTCCAGGTTGCCAATCCGCAATTGCAGGGACCCGTGCCGGTGTTTCAATGTACAACCTCGGGCTGCGTCTCGGTGCCGATCAACCTGGGTGTCGATACGCCGGTTTACGTAACGTTCTACGGCACGGGCATCCGAAGCCGCAGTTCGCTGGCGAATGTCACGGTAACCATCAACGGCGTGAGCGTGCCCGTGCTGTACGCAGGTCCCACGCCAGGCTACGCCGGCCTCGATCAGGTGAATGTCGGACTGGTTCTCAGTCTTCGTGGCAGTGGCGAGTCCAAGGTTGTTCTCACGGTGGACGGACAGGCCTCAAACACGGTCACCATCAATATTCAGTGAGAGGTTTGTGGGACAGGCCTCCCGGCCTGTCTGGACAGGCCGGGAGGCCTGTCCCACAGAACATATTCCGATAAATCGACGCCGGAGAGTTCGAAACTGATGCGCATCGGGGGTAGCGGTTCCGCGGCCATCAGTTGGGTGACGCCGATCTCTTCCCAGTTGCGGTACGACAGCAGACTCTCGAACTTCATCAGGGGCTCGAATCCGCTGGACGTGGGGATGGAAGTTTCGACCAGGCCCTGCGGAATAATCCAATTGAGCCGGTTCCTGGTAGTCCCAATCGTCACCGAAGCGCGCGGGAACGGGGTGTAGCAGACCAGCGAGATTTTGCCCCGTTGGTCGCGAGTGTCCGAACAGACGCCGACGCGCGGAACGACTACGGAATGGCCTCTGGGAAGAGGCAGAATCTGCCGGTGGCCGAATGCGATGAAATCCGCGGACCCAAACACGTTCGCCTGATGTGCCCCCAACCAGTCGAGGGCATGACGGTCGACAAACAGCGTCAGCCAGGCAGTACCAGCCGATACATCGTGAAATCCGCCTTCGGCTCTTTCAGGGGGACGCCAGGTGCGTCCTTCGATGCCTTCAATCGACACCATTATCTCGTTTTGAACGAGATCCACGTCTGGGGGTACCCCCTCCACTCGGACGGGAATGTCCAATGTGACGTTGACACGGCTACCGCTCGGCACGATTGTGCTGTGCCGTGCCTCTTGCGTGTCGAGCGAGATGCGAATCGCGGAATTCTCCGCCGGCGGCCGGACGCCGCTGGACAACTTACCGCCGGCAAACACGACCAATACTAATGACACGGCCACCGCACCGGCCACCACTCGGGAAAGCCTGGTCTGTCGCCGCGAATACTGGAGGACCAGGATCACCACGACGCCGACCGACAGAGTCGCGGCAATCGCCGCCGTCATCAGACTCTCCATGCCCACCCAGTTAATCTGGAGACGGGCGAACAGAAACATGTCCAAGAACGCCACGGGAAGAAGCCCCAGGAGCGCCGTGAGAATCACTTGTCCCAGGCTCCTGGTGATGGCCGCCAGGGCCGCCACCGGCAGGATGTAGAAGGCCGAGAAGAACACCTGCCTCCAGAGCAGCGCCGGGAGGTGTTCCCCCAGCGGGATGCCGACCGCTGCGAACGCTGCGGCATGCCAGGCGAACAGCGGCAGGTTGATGAACGCCACCACGAACAGGGCCTTGGCGGCGAGCAAGTCCTTCCAAGAGTATGGCCGCGTGAGCCAGTATTGGCGGTCGCCCGGCAGTTTCTCCTCGTGGATTGCAGCGATGATGAGGTTCCAGCAGGCTAGCGGGAGCGCGAAGCCGGCCAGAAGGCTGTAGGCGGTCGACTGGCCGCGGCTGGCGTAGGTGGGATCCAGAATGGCGGCCAGTGCCATCAGGATCACGCATGCCGCCGCGTGAGGCCAAAGGTGCCGGACGTCTTTGCGGAAGATATGAAGGGCGTTGGTCATGGGGTACTCAGGGCATGTCCGTGATCTTGCGGACCGCGTAGTCGGCCAGGCGGATCTGCGGAATATCGAGGTCGCGCTCGAAATGAGCGACTGTTTGCCAGGTCTCCAATTGCATCTCCAGGGTGGTAGGAACCGAAAAGAGCGAGGAAGTCCTTTCCCAAAGCGAGCCATTCATCGGATAGGGACTACCGGAGCCCGTAGAGACCAGACTCGCGAACGTCTGACCGTTTCTGATCGATTTGGCCGTTACATAGGCGCGGGCGGGAGTACGTCCGAGCCAGGCGCAAGACACGATCAACTCACCGACAGGGCCCGGGGCCATGCGGCACATACCCTCACCCGAACGAAATCCGGCCCGGTCGCGCGTGGCCAGCGGTACTATCTTGCGCTTGCCAAGCAGCGTCAGCGCGACGGTGGTATGTAGACGGACTGGCGTGTCTTTCACGGCGCGGTAGAACGCCTCGTCCACATCCACATACTGCCAGTAGGGCCCGTCCGCGCGAACCACATAGGAATCCTCCAGTGGCGTCGTGCTGTAGACACCGCCCACCCGAGTCCAAGTGGAAGTCCAGGACCTCCCGTCGGGAGCTTCGATCCGGGCTACAGTCCGTTCGCAGATGACGGCCGTACCGGCGGGAATGCCCGTCACCAGAATCGGCAGGTTGATTCCGGCTTCTCCCACGCCAGGCGACCAGGTCGCATCGGCGAAACCCACCGCAGACCTCTGTGCCGGGTCGAATGCGAAGCGCACCGCGGACTCGTCCAACCGCATTCCGGAGAGCTTGCTTTCAATCGCCCATGCGCCATGCCAGGAACCTAGGAACGGTCCCGCCGCCGCAATGAGAATCGCTCCGCCCAGCAAGCAACGTGACGCGGCGGTCTTCCGGCGCGAATACTGAAGACACAAAACCGCGATGGCGGCGGCCAGGACTACAACCTCCAACGCGGAGTTGCGGATCCATTCAAGGCGGTCCCATTGCCAATTGCCGTCCT
>OCZU010003136.1_pt1 | contig 10454 bp, 6 predicted proteins | sample 1539001 | NCBI WGS metagenome assembly OCZU01 (sample SAMEA3539306, study PRJEB22396) | soil metagenome | biome: tundra; feature: field; material: soil | place: USA | collected 2010-05 | depth 0.15 m | reverse complement strand
CGACCTGGCCGGCGTCGGCGTTAGCCGGACACAGCACGGCCAGGCAGCTGCCATGACCGGCCGCAGTAACGAAGAGGAACGCCTGTTCCAGCTCGATGATGGTCTGCCGTACCTGCCCGGCCCCGAAGTGCTGCCCGGCACCCCTGGCCAGGCTCTGCACGCCGGCCGCCAGTGCGGACAGATGCTCCGCGTCCTCGCGGTTCAGGCCTGCGGAAGCCGCGACAACCAGTCCGTCGCGAGACAAGATCACGGCGCGGCGGAAATAGTCCACCCGGTCGGCTAGGTCGTCGAGCAGCCAGCCCAGGTCCCGCGCCGCCCCGACCGCCGGCTGCTCATCCATCACGCCTCCTCGCTGTTCAGTGTCTCGGCGTCCGGTCGCCCTGTCACCCGCACGCCAGTGGACGGCTGGGCGTCCGCCGCATCGCTCTGGCGACCGCGCTGCCATCCGCTCTGCAGGGAAGCCGCCAGGTCACGGGCGTGCTCAGGAGTCGGCAAGCCGGAAGACGGCAGGATCGGATCGCTCGCCCACGGGCTGGCAGGCGCCGGGGCGCTATCCCGCAGGTGCGGGGACAGGCTCGCCTGGCGAGTGCGGCGGGGAAGGCCGCGGTGCGGACCAGCGGCCAGCTGGCCGACGTGGGAGACGCTGTCGGGGACATCCCTGCGATCATCGGCGGCCGGGACGGGATGCTGTACCGAATGCCGGCCGACCAGCGTGACCACCTCCGCGGACCGCAGGTCCAGCTCTCCGGGCTCACCGAGTCCGCCGATCGCCAGGCGAGCGTCCGGCCGCTGGCTGACCTGCGGCGCCGCCGCCGAGACCACGACTCCGTCTGGTATCAGCACGATCGCCGTGATGCCGCCATAAGGAGAGGGCCGCAACGAGATCCGGACCCCATGGCGGGCAGCGAGCTTGCCGGCTACGAAGAGGCCAAGCTGGTCGGCGTTGGCGAGGTCGACGTCGGGCGGACTCACCAGCTGCCGGTTGATCTCAGTGAGCTGATCGGGCTCGATACCCAGGCCCCGGTCATCGATCTCGATGGCGAACCCGTTGGCCACCCGCTCGGCCCTGACCTCTACCCGGGTCCCTGACGGGGAGAACAAGGTAGCGTTCTCGATCAGCTCGGCCAGCAGATGGATCATGTCGGCGACGGCCGGCCCGGCCACTGCGTCCTGCGCTCTGGTGAGGACCGATACCCGCTTGTAGTCCTCGACCTCCGCCATCGCCCCGCGGATAACATCGATAACGGGCACCGGCTCGCTCCATGAGCGCCCGGCTGCGGCCCCGGACAAGATGGTCAGGCTGTCGGCCTGGCGCCGCATTCGGGTAGTGAGGTGGTCCAGTGCGAACAGGTCAGCCAGCGCGGCCGGATCGGATGCTTTCTGCTCCAGAGCGTCAATCAGCCGCAGCTGCCTTTGCAGCAGCGACTGGTTCCGTCTCGCCAGGCTGATGAAGACACCCCTGAGTCCGTTGCGCAGCCCGGCCTCACCGACCGCGGCCGCGACGGCCGTGTGCTGCAGACTGGCGATGGCGGCCGCGGCTCTGGCAACCTCGGTGGTTTTAGTCGCAGGCAGCCGGCTATCGCTCGGCTGGGCAGCCTGGTCGCCGCCGCCGCGGGACCGCTGAACCAGCCGCGGCAACTGCTCGTCGGCAAGATACTGGGCCGCATCGGCCAGGTCGGAGATGTCATGCGAGAGCCGGCGCGCGAACGACGCCACTAGCCCGAGCGCGGCGAGGACGACAATGACAAGTCCGGCGCCGACCAGCAAGGCCAGCTCGATCAGTTGCCGATGGTTGGGCGCGGAGAGGCCGCGCGTGGTCGATCCGCTGCCAAGAGCGAATCCGGTGGCCAGCCCCCATGCCAGCACGAGGCAGCCAGCCGGCCCGGCCACCCGGACGAAGAAGGTGAACCGGATCGATCGGCTCCTGGCGCGCCGCCGTTCATGGCCTGCCGAGCTCGCCACGTCCACCGCTCACTCCTGGATCGATCACGGGCGTCACAAGCCCGTGATTGCCCGTGATTGCCTGCCGCGCCGGCGCTAGGGCCGGTGCACCATCGTGCACCATTGAGCGCCAATTGTCAGCGCGCTTCATGAAATCGGCCGACGTTAGTTGCGGCCAGCGGGCCACGACGACGCGACTATAACAATGATCACATGAGGATCGAAAGTACTGGTATTGCGCAGGACTAGCCGTGGCTGCCGGTGCTACCTGACGAGAACCGCGTAGACGACCACGTTGCTGAGGTAAGAACCCGTCGCGTAGTCGAAGAGGCCACCGCAAGTGATCAGCCGCAGCTCGGCGTCTGGCACCGGCCCGTACACCGAGGGCGTCGGGAATCGATCCTTGGCGTACATGCGCACGGCGGTGATCCTGAATATGGCCACTGACCTGTCGCCGCGGATGACGTAGACGCGCTGACCGCGGTGCAGCAGGCGCAGCCGGTAGAAAATTCCGGGACCGAGGCGAGAGTCCACGTGGCCGGCAATTACCGACGAGCCGATTGCGCCCGGCCGCGGGCTGCCTATGTACCAGCCGGCCACTGACGTGGTGACCGGGACCGCCAGGGTGTGCGCCGGGGTGATGCCCAGGCGGATCAGCCGGGTGCTGACGCCGATCACCGGGATGACCAGGCGGGCCGGCCTCGCCACCCGGACATGCCGGGACGGCGCGGGCAGTGCCGCGGTCCGACCGTGCGGCACGGCCACTGCTGCCACCGGACCTGGCACCCGCGGCGCGGGGGTGCGACTGGCGAGAGCCCAGCCGCCGAGGCCTAGCGCGGTCGCCAGCACACCGCACGTCAGCAGCACGACCCCGGCCGGCCCGGCTAGCATGCGCCGCGTCGCTGGCCGGGCGTGCTGAGGCGCCAGGCTGCCTCCCGCCCCCGGCTCGGGGCAGGAGGCAGGCTGATCAGCGGACCAGGTCACGTCAGGGCGTGCGGCCTGCGACGCCCGGTGGCGTGCGCACCCTGTGGCCGACGGAACCACATAGTCCCGCCCAGCGTAAGCAGCAGGCCGGCCCCGATCAGCACCAGCCACGGAGCGGGCGACGGACCCGGCCGCGGCGCGGTACCGCCAAAGCCGGTTGCTGGCGCTCCGGCCGGCAGGAAGCGGCTGCCTGCGGCATCCACCAGGTCGTCGAGCTTGAGATGACCAGGATCATCCAGGACCACGATGGTGTGGATGGTGCCGGCCGCCAGCTTGATCACCGACGACGTGTGCTGCGTCGCGCCCGCCGCGCGAACCACCCAGGTACCCGGCGAGACAACCTGGTAGGCGGTCACCGACGCGAAGTTGAGCTTGCTGACCAGGACCTGGTGACCGGCGGTCACCGTGACCTGATGCTCGTTCAGCGATGCCTGGATGACTCGCACCAGCGCCTTACCCGGCGGAGTAGTCAGCCTGTCCCGCAGCACCTGCAGGCGCAGGCCCTTGGCCGGACCCATCCCGGCCACCGTGTAGGCGCTTCCGGTCTGGACAAAGATGCTGGTGGACAATATCGGTGCTGATGACGGCGCAGCTCCGGCACCCCGCATGGCCACTGTGTACTCCCCGCTGGCCACTTTCTCATACCCCGAGATCGTGCCGTAGGCGACATGGTGCAGCACCACCATGGCGTTGGGGTCATGGAAGGAGTACAGATACACGTCCACGGCCGGGGCATTCGGGGACAAGTGAGCAAGCCTTAGCCAGCCCGAGCCACCAGACGCGGACGCAGGTCCGGCCAGCACGCACATTCCGGCCGCCACCGCGACTGCGGCGCCCAGCCGAACAATGCGTGTAAACATCGATTTAGGCAACATAGTTCCTCATTTCATCCATGAATAAGCAGACCGATGGGACTAGGCCTGGCGAACCTGACAATCACTGCCTGCCGACCGTCACTGCGCAGCGTCGTGATGCTGGCGGCACGGTAAGGAAGACGCTGCCCGCGCAGGAACCCGAGCAGCCAGCTGAGGTACCCGTGGCCGGTCAGGCCAGCGAGCCGGCTGGTCCCGGACAGCTCGACCGAGGTCAGCGGGACAGCCAGGCTCGCGCCTGGAGCCTGGTCACCAAATCCGGTGATCTGAATCGGGTGCAGGTGGGCCATCGCCGGAAGCATGATGAGCAGCCGCGGGTCGATCCGGCCGGCGGTCAGCTCCGCCCGTGCCGAAGCGGACAGTGCGATCTGGTCGTTGCCGAGCAACTGGGCTCCGGCAGCCTTACGAGCGGCGAGATCCCGCGCCAGCGCACTCTCGTACGCGGCCGCACCGTCCGGCGCGACGGCCAGGATATCTACCCGAGCAGGGCCCGAGCCGAAGCTGGCCAGGACCATCGGGGCGTAGACACTCCGCAGGCGCTTGCCGAACAGGCTGCGCAAGACTGGGGTAGCTACCACGACGTCGGCGCCGAGCGGGTCGAGCGATTTCGGTCCGAGCCCCAGCAGGTTCGAGGCGGGCAGCCCGTCCCGGAGCAAGTCAGCGCACATCACCGCGTCACACGCGACAATCGCGCTGTGGCCGATATCACGGGAGATCCACGCCCCGGTCTGGTGTCGAATCGCCGCCGCCTGGGAGAGCCCGGTCAGGGGTGCGCCGCCGGGACCGCGGGCCGGGCCGCCAGCATGCTGCCTGGTCAGCACGAGCGCCGTGCCACTCGCGGCGAGCATCACGATGACTATCGCCGCCACCCGGGCGATCTGCTGTCTCGTTCCGCCGCGGCTGCGGCCCTGCTTCTGGCCGGCCTGCCCCCTGGGAGCGCTGGAGACCACATCGTGATCGGGATTCGCGGTATCGGTAGCCGGCTGATCCGGCGTCCAGACTGGCTTGAAGAACGCGCGGAGCGAATCAAGCAGCGGCTGCGGAGCCGACGTCCGCCGCGGAGCCGACTCCGGCCGCGAGCGCTGAGGTGGCCCTCCGGACTGCTGATCGGGCGCGTGCCGCTCCGTGCGCTTCGGCAGCGGCGGGGCGATTTCCGGCACGGCAGGAGGGACAACCGAGCCAGCCACGCTACCGGGCTGGCGCTGAACCCAGTTCTCCTCGCCCATAGCGCCGTCTCTCCGCAGGTCTAGGCGGTCTGCCCGGTCATTAGTGTCTCGTCTACGTATAGCCGAGCACAAGTAGCCACCAAATGTTCAACCGGAACTAGCAATTACTGCCCGAACTAGATGCACGTCCACCTGAATCGGGCAGCACAAACCGCGATGACCTTCGACTATACCGCTAATGCGCCGCAAAACGTGCTGTGTAATATCGAGCGTGTGAAAAGAGGCCAGTAAGCGGTTTTGTCGGGATCGCGAGGATCGTCGGATCCGCAGGAACCACGAGATCCGGTCGTCGGCGACGGCCGGTCAGCCGACCAGCAGGTAGATGCTCTTCCCGGCGAGCCAGAAGCCAAGCAGCAGGGCGACGACGACGATCATCTGGTCCCGGTGCGAGTCGAGCCAGGTCCGAAGCCGCTCAAGCCGGGTAGTGGCCGCCGCTGGCGCGAACACCACATGGAGCTCGAGGGCAAGGAAGCTACCGGTGGCCAGCAGGCAGAATCCCATCAGCACCAGGTAGGTCTGAACCCCGGACAGCTTCGCCTGACTGACCGTCGCCGCGCCGGCCGCGACCAATGTCCAGGGCTGGAGGACCGCAGCGAGGCCGGCCGCGGCCCACAGCGACAGCGAGTCCAGCCGCGCCATCCAGGCGGGCGGCTTAGTCGGCCGGTCCCTGCGCCGCCACTTCCGGGTGCCGACCAGGATCAGGACGACACCAAGCGCCAGCTTGATGGCATCGACGGCCACCGACGGGGCGGTGCTCGGCGCGGGAGGCTTGCCTCCGGTCACCAGGACGACGGCTGCGATGACCACGACCAGGCACGCCAGCCAGCCCAGGATGAAGGCAAGGCCCTTCCTGACGCCGCTGGCCGAACTCAGGAGCAGGATGAAGGCTGTCAGCGGGAACGGCTGCAAGGTGATCCCCAGCCCGACGAGCAGAAGGTCAGCTACCATGACGCCCGCAACCATGCCCGGCTGAGCGGCGCTGCGTCTCACCCAGACCGGGTGACGCGCTCGGACCGGGCGACGCATCCGGCGGGGCGATCCGCACATAGGCCCCGTGGCACAGCGAAGGCGCTGGGTGCCCGATCGGGCACCCAGCGCCTTCGCGACGGGCTACTTGATCGTGTAGGTGTAAGGAATAGCAGCCAGCTCGTCACCCGAGGTCTGGCTGAATGGCGGTATGGCGCTGACGAAGTCATCGACATACAGCGTGCCGTGCACCACCGTGCCAGATGAACCCGCTGGCGTGATGGTCACGTTGATGACGGCCGTCTGACCCGGATTGATGACCAGCGGCGCGAAGCTGCCGAAGGCCGCCGTGTTCAGCGCACCGAGCCAGAGGTCTCCGGTCGAAGCAGTGACCGCGGGGTCGAACGCCTTAGTCGTGACGGTCATCGACGTGGTGACCGTTCCGTGCGGCGCACCACCGGGACCGTACGGACCTATCTCGTCCGGCCCGGCGAACCAGAAGCCCGCCTGCACGGATCCGCCAGCCGGCGTGTAAGAGCCCGCCGCGCTGTCAGTACCTGTCGGTGGCCCGAAGAGGTCCGGGTCACCCTGGTTCGCGCCCCAGTCCATCTCGATGGGCAGGGATGCCTTCGCCGTGACCTGCACGCTCGATGTCTGCGTTGGCATCAGCCACTCTGGCTCGCCGGTCGCCAGCGGCAGCTTGAACGTGTTGCTCGACTGCGTGGCCAGCGCGGTGCTGATCGTCGAGTTGAGCCGCCCGTCGACGAAGAACGCCTCAGGTGCGGCACCGTTGTTAGTGATGGTTACCGGCACGGTCACCGGGGTACCTGCCGCCAGCTTGATACCCGCGCTGTTCGGCAGCCCGGCCGCGCTGGCACTGACATTGTCCAGCTTGATGTTGCCGGTGAACGGCTGCGAGATCTCGTCCCCTACCACCGGCGACGCGAAGTCGACGACCAGCGTCCAGGTGCCGGCCACCGGGTTAAGGGTGTAGGCGGTCAGCGACAGGCTGTGGGTGCCGTTCAGGCTGTTCTGGCCGAAGCCGAGAGCGTCACCATCAGGACTGACCAGGTAGGAGCCGACGACATCGCCGACGTCGTTGGTCAGCGATACGTTGGCCGTGATCGACTTGTGGCCAGCACCGACCGCGAACTCGTAGTAGTCGATCTGGCCTTCGCCGTTCGGGCCACCGGACGGACGGCCGTTACCGCCGGTCAGCACACCGCTGAAGGCGCCGCCGTGACTGACGTCGACCGTGGACCGCAAGGTGACCGGGATGGAGTTGCTCTCCAGGCCAACAAAACGGTCGATGCCGCCGCCCGTGGAGCTCAGGACGATTGACCCTGACGAGTCGCCCGGGGTGGCAGGCGTCGTGGCCGTCACCTGGACGGTACGACTCTGCCCGGGAGCCAGCAGGAGCAAGCTCGGAGACACCGACCCGAATGACGTGAACTGCTGAGTGGCCACCTGCCACGGGACGGTCCCGTTGGTCCCGCCGTCCGCGGCTACGTCCCCGAAGATGACGCCTGTCCAGGTGCCCGACGCCGGCTGCCGGACGTCCACGTTGCCGAAGTTCCCGACGCCCTGCGGCAGTGAATGCGCCGCGAACTGGCCGCGCGGGTCGATCAGGATTAGCCGCACCCTCGCGTTGTTGTTGGAGCCGGCCGCCGCTGGGTAGGCGATGGAAGCGTCCAGCCGGTCCTGGCCCGGCCGGACATTGAAGTGGAAGACGCTGTAGTTATTCTGCAGGCCCTGATAGTTCGCGAACTGCGGGCTGGTGGCGTCGCTCAGGGTGGCGGTACCGGTCTGCACGTTCTGATTGGGCCCGAAGGTGCGGCCACGGACGTGCACGAGCTGAAGGTGCGCGCCGGTGTTGGTCACCGTCACCGGCCAGTTCTCCGTCGTGCCGGGGGCGGCTACGGCGCTCAGCTGGCTCTGCGACAGCAGCAGGGAGTCGCCAACCGGAGTCGGCGATCCGTCAGTGGTGTGGATGGACTCGGCCAGCAGGACGGCCTTGTAGCTGTTCAGCAGGCCGGCCCCCTGCTCGGTGGCCGGGGTTCCCAGGTCGGTCGCGGTGCTGGTCAGGATCTGCTTGATCAGCGCCGGGGTCGGGCTGGCGCCATGGTGGGTGCTCCGGTATGCCTGGATGACCAGCGCCGCGGCGCCAGCCGTCAGCGGCGACGACTCGCTGGTTCCGCCGCTTTCCTCGATCGGGGATGGCTGGCCCAGGAAGTTGGCACACCCCGTGAAGATCGCCTGGTTGGTGCTGCAGGACGCGAAGCTCAGGTCACCGGGGGCGACCAGGCTGACGGTGCCGCCGGCCGTGTTGAACCCGCCGGAGCTCAGCGAGCTGATGTTGTCATTCAGCCAGCCGGTCGTCGCGAAGTAACGTGCCGCCGCGTAGTTGGTCTGAGCGTAGAAGCGGAAGTCAGTCGATGCGCCCACCGAGATCAGCTTCGGGTCGGTCGACGGTGAGCCGATGGTGCTTGTGGACCCGGCGTCGCCGCTGGACACAGTGACCGTGACGCCAGCCGCGACCGCGGCGTCGTCGAACAGCTTGGTGATGTCCAGAGCGCTCTCGTCCGGGAACGGGTTGGATCCGAACGACTCGTTGATCACGTTGACGTGGTCGGTCTGGACCGCGTAGTTGATGGCCTCAAGGAAGTTCGACTCCAGGGTGAACTCGAACGAGCCGAACACGTCAAGTCCGACCAGCGACGCCCCCGGAGCCACGCCCTCGATCCGGATGTTGCACACGGCCGGGTCGGCCTGAGCGCCGAAGCCGTTGGCGTCGTAGACGTGGATCCCCTGGCCCGCGATCGAGTTGGCGTCCAGGAATGCCTCGTCGCCGCTGGTGATCTGACCGGGTCCGTCGCCGCTGAAGTCCTGATAGTCACCGCCGACGCTGGGATCGAAGACCGACTTGTTGTCCGGCCGGATGAAGTTCACGTTGTTCGGGTCCACGCCGTCAGCGATCCAGGCGACCTTGACGCCGGCGCCAGTGAATCCGAGCGAGCGCGCAGTCTTGGCACTCGGGTTGTCCGAGGCGGTGTTCGTGGTCTGCAGCGCCTCGGGGTCGAGCAGTGCCTTGCCGTTCGCCCCGCAGGCACGGGGGATCACATTGGGAGTGAGCGAGGTGGTCGCTGACGTGGTCGACTTCCCCTTCGCCGACTTCTTGACCGCAGCGACGGCCTGTGCCGGGGACCCGCCGTGGATCAGGACATCGGGGATGACCTTCGCGACGCCGGACGTCGCCTTCAGCCGAGCAGCCTCGGCGCGGGAAACTGTGGCGGAAAGGGCGTTCACCAGGCGGTAGGTCGTGATGTGCGTCGCGTGCACCTGCCGGAGCTCGCTGAGCACGGGAGCCTGGGCACTGGCGATTGCCGAGGAGCGCGTGGCCGAGGCCGCCGTGCCCGGCCGGGCGACCTTCGGCTGGCTCTTCATAATCACGATCACACGATCGTTGACATGCTTGGACAGCTGAGCCGCGAGAGCCGCGGTCATCGGCTGCGGGGCACCCCCGCGAGCGGCCGACACCACCGGGGCTGCCGGCGCCGCAGTCGCCGCAATCGACTGCGACAGCACGAGGGCGGGAACGGAGGTCACCGCCAGGACAAGCGAAACTTTCCCAATCTTGGAACGCGCACGGGGCGCATTCCCTGCCACGCTTACTCGCATCCTCGCCTCATCCTTGAGGGCGGCCAGGGCTGGCCGCACGTCGAGTGGTCCCTGGCTGTGACCAGTGATTTCTGTGGGCACCAGGACATGCATCCAAACCGGACGTTATCAGGAAGGCTGATCGGCGTTAATTTCTAGACAAATAACGTTTCTATAACGAAGCGTCCGGGGCCAGGTCACAGCGCCATATCGCCAGGGGCATCGGCCCGGTTCGAAGCTCGCCGCAGCGACCGCCAACTGCCGACCGCCGAGACACAGCGACCCGCGACACAGCTGTAGGGCGGCACGGCGAGAACGATTCCGCCGGGTTCAGCGCCTCAAGCCTCGGGGTCGAATTCCTTCATGGTCCCAGCACGATGGAACCGGCCGAGTCGCCCGGCCGGGCGGGTGTGACTGCCGAGACGGTGATCGTCCGGCTCTCGCCGGGATCCAGCCGGATGTCGCTCGGGGACACCGACCCGAATGACGTGAACTGCCCGGTAGCTACCCGACACGGTTGCCGAAGTTGCCGACGCCCTGCGGAAGCGAGTGCGCCGCGAACCGGCCACGCGGGTCGGCCGGGTGGGACTGGTACCCGAATGCCGCCCAGGCCGGCCGTCCGGTGGTCGCTGGCGGTCAGTCTTCGGTTGGCCGGCGCAGCCGCTTGGTCTGCGAGCGCCGCTGCTTGGCTGCCAGTCGCCGCTCAGCCGCCGCGCGGCTCGGCCGCCTGCGCCGCCGCACTGGTGGCGGTGGTGCCGTCGCCTCGGTCAGCAGTTCAGCCAGCCGGATCGCCGCCGCTTCCCGATTG
>OCZU010003135.1_pt1 | contig 10455 bp, 10 predicted proteins | sample 1539001 | NCBI WGS metagenome assembly OCZU01 (sample SAMEA3539306, study PRJEB22396) | soil metagenome | biome: tundra; feature: field; material: soil | place: USA | collected 2010-05 | depth 0.15 m | reverse complement strand
CCGGCCAGCTCGACGGCATGTACTACGCCGTAGGCTACGCCGGACACGGCGTCGCTATGGCCACGTATCAAGGCCAGAAAATCGCGGAGCTGATGTCGGGAGATAAGCCCGAGAATCCCTTCGTAGGCATCCCATTCCCCGGAGCGCCGCTCGGCCTGTACAACGGCGAGCCGTGGTTCTTGCCGTTCGCAGGAATGTGGTACAAGTTTCTGGACTGGGTAAGCTAGCCCGCCCGTGTGGGATGGACACTCCTGTCGATGCCGTCAGGGTTCTATCGGTTCCCGCTTCGCGTCAGCAGATACACCATCGGTCCCAGCACGATCGCGATCGCGCCCCCAATCAATGCAAAGCGGTCGCTCCCGAGCAGCGCCACCAATGCCATCACAACCGGCGCGCCCACTACATAAAGCAGCCCCACTCGCCCCCCGGGAATCACGAACCCTCGCGGCATCTCAGGCCGCGTTCGCCGCAACTTCCACGCCGAGAGCACCGTCAGCACCGTCGTCGCTGACCGCAGCCAGATATAAACCGAAATGAGTTGCCCAAGGCTCTGCCACGCCAGCAGCGCATAGATGACAGCCGACACCACAATCGCCAGCCAGGGCGTGCCATACCTCGAATGCTTGCGTGTGAGGGCCGCGGGAAGATATCCGTCTTCAGCCATTGCGAAGGGCATGCGCGTCGTCGTGAGGACGGTGCTGTTGAGCAGAGCAACATTGCCCACCATCGCCGCCAGCGTCATGCAGGTCCCCAGCCACACTCCACCGATCATTCTGGCCGCGTCTGAAAAAAATCCGGTGTGCCACTGTTCCCAGTTACCCGCCGAGGCCAGCCCCGCCAGCGTAGGCAGAAAGTACGCCGCAATCGACAGCGGCACCACCACCGCCAGTGCCCGCGGATAGGCCCGTTGCGGGTTCTCAACTTCCTCGGCCACGGTCGAGAGCTGTTCGTATCCCGAATACAGCCACAAACCCAGCGCCAGTCCGACGCCAAAGATCTTGAACGTCGGCTGGTGCGGCGGCATCAACGGCACAAACGGATTGTGATGCCAGTGTAGGAAGGCGATCACGATCATCGTGATCACCGGCACGAAGATGAAGATCTCAAGCGCGGTCGCGACCTGCCCCACCATCTGGATTCCGCGCACATTGATCCACGTGATCGCGGCAATCAGCGCGACCGAGACCAGGTAGTGTTTCCATCCCGTGATCCCGGGAAAGTAGTACACCAGGTAATCGGTGAAGAGAACGGCGTAGGCTCCGCCCAGCAGGAACGACGCCGACCAGTTCCACCAGCCTGCGAGGAATCCCCAGAAGTCTCCGAAAGCCGCGCGGGTCCAGCGGTAGAAGCCGCCTTCAACGGGCATGGCGGTGGTCAGCTCCGCCGACACCAGCGAGACCGGAATGCACCAGAAAAACGGCAGCACCAGCAGGTAGATCAGCGTCATCCCCGGACCCGAGGTCGTGACCATGTCCTCAAGTCCGAAAGGCCCGCCCGTGGTGTAGGAAAACATCACGAAGACGAGATAGAAGAGCCCGGCTTTGCGAAAAAGGGATGATTTGTCGTGAGTGCTCAAAGTCTTGTGGCCAGGATGCGCTTTTGACTCAACAGAATCTGAAATCCTAAGCCGCCAGCGTTCCCGTCAACGCGCCTTCCAGTTCCAGCAGCTTCCGCTTCACGTCGAGCCCACCCCCGTACCCGCAGAGCCTGCCATCGGAGGCAATCACGCGATGGCAGGGCACCACAATCGCGATCGGGTTGCGATTGTTGGCCATGCCCACAGCGCGAAACGCATTCGGCTTGCCCACCGCGCGGGCAATGTCTGCGTAGCAGCGCGTCTCTCCATAAGGAATCGCCAGCAGCGCCCGCCAGCAGGCAAGCTGGAAATCCGTGCCGCGAAGATCGAGCCGGAAATTGAACTCGCGGCGCTTGCCAGCAAAATATTCTTCGAGCTGGATGAGGTAAGTCCGCATCCGCCGAGGGGAGTGCTCGAAAGCCATGCCCATCTTTTCTTCCCGAACATGGCGGGGGTTCGGGCGAATCGATTGCTGCCCCGGCAGCCGGGCGTCGAATTCCAGCGCAACCAGCCCCTTGCTAGAGGCCGCCAGAAACAGCGCTCCAGCCGCCGACTCCATTTTCGACGTGTGAAGGGTTTCGATGTAGGCCATAAGAGGGGATCCCCCCAGCAGCAGACCACGATAGCAGAGGATTCGCCACTTGCATCCCGGACTTTTGTCCGGCAGCCCATCCGCGCCCGGCGGAGCTTGACAGAAACCTGTTTTTGGCCCAAAGTGTGTCCGGCGTGCTTATGCCCACCCCCCCGTCCCCCATGAAGAAGGGCCTTTTCATCATCCTTGCCGTGGTGCTGGCCCCGGTCCTGCTCGTGGGAGTCGTCGCCCTGGCTGCGGGGGACTGGCGGCAAATTGGCGCTACTCCCGGCGGCGATCAGGTTTTGGTCAGCTCCGTCACGTCCCAGAAGAATGGTCTGCGTACGGCCTGGATCCGCATCGAGTACAAAGAGCCCATCAAACTGCCGCAGGGAGGCCCCTTCGTCGAACTCCGCGCCCGGGTTCGCTTCAACTGCGCGAGCGGCAGCGCCGTGCCCAACTCCGAATGGTTCTACTCCCGCGACCGCAGCGGCAAACTGGTCGTCAGCAAGAAGTCTCATCGCGACGATCAATTTGGCCAGGTTTCAGAAGGCGATTTCGGCGGGATCGCCAAGGACTTCGTCTGTAAGCAGAAATAAGCGAACCGTCGACCGCCGGTCATTCCGGATTTCCACAAGCGTGGCACCGCAGTAACTCCGAATCCACTTCCGCAGTCGCCGCTTCCGTCATATTCTGATAATGAAACTGCAGTCGGCCGTACTGGGCAGCGGCGTCGCTTACCTTAAGTATGGATTCGTTCACTCTCTACGCGACGGTGGTGGTGGGCGGCGGCGTTGCCTTTGGCGTCTACGCGCTTTTGCGCCGCAAGCCCAAGGGCCCCGCGGATCTGGAACGAGAACGCCGCACCTGGCTCGATGGCATTGGACGCATCACCGACGGCACCGTCATCGATGTACATGAAATGCCTGCCAGCAACGGCCATCACGCCGCCGTCTTGCTCATCTACAAATATGACGTCGCCGGGGTCTCCTACGAATGTTCGCAAGACGTCACCTACCTACGCCAATGGATCAACCTACATTCCTGCCGGCTCGGAATGCCCACGTCAGTGAAGTACGATCCCCACAATCCCGGCAACTCGCTGGTGGTCTCGGAAAGCTGGATGGGGCTAAGGCAGTGATCAGTGGCCAGTCTTTGATCCCCGCATTTTGGTTTTACTGACCACCGACCACCGATCACTGACCACTGCACTCAGATCTGGTAATCGTCCTGGAAAAGCTCTTCTGGAGCGATATTCGGCGTTGCCGTCCCCTCGTCGATCGTCACATTAGGCTCAGCTCCCAGCGCAACATGCGAGTGTTGCTGAAACTTCTTGCGCAACTCATGCACTTCCTCCGCCAGCTTGACGATCACGTCCGACAGCGGGTCGCGAATGTCCTTGGGATCGGTAATGACGACTCGTTTGCCGTCGCGCAGAACAATGTGTCCAGGCACGCCCACAATCGTGGAATTGGCCGGCACATTCCGCAGCACGACTGATCCCGCGCCTACGCGGCAGTTGTCCCCAATCGTGATGTTGCCCAATAGCTTTGCTCCAGAGCCGATTGAAACGTTGTTGCCCACCGTAGGATGCCGTTTGCCTTTCTCTTTGCCCGTTCCACCCAGCGTCACACCCTGGTAGAGTGTCACGTCGTCGCCGACGATCGCCGTCTCGCCAATTACCGTGCCCATGCCATGATCGATGAAGAGACGCCGTCCCAGCTCGGCGCCGGGGTGAATCTCGATCCCAGTGAACAGGCGTGCTACCTGCGAAACGAACCTGGCCAGGAAGCGCATGTGGTGCCCCCAAAGCCAGTGGCTCATGTGATGCGCCCACACGGCGTGCAGACCCGGATAGCAGGTAAGGACTTCGAAGTAGGATCGAGCGGCGGGATCGGACTCGAAGACAGCAGCCACGTCCTCGCGCACCGAGCGGAAGAAGCTGATCATGATAGGTCGCTCATTCCCATCAACGTAGCCTAGCCAGGCGAAAGAGTGCAAGGGCAAGAAGCGAATCCCCGCGAACCGGGTTCTTGACCAGTTTCACAGTTTCCGTATCGCATTACAAACTTGTCATCCCGAGCGAAGCGAGGGACAACCAGTGTGCTCTGGTCCACGCTATATCTGAAAATGGTTTTAGCTGCCGGGCTGGAAACCGACGCCCTGAGCAACGGTCATCCGCAGGTATTTGTAGGGATTGACCGGAGTGTCGTTGATACGGACTTCGTAATGAAGATGAGGACCGGTGGAACGTCCACTGGAGCCGACGTAGCCGATCGTGTCGCCGCGATGGACATGCTGTCCGGATGTAACCGCAAAGCCAGAAAGATGGCCGTAGCGCGTGGATATGCCGTGGCCATGGTCCACCATGATCGCCTTGCCGTATCCGCCAAGAAAATCCGCAAAGGTGACCACGCCATCGGCGGGCGCGATGACTGCGTGGCCGTAGGTGCTGCCAATATCCACGCCGCTGTGGAACGCGCCTTCCCCGTTGAATGGGTCGATGCGCTCCCCGAAGCTGGCCGTGACCTGGCCTTCAATCGGCCAGAGGTTGGGCGCGGAATTGGCGCGGAACCAGTCGGCCGTGGTGGCGTTACGAGTCAACCCGAGGCTGATGCCAACCGTGGCGGCACCGGTAAGGGCAGAAGTGCGCAGCGCGCCAAGCTGGTCGAGCGAAGAGCTGACCTCCGCGTCCTGAATCTGCTGCTGCGAGGCCGTGACCAGCGTGGGCTGCGACTTCAACCCATAAAGAGCGGAAACTTCGCTGGCGATCGAACCCAAAGAAGCGACCTGAACATCACGCTCCTTGGCGACCTCTTCCAGCCGCGAATAACGATCCTTAAGCTGCTCTTTTTCGGTGCGCAGTTCGTTGTACCGCGAAACCTTAAGCAGCATGCGCGCATAGGAACTGGCGATGCCGGTCAGGCTCAGGAATCCGATGGCCGCGCCGACTACAAACACATACAGATAGTGGACAGGGATGGAAATCTTGCGCAACTGCCCGTCGTCCCCGCGTGCCACAAATAGTATGTAGAAGCGCTTTTGCAAATGCCTTCCTTCTTCAGCTTCGAATAATCTTCCGCGTTTTAGATCAGGGCCGGAACTCCAGGCAAAGTTCTGAGTTGCAGAGAGCCTGTTCGGAACACCTGATTTCTTGGGCCACGCTTCCCATCTTGGGAATGGAGACCTTTAACGTGCCCTTTCCCTACCGGAACCAACGCTCAAGCCGAAAGGGCTTCTGCAATTGATACGGAATGCAGAACTTAGCTGGTCCCACTTCGCTTGGCCAAAGGCTTTGTGAATGACTGGTAAAAGGTAGCAAACTAGGTTCCCCCTGTCAACGAGCCGGAGGGAGCGTTCGAAGTTACTTAAGGAGCGGCAATCGAACGTAACCAACGCAGAGGTTACGGGAGCGGATGGTCCCCGGCCGATAGGACCCAGGGGACAACGTAAGTCCGGGAGAACGGTGGCCAGCATAGTAGATGGACCTCGCTTATAGTGGTTGCCGTGGTGATTGCCGAAAAAGCACTGATCGCCCAGATTCGCCGCTCGGCGACGCTGGGAAAAAATCCCGCCGTTCCGACCGGAATCGGAGATGACTGCGCCGTACTGCGACTTCTGCCCCGCCGTGGGGGGGGCCGGGGCGTGGAGAAAGACACGCTGGTCACCACAGACTTCACTCTGGAAGGGATCCACTTCCGGCGGGACTGGCATTCGGCGGAGGCGGTCGGGCACCGCTGTCTGGCGCGAGGGCTGAGCGACATCGCGGCCATGGGCGGGGAGCCAGTAGCAGCGTTCCTTTCGCTGGCGCTGCCGCGCGACTTACCACAGAGCTGGGTGGGCCGCTTTGCACGCAGCATGATCAGTCTGGCGGAGAAATACAAAGTCACCCTGGCAGGCGGCGACACGGCGGAGTCTCCCAATGGAATCCTGGCGGACATCGTTGTAGTAGGGACGGTCCCCAAGGGCAAGGCTGTATTGCGCTCTCAGGCCAAGCCCGACGACGGCATATATGTGAGCGGAGAACTGGGAGGCTCGGCCGCCGCAGTCTCCCAGATGCGGAAACAGCCCAGGCGCAAACTGAATCCGCGGGACTATCCGCGGCACTTCTTCCCCGAGCCGCGCATCGAGTTGGGCCGCATTCTCCGCGAGAAAGGTCTCGCTTCCGCGATGATCGATACCAGCGACGGCCTCTCCACGGACCTGGCCCACATCTGCGAAGAAAGTGGCGTTGGTGCGGAGCTGCAAGCAGAAGCCATCCCCCGGGCGATTCTAGGCAAGTCGGCCCAAGAAGTTGATCTCCAGTTTGCGCTGCAGGGCGGAGAAGACTATGAACTGCTGTTCACCGCGCCCGCCAGCAAGCGAATCCCCTCCCGCATTGCCGGAATCCCCATCACGCGGATCGGGCAGATCACCCGCCGACGCGAGAAAAGGATTTTCCTGATGAACCGCAATGGCGTGGAGTGCGAGCTTCAACCGCGGGGGTGGGAACACTTCCGCAGGTGAGTACCTCGGTTCCCCGTCACCATCCATAATCTACCCTCAGGGCAAGAACGGGACTAAAGTAGGCATATGTCGTTCTCCCGAATTGACTTCCTCCGCCTTTTGCTTGTCGTGCTGGTGATCTCCGCCGCGTCCGCAACCCCCGCTGCCCAGTCGAAGAAGCAACCGCCTCCACCCCCGGCGCATGCCACGATGCCGTCGCCCGCGGTCACCGATGAGTACATCCACAAGGAGTTTGGCGATAACTGTTCGCTGCTTCCAGGCCCTCCGCAGTTTGTCGCCGATCTCGACGGCGACGGCGTGGACGACCTCATCGTGGCTGGCCGCTGCAAGAATCCCCTGGCCGACCAGGCCGAATACGGATTTCGCGTGGCCGATCCCTATAACAGCTTCCTCGGCTACGGAGACGTCAAAGTCACATCCACCTTCGCCTCGGATGAGCCGGAGCGCAAAGGGCTCGCTCTGCTGATCGTTCACGGTGTGGGACCCGAGGCCTGGCGCTCCGACAAACTGAAGCCCAAGTTCGTGCTGATCAACCTGCCCTTCAAAACGCTCACGGTAAAAAGGCTGGCGCTGAAAAAGAAGACCATCCTCGGCATCTACATGGAAGAAAAAGGCGAAGGCGAGAACACATCCTCGGTCGTCTTTTGGGACGGAAAGAAATACCGCTACCAGATATTGGGATCGGACATGGAGTAGGTGTTCGGCCACAGTCTCGCAGTTCTTCACAGTTTCGTCATTTCAGCCCGCCGAATGAGCGATTCGACGCGCGCGAGTTGTCCTCCTGGCGTATTTGCTCCGCAACCACTTGGCCGCCACTTTTGTACACTCGGTAAGCCCGTGAATAGCTTTTCGAGCGGATAACCTTGTAAAACCGGCCGTCTATAAACTCGATCGCGCAGTTGTTCTCGATCGCGATTCCCATGCCCCCGGTCTTCCCAATCATTTCCTGGAAGTGCTTTCTTCGGGGGATCCCCCGGGTCATACCGTTGTGGTGCGGGCAATGTATCCCGTTGATAAGCGTCCTAGCTTTAAATTCGCGTCTCCTGCGAAATTAGCTCACTGCCCTGAGTTTCTTTCATCCAGCCGAAGCTGTAGACTTCGTCTCTGTGGAGTGGTTCGAAAGCGAAGACTTTTGGCGCGATTTCTATCCCTACATGTTTCCTTCGGAGCGGTTCTCTGCCGCCAAGGAGAAGGTCGGCCGGATCGTGACGCTCACACAATGCAGCGGCGGCAGCCTGCTCGATCTCTGTTGTGGGCCAGGGCGGCACGCAGTGGAGTTTGCGCAATGCGGCTTTTGAGTCACAGGGGTTGACCGGTCTCCATTTCTCCTGGAACGGGCACGCGAGCACGCATCCGAAACCGGCGCCTCAATTGAATGGACCAAGGAAGACATGCGGAGTTTCGTTCGTCCGGCAACGTTTGACTTGGCCTGCAACCTTTTTACCTGATTTGGATATTTCAAAGACGAGCAGGACAATCTTCAGGTTCTACGGAACATCCATCACAGCCTCAAAGAAACCGGGGTGCTGGTCATCGAGGTTGTAGGCAAAGAGCGGCTGGCGCGGACCTGGCAAAATGCAATTTGTAACCAACTTGCAGACGGTTCGTTGCTGGTGCAGCGTCCTCAACTTCGCGACGACTGGTGCCGGGTCTGCTCGGATTGGACCGGGCTCGAAGCTTCAGCTTTGAACACACGATCTATTCCGGCCGTGAACTTAAAGACTGCCTGTTGAGCTGCGGGTTTGGCCAAGTGCGGTTGTTTGGAGACCTACAGGGATCCCCCTACAACTTGGAAGCTACACGGCTGGTAGCGGTCGCCCGCAAATCCGGCGCCTAACTTCGTTCCGGCGACAAACTGTGGTGAGTGTAAGCAATCCAGAATCCAATGGCGGTGTGACCCAGCGCACACCTACCTGCCCCTCCCACCCGCTATAATCCTTCCCGCCATGAATCTCGAAGAAAAAATCGCGGAACTGAAAAAGCGCAACCGGCTCGCCGAAGAGGGCGGAGGCGCAGCCCGCCGCGAGCGCCAGCACAAGGAAGGCAAAATGTCGGCGCGGGAACGTATCGAGTTCCTGCTCGACGACGGTACCTTCGAAGAGACTGACAAGCTGGTCACGCACCGCTGCAACGACTTCGGCATGGCCGAGCAGAAGTTCTACGGTGACGGCTTCATCACCGGCTACGGCCGCATCGAAGGCCGCCCGGTCTACGTCTTCGCGCAGGATTTCACCGTGTTCGGCGGCTCGCTGTCGGAGGCAAACGCAGGAAAGATCGTCAAAATCATGGATCTGGCCGCGAAAATGGGAGCGCCCGTGATCGGGTTGAACGACTCCGGAGGCGCGCGCATTCAGGAAGGCGTAATGTCGCTGGCCGGCTATGCCGACATCTTTCTGCGCAATACGCTCTACAGCGGAGTGGTCCCGCAGATTTCGGCGATCATGGGCCCGTGCGCCGGAGGCGCAGTGTATTCGCCCGCCATTACCGACTTCGTCCTCATGGTCGACAAGACTTCCTACATGTTCATCACCGGGCCGGACGTAATCAAGACGGTGACGCACGAAGAGGTCACCAAAGAACAGCTCGGCGGCGCCATGACCCACAACGAAACCTCAGGCGTGGCGCATTTTCTAGCGCACGACGATGCCGAGTGCCTGTCCATGGTGCGAGAGCTGCTGAGCTTCGTACCCTCGAACAATCTGGACGAGCCTCCGCGCAAGCCCTGCACTGATCCAGCCGACAGAGCCGATGCCGCGCTCGACAAAATCGTGCCCGCGCAATCGAATCTGCCCTATGACATGAAAGACGTAATTCACGGCGTGGTCGACGACGCCCACTTCTTTGAAGTGCAAGAGCACTACGCAAAAAACATCGTCGTAGGCTTCGCCCGCCTCGACGGCCGCTCCGTAGGAATCGTAGCCAACCAGCCGGCCATGCTGGCAGGCACGCTCGACATCAATGCGTCGATCAAGGCCGCCCGCTTCGTCCGCTTCTGCGACTGCTTCAACATCCCGCTGGTCACCTTCGAAGACGTCCCGGGATTCCTCCCCGGCACCGCGCAGGAATACGGCGGCATCATCAAGCACGGCGCGAAACTGCTCTTCGCTTTTGCCGAAGCCACAGTCCCCAAGGTCACGGTCATCACGCGCAAAGCCTATGGCGGCGCCTACTGCGTCATGTCGTCCAAGCACATCCGCACCGATGTGAACTATGCGTGGCCGACGGCGGAGATCGCAGTCATGGGCCCGGAAGGCGCAGTGGATATCGTCTACAAGCGCGAACTGGAAGCGGCGAAGAACGCCGCCGAGCGCGAAGAAGCCCGCCGGGCCAAAATCGAGGAATTCCGCGACCGCTTCGCCAGCCCCTACGTGGCCGCCGACCGCGGTTTCGTCGACGCCATCATCCAACCCCGCGAAACGCGCAAAAAGCTGATCCAGGCCCTGGCGATGCTGGAGAATAAGCGCGACAAGAACCCGCCGAAGAAGCACGGGAATATACCGCTGTGAAGTGGTCAGCTAGTCAGGGCTTCTGAGATTGCAGCCTAGGCGGGAACCAAAAAAATAAGAGTTCCGAGGTGGTGTTGGGTCCATTCGTCTCGGCCAGTAGCTCGCTTATGACCCTTGCTCGACCTGCTATCGCAGCTTCCCTTGCGGGGTGCCACGCGCGATCTTCGCTCGGGCTCCGGGCTTACCGCCAACCGGAAAAACCTACCCAACGCCTCGGAACTCTATCCTGCCTTCGACGTTTCTTCTTGTTCTCCTCGACCAGCGCTTTGCTATAGACCCTTGCTTGCCCTCCCTCT
>OCZU010003134.1_pt1 | contig 10455 bp, 4 predicted proteins | sample 1539001 | NCBI WGS metagenome assembly OCZU01 (sample SAMEA3539306, study PRJEB22396) | soil metagenome | biome: tundra; feature: field; material: soil | place: USA | collected 2010-05 | depth 0.15 m | reverse complement strand
GCCTGATAAACCGCCTTGTCCGAGCGCAGCAAAAAGGCCGGGGGCGCGCGATTGGTTTCCGTTCGATACGTCAACTTCCTCTTTTTTCCGGGTTGATCGAGCGCCTGTATCTCGAACTGCTGGTTAATGTCCGCCGGCACAATCTTGATCTCGCACAACCCCTGAGTGTCCCCCTGATGAGCTGTGCCGTTGACAAAGATTTTACAGGCCGCCGGCTGGCCATCGGGATACGCAGTCAGGACATACAGAACATTTTCGACGCCGGGAATAAGCGCACCAGCTTCGGGAATCGCTGTAACTTCCAGTTCGTTTTTTGATACGGAGAGCGACAATGTCTTTTCTTCAACGTGGCCTGCGGTGTCGCGGACCTCGGCGGTCATATCAAGGAAGGCTTGTTCATTCTTCTGGGGCATGCCGACCAGGAAGTCCGGCAGCACAAACTGAAACGAGTATTTGCCCGCCGCGTCGGTTCGTCCCTGGAGTTCCGAAATCACTACCGGTTTCTCTTGGAATGAAGCGGCGGTAAGTTTAACGGTGGCGCCCCCAGCCGGCTTGCCGAAGAAATAATTGGCCATGACCGAGCCGGAAACGGTTTCCCCGGGAAGATAGTATGACTTGTCGGTTGCGATCTGGATTTTGAATTTGGGGAGGACATAATGTTTCACCTCAATCATCCGCTCCATGCTCGCGGCACCCGCCACCGCGCGAATCTCATACCGGCCCAGGTTTAATTCGGAGGCGAGGACGAAATCCACCGAGGCGATTCCAAAGCCAGATGTCTTGCGGGTTTCCTTAAATACCTTGTTGCCCTTTGGGTCGCCGATTTCAAAAGTGACCATTTCGTCCGCGAACGGTTTTTCTGTGCGGCCGTTGAGGATCAGGCTGCGAACGTGGATCGTTTGACCGGGTTGGTAAATTGGCTTGTCGGAGGATAGCAGGATTCGGGTGGGATGCGTTATTTCCACTTTCTTCTCTAAATGATCGCGCCCCAGTGAAGAGGTGGCTTCCACGATCAGTCGATATTCTCCTGATGGAATTTCCGGAATGTTGATCGAGCCCGCAAGGCTGCCGCTTGCATCGGTTTGAAAAGTGCCGAGTCTGATGGTTCCGTTTGTCTTCCCTTGAAGGCTCAACTCCAGTTTTGCTCCCTGAACAGGTTTTTCGGATGCACGATTGCGAACCAGAACCCTCAACCCTGCAGGGCTGCCAGACGCGATCTTCGTCTGCCCCAAGACGACAGTTTCCTGAGAATCAGGCTCATGGACGGCTACGTAGATTGAGTATGCCGCAACGGCGAGGACCGATAGCAGAATGGTGCCCGCAGCCCATCTGAAGATGGTCTTGCGAGGGCGGGCGGGTATTGACGGAGCCGGAAAACTGACGGGTGTGTTTGTATTCATAGAGAACCTCCGAAGTTGAGAATAATCTGCATTTCCAAAGTCTCATATACTATCTTTTACTATCATTCTATTTCTTTTGCAACAAAATAATTGCATACGATAGCCAATGGAGTAATATGGCCCTGGTTAAACCATCTTTATTTTATGGAAAAAGCAGAAACACCAAAGAAGACCAAATGGTTCTCAATCCAGGAGGCGGCTGAATACTTGGATGTTGGGGAGCCGACGCTGTACCGGTGGATGAAAGAGGCCAAGATCACCTTCCGCAAGGTGGGAGATTCAACACGCTTCTGGCAGGAGGATCTGGATTCGGTCATGCAAGTCTTTCACAGCGCAAAAGACTTGGACAAAACGCGGGAGGTGTGCCCGATCTGCCGGCACGACGAACTTGTCGAAGGCAAGGTGCGTGGTGCGGGTCTGGTTTATTTCGTGCCAAAGAAAACCAAGTTCTGGACGCTCAAGGATAGTTTTGTCGAAACCACGGGCCGCATGTGTATGCGCTGCGGCTCCATTGCCTGGTTCGGCGACACTGCGAAGCTTGCAAAGCTTCGTTCCAAAGCAGGCACAAAGGACGCCAGTGGAACTGCAGCTGATCCAACACAAGCCAAGCCTTGAAATATTTTTCCGCTCCGCACAATCCAACGCGCTCAATCCGTTGGGCTTGATGTTTGGCTTGTTGCTTTGACCTTTCCTGACGGATCCGATTTAATATCCCACGTGGAAGAACCGGGAAATATTCTGCAGCCGCTGCCGTATCACCTCGAGTTGAAGGATTACCTGAAGTCTCAGGAGCGGGAATTGTGGAATTGGTTTGCCTCGGCCCGCGCGCAGGCAGATTACACCGAGAATCTCCGGCTCGACTTGCTCAAATCAACGTATCGGCTCGACGCGGACGGTCATCCGGAACTTTTTAAAAGTGTCGAGGAAGCCAAAGCGCGCCTGCAACTCGACATTCCCGTCACGCTTTATCAAGCGCAGAACAGCCAGCAACTCAACGCCGCCCTTTATTTCATACCGGGTGAGGGCCATGTCGTTTTCTCCGGACCAGTTCTCACGCTGTTAAACCCTGAGGAACTCAAGTCTGTGATCGGGCATGAACTGGCACACTATCATTTGTGGGGACGGGACCATGGCGAATTTCACATCGCTGACCGGTTGATTCATGCGACGGCAAACGATCCGCGTGCGGCAGCCAGCCACGAACAGACGGCGCGCCGATTCCAACTTTACACTGAAATCTTTGCCGACCGCGGTTCCCTGCAGGTGACCGGGGATGTAAATCCGGTGGTCGCAGGTTTGGTGAAAATCGAAACTGGCCTTGCACAGGTCAGTGCCTCGAGCTACCTGAAGCAGGCGGGGGAAATCTTTGCCAAAGGCAATCACTCGACTGAAGGTCACTCGCATCCTGAAACATTCATCCGCGCCCGTGCCCTGTCCTTGTGGCAGGAGCAACGCGAGAATGCCGCGCCGGAGATCTGTGCAATGATTGAAGGCAGAGGCGGGCTTGAAGAGCTGGACCTGGTCGGCCAGCAACGGCTCACGGCTGCCACCCGCAGGTTGCTGGAGCATCTCTTGCGACCGAAATGGTTCCAAACGCCCGCCACGCTGGGCCATGCAAAACTTTTCTTCGCCGACTTCCAGCCGACTAATGGCAACGCTGCCTTCAGCCTTGATGGTTTGGAGTCCGGCGATGCCAAGCTGCACGAGTATCTCTGTTTCCTGCTGCTGGATTTCACGAAGGCCGATCCCGAACTTGACGACATGCCGCTGGTCGCGGCGTTGGAGTTAAGCCGGCAACTGAACATTGATGCGCAGTTTGAAAAGATCGCGGCGAGGGAGCTTAAAATGAAGGTCCGCGACATCCGGAAACTCAAGGAACAGGCTGCCGAGATGCTGGCGAAGGCGGAGGTGACGGGTGAGTGAATTGAACCAGGCACCGTTCCTGAAGTTCCTCGAAAGTGGCGTTGCGAAAGGCGGCTTCGAGACCGATGACCTCCTGGCGGCACTGCTGCCGCTCATGAAACAAGTCGTCGCGGCGCATGAGGCAGGGTTGGTCGCTCCGCTCGATGGAATTCAAGACTTGGTGGTCACAGAGAATGGCCATTTGATGTTCGCACCCGCCAAGGTCAACCCGCCAGAAAAGAATACGGGAAAACTCGAAGCTCTGCAGTCGCCGGTGAGCGGCGCGGTTGAGGTGGTCGCGGAATCGCGTCGCGTTGCAGACATTGATCATGCATCGTTGACAGTGTCAGACCTCGGCGTTGGTGCAACCGGCGGCGGCATCACCAAACCCGTCTTTTTGCCCAACTACCACTCCTGGGAACACGCGATCGGCCATCACGACGAACTGACTGACATTTTCTCGCTCGGCATGTTATTGGCCAGCGTTGCTTGCGGATTGGATTTCACCGATGCCGGTGAACTGGAAATGTTCACCGTCAACCGCACCAATCTATTTGGCGTCAATCGCCGGCTCAACCCCGTGCTCGCGTCGGTCATTGTGCACATGACGGAGTTGAACCGTCACAAACGCGCGCAAGATCTCAGCCAGATGATTTCCCGGCTGCAGAATTACCGCGAGCAGACGGTGGACTTCGACACCAACGTTTTTACCAAGAAGGAATTTCAGGAATCTCCCGTCACCGGCAAGCGGCGTTTGATCCAATCACACCTGCGCGACCGGCTGTTTGAGATCTCGCGCCGCAACCGCCTCCTTTATTTCAAACCAACTCTCCATACGCTGAACCTCACAGTCGCGTCCGTCCCGGTGCTGCTGGATTATCGCAACATCAAGCTGGAGCAACTTTTCGTCTGGCATCCCGAACTCGCCGCCGCGGTCACTGAAGGCGCGCCGATGTCCCTCGGCAAGTATCTGCGCTTTGAGGATGCGCCCTACATTCCCGGTGTGCTGGACAAGATCATCAGCGAAGCCCGGCGTGACCGAGCCGAATATGGCTTCGCCCAACTCCGGCTCGTGTTGTGTTTTTTGCGCTGGAACAATCTCAAGGAGGAGAAGAACGAGCGCATCCATTCGCCGTTACTGCTGCTGCCGGTGGAATTGACGAAGAAAAAGGGCGTGCGCGACAATTACGTCCTGGATCCGACGACCAGTGAAGCCGAGGTGAATCCGGCGCTGCGGCATCATCTCAAGGAACTCTATAATCTGAACCTGCCCGAGTTCGTGGATTTGAAGGAGACATCGCTCGACCAGTTTTATGAGGCGCTGAAGACGCAGATTCAGGCGAGCGAACCCGGAGTTACGTTCAACAAGATTGACCGGCCGCAGATTGAACTCATCCACGAGAAGGCACGGCAGCGCGTGGATCAGTATCGTCGGCGGATGAAACTCCAGGCCAGGCGTTCACGCACCATTGCCAAACCCGATTACAGCTACGACCGCGAGAATTTCCAGCCACTGGGCTTGCAACTCTTCCTGCAAAAAGTCCGCCCGACTCCGATGCCATTGCGCGATGTTGCCGGTGCAGCACCGCACCCGCGTTTGCCGCGGATCGTTGACCCGAGTGCGCCCGGTGATGCGGGCAAAGTGCTGGAAACCGAACGCCAGATGTTTGCATTGCGCGACGGGGACAATCAGAACCCGTATTCGTGGGACTTCGACCTTTGCAGTCTGACGCTCGGGAATTTTAACTACCGCAAGATGACCTTGGTGCGCGACTATGCGAAGCTCATTGAGACGGACATGGCCAGCGGTGCCTTCGACACGGTCTTCTCGCTCACGCCCAAGCCGCCCGAGGAAGCCACGCCACCGCCGCTCGAACTCGCCGACCAGCATCTTGTCATTTCATGCGACGCCACTCAGGCTACGGCCATTGCCCGGGCGCGCACCGGAGCGAGCTACATCATTCAAGGTCCGCCCGGCACCGGCAAATCGCAGACCATCACCAACCTCATTGCCGACTACGTTGCACGCGGGAAGCGGGTATTGTTCGTCTGCGAAAAGCGCGCGGCAATTGATGTCGTGTTTCATCGGCTGCGCCAGCAAGGGCTCGATGAACTGTGCTGCCTGATTCACGATTCGCAAACCGACAAGAAAGCGTTCATTCAGAATCTCAAGCAGACCTACGAGAAGTTTCTGAGTCAGGCCGACCTTGATCCGGACGCGGAGAAGTCGCGCACCGAGACCCTGAAGGCCATGGATCAGGACATCATCAGTCTGCGTCGTTTCTCGGATGTGATGCGGGTGGCGCATGCGCACACCGGCGTGGGGGTTCGATCTTTGCTGCATCGGTTGGTGGAATTGCGCGGTCGAGCTTCTGAGTTGCCGCCGGAAGTTGAAGACCTTCTGCCGGAATATCCGCTCTGGTTGCAACACGGTGATGCGGTCAGCCGTTTGCAATCGGCCTTGGCCGACCTAAGCGAAGAGCCTTGCTTCGCCAAGCATCCGCTGCGCTGGCTCGGCAAGGATGTTTTGCAGGCCGACCGGCCGCTGGAGGCATTGACCAAACATCTCGATCACGCCGAGGATTTGCTGGACGCCATCGAGAGTGCGCTGGAATTGTCCGGCCTGCCCGGCGAATTGTGGGATACGTTTGCGGAGATTCAGACCATCCTGGAATTTGCCGTCCGGGTGCGTCCGCTGGCTGAACGCAATCTGCTGGGCGTGCTCACGCACGGACCGGCGGAACAATCCTTCGCCTCGCTCGCGGCTGACCTCGACAAGAAAGCCAAAGCCCTTCAAAAAGCTCGGGAAAAAACCGCCGCCTGGCGCGAACCGCTCTCGTCGGACGACACCGAGAATGCGCTGGCGCAAGCGCAGGCGTTTGAGAAATCCATCTTCCGTTTTCTCCAGCCCGCGTTCTGGCGACTCAAGAAAACGCTTCAGGCGCGCTACGATTTTTCCCAGCATGCCGTCGCGCCCGCGTGGAGCAAAATCCTTGGCGAGCTTTCCGTCCAGCACAAGGCACAAGCGCAGTGGGAAGCCTCGTGCAGCCAGGCGGCAACGGAATGGCATGTCGAGGACGTAAACGCCTTCCGGACGCAGGTGGCGGAAGTGAAGGCCGACCCGCGCACATCGCACCCATCCGTCAAGGCATTGCTTGGCTTGCTGGGCAAACCAGATGAAGCTGCTTCGTTGATTGAGAACCTCGTCGGCATTCAACAGCGGTTCAGCGAACTCGACGCCACGCTTTCATCCGCGCTTGCCGAACACGAGCAGTTCGAATTTCCAGAACTGGCCGAGGTGCTGGGAAAACTGCGCGAGCAGACCGGCACGCTCGCCGAGTTGTCGCCCATCCTCGCCGAACTTGCGGAACTGCCGGATGCGTTTACTTATGCGCTGCGTCACGCGCCCGTGTTGTTGAGTGGGTTCGAGGCGGCCATCGGTCACAAGAGTGTGAACCGCGTTTATCGCGAGGATCGCGCCGTGAATCGCTTTGAGGGCCGCACCCTGGAGCGCAAGATGCAGCAACTGGATAAGCATTACCGCGAATGGCTCGGACTAAACGCACGTTGCATCCGCATGGCGGTGCGGCAGAAGTTTCTGGAGCATGTGAACATTTCATCGCTGCCTGCGTCTCAATTGCAGCCGGAGCAGAAGGCTTTCAAGAAATCCTACGCTGCCGGTCGGCGCGACCTGGAACATGAGTTTGGCAAGACGATGCGCTACCGATCCATTCGTGACCTGGCCGCGGACGACACCGGCCAAGTCATCCAGGATTTGAAGCCGATCTGGTTGATGAGCCCATTGAGCGTTTCCGACACGCTACCGCTGGATCCCAATCTGTTCGATGTCGTCATCTTTGATGAAGCCAGCCAGATTCCGCTGGAAGAAGCCATCCCCGCGATCTACCGCTCGCATCAGGCCATCGTCGTGGGTGACGAGATGCAATTGCCGCCGACCACTTTTTTCGCCAGCGCTCGCACCGAGGATGAAAGCGTGACCGTCGAGGAAGAGGGCGAGCGCATCGAAGTGGATTTGGATTCCGATAGCTTCCTGACCCAGTCGGCGCAGAATCTTCCATCTACGCTGCTGGCCTGGCATTACCGCAGCCGCTACGAAGCGCTGATCAGTTTTTCCAACGCGGCATTTTATGGCGGCAACCTCTACACCATTCCAGATCGTCAGCGCGCCATCGCCGACCGGCCCGAATTAATCGTCACGGAGAATAATCAGGGGGCTGCGAACGTGGATGCACTTCTTGCCCGCAGCATCAGCTTTCACTTCATGGAGAATGGGCTTTATGAGGATCGCCGCAATCCGAACGAAGCCGCCTACATTGCCCAGCTTGTGCGTAGCATTCTCCAGCGCGACGCGAAAATGAGCATCGGTCTGGTGGCGTTCTCCGAGGCGCAGCAGGGCGAACTCGAAAGTGCATTGAGCCGGCTGGCCGAGGAGGACGCTGTTTTTGCCGCGCAATTGGAGACCGAGTATGTGCGCGAGGAGAACGACGTGTTCTGCGGTTTGTTCGTGAAGAATCTGGAAAATGTACAGGGCGACGAGCGCGACATCATCATCATGAGCGTTTGCTACGGGCACGACGCCAACGGTCGGATGTTGATGAACTTCGGCCCGATCAACCAGCGCGGCGGGGAGAAGCGGTTGAACGTCATTTTCTCCCGCGCCAAGCATCACATGGCGATTGTCAGTTCCATCAGCCATCCCGACATCACCAATGACTACAACGACGGCGCAAACAGTCTCAAAAACTTTCTGCACTACGCCGAGGCAGTATCGAAGGGCGACGAAACTGCTGCGCGACGCGTATTGGAGAATCTGAATCCGCTCAGCCGCAAGGCGCTTGCCCCATTGAGCAAAGGTGACGCCGTGGTGGAAAAGCTTGCGGCAGCGCTGCGCGAGCGCGGTTACGCCGTGGACTTGAACGTCGGTCAGTCGAAGTTCCGTTGCGACCTCGCCGTGCGCAGCAACTCGGACAGCATGTATCAGCTCGGCATACTCGTGGACACCGACGGGCATTATGCAAATCCAAATCTGCTGGATCGTTACCTGATGCAGCCGTCCATTTTGAAAGCGTTTGGCTGGCGTTTTGCGCTGGTGCTGACCAAGGACTGGTATCACAACCCGGACGATGTGCTGGCCCGGATTGAGAAACTCCTGCAAGGACAGGAAGTCGGTGAAGAAATGACCCCGGAGAATGATGACCCGGACGACGTTACTGCGCCAGTTGCTCCCCAACCGGCTACGGTTGCCATTCCACAACCAGCGTTACTCCGCGCCGCCTCGCCGCCGGCGATCAAAGCAGCTCCCGAGAGCAACCCGGCTGGGACCTCGGTTCGGCATTTTGAGTTTGTCGGTGGGGCATCACAAAAGTTCTGGGAAATTTCAGTGTCTGGCAACTCGTTCACCGTGCGCTTCGGCCGGATTGGAACGGCGGGCCAGTCACAGACCAAAACATTCGCGGACGAAGCGAAGACGAAACGCGAGGCGGAGAACTTGATCGCGGAAAAAGTGAAGAAGGGTTACTCCGAGTCGAAAGGCTAGCCCACTGCGCCGACTGGCCCGTCCAATCGGTCGAGGATCAGCCATGCCAGCCTTGCGTGATAAAGAGAATTTGATTACTAAACCCACAGTGGATACGCCCAAAGAAATCTTGGATCAACTTGACCAGTGCGCTGCAAAATTCACCTTCCCAATGTTGGACAATGGTTACATATACCCAGGCGACGTGCGGCTCACGGTTTATCGAAACGATTCTGATTGGCTCATGATTCTGGAGTGCTTGGGGGCGAATCCGCGAACTCTCGGCTACGGTTCATTTCAAAACTGTTTACACTTGTTCGGAAGCAAACTTCACCGGGCGCCCGGCACGGCAAATGAGGATTTCCTTGAACCGATCAGTTCCTGTCCCGACGACTGGATTTTTGAGGAAGATTCTGAATGGAATGTGGTGGACGGCGCACACGCCGTGACGATTCGCAATCAGCGCATCGAATTAGACCTTTCGCCTGCGAATCCGACACGAAAAGGAATTGAAATTTCGGAAGGGCAAAAGAACGCGGTGACGGTGATGCGCAGTCTGGTTCCAGAACATCGCGACACGCTGTTGGCTTCAGATGAAGAACTTGCCCAGCGCAATCCTCATGGCTTGCCGATATGGATGCGGTTGGATGAGTGGCATCACCCTGATCTGGTCAATGGTGAGATGCCCAGTCAGTCGGAAACTTTTCAAATGCTCGCCGAAGCCATCGCAAGCGGCGATAAGCACAAGTATCGCCCGACTCAGGCGCCGAACACGCACTGGAGAAACTGGCCCGACGGCGGAACACTGTGACTTATGAGCACAAGGGAACTGGAAAAAACGATTCGGGTACTTTTGCAACAACCCATGGCCGACGCTGAATTGCGCGAGCAACTGGAGAAGCTCGCCGCCGCTGAAATTTCCTTTTCCGGTTTCACCTGGTTGTTCGGGCCGGAGCTTTATCGCCGCAACCGGATTCTCTTCCGTCCGTTCATCCTTTCACGATTCAGCACTTATATGGTGCTGCCCAAGTGGAAGACGGAGATGATTCGCTGGAAGGGCGACAAAGCCCGCATCCTTGAAGCGTGGCTCGTGGAGGTTGACGAGAATGATGAGGCCGATCTATTCCGCCGTCTTTACGAATGGAAACTGTCCGAGAGTTTCAACTGGCGGAAACGTGATGCGCGCGGCCAGCAGATCATGGCAGATTTGCAGGCGCGCTTCCGGGCTGCCGCCACTTCCCCCCAGCGACAGACCGTACTGCGCAAGTTTGATCTATGGTTCCAGCTCGATGAAGACAACGCCTGTTCGCTTTACGAACGGGACAGTCGCGCCGCCGGGCAATTCATTCTGCGTCGTCTGCCCAGCACCTTGCTCGGCGACAACAAGCGCAAATTGTGGAGCCGGCTGATCGCACTGGCCGAGGCGAAGAAGGACGACGATTTCCGCTGGCGGCTGTATCGCCGACAAGTGCCGTTGCCGGATTGGACGAACGAGAGTCTTCGGTTGTGCAGTTCAATTCGTGACGGCGCAGAGTTGTGCCGCGAGTTGGAGAAGCGGTATCCCGAGGGCTGGGGCGTGAACCTGGCCGAGAGTTTTTTCCAGATCGTGCAGAAGCG
>OCZU010003133.1_pt1 | contig 10456 bp, 9 predicted proteins | sample 1539001 | NCBI WGS metagenome assembly OCZU01 (sample SAMEA3539306, study PRJEB22396) | soil metagenome | biome: tundra; feature: field; material: soil | place: USA | collected 2010-05 | depth 0.15 m | reverse complement strand
GGCAGGCCATGCCAGCAGAAAACCAAACAGGGCAACCAGGCGCATGATGAGAGTGAGCCGACCGGGTCCGTCCTGGACCGGCCGACGACATTCCCGCTGGACCAGCCGTTCCCGCTTGAGACAACCGACCCCGGCGACGACCGGACCGAGCCCAGTCACGCAGAGTCGGCCAAGCCCAGTCACGCAGAGTCGGCCAACCTTGATCCGATCGTGCTGATAGCTGCCGACGGCAACCCATTTTCGCCAGTGAACTCCTATCCGGTGCCAGCCTGGCTGGTTCGCCAGAGCGCCGCCAGGACGCGCACCGGGAAGAAGATCATCGCGCTGGCCGCCATCCTGCTGCTCGCCCTCGCACTGCTAGGCGTGACCGTCCAACTGGCGATGCGGGGGTTCGCGACCGAGCCCGCCGCGGACATAGTCGCCTCAGCCGGTCCAGTGCTGGCGTTGGCCCCACCGCTGGCAGGTGGCCTGCCACGCCATTACCCGGCCGAGCGCAACCCCGGCACCGAGATCGCGATCGCGCAATTCCGCCGGCGCTTCGCGGTCGTGCTCAACGACGCGACCACCCCGTACACCGCCGGGCTGTACTCCCAGCCGGGCCGTGTCGATGTGATCACCGGGCTGCCTGCCTGGGTGATGTACTTCGGCGTCAACGTCCGCACGTCTGCGGGCGACCTGCCCGTCTCGCTCAGTGCCATGATGGCCAGCCTGGCCGGCCCGGGCGCCAACGACCGCGCCTGGCAGGTCAACGCCGGATCTGATGGCGGCACCGCGCAGTGCGTGGTCACGGTCATCGCCAGGACGCAGCTGTCGATCTGCGGCTGGGCCACCGACGGCACACGAGGCGCGCTGATGTCCCCGACCCGCGACACCAGCGTCCGCGAGCTAGCCGTCCTGATGACCCTGATGCGCCCCGATCTCCAGCCCGGCTGAGCCACCCGATTCCCAGGTCATGGCAGATAGCCGTCGCAGAACTCGTAAGCCCGTAACTCGCCGTCCGGCGGCAACCGCTGTATCGGCACCGGGCGCGTGCGCTGATGTTGCCCCGCAGCCTGCAATCGCGAGGGCGGGATGATCCGAGCAGGGGCGTTCAGCCCAGGCCCGGAGTCGCCGCGGCCGGACCGTCCAGCCCAAGCCGGTTCAAATAGCGTCAGCCCGGAGTTACGCGGACTTCTCGCGCGGTGTCCGGCGGGTTACCTCGCGCGGCACGATTGTCGGATTGACATTCTCCAGGACAGCCGCAGCCGTGATAACGACCCGTTCAACGTCTTTGCGACTGGGGACCTCATACATCACCGACAGCAGCACTTCTTCCAGGATGGCGCGCAGTCCACGTGCGCCGGTACCGCGCAGGATGGCCTGGTCGGCGACAGCCTCTAGCGCGTCGTCGGTGAATTCCAGGTCGACACCGTCTAGTTCGAACAGCCGCCGGTACTGCCGCACCAGCGCGTTCCTCGGCTCGGTCAGGATCCGGATCAGTGCCTCGCGATCCAGATTGTGCACGCTGGTGATGACCGGAAGCCGGCCGACGAACTCGGGGATCATGCCGAACTTGAGCAGATCCTCGGGCATCACCGCGGCGAACTGATCCGACTGCGCCCGGTCGGCCTTCACCCGGAGCACAGCCCCGAAGCCCATGCCACTGCGGCCGACTCGCTGCTCGATGATCTTCTCAAGCCCGGCGAAGGCCCCGCCGCAGATGAACAGCACGTTGGTGGTGTCGATCTGGATGAATTCCTGGTGCGGGTGCTTCCGGCCGCCCTGGGGCGGGACCGAGGCCGTGGTGCCTTCCAGGATCTTCAGCAGCGCCTGTTGGACACCCTCACCGGAGACATCGCGGGTAATCGACGGGTTCTCGCTCTTGCGGGCGATCTTGTCGATCTCGTCGATGTAGATGATGCCGGTCTCGGCCTTCTTGACGTCATAGTCGGCCGCCTGGATCAGCTTGAGCAGGATGTTCTCGACATCCTCCCCGACGTAGCCCGCCTCGGTCAGGGCGGTGGCGTCAGCGATGGCGAACGGCACGTTCAGCAGCCGGGCCAGAGTCTGCGCCAGCAGCGTCTTGCCGGATCCGGTCGGCCCGAGCAGCAAGATGTTGGACTTGGCCAGCTCGACGCCGTCCTCGGTGGTTCGCTCGCCGCCGGACTGGATCCGCTTGTAGTGGTTGTAGACCGCGACCGAGAGGCCCTTCTTGGCCTTTTCCTGGCCGATCACGTAAGAATCGAGGAACTCGTAGATCTCACGCGGCTTCGGCAGGCTATCCCACTTGATCTCCGAAGGCTCGGCCAGCTCCTCTTCGATGATCTCGTTACACAGGTCGATGCACTCGTCGCAGATATACACCCCAGGGCCGGCGATCAGCTTCTTGACCTGCTTCTGGCTCTTGCCGCAGAACGAGCACTTCAGCAGGTCACCGCCATCGCCGATGCGTGCCACCCAGTTACTCCTTATCCTGCGCCGCCCAGCGCGGGCGATGTGAACCACCTGCGGTCATCTGCGCGGTGCGGCTGCTGCTGCGGGCCGGAACTAGACGGTACCGCGTCCCGGGCTGTAGTTGCTGCCTAAGAGCGCTGTCAGCGTGAGCGCGTCGCGGCGACAGCGGTCTGCACTTAGGTCGACACTACCTCGGGCTTGCGCTTTATCATGGTCAGAACGTCATCGACTAGCCCGTAGTCCTTGGCTTCATGCGCCGTGAGGAACTTGTCCCGCTCGATGTCGTGCCGGATCAGCTCTTCGGCCCGGCCGGTGTGCTTGGCCAGCACCTGCTCCATCGCCTGGCGCATCCGCTGGATCTCCCTGGCCTGAATCTCCAGGTCACTGGACTGTCCGTAGCCGCTTTCGATGGCCGGCTGATGGATCAGGATCCGGGAGTTGGGCAGCGCCATCCGTTTGCCCTTGGTGCCGGCGGCCAGCAGGACCGCGGCCGCCGACGCGGCCTGGCCGAGGCAGAATGTCTGGATCTCCGGCTGGACGTACTGCATCGTGTCGTAGATCGCCATCATCGATGTCATCGACCCGCCAGGCGAGTTGATGTAGATCAGGATGTCACGATCGGGATCGAGCGACTCCAGCGTGATCAGCTGGGCCATCACGTCGTTGGCCGACGCGTCGTCGATCTGCACGCCGAGGAAAATGATCCGCTCCTCGAACAGCTTGTTGTACGGGTTCATTTCCTTGATCCCGTACGGAGTCCGCTCGACGAAGGACGGCAGGACGTACCTGGCCTCGGCCAGTCCCGGCCGCGCGGATCCGGTCAGGGCTCCCGCCATGGTCGGCTTCTCCGCTCTCGGTTGGGTATTCATGAGACCGCGCCTTCCGACGGGACCTCCACGGCGCTGCGCACGACGTGGTCGACGAATCCGTAGTCTTTGGCCTGGTCGGCGGTAAACCAGCGGTCCCGGTCAGAGTCGGCCTCTACCTGCTCGACGGTCTGCCCGGTATGCATCGCCGTGCGCTCCGCCAAGATCCGCTTGACGTACAGGATCTGCTCGGCCTGAATCCTGATATCCGATGCCGTCCCGCCGATCCCGCCATGCGGCTGGTGCAGCATTACCTGCGCATGCGGCATGGCGTAGCGCTTGCCCGCAGTGCCTGCGCAGAGCAGGAACTGGCCCATCGATGCTGCCATCCCCATCGCGTAGGTGGAGATGTCGTTCGGCACGTACTGCATCATGTCGTAAATAGCCAGGCCGGCGCTGACCGAGCCGCCTGGTGAGTTGATATAGATGCTGATGTCGCGCTTGGGGTCCTCGGCCGCCAGCAGCACCAGCTCGGCGCAGATGCGGTTAGCCAGATCGTCATCGACCTGCTGGCCGAGGAAGATGATCCGGTGCCGCAGCAGGCGCTGGAAGAGCTGATCGCCCATCGGCAGCAACGGGGCCTCCGTGGCCCGCGCGAGTATCCGGCCCGGCAGCTGAACTTCGGGCGACGTGGTCACGATGCCCTCCTGATAGGTCTTGTCTGGCGCTGCGGCTGTTCTCGCTACGCCAGCCCGCGCCATTGCGTCTCTGACAGCGACCCTAACCCGGCTCTGAGCCGGTCAGGCCCGCCGCTCCGGCCTGTTCGCTCTGGGCGCAGGCAGCTTCCCGCTCAAACATCGGTGTCATCGCGGTCGCACCTGCGCGCCAGAGCAGCCAATCGCTGGTGCGGGCGCGTTCCGCGCGCGGGACCGAGCGGCACATCGCGGGTGCGGGCGGTCAGCGTCCCGGACCGAGCGCTTACCTCGCCGCGCGGACGACACCGCCCTCAGACCAACAGACCGAGCGCTCACCTCGCCGCGCGGACGATACCCCCTGCGGCCCGGGCCTTCACTCGGCCGGTGCGGGCGTTTCGGCCTCCTGGTCGGCTCCCTTTCTCTTGGCCTTGACCGCGCTCTTTTCCTCGCCCTTGCCGGCGGCTGCCTTGGCGGCTTCGCGCCTGGCCGCGCGCCCCTTCGGCACCGCGGCGGCGGCGGCCTGGGCAGCGGCGGAGCCTTCGTCGTCGGGGCCAGTGTCCGGGTCAGCGGAGCCAGACACAACGGAATCGGCGCCAGCGGAGTCAGCATTGTCGTCGGCCTCGTCCGACGGCACGCCGGTCTCGTCCGTCTTCTGGCCGGCGATGTCTACCTTCCGGCCAGAAGAATCTGTCACCGTCGCCCGCTCGGCGATCAGCGCGGCCGCCTTGGACCGCAGCACCTCGCCGACGACGGCGCCGAGCTGGCCCTGGGTGGTTAGCTGACGCGCGAGCACCTCAGGGGCTATTCCCTGCTGGTAGGCGAGTTGAGCCACATACTGACCGAGCTCTTCCTGCTCGATGCCCAGTTCTTCCTGCTCAGCGATCTGGTCGAGGATGAACTGGACCTTGACCGACCGCCGGACATCGTCGGAGATGTCCTTCTCCAGGTCCGCCGCCGTGACACCGCGACTCTCCGCGAAGGAATCCATCGTCAGGCCCGCCTGCTCCAGCTCCTCGGCGAGCGAGGCCTGCCGGTGCTCGATCTCGTGATCGATGATCGACTCGGGCAGCGGCATGTCGATCTGCTCAAGCAGCGCCTCGATGCCGCGGTCCCGTGCCTGGCCGACCTGGCCCGCCCGGCGCATCACTTCCATCTGCTTGCGGGTGTTCGCGCGCAGCTCGCCGACGGTGTTGTACTCACTCGCCGACTGCGCGAACTCGTCATCAAGCCCGGGCAGATCCTTGACCTTGACGCTGCGCACGGTCACCTTGACGTCGGCGAGGCTCCCTGCATGCTGACCGCCCGCCAGCTCCGTCTGGAAGGTCTTGGACTCATCGGCGGCCATGCCTCCCAGCGCGTCGTCCAGGCCATCCAGGATCGTCCCGCTGCCCACCTCGTAGGAGATGCCAGTCGCCTGAGCATCGTCTACCGGCTCGCCTTCCACCTCCGCGGCTAGGTCGATCGAGACGTAATCGCCTGCCTGCGCGGGCCGGTCGGCAGCCCGCAGCGAGGCGAACCGCTCGCGCAGCGCGCCGAGATACTCCTCGACCTCATCAGGACCGACCTCAGCGTCCTCGACGACGACATGAAGCCCGTCGAGATCGGGGATCTCGAACTTCGGCCGGACGTCGACCTCGGCGGTAAACGCAATCTGCTCGCCGTCTTCAAGCTTGGTGATCTCCACCTCAGGCTGGCCGAGTGCGACTACCTGCGCCTCGCGCACCGCCTTGGTGTACAACGCGGGCACCGCATCATTGATCGCCTGCTCGAGCACGGCGCCGCGACCTACTCGCTGGTCGAGAACCTGCCGCGGGACATGACCCGGGCGGAACCCTGGGATCCGCACCTGCCGGCCTACCTCGCGGTAGGCCTGGTCAAGGTTGGGCTTGAGCTCATCGAACGGAACCTCGACGGTGAGCCGCACTCGGGTCGGGCTCAGTTCTTCGACGTCGGTCTTCACGACGTGGTCACTCCTTGGCTCCCCGGCCGGACAGGGGGATTCTTTGCCGCTGCACGGGCTTGGACGGTCACTCACGGCTACGGCCGCCAAGTCTAGGGCCTCGGGCGCCCGATTCACCCGCCACGGGTGGTGATCGATCATTCCCGCTGACCCACGATGGGGACATAGCGCTGGTGGCGGGGCACCTCCCGCCGCCAGTTCCCGCCGCGGCTGGCCGCGGACACCGGCCACGCTGGCCGCGTGCACCGGCCAAGCTAAGGAGGTCCGCATGACCACACCCCACTCGACCCGGCCGGGGCAGGACATGCCGGGGCGCATGGCCGGAGTCGCGCCCGTAGCCGACATCGCGCGGAGCGCGTGGCCGGCCTTCATGGCGGCCGGCCTCGCATGCCTGGTCGTCGGCATATTGCTGCTGTTCTGGCCGAAGGCGACACTGACTATCGTCGCCGTGCTGATCGGTGCATCGCTGCTGGTGGCCGGCCTGCTACGGCTCATCGATGGGTTCACCGCCCATGATGCCAGCGGCGGCAGGCGCGCGGCCAGCGTGGTGATCGGGCTGCTGGCCGGGATCGTCGGGCTGTACTGCCTCAAGCATCCGCACTTCACGATCGCCACGCTGGCCATCATCGTTGGCATATTCTGGGTGATGCACGGCGTGGCCGATCTGGCCGTCGGCCTGTCCGCCGGCGCATTCCCCGGCCGGGGCTTGACCATCATCGCGGGCTTTTTCAGCGTGATCGCGGGCCTGCTCGTGCTCTTCTGGCCGACGATCACGGTCACCATCCTGATCGCCGTGATCGGCACCTGGCTGATCCTCTACGGCATTCTCATGACAGTGCTGGCCTTCAGCTTTCGCCATGGCGCTTCGTCAGCTCCAGGGCCAGGTCAGATGGCTGCCGCCTCGGCCACGGCGGTGCCTAAGTGACGGAAGGGACGTTCCACCCGAGCGGGACAGGGTAGAGGCAGACCACCAGAACACTCGCTGGCCGCCAGGGGGATATAACGGCGCCTGCGGGGCCGAGGCCGCAGTATGCGGCCGGTGACTGGCGAGAGAAGGGGGCGGCGTGAGATGAGCAGCGCACAGGAGCGACAGGCCGGCACAACCGGCTCCACCACGAGTTACGAGCCAACGTCAGCTCAGGGCACCGGGTATCAGCAAGTCGGCCGTCACGAGAGCGGCGACCACCGGGCCGCGGTCATCGGCTTCACCGCTCTGGCCGGGACTTTTATGGTCCTGTCCGGACTGTGGAGCGCCATCGTCGGGACCGTCGCGCTGGCGCACGGCCGCGTCTTCGTAGCCGTGCCGAATTACACCTTCCGGTACAACATCCACTCCTGGGGCTGGGTCGAGCTGGTCCTCGGGATCGTCGTCTTCGCCGCCGGTGTCTGCGTGTTCCTGGGCATGGCCTGGGCGCGGTACCTGGGCGCCGCGCTAGCGGTCATCAGCGCGGTAGCTAACTTCATGTTCATCCCGTACCAGCCAGTGTGGTCGATCATCATGATCGCACTCGATGCCTTCGTCATCTGGGCGCTGCTCAGCCCGAGGCGCGGGAACGAAGTGATGTAGCCAACCCCGCGGCCCGGCGCCAGCAGCGCCGTCCAGCGGATCGCAGGCAGCGCCCCGTCGTGGTCAGAGCGCGACGGGGCGCTGCCCTGCCCCCCCACCATCTGGCCACGCCGGGAACGCTCAGACGATGCCAGTCAGGCCGAATACCCCATCGAGCGTCACCACCAGACCGGCGACGCCGAGGCCGCCCACGTAGAGCGAGCGCCCGTGCTCGGTCAGCCAGCCGTTGAAGATCCGCAGGCGGCGTGTCGTGGCGTCCGGACGGATCAGGTAGAACAGGTACGGCACCCAGGCGCTGCCCGCATAGAGGATGACCACGATGGTGAATGCCAGCACGGTCGCCGCCGTGCCTGCCCGAGCCGTGGCGATCACCTGGATGGCCGCGATGAACGTCAGCGAGAAGAAGAACAGGCCGAAGCCCATGACGAACGCGGTCGCCGGCCCCGGATTGGTCAGCAGGCGGCCCATCATCCCGCCGAATATCCCCTTCTTCGCTGATTTATCAGTTTTCGACTTCGGACTCCGCCGCGCCAGGAACAGGCACAGCGCGATCATCGCGACGCCCAGGCCGAGCCGCAGCCCGTAGCGGGTGTGGCGCGCTTTCGGCAGGTCCAGGTGGCCCGCCTTGAGCACGGCATAGACAGCGACCGCCATGACCAGGCTCGCCCCGAGGGCGCCGAACACGAACAGCAGGCCGATCTGCCGCGGCCGAGGCGATCCGAGATAGATGGCCACTACCAGCAATCCGGCCGGGTAGCAGGCGGCCAGCAACGCCAGCCCGGTCGCCTCACCGAGCACGGGCAGCTCCCCAGATAACATCGCAGCGATAACAGTTTGTAATCGCGTGATCACGATAACGTGAGCTAGTCTCGGCTCCGGCCATTGACCCAGTCGCAGCGGATAAGGAGGCCAAGACGGCGAACCACCAGGCCGCGGACACCGGCGATGGCCGTCCCGTGCCAAGGAGTGCGCACGGCAGGTACCGGTACGGACTCCTGCTCATGATCCTGATCGCCACTTATCTGCTGTCAGCGCTTTACTCTGGCGTCTGGCTGGGCATCGCGCAGCTGGTGCTGTTCACCAGCACCGGTCTGCTGGCGCTGCGCAACTCACCGTTCCGGCGGCACACGCTGCGCCTTGCCGCCGCCGCCGGCCTGATCGGCTCGGCGATCATGATCGTGCTCACCGTGCTGCTGCTGCGCGCTAGTTCCCTGGGAATCGGGCTGGCAGCGATCTGGACCGGCATCCTGCTGCTGCTGACGGTGGTGCTGATCGTCCGGCAGGTGCTGTTGCTGCCGGACGTGACCATCCAGAGCATTTTCGGCGCACTGAGTGCTTACCTGCTCATCGGGCTCATGTTCGCGTCCTTCTACTCAGCAATCTCGCACCTGGCCCCCGGCCCGTTCTTCTCGCCCGGGCAGTTGCCGCACGGGAGACCCAACACGACGATCTTCCAGTACTTCAGCTTCACGACCCTGACGACGCTGGGATATGGCGACTTCACCGCAGCCAGCAACGGCGGCCGGGCCATCGCCGTCCTTGAAGCGGTAGCCGGGCAGATATTCCTGGCCACCCTGGTCGCCAGGCTGGTCGCAGCGTTCCGCCCGCCGGCCGCGCGTTCGGCCGACACAGTCACCGCCCCCGACAGATAGCAGCGGCCAGCGGGTCCCCCACAGACAGCGGCAGAACGCCCACACAGGCAGCGGCAGGTCGCCCATACTCCCCGCGTGAACGCGCTAAGCCGGCAGGTGGGCAAGAGCGCACTTGCCCAGCAATCCCTTCACTTCGGCCTCAGGCTCACAGCCCTTCCGATAGCCGCGCTCTGGATCGTGGGAACCTGAAGCAGAATCGACAGACCTGCGGGCTAGCGGGCAATAGGAGCGTGCGGTTGCGGCAATTAGGGGTGGAGAAGTCGGTTTCGGGTGCCTTAGCAGCAGGACGTAGGCGCCGGCGGACTGTGACCGTCGACTAGGTGGGTATGCCTGGCAAGGTGTAGCGCTGCGGCTGGACTATATGGTCGGCCAGATCACGCCGGGGGAATTTCACTGGCAGGACGCGAACTACGATCGTGATTCAGCGCTGGGACGTGAACTGCTGTTCCTGATCGCCGATAACAAGTGGGTGCGCGCCACCTCCGAGACGATTGACATCTCACGTTCCGACACGATCGAGACGTATATCAACATCGATATCGACTTTGATCGCATTGCCCGCACTGTCGGTGGCGGGCGGCCGGGTCGTCAGCACCGACACGGCGAGTACCTTTATCGACGGAGTGGCGGTCCGCGTTCCCGACCCCGATGCTGTCTCGGTCATCATGGCTAGCCCTGCCCGCGTCCTGACCATCAGCGAGGACGACGCCGCCGAGGCGATGCGCATCCTGTTCGCCAGCACCCATAACGTGGCCGAGCCCGCCGGTGCGCTGGCGCTCGCCGGGCTGCTCGCGGAACGTTCCAGGGCAGTCGGCAAGCGCGTCGCGGTGATCCAGACCGGCGGCAACGCGGACGCCAGCCTGCTCGCCCACGTTCTGGCCGGACATACCCCCGCGGCCTAGCTGCGCAGCGCTGGCTGCGCGGGCTAGCTGCGCAGCGCTGGCTGCGCGGCCTAGCTGCGCGGCCTAGCTGCGCGGCCCAGAATTGTCGGAGGGTCCGGCTATGATCGAACACATAGACGAATTCACCAGCTGGAGGAGCGCCTATGTGCACGCCGGGCCAGCAGTCAGCGCCTGCCAGCGCCGCTGATGCGGTCGCGATGGCACGGGCCGGGCTGGCCTGGCTGGCCGGCTCCGATCCGAGTGCCCTGACCGCCACCGAGCAGGCAGACTGCCTGCGGGAGCTGGAGCGAGCCGAGTCGCTGCATCTCGCCGCGCGGGCCTCGGTCCTGACGGCGTTTGCCACCGCCGGCGGATTCGAGGACGACGGTCACGGATCAGCACGGACCTGGCTCAAATGGCAGACTCAGATCAGCGGGGGCGCCGCCGCGAGCGCGATCAGCT
>OCZU010003132.1_pt1 | contig 10461 bp, 8 predicted proteins | sample 1539001 | NCBI WGS metagenome assembly OCZU01 (sample SAMEA3539306, study PRJEB22396) | soil metagenome | biome: tundra; feature: field; material: soil | place: USA | collected 2010-05 | depth 0.15 m | reverse complement strand
GGCGCGACCGTCGCGGCGATCGGGACCGCGGCCATCGTGCGGCGGGCTCGGCGCCGCAAGCGGAGTACCTGACCACCGCCGCGGAGGGGGGCCAGCAAGGGCACCATCACCCGATGGCGGAAAGGAGACCATCCCGCCCAACGGACTAGCCCCACTCCCGCAGGCAGTACCTTGGCACCGTGACAGTGATCAGGATGGCTGAGCTGCGTGACGGGCCGCTGTCCGTGGACGAGGTGCGCGGCGCCGTCATGGATCCCTCAGCCGGCGGCATCGCCCTCTTCGCCGGCGCGGTCCGGAATCATGATCATGGCCGTGACGTGGTGCGGCTGTCCTATAGCGCGCATCCTTCCGCCGCCGCTGAAATGCGCCGGGTGTGCGAGAAAGTGGCCACCGAGTTTGAAGTAATCGCGGTCGCCGCCGTGCACCGGGTAGGCGACCTGGGGATCGGCGACCTGGCGGTGGTAGTGGCCGTGTCATGCCCGCACCGCGCCGAGGCGTTCGCCGCGTGCCGAGCCTTGATCGACGAGCTGAAGCGGACCGTGCCGGTCTGGAAGCAGCAGATATTTCCCGGTGGGGAGAGCGAGTGGGTCAACAGTGCTTGATCCCCGAGGGCGTGAGCCCAGCCGGATAAGGGGCCGCTTCTCCCGCCGTAGCTGGACCCTGCTCATCGCCGGGGTCGGGATAGTCGTATCGGCTGCCGTCGCGGCCCTGCTGCCGGTGCCCTATGTGATCCTCAGCCCCGGCCCGACGCTGAACACGCTGGGCCGGATCACGTCTGGCCCGCTGATCCAGATCTCCGATCACCCGACATCCAAGACCACCGGGCATCTCAACCTGGTGACGGTGTCCTTCCTGGGCGGCCCTGGCGACCAGTTCAACGTTTTCACGGCCCTGCGCGCCTGGCTGACTCCGCACACAGCGGTCGTGCCGGAGCAGGAACTGTTCACCCCCGGCCAGTCGGCGCAGCAGGTGGTGCAGCAGGACACCGAGCAGATGGCCAGTTCACAGCAGACCGCCACCGCGGCGGCGCTGTGCGTGCTCGGCATCCACTTCGCCACCGTGGACACCATCCAGGGGACCGAGAAGAACATGCCCGCGACGGGGATACTGCGGCGCGGCGACGTCATCAGGGCGGTCGACGGCAAGGCGGTCGGCTGCGACGCCAGTGCGGCCGACCTGATCCGCGCTCGCCGCCCGGGAGCGCCGGTCGAGCTCAGCATCCTGCGCGGCGGGAAGACCGAGCAGATCCGGCTGAAGACCGCGGACGTCCAAGGGCAGCCGGTCGTCGGCGTGGAGGTACAGGAGAGCTACCGGTTCCCGTTCGGCATCAGGATCGATGTGGGGAATATCGGCGGTCCCAGCGCCGGGCTCATCTTCGCGCTGGGCATCGTGGACAAGCTGACCCCGGGGGGAAACCTGACCGGGGGCAAGTTCATCGCCGGCACCGGCGAGATCTCATCCGATGGCACGGTTTCCCCGATTGGCGGCATCCAGCAGAAAATGGCCGGCGCGCGGAGTGCGGGCGCGACGGTCTTCCTGTCGCCCGCCGCCAATTGCTCTGACGCGCTGAGCGCGGTGCCGCCCGGGATGCGCCTGGTCAAGGTGAGCACGCTGCGGGGTGCCCTCCAGGCCCTGGCCGCGCTGAAGGCCGGGCAGGCCGTGCCTTCGTGCTGATCCGCCCCTGGTCCGGTGGCGCGTCGTGGTCACGGTAGGGGCACAGGATGCGGCGGATCCGCATGATCGCGCTAGATTGGCGGACCATGGAAGGCGTATCCCCGTCATGCGGGGAAGGATGTCGGCGGGAACCTAGCCGCACGCCGGAGAGTTTTCGGATTGGAACGCGCCGCCACGCCGGATTCGTCAGCGACGGCAGCGTCCCGCGAACCGGGCTGTCGGTTCGTACCTGCCGTGACATGAGGGGGTGTGCGTGACCTTCCGGCCCTCTGGTCCGGCCAGGCCGCCCGCTGGCCGCCCGACCCTGACACTGCCCCGCTGGCCGAGGCTGATCCTGCCGGTCGTCGCTCTGGTGGTCGCCCTGCTGGTGGTCATCGCCATCGTGGCGGGGGTATGGACCGACTTCCTCTGGTTCCGGTCGGTTCAGTACTCATCCGTCTTCGGTACCACCTACGGCACACGCTGGGCGCTGTTCTTCGTGGCTGGCCTGTTCATGGTGCTTGTGGTGGGCGCCAACGCCGTGCTCGCTTACCGATTCAGGCCGATGTACCGCCCGGTAGCCACGCAGGGGCAGGGACTTGAGGCCTACCGGATCACGATCGACCCGCACCGGCGGCTGCTGCTCGGGGTGATTCTCGGGATCGTGGGGCTGATCTCCGGGCTCACCGCTTCCGGTTCCTGGCGAACCTGGCTGCTGTTCACCAATCAGGTTCCATTTCATGTGAAGGATCCGCAGTTCCATCTGGACCTGTCATTTTTCATCTTCACCTATCCCTTCATCCGGATGGTGCTTACCTACCTGTTCACGGCGGTGCTCCTGTCAATTGTCGCGGCGGCGGCGGTGCATTACCTGTACGGCGGGCTGCGCTTCGAGGGCCGGCGGCCGCGGGCGACGGTAGCCGCACAGGCTCAGCTGTTCGTCCTGTTTGGCACGTTCGTCCTGCTCAAGGCGGTGGCTTACTGGATCGACCGGTACGGCATTGACTTCTCCCAGCGTGGTGCGGTGACCACTGGAGCGTCCTACACGGACGTCAACGCCGTGCTGCCGGCCAAAACAGTCCTCGCAGTGATCGCCCTGCTGTGCGCGCTGCTGTTCTTCGCGGGCGCCGCCCGGCGCAGCGCGATGCTTCCGGGGGTGGGCTTCGGGCTGCTGGTACTTTCCGCGATCCTGATCGGCGGGCTATACCCCGCCATCATCCAGCAGTTCGTGGTGAAGCCCAACGAGCTGGTTAAGGAGACCCCCTACATCCAGCGGGAGATCGCTACCACCCGGCAGGCCTACGGCGTGGCCGGGGTGAAGATCGCGCCGTACTCGGCCACATCGACAGGAACCGCCGGGCAGCAAGCCCAGCAGGTGGGCAACCTGCAGGGGCTGCGCCTTCTCGATCCCGATGTGGTATCTCCCGCCTTCCAGCAACTGCAGCAGGTCAAGAGCTTCTACCAGTTTCCCAACACGCTCTCGATGGACCGGTACAAGCTGCCGGGCGGCGGCTCACGGCCGCAGGACACCGTGGTGGCGGTGCGGGACATGGGCGGGCCTCCGCCGGGTCAGGCCAACTGGATCAACACCCACCTCGTGTACACGCACGGCTTTGGGGCCGTCGCCGCCCGGGCTAACACGGTGCAGGTCAACGGCGACCCCTCATTCGTGGAGAGTGACATCCCGCCCACGGGCAACCTAGGCCTGAAACAGCCCCGGGTGTACTTCGGCGAGCAGGAGAGCGCGTACGCGATCGTCGGTGGTCCGCCGGGCGGCCGTAAGCAGGAACTCGATTACCCCTCCGCGAACGCCAACGGGCAGCAGAACAACACGTACCAGGGCAGCGGCGGAGTGCCGGTGGGCTCGCTGCTGAGCCGCGCTCTGTACGCGGTGAAATTCCGCGAGCTCAACATCCTCATCTCGGGCGCCATCAACGGCGATTCCAAGATTCTCTATGATCGCCAGCCGCTGGCGCGGGTGGCCAAGGTCGCGCCGTTCCTCACCCTGGACGGCAACCCCTATCCGGTGGTGGCCCACGGCCAGATCTTCTGGGTGGTGGATGGCTACACCACCACGGACCTGTACCCGTACTCGGAGCGGGTGGACATGCCGCAGGCCACCTCCACCAGCGATGACCCGGGCGGCTCGGTGGCCGGCCAGCCAACCGGCGCGATCAACTACATCCGCAACTCGGTCAAGGCCGTGGTGAACGCGTACACCGGCAGCGTCAGCCTCTACCAGTGGGACAAGAACGACCCGATCCTGAACACGTGGAGGAACGCGTTCCCCGGCGTGATCAAGCCGAAGCAAGACATCCCGTCCTACCTCCTGCCCCACCTGCGCTACCCGCCGGACCTGTTCGAGGTGCAGCGCCAGGTCCTGGCCAGTTATCACGTCCTGCAGGCGCAGTCGTTCTACAGCGGGCAGAACTTCTGGGCCGTGCCGAACGACCCGAGCGACTCCCAGCCAGCCAGCCAGCCGCCGTACTACCTGACGATGACGATGCCGGGAGCGTCCTCCGAGTTTTCGCTGACCTCGCCGCTCGTGCAGCGAGGGCGGGAGAACATGGCCGCGTACATGGCGGTGGACAGCAACCCGCAGTCCGCGGACTACGGGACGATCCGGGTCCTTCAACTGCCGCAGGAGACCGCGATCCTCGGGCCGCAGCAGGTCCAGAGTTCCTTCGAGTCCAATACCAGTGTGTCGGCGCAGCTATCGCTGTACCGGCAGAACGGCTCGACCGTCATCGAAGGCGACCAGATCACGCTGCCGGTGAGTGGTGAGCTGATCTACGAGGAGCCCGTCTACATCCAGGCGGCTGGCGCGGCCGGCAGCAGCAGCGGTTCCTATCCGTACCTCCAGCGCGTTCTGGTGTCCTTCAACGGGCATGTCGGATTCGGCGCGACGCTGCAGGACGCGCTCAGCCAGGTCGTGCCGGGGCTGACGACCAGCAGCAGCGCGCCGCCCAGCACTAGCTCGGGCACCGGCAGCAGTTCGACCAGCGGCAGCAGTTCGACCAGCGGCACGGTCAGCGCGGCTGTCCGCAGCGATCTCCAGCAGGCCGAGAAGTACTACTCCGCGGCGCAGGCCGCGCTCAAGAGCGGCGACTTCGCCGCTTACGGCACGGACACGGCCCTGATGAAGACGGCGCTGGACAACGCGCAGAAGGCCGCTCAGGCGACGCCAGCCCCATCCAAGAGCGCTACCCCTTCCCCGTCCAAATCGCCGTGATTTTACGGCTGCATTTCGGCTAGTCGGATCGGCTGGGATTCGGTCGCGCCGGAGCCGGAGACATGAGCCTCGATGCTCTCCGGCAGGTCGGCGGAGGGCGTACGCTCGGTCGAGACGGGACATCGCAGGAATGCTGGCTTTGCCATGCATCTGCCTGCCTACGGCCCGAACCGGCTCAGGCCCGAACTTCCGGGGAAAGGAGCGAGACTGGTTGTGGCGCCTCGTGTGCTAGTCGACGCGACCGCCGTGCCGGCGGACCGCGGCGCCCTTGGCCGCTACGTCGACGGGCTGGTGATCGCCCTTGAAGCGGCGGGCGCCGATCTGGCGGTGGCCTGCCAGCGCGCCGACGAAGAACGGTACGGCCGGCTGGTGCCTGGCGCGCGGGTCGTCGCCGGGCCTACCGCGATCGCCCACCGGCCCGCCAGGCTCGCCTGGGAGCAGACCGGCCTGCCGCTGGCCGCCCAGCAGGTGAGCGCGGACGTCATTCACTCCCCGCACTACTCGATGCCGCTGCGCCCCGGCGCACCGACCGTGGTGACCATCCACGACCTGACGTATTTCACCGAGCCCGACGCGCACAACCCGGTGACCGCCACGTTCTTCAAGTCGGCGATCCGCACCTCCACCCGGCGCGCGACCCGGCTGATCGTGCCGTCCAAGGCCACCAGGGACGAACTGGTGCGGGTGCTCGACGCGGACCCCACCCGGATCGACGTCGCCTACCACGGCGTGGATCATGCGCCGTTCCACCGGCCGAGCCCGGAGCAGGTCCGCCAGATCTCCGACCGGCTTGGCCTGCACGGCCAGCGGTACGTGGCCTATCTCGGTGCGCTGGAGCCGCGCAAGAACGTTCCCGACCTGATCACCGGCTGGGCCGCGGCCGTGGCGGACCTGCCGGATCCTCCCGCTCTCGTGCTGGGCGGCGGCAGCGGCTGGAGCGAGGAAGTCGATCAGGCGGTCGCCGCGGTCCCGGCTCATCTGCGCCTGGTCCGTCCCGGATACCTGCGTTTCAGCGATCTCCCCGGCTACCTGGGCGGTGCGCTGGTGGTGGCCTTCCCGAGCCGCGGTGAGGGTTTCGGGCTGCCGGTGCTCGAGGCGATGGCCTGCGGCGCGCCGGTTCTCACCACGCACCGGACATCTCTTCCCGAGGTGGGCGGCGACGCGGTTGCCTACACCGAGCCAGACTCCGACAGCATCCGTGCCGCGCTGCGTGGCCTGCTTGACGACCCGCCGCGGCGGCAGGCGCTGGGCTCGGCCGGCTACGACAGGTCGCAGGAATTCACCTGGGCCGCCTCGGCCGAGGCGCATATGGCCTCCTACCAGCGTGCGGCGGCGCAGCGAGGGGAGTAGCCTCCCTCCTCATGTCGATGCGTCCGAATGCTTCCGCCGATCCCGAGCTGTTGGAAGCCATCCTGCTGGTCGGCGGCCAGGGGACCAGGCTCCGCCCGCTAACCATCGGGATGCCCAAGCCGCTGCTGCCCACCGCGGGTGTGCCCTTCCTGGCGCATCAGCTCGCCAGGGCAGCCACGTCGGGGGTGACCCGGGTAGTGCTGGCCACCGCCTACCGGGCCGAGATGTTCGCGGAGTGCCTGGGCGACGGCTCCGCGTTCGGCCTGGAGATCAGCTATGTGCACGAGGAGGTGCCGCTCGGCACCGGCGGGGCTATCCGCAACGCGGCGGCCGGGCTGCGCAGTAAGCCGGACAGCCCGGTTGTCGTGCTGAACGGCGACATCCTGTCCGGCCATGACCTGGCCGCTCAGCTTGACCTGCACTGCAAGGACGATGCCGCGGTGACGCTGCACCTGGTCGAGGTGCCCGATCCGGCCCCGTTCGGCTGCGTGCCGACCGACTCCGCCGGCCGGGTGACCGCGTTTCTCGAGAAGACACCGAACCCGGTGACCAACCGGATCAACGCGGGCTGCTACGTATTCCGGCGCGAGGTCATCGATGAGATCCCGGCTGGCCGGGTGGCCTCAGTCGAACGCGAGACGTTCCCCGCGCTCATCGACGCGGGCGCGGTCGTGCTGGGCTACCAGGACAACTCGTACTGGCTGGACGTGGGTACCCCGGAGGCTTTCGTCCGGGGCTCATGTGATCTTGTCCTGGGCCGACTCCGGTCCGCGGCGCTGCCCGCCGTGCCAGGCGTTCCCGGTGAGGCGATGGTGCTGGACGGCGCCACGGTGGATGCCAGGGCGACCGTGGTCGGCGGGACGGTGGTCGGCACGGGCGCGGTGATCGCGGACGGCGCGCGAGTAGCGGGCAGCGTGCTCTTCGACGGCGTGCGGATCGGGGTGAACGCGCGGATCAGTGACAGCGTCATCGGCCGGGATGCGGTGATCGAAGCGGGTGTGGTCCTGGATGGGGTCGTGATCGGCGAGGGATCGCGGATCGCGGCCGGCAACGAGCTTCGCGCCGGGATGCGCGTCTGGCCGGGGGTGGAACTTGGCCCCACCTCCATCCGCTTCTCCACCGATACGTGAGGGCCAGGGCAGGTGACCGGCGAGCCGCTGGCTGCCGGCCCGCTGGCCGTCGGGCCGCCGACTGCTGAGCCGCCGACTGCTGGGCCGGTTGTCCAGGAGTGGCAGGCGCCGTCGGCCGTTGACGTCCGGCTGATCCTGTCTGTGCACCGGCGCGGCTCAGGTGACCCGGCCTTCCGCATCGCCGCCGACGGCAGCGTGTGGCGCACGTCGCTGACCCCGGACGGGCCCGGCACCCTGCGGATCCTCGGCACTCCCAGCAACGGGGCGACCGAGCGGACCGGGACCATGGTCAGCGCCACGGCCTGGGGACCGGGTGCGTCCTGGCTGCTGGCCGCGGCCCCTGGCCTGCTGGGGGCGCACGACGACCCGGCTGGATTCGACCCCCAGGACCCGCCGCTACGCGAGATGTCCAGGCGCTATCCGGGGCTCCGGGTGGGCCGGTCGGGCCGGGTGCTCGAGGCGCTGGTGCCCGCGGTCCTCGAGCAGAAAGTGGTCGGCGCGGAGGCGTGGCGGGCATGGCGCCTGCTGTTGCTGCGGTTCGGCGACCTGGCGCCAGGCCCGGCTCCGGACGGCATGCGGGTCTTCCCGGGCGCCCGGACCTGGCTGCGCATCCCGTCCTGGGAGTGGCACCGCGCCGGCGTGGAGGCGGTGCGGGCGCGGACGGTGGCAGGCGCGGCGCATGTCGCCGGGCGCCTTGAGGAAATCGTGACGATGCTGCCCGCGGCGGCCGACCGCAGGCTCCGGGCGCTGCCCGGGATAGGGCAGTGGACCTCCGCCGAGGTCCGCCAGCGAGCCTGCGGCGACCCGGACGCGGTGTCCGTGGGCGACTACCACCTGCCCGCCGCGGTCGGCTGGGCGCTGGCCGGGCGGAAGGTGGACGACGCGGGGATGCTCGATCTGCTCGCGCCGTATACGGGGCACCGGTACCGGGCCACCAGGCTGGTCGAGCTCAGCGGGGTGCGCCCGCCGCGCCGCGGCCCGAGGATGAGTGTCCGCGACTACCGCTCGTTCTAGCCAGGCCGTCCCAGGTAATCGTCACCACCTCGCAGGCGTCCGCCAGCGCCGTGTGAATCCCAAACTAACATCAATATGAATACCAATCTGGTATCATGAGACTCGTGAGCATTCAGATCACCGTGCGACTGCCCGACAGCACGGTCGAGTTCCTCGACCGGCTCGTGGCCGAGGGCCAGGCCACCAGCCGGGCTTCTGTGGTCGAACAGGCCCTGGCCAGGGAATTCCGCCGTCAGATCGCTGCCAGGGACGCGGCTATCCTGGCCGAGGGCGCCGCGGATCCCGACATGGACAGCCTCGCGGACTATGCCGCGGGTGCCCAGATGGACGTCGACTAGTGCGGCCGATTCACACCGCCCGGCTGGACAAGGCCCGGCCGGTCGTGATCCTGACCAGAGAACTGGTACGGCCGTACATGGCGCGGGTAACTGTGGCACCCATCACTACCACCGTCCGCGGCCTGTCCACCGAAATACCGGTCGGGCCGGCCAACGGCCTCGATCACACCTGCGTCGTCAGCTGCGACAACATCGTGACCGTTCCCAAGAGTGCGCTGGGGAGCCAGATCGGGTATCTGCTGCCCGCACAGGAAGCCGCTCTCACCGCGGCAATTCACGCTGCATTCGACCTCGACTAAGCCCAGCCTTACGGCGAGCCTTCCTCCAGGGGCGGGCCGGATCCTTGGGGGTCGGCTGCTCACTGTCGCCGGAGCAGCACCGACCGTCCACGCAACGGGGGCGAGACGGAAGCGGAGCGACCGGGGAGGGGACGAGGCCCGGTAGGCCGCGACGTAGGGTGCCGCTATGAGTCCTGATGCGCGCAACCCCGCCGCGCCGGCCCCCGGGCCAGGCACGCAGGCCTCCGGGCCAGGCAACCAGCCCTCCCGGCCAGGCACGCTGACCCCGTCCGACGCCGCGCTGCGGCGCGCCCTCGCGCGGGCCAGGGATGGCAAACCGCTCGATCACGGCGAGGCCACCACGCTGCTGCACGCGCGCGGCGAGAACCTGACCACCCTTCTGGGGTACGCCGGCCGGACCCGTGACGCGGGCCTGGCCGCGGCGGGCCGCCCGGGCATCATCACCTACTCGCGCAAGGTCTTCATCCCGCTCACCAGGCTCTGCCGGGACCGCTGCGGCTACTGCACGTTCGCCACCGTCCCGGGCCGGCTGGACAGCCCGTACCTGTCCCCGGATGAAGTGCTGGCCATCGCGCGCGACGGCGCCGAACTGGGCTGCAAGGAGGCCCTGTTCACGCTCGGCGACCGCCCTGAAGACCGCTGGCACCAGGCCCGCGAATGGCTCGACGCGCACGGGTACGACGACACGCTCTCCTACGTGCGGGCCATGGCGATCATGGTCCTTGAGGAGACAGGGCTGCTGCCGCACCTCAACCCGGGCGTTCTGACCTGGCAGGACTTCCAGCGGCTCAAGCCGGTCGCGCCGTCGATGGGCATGATGCTGGAGACCACGGCGGCCCGGCTGTTCACCGAGCAGGGCGCACCGCACTTCGGCAGCCCGGACAAGGATCCGGCGGTGCGGCTGCGGGTGCTGGAGGACGCCGGCCGCTGCGGGGTTCCGTTCACCACCGGGATCCTCATCGGCATCGGTGAGACGCTCGCCGAGCGGGCCGAGTCGATCTTCGCTATCCGCCAGGTGGCGCGCGAGTACGGCGGGATCCAGGAAGTCATCGTGCAGAACTTCCGGGCCAAGCCGGACACCAAGATGCGGGGCGTGCCCGACGCGGAACTGGACGACCTGGCCGCGACGATCGCGGTCGCCCGCCTGGTGCTCGGCCCGGCCGTGCGCATCCAGGCCCCGCCCAACCTCATCGGCGGCCAGTTCGGGCTGATCCTGGCCGCGGGGATCGACGACTGGGGCGGTGTCTCGCCGCTCACCCCTGACCACGTCAACCCCGAGCGCCCGTGGCCGCAGATCGACGAGCTGGCCCGCCGGACCGCCGAGGGCGGGATGACGCTGCGCGAGCGGCTGACGATCTACCCGGGGTACCTGCGCGAGCCGTGGCTGGACCCGCGGCTGGCCGGGCACGTGGCCGCGCTCGCCGACCCGGTGACCGGGCTGGCCC